>Ga0208328_1000192_pt1 | contig 32264 bp, 29 predicted proteins | sample DeeseametaMP2633_FD_184170 | JGI IMG/M metagenome (GOLD analysis project Ga0208328, IMG submission 184170) | Marine microbial communities from the Deep Atlantic Ocean - MP2633 (SPAdes) | ecosystem: Environmental > Aquatic > Marine > Unclassified | place: Northeast of Antigua and Barbuda, North...
CGCCGCGGAAACTCTCGGCGCCGGGAGGCGGGCGGCGGTCTGCCGCGAGCTCACCAAGCGCTTCGAGGAATGCCGCACCGGCACGCTCGAGGAACTCGCCGCGGTCTACGCCGACGCCACGCCCAAGGGCGAGATCGTGGTGCTGATCGAGAAGGGCTCTTCCGAGAAAATTAACGAGTCTGATTTAGACCAGTCCCTGCTCGAGGCGCTCGAGACGATGTCGGTCCGCGATGCGGCCGATGCGGTGTCGGGGATGTTCGGTGTCAAGCGCAGGGCGGTTTATCAGCGCGCGATGGCGCTCGCCAAGGACAGGTCCGCACCCGAAGACTGACCAGTCGGACCGGCGCGAAGAAACGATAGGGGAACGGTGCACATGTGTCTGCAACTTGCCTTCGACTTCACCGCACCCTTGTCGGTGGCCGACCCGTCGGCCGCCCCAGCGCCTGACCGGGCGGCCCCTCTGCATGTGCCAGCCCCGGGCAATGCCGAGCGCGATCGCCGCCGCGCCCGCGGTGCTTGCGGCCATCTCGCCGGGCTTTCCGCCGAAGCGCGCATTGCGCAGGATTACGAACGGCGCGGCTACCGGCTCGCGGGGCAGCGCTGGCGGGGTCGCAGCGGCGAGATTGACCTCATCCTGCGCGATGGCGACGGGCTCGTCTTCGTCGAGGTCAAGAAGAGCCGCAGCTTCGATCGCGCGCTCGAACGTCTGTCCTCGCGCCAGATCCTCCGTCTGATGAAGGCTGCCGAGGAATACGTCGGGCAGGAACCGCGCGGCTCGCTGACCGACATGCGCTTCGATGTGGCGCTGATGGACGCGCACGGCATGATCCGGGTGCTCGAGAACGCCTTCCTCTCCTGAGCGGGCATTGCCTCTCGCCGGGCACTGCGCCATGTATGGCGAAAGCCAGCGCGGGAGACCCCATGAAGATCGCCTTCCAGATGGACCCGATCGGTCCGATCGACATCAATGCCGACAGCACCTTCCGGATCGCCGAAGAGGCGCAGGCGCGCGGGCACGAGCTGTTCTACTACACGCCCGATCACCTCTCCTTCCAGGAAGGACGGATCATGGCGCGCGGCCACGCGCTGACGGTGCAACGGGTCAAGGGCGACCACGCGCAGCTCGGGCCGCTGGAGTTGGTCGACCTCGCCGGGTTCGACGTGGTCTGGCTGCGGCAGGACCCCCCCTTCGACATGCATTACATCACCACCACGCACCTGCTCGAGCGGCTCGCGCCGACGACGCTGGTGGTGAACGACCCGTTCTGGGTGCGCAATTCGCCCGAAAAGCTGCTCGTCCTCAACTTCCCCGAGCTGACGCCTCCCACGACCATCGCCCGCGACCTCGAGACCATCCGCGAGTTCAAGGCCCGGCACGGCGACATCATCCTCAAGCCGCTCTACGGCAACGGTGGTGCGGGCGTGTTCCGCCTCGACGAGAACGACCGCAACCTGAGCTCGCTTTACGAGCTCTTCACCGGATTCTCGCGCGAGCCGCTGATCGTGCAGAAGTACCTCCCGGCGGTCACCAAGGGCGACAAGCGCGTCATCCTCGTCGACGGCGAGCCGGTCGGCGCGATCAACCGCGTGCCCGCCGCCAACGAGGTGCGGTCGAACATGCATGTGGGCGGGCGCCCCGAGAAGGTCGAGCTCACCCCGCGCGACCTCGAGATCTGCGCCGCCATCGGGCCCGTCCTGCGCGAGAAGGGGCAGGTCTTCGTGGGCATCGACGTGATCGGCGACTGGCTGACCGAGATCAACGTGACCTCGCCCACCGGGATTCAGGAGCTCGAGCGCTTCGACGGGATCAACGTGGCCGAGAAGATCTGGCAGGCGGTCGAAGCCCGCCGCGGATGAGCCGGCGGCTCGCCGCCCTCAACCTGTTCCTGCGCCATGCCGTGAAGCCGCGGCTGGCGCGCACCTCCGGGCCCGAAGAGGCCGCCGCGCAGTTCGAGACGATGGCGCGGCTGGCGCTCCGGGCCCCTCCCTATCTTCGCGACATTGCGCGGCCCGGCGGGCTGCACTGGATCAGCGCCGGCCCATGTCGCATGGACCGGATGATCCTCTATTTCCACGGAGGCGGCTACATCGCCGGCAGCCCAGCCACGCATCGGGGCATGATCGGGCGGCTGTCGCTGCTCTCGGGGCTCGAGATCTGCGTGCCGGACTATCCGCTGGTGCAGGAGGCCCGCTTTCCCGCCGCCTTCGACGCTGCGGTGGCGGCGTGGGACCGCTGCCGGGCGCTGGGTCATGCGCCGAACCGCATCCTGCTCGCGGGCGATTCCGCCGGCGGGGGCCTTGCGCTGGCATTGCTCGCGCATCTCCTGCAGCGGGGCGAGCGCCCGGCCGGCGTGGTGGCCTTCTCGCCCTGGACAGACCTCGCGATGACGGGTGCTAGCCTTGCGCGCAACCGTGACGCTGACCCGTTCCTGCCGGTCGACCGCATCGGCGAGCTCGTGGGCATCGTCTGCGCGGGCGCCGATCCGCACGATCCGCGGCTGTCGCCGCTCCATGCGGCGTTCCCGGACTGCCCGCCGGTTCAGATCCATGTCTCGGAAACCGAGATCCTCGCTGACGACGCCACCCGCATGGCCGCGCGGCTCGAGGCCCAGGGCGCGCGGGTCGATCTCCGGACCCACCCGTCCGCGCCGCATGCCTGGCCGGTGTTCGACGGCTGGATTCCCGAGGCGCGCGCCACGCTGCGCACCGCGGCGCGCTTCGCTCAGGCGTCCCTGGGCGAGACCAGCCGGTAGCTCAGCGCCTCGGCGACATGGGGGCGGCGGATGGTGTCTTGGTCCGCGAGGTCGGCGATGGTGCGGGCGACCCGCAGCACGCGGTGGTAGCCCCGCGCCGAGAGGCCGAAGCGGTCGGCGGCCCGCAGCAGCAACTCGCGGCTCTCGCTGTCCGGCGTGGCGATCTCTTCGAGTACGCGCCCCTCGGCATCGGCATTGGTGCGCAGCGCCGCCTCGGGGCCGAAGCGCGCGGCCTGCCGCAGGCGTGCCGCCTCGACCCGCGCGGCGACGGTGGCGGTGTCGTCGCCCGAGGCGGGCAGGTCGAGGTCGCGGAAGGCCACGGGCGGGACCTCGATGCGCAGGTCGAAACGGTCCATCAGCGGCCCCGAGATTCGCCCGAGATAATCCTCGCCACAGATCGGCGCGCGCGAGCAGGCCCGGCCCGCGTCGGTGAGATAGCCGCATTTGCAGGGGTTGGCGGCGGCGACCAGCAGGAAGCGGCAGGGATACATGACATGGGCGTTGGCACGCGACACCATGACCTGCCCGGTCTCGACCGGCTGGCGTAGGGTCTCGAGCACGGCGCGCGGAAACTCGGGCAGTTCGTCGAGGAACAGCACGCCGTTGTGCGCAAGGCTGACCTCGCCCGGTCTGGCGCCGCGCCCGCCGCCGATGATCGCCGCCATCGAGGCGGTGTGATGCGGCTCGCGGAAGGGGCGCAGGCGCGAGATCCCGCCCTCGGAGAGCAGCCCCGCCAGCGAGTGGATCATCGAGGTCTCGAGCGCCTCGCGCGGGCTCAGCCGCGGCAGCAGCCCCGGCAGGCGCGCGGCGAGCATCGACTTGCCCGAGCCGGGCTCGCCCACGAGCATCAGGTGGTGGCGACCGGCGGCGGCGATCTCGAGCGCGCGCTTGGCCCGTTCCTGCCCCTTCACGTCGCGCAGGTCACGCAGCTGGCCGGGGGCGGGGATCTCGCCGGGCTCGGAGGGTGCTATGGGCGCGTCGCCGGTGTAGTGGCGCACCACGTCGGCGAGGGTCCGTGCGCCCAGCACCCGGCAGTCGCCGACCCAGGCCGCCTCGGGGCCCGAGGCGCGGGGGCAGAGAAGGGTGCGATCGGTCTCGGCGGCGGTCATCGCGGCGGGCAGGGCGCCGGGCACCGCGACCAGCGTGCCGTCGAGCGCCAGCTCGCCCAGCGCCATGGTCCGCGCGATCTCGTCCCCGGGCAGGATCTCGAGCGCGGCGAGCAGCCCCAGCGCGATGGGCAGGTCGAAATGAGAGCCCTCCTTGGGCAGGTCGGCGGGCGAGAGGTTCACGGTGATGCGCTTCGAGGGCATCGCGATCGACATGTTGCTGAGCGCCGCGCGCACCCGTTCGCGCGCCTCCGACACCGCCTTGTCGGGCAGGCCCACGATGGCAAAGCCGGGCACGCCCGCGGTCACGGCGCACTGCACCTCGACCGGGCGCGCGTCGACCCCCTCGAAGGCCACGGTATAGGCATGCGCGACCACTTCCCACCTCATCGTCAGGCATTACGGCAGGATGCGCGACAGATGGTTAGCCAATCGTTAACGACAGCGGGCGGCGCCGGGGCGGGGACCCCCGGTGCCGCCCGCGCCGGGCAGGCCTTCGCTCAGAGCAGGGCGGCGAAGGCGGGCCAGGCGGTCGGGTCGACCATGGTCTTGTCGCGGCAGAAGGGGTTGCAGAAGCCGAAGACGCGCCCGTCCATCTCGAGCAGGTCGGTGACCGGCTCGCCGGAATAGGGGCAGGCGGCGTTCTCGGGCGTGCCGGTCTCGACGGCGCGGGCCGGACGCGGCGCGGGGCCGGGCCACTCGCCCCTGTCATGCGGGCGGTCGTACCACGGCAGGTGCTCGCCCCGGGCAATGCCCATGGCGCGCCAGCGGCGGAAGGCCGGGTCGGCGAGGTGCTCGGCCACGTAGCCTGCTGCGCCAGCTCCCACCGGCAGCCTGTAGCCCGCGATGCGCGCCGCGACCGGGGCGAAGAACGCATCCGCCGCGCTGTAGCGCCCGAAGAGCCACGGCCCGCCATCGCCGAACCGCTCGCGGGCGAAGGCCCAGAGCGTCTCGATCCGGGCGAGATCGGCGAGGGTCTCTTCCGTGGGCGTGAAACCGGTGTAGGCCGCCTGCAGGTTCATCGGGCATTGCTCGCGCAGGGCGCCGAAGCTCGAATGCATCTCGGCGGCCATGCTGCGGGCGGTAGCGCGCGCCGCCGGATCCGAGGGCCAGTGCCCGGCCTCGGGATGGCGGCTGGCCAGTTCCTCGGCCATGGCGAGGCTGTCCCAGATCACCGTGCCGTCGTCGGTGACAAGCGCCGGGACGGTCCGGGCCGGGGCGATCCTGGCAACCTGCGTGGCCACGGGGCCGTGAAGGAAGGTGATGTTCTGGACCGAGAAGGGAAGGCCGAAGCGCTCCATGAGCAGCCATCCGCGCAGCGACCAGCTGGAGTAGGTGTAGTCCCCGAGAATTAGGCAATCGCCCATCGTCCGCTCCCTCGATCAGCGTGTTTCCAGCGATTTAGCGCGGATCCCGCGCCCGCGGAAATTCCGATTTGTGGGCCCGGGCATCACCCGCCGTCATGCGGGGGTCATGCGCGGCGGGCAGGTTCCCAAAAAAGTGCCCGTTGTCGGAAACCTTTTCCGGACTAAGGGCGTTCAGAACATGTGGCACCGTTCGGGACGGGGTCGCGGAACACGGCGGAAAACGCCGTCCTGAGCAACGACGACGGGGAATGCCGATGAACACCGAGACCTTCAACGACCAGACCTTGTCCCGCCGCGCCATGAAGGCCGAGCTGCTGGATGCCGAGACCGAGCTGCGCCTTGCCTACGCCTGGCGTGACCAGCGCGACGAGGCGTCACTGCATCGTCTGATCAACGCCTACATGCGCCTCGCGATCTCCATGGCGTCGAAGTTCAAGCGCTACGGCGCGCCGATGGGTGACCTCGTGCAGGAGGCAGGGCTGGGCCTGATGAAGGCAGCCGACAAGTTCGACCCCGACCGCGGGGTGCGCTTCTCGACCTATGCCGTCTGGTGGATCAAGGCCAGCATCCAGGATTACGTGATGCGCAACTGGTCGATGGTGCGCACCGGCTCCACCTCTTCGCAGAAATCCCTGTTCTTCAACATGCGCCGGGTGCAGGCGCGGCTCGAGCGTGAGGCCGCGGCCGAGGGCAAGACCCTCGAGCGCCACATGCTGCATGCCGCCATCGCCCAGGAGATCGGCGTGCCGCTCTCGGATGTCGAGATGATGGAGGGCCGTCTTTCGGGCTCGGATTTCTCGCTCAACGCCACGCAGTCCTCGGACGAGGACGGGCGCGAGTGGATCGACACGCTCGAAGATGACGGCGAGCAGGGCTCGAGCGTGGTCGAAGGCCGGCTCGACAATGCCCAACTTCGCGAGTGGCTGGTGGTTGCCATGTCGGCCCTGAACGACCGCGAGCGCTTCATCGTCCGCGAGCGCAAGCTGCGCGACGAGACCCGCACGCTCGAGAGCCTTGGGCAGGAACTTGGCCTCTCGAAAGAGCGAGTCCGGCAGCTCGAGGCCGCGGCCTTTGCCAAGATGCGGAAGTCGCTTGAAGCGCAGTCGCGCGAGGTGCAACACTTCCTCGCATGATGCGCACCCCCAGCTTGATCGCACCGCTCCTCGCAGCGTGCTTCGCCGCGTCCGCCGTTCTGGCGGACGATGGCGCGTTTTCCGACGCCCAGGTGATTTTCCTCGGCGAAGTCCACGACAACCCGGCGCATCACGCCCGGCAGGCCGAACTGGTCGCCGAGTTGAAGCCGGTTGCGCTGGTCTTCGAGATGCTGACCACCGACCAGTCGGCGCTGATCCATCCCGAAGATCTCGAGAACGAGGCGGGGCTGGCCGAGAAGCTCGACTGGGAAAACTCCGGCTGGCCGGAGTTTTCGATGTATTTCCCGATCTTCACCGCGGCCCCCGGGGCGGCGATCTTCGGCGCCCAGCTCCCGCGCGAGGAAGCGCGGCGGGTCTCGGGCGAGCCGCTCGACCGGGTGTTCGGGCCGAGCGCGGGCTTCTACGGCCTCGACGAGCCGCTGCCCCCGGAAGAGCAGGCCATGCGCGAGAGCATGCAGATGGCCGCCCATTGCGACAGCCTGCCGCTCGAGACGCTGCCCACCATGGTGGGCATCCAGCGCCTGCGCGACGCGCGGCTGGCCGAGACCGCGCTCGAGGCGCTGTCGATGCACGGTGGCCCCGTGGTGGTGATCACCGGCAACGGCCATGCCCGTACCGACTGGGGCGCGCCTGCGCTGCTCAAGCGCGCGGCGCCCGAGGTCACCGTTGCGGCATTGGGGCAGGGCGAGACCGGCTCCGAGGGGCCGGACGGCAGCTTCGATCAGGTCGAGGAAACCGCCGGAGTCGAGCGTGACGACCCCTGCAAGGCCTTCGAGAAGCCGCCAGCCAATTGAGTCTTCCCGGCCCGCGCCGTAACAGTAGGGCAGCTTGGGTTGGGAAAGGCGGGCGACATGCTGTCGGGCAAACGCATCCTTCTGATCATCGGTGGCGGGATCGCCGCCTACAAGGCGCTGGAGCTGATCCGGCGCCTGCGCGAGCGCGGTGCGGCGGTGACGCCGGTGATGACCGCTGCCGCCGAGCAGTTCGTGACGCCGCTCTCCGTCGGCGCGCTGGCGGGCGAGAAGGTCCACGGCGCGCTCTTCGATCTCACCAGCGAGGCCGAGATGGGGCACATCCAGCTCTCGCGCGTGGCCGACCTCGTGCTGGTGGTGCCGGCAACCGCGGACCTGATGGCGAAGATGGCGCAGGGGCTGGCGGGGGATCTTGCCTCGACGCTGCTTTTGGCCACCGACACGCCGGTGATGATCGCCCCCGCGATGAACGTGCGCATGTGGCAGCACCCGGCAACGCAGCGCAACCTCGCCCTGCTGCGGGGCGATGGCGTGACGGTGGTGGGCCCGGACGACGGCGACATGGCCTGCGGTGAATTCGGGCCCGGGCGCATGTCCGAGCCGCACGAGATCCTCGCCGCGGTCGAGCGGGCGCTGGCGGAGGGGCCGCTGCGCGGGCGCCGGGTGGTGGTGACCTCGGGCCCCACGCACGAGCCCATCGACCCGGTGCGCTACATCGCCAACCGCTCGTCGGGCGCGCAGGGCACGGCCATTGCCTCGGCGCTGCGCGATCTCGGGGCCGAGGTGGTCTTCGTGACCGGCCCCGCCGATGCGGCGCGGCCGACCGGCGTCGAGGTGATCGAGGTCGAGAGCGCGGTCGAGATGCGCGCCGCGGTGTTCGGCGCACTGCCCGCCGACGCGGCGGTCTTCGCGGCGGCGGTGGCGGACTGGCGCGTGGCCACGGCCTCGGACAGCAAGATCAAGAAACAGGCGGGGCGCCTCCCGGTGCTGGAGTTCACCGAGAACCCCGACATCCTCGCCGAGGTGTCGCAACTCCCCGAGGGGCGGCCGGGTCTGGTGGTGGGCTTTGCCGCCGAGACCGACGACGTGGTGGCCCACGCCACCGCGAAGCGGCTGCGCAAGGGCTGCGACTGGATCCTCGCCAACGACGTGAGCCCCGCGACGGGGATCATGGGCGGCAGCGAGAACGCGGTGGTGCTGATCTCGGACGACGGGTCCGAGGCCTGGCCGCGCATGGGCAAGCGCGCTGTGGCCGAACGGCTGGCGCAGCGCATCGCCGCGGCGCTGGGCGCGCCCGCGGCAGAGTGACGTCAGAAATCCACGGAAAGATGAAAGGGCAGGGGCACATGGTTTCCATCGCGGTGCAATGGGACGAGGGCGCGGACAGGTCGCTGGGCCTCCCGGTTTACGCGACCGAGGGCGCGGCGGGCGCCGACCTGCGGGCCAACCTCGCCGATCGCGGCAAGATCGAGTTGGCACCGGGGCAGCGGGCGCTGGTGTCCACCGGCCTGCGGCTGGCGATCCCCGAGGGCTGGGAGGTGCAGCTGCGCCCGCGCTCGGGGCTGGCGCTGAAGCACGGCATCACGCTGCCCAACGCGCCGGGCACCATCGACAGCGACTATCGCGGTCCGCTGGGGGTCATCGTGATGAACGCGGGCAACGCGCCCTTCACCATCGCCCATGGCGACCGCATCGCGCAGATGGTGGCGGCGCCGGTGGTGCAGGCCGGGTTCGAGGTGGTCGAGGATCTGCCCGAGACAGTGCGCGGCGCGGGCGGCTTCGGCTCGACGGGCATCGGCTGATGCTGGCGGTGCTGGCGCTTGCCGCGCCGATCTGGGGGCTGGGCTGGGTCATGGGCGCCTCGCGCACGGCGCGGGGCTACATGCTGGCGCTGCTCTATGTCGCCGTGCTGGCGCTGCACCTCCTCCTGCCGGACGGCCACCCGCTGCGGCAGGCGACCGGCGAGAGCGAGGCATTCTGGCTCATCCTCGGCGGCTTCGCGGCCATCGCGCTGGCCTATGCCTTCGTGCTGCGCCGGGTGAAGGCGCGGGCGGATGCACAGGCCGAGGCGCGCGCCGAGGCCGCGGCCCCGGCGGCGCCTGCGCGCAAGCCGGGCTTCTCGGGCGCCGAGCTCGAGCGCTATGCCCGCCACATCGTCCTGCGTGAACTGGGCGGGCCGGGGCAGAAGGCCCTGCGCGAGGCCAGGGTGCTGGTGATCGGCGCTGGCGGGCTTGGCGCCCCGGCGCTGCAATACCTCGCCGCGGCGGGGGTGGGCACCATCGGCGTCATCGACGACGACGTGGTGGAGAACGCCAACCTGCAGCGGCAGGTGATCCACAGCGACGCGCGGATCGGCATGCCCAAGGTGTTCTCGGCCAAGGAGGCGATGGAGGCGCAGAACCCCTATGTCGAGGTGCGCCCCTATCACCGGCGGCTCGACGCCCCGACGGCGGAGGCGCTCTTCGCCGAGTATGACGTGATCCTCGACGGCACCGACAACTTTACCACCCGCTACCTCGCGAACGCCGCCGCCGTGGCGGCCGGCAAGCCGCTGGTGTCGGGCGCGCTCAGCCAGTGGGAGGGGCAGCTCTCGGTCTTTGCCCCCGCGAAGGGCACGCCCTGCTACCAGTGCCTCTTCCCCGAGGCACCGGCGCCGGGGCTCGCGCCCTCCTGCGCCGAGGCCGGGGTGCTGGGGCCGCTGCCGGGGGTCGTGGGGGCGATGATGGCGGTGGAGACGGTGAAGCTGATCGCCGGCGCCGGGCAGCCGCTGCTGGGCGAGATGCTGATCTACGACGCACTCTGGGGCGAGACCCGCAAGATCGCCCTGAAGCGCCGTCCCGACTGCCCGGTCTGCGGCGGCTGAGCGCCGCGCCCCGGCGCTTGCGCTTGACCTGCGGCTTGCCATACTGGCCCGGAACCTCACCGGAGTTGCCCGTCATGAAACCTGTCTTCCAAGCCCTTGCCGCCCTTGTGCTGACCGCCGCCCCGCTCGCGGCGCAGGAACTGCCGGATCTCGGCGGACGCGAGATCGTGGTCGCGACCGAGAACGCCTACCCGCCGCTGCAGTTCGTCGATCCCTCGAGCGGTGACGCCATCGGCTGGGAATACGACGCCATGGCCGAGATCGCCGGGCGGCTGAACCTGACGGTGGTCTACGAGACGACCTCGTGGGACGCGATGATCCCCGCGGTCTCGGAAGGGCAGTACGACATGGGCATGACCGGCATCACCATCCGCGACGACCGCGCCGAGGTGGTGGATTTCTCGGACCCCTACATGCGCTCCGAGATGGTCATGCTGGTGCGCGGCGACGAGGACCGCTTCACCGACGCCGCGAGCTTTGCCGCGGACGACGACCTTCTGATGGCGGCACAGCCCGGCACGACGCCCTTTTACGTGGGGGTCTACGACGTGCTCGACGGCGACGAGGCGAACCCGCGCATCCGGCTTTTCGAGACCTTCGGGGCCGGAGTGCAGGCGCTCAAGGTGGGCGACGTGGATCTGGTGCTGACCGACGGCACCGCGGGCGAGGGCTACGTGGCGGCCTCGGACGGCGGGCTGAAGATCGTGGGCGACAGGCTGGGAACCGAGGATTTCGGCTTCATCTTCCCCAAGGGCTCGGAGCTGGTGGCGCCGATCAACGCGGCCATCGCCGCGCTGCAGGCGGACGGCACGCTGGATGCGCTGAACACCAAGTGGTTCCTCGACTACAAGCTCGGCGAGTGAGGCCGCGGGCAGGGGCTCTCCCGGCGTGACACCCGCGCGCGACAAGGACTTCCCGTGGTGGCTGGTGGCGGTGCTGGCGCTCGGGGCGCTGGGCTATGGCGCGGTGCTGGCGGATGAGCTGCAGGCGCAGATCCTCGCCACGCTGGCGAAGGGCGTGCAGGTCACCGTCTTCGTGACGCTGGTGAGCTTCGCGCTGGCCTCGGCGCTGGGCATGGGGGTGGCGCTGATGTCGCTCTCGGACCACCGCCTGCCGCGGCAGCTGGCGCGATTCTACACCGAGATCGTGCGCGGCATCCCGATGCTGGTGCTGCTGCTCTACGTGGCCTTCGTGCTGGCCCCGGCGCTGGTCGAGCTGCGCAACTGGGCGCTGGGCTGGCTCGGGGTGGAACCGGCCCGGACACGGGATTTCCCGCTGGTCTGGCGGGCGATCCTCGCGCTTACCATCGGCTATTCCGCCTTCATCGCCGAGGTGTTCCGGGCCGGGCTCCTGTCGGTCGACGAGGGCCAGGTCGAGGCGGCGCAGGCGCTCGGGCTCTCGCGCTACCAGCGTTTCCGGCTGATCGTGCTGCCGCAGGCGATCCGCACCATCCTGCCGCCGCTCGGCAATGATTTCGTCGCCATGGTCAAGGACAGCTCGCTGGTCTCGGTGCTGGGGGTGCTGGACGTGACGCAGCTGGGCAAGGTCACGGCGGCGGGGAACTTCCGCTATTTCGAGACCTACAACGTCGTGGCGCTGATCTACCTGACCATGACCATCACGTTGTCGCTGGCGCTGCGCCGGCTCGAGGCGCGGCTGCGCGAGACCCCGAAGGGCTGAGCCCGTGGCCGGCGGCGGATGCCTCCAACGGGGATATTTGGGGCCATTGGAAGGACCGGGCGCGGCGCGGGATTGCAGGGGGCGGGACGGGGACATAGCTTTGGGGGGAACAAGGAGTTTCCATCCATGACCAACCCGCTGCTTGCCGACTGGGACACGCCGTTCCGGATCGCGCCCTTCGACCGGATTTCCGACGCCGATTTCGCTCCCGCCTTCGAGGAGGCGCTGGCCGCGCACCTGGCCGAGATCGAGGCCATCGCCGACAACCCCGCCCCCGCGAGTTTCGCCAACACCATCGAGGCGATGGAGGGCGCGGGCGAGGGGCTCGACAAGGTGCTCTCGGTGTTCTTCTCGGTGGCGGGCGCCGACAGCAACGACGCGCGGCAGGCGCTGCAGCGGGAGTTCTCGCCGAAGCTCGCGGCGCATTCCTCGGCGATCTACGCCAACGCGGCGCTGTTCGCGCGCATCACCGACCTGTGGGAGCGGCGCGACGCTCTTGGCCTGTCGGAGGAAGAGGCGCGGGTGCTCTACCTCACCCATCGCGGCTTCGTGCGGGCGGGGGCGGCGCTGACCGGCGCCGAGGCCGATCGCATGAAGGAGGTGAAGTCGCGGCTGGCGGTGCTGGGCACACAGTTCACCCAGAACCTGCTGAAGGATGAGGCCGCGTGGTTCATGCCGCTGGCCGAGGCGGATCTCGAGGGGCTGCCGGGCTTCGTCGTGGACGCCGCGCGGTCGGCCGGCGAGGCGCTGGAACAGCCGGGGCCGGTGGTGACGCTGTCGCGCTCGCTCATCGTGCCCTTCCTGCAGTTCTCGCCGCGGCGTGACCTGCGCGAGAAAGCGTTCCGCGCCTGGGCCGCGCGGGGCGAGAATGGCGGGGAGACCGACAACCGCGGCATCGCCGCCGAGACGCTGGCGCTGCGCGAGGAGCGGGCCAGGTTGCTGGGTTACGAGGATTTCGCGCAGTTCAAGCTCGAGACCGAGATGGCGGGCACGCCGGGGCGGGTGCGCGAGCTGCTGATGCAGGTCTGGGAGCCGGCGCGCGCGCAGGCCCTGAGGGACGCGGCCGAGATGGAGGAGATGCTGCGCGAGGACGGCCTCAACGACGCCCTGCAGCCGTGGGACTGGCGCTACTACGCCGAGAAGCGCCGCAAGGCGCTGCACGATCTCGACGAGGCCGAGCTCAAGCCCTACCTGCAGCTCGAGCGCATGATCGAGGCGGCCTTCACCTGTTCCAGCCGTCTTTTCGGGCTCGAGTTCAAGCCGCTCGACGTGCCGCTCTACCATCCCGATTGCCGCGCCTGGGAGGTGTCCCGCAACGGCGAGCACCTCGCGGTCTTCATCGGCGACTACTTCGCCCGGGCCTCCAAGCGGTCGGGGGCGTGGTGCTCGGCGATGCGCAGCCAGGCCAAGCGCCCGAAGCTCGAGACGCCGATCGTGGTGAACGTCTGCAACTTCTCGAAGCCCTCCAAGGGCAAGCCCGCGCTGCTCTCCTACGACGACGCCCGCACGCTCTTCCACGAGTTCGGCCACGCGCTGCACCAGATGCTTTCGGATGTCGAGTTCGGCTCGGTCTCGGGCACCTCGGTGGCGCGCGATTTCGTTGAGTTGCCGAGCCAGCTCTACGAGCACTGGCTCGAAGTGCCCTCGGTGCTCGAGGAATTCGCCACCCACGCCGAGACCGGCGCGCCGATGCCCAAGGCGCTGCTCGACAAGGTGCTGGCGGCGGCGACCTTCGACATGGGGTTCCAGACGGTGGAATACGTCGCCTCGGCGCTGGTGGACCTGGAATTCCACTCCGGCCCCGCGCCGGCGGATCCGATGCGCAAGCAGGCCGAGGTGCTCGAGCGGATTGGCATGCCGCAGGCGATCACCATGCGCCACGCCACGCCGCATTTCGCCCATGTCTTTTCGGGCGACGGCTATTCCAGCGGCTACTACAGCTACATGTGGTCCGAGGTGATGGACGCCGACGCCTTCGCGGCCTTCGAGGAAGCGGGCAGCGCCTTCGACCCGAAGACGGCGGAAAAGCTCGAGGAATTCATCCTGTCCAAGGGCGGCTCGCGCGAGGCCGAGGAGCTTTACACCAGCTTCCGCGGCCGGATGCCCGGGGTCGAGGCCCTGCTCAAGGGGCGCGGGCTCGCGGCCTGACCTGGCCGGCCACGGGGGCAGGGCGCCCCCGTGCCTGTCCCGGACATCAGAAGGCTTCGCGGGTGATCGTGAAGCCTTCGTCTTCGAGAAGCTGCAGAACGCCATCCTCGCCCGGCAGGTGGGCGGCGCCGAAGGCCGCGACCACGGGTGCCTCGCTCTCGGCGGCGGTTTGCAGGAGGATGGGCAGCCACGCGTGGTTGCGCCGGGCCAGCAGCGCGTCGGTGGACTCGGCCATCAGGGCGCTTGCCTCGTCGGGCTCGTAGAGCCCGGTGCGGGTCATCAGGATCTCGGAGAACTTCCACATCTCGCCCGCCTGCTCGTCGAAATAGGCGGCGATGGTGGTGGCGAAGCTGTCGGCGTCCTCCTCGCCGCCCACGGCGAGGCTGGCGCCCATCATCTCGATCTGCTCGTCTAGCGGCTCTTCGTTGAAGAGCGCGAAGATCGTGTCATAGGGCTCGAGCGCCACCGTGGGCACGCCCTGAGCCGTGGCCAGCGCCTCGAGCCGGACGTCGAGCCCGTCCTGCTCCTGCATGGCGGTGGCGGCGCAGGCGGGAATGGCCAGCATCATCGACAGGTACCAGGGCCGCATTTTCGCGGCCATCACCGCAGGAACACCGCGCGCCCGGGCGGCTTCGGCCAGCATCTGCCAGTCCTCCTCGGGCATGAGCTCGGGCAGGGTCTGCTCGGTGAGCAGCAGGAGCTCGGGCCGGTTGGTCATCGCCTCGATGAGCTTGTCCTGCTCGGACTTCGGCAACTCCAGCAGGAGGGCGCCGGCCTCGGCGATCACAGGCTTCAGCCGCTCGAACGGGGCGTCGAGCCGCGGATCGCTCAGGTGCAGGGTGCCGACAAGGTGGATGACCTCGTCGCCGCGCTCGGCGCGCCAGCGGTTGCCCTCGGGGTAGGGCATGCCCTGCATCAGCGCGTCGAGGCGGGCGCGCTCGTCCCCGGTCAGCGTGAGGCGCAGGTCCTGGCCCTCGCACTGGGCCTGCGCGGCGACGGGAGCAAGCAGGAGGGCGAGGGCAAGCAGGGCGCGACGCATGGCAGGGGACCTTTCACGTGGAACATTCACCGTGACGCTAGCGCGTTTGGCGCGGGACATGAAGCAGGTGCCACACCACCGGTGCGCGGCTTTCCGAGGGGCGCGTCGGGCGGGGGATGGACAGTGGCGGGGCGCGCGGCCACTCTGCGTGCCATGGAGCGGGAAAGCGAACTTTATGCGCCGGTCAAGGCGCTGCTGGCGGGGCAGGGATACGACGTCAAGGGCGAGGTCGGCGCCGCCGATCTGGTGGCCGTGCGGGGCGATGAGGAGCCGGTCATCGTCGAACTCAAGCTGCGGATCTCGCTGGCGCTTTTCCACCAGGCGGTGGCGCGGCTGTCGGTCTGCGACGCGGTCTACATCGCGGTGCCGAAACCCGGCGGGCGCAGCGCGCGGCGGGCCCTGCGCGACACCCTCGCGCTTTGCCGGAGGCTGGGGCTCGGCTTCATCACCGTGCGCGACGGGCGGGCCGAGGTGCAGTGCGATCCGGGGCCCTACGCGCCGCGTCGCAACAAGGCCAAGCGGGCGCGGCTCTTGCGTGAATTCCAGCGGATCAGCGGCGACCCCAACGACGGCGGCGCCACCCGGCACGGCATCGTCACCGGCTACCGGCAGGAGGCGCTGCGCTGTGCCGCGCACCTGGCCGAGCATGGCGCCTCGCGCGGGCGGGACGTGGCGGCGGCGACCGGGGTGAAGCTGGCGACGCGGCTCATGGCCGACAACCATTACGGCTGGTTCGAGCGCGTCGAAAAGGGCGTCTATGCGCTGACCGAGACCGGCCGGGCCGGTCTCGTGCACTGGGCGGACAGCTGGTAGCGCGGGCTCAGATCTCTTCGGTGCGGGCGGCGGCCTCGGCCTCGTTCGCGGCCTCTGCCCGGGCGCGCTGCTTTGCCTTGCGGGCCACGATGCGCTCGCGGTTCAGGGTGTAGAGCCCCGACGCCACGATCACCGCGCAGCCTAGCAGCGTCCAGAGGTCCGGCAGGTCGGCGAAGAGGATGAAGCCGTAGAGCGTGCTCCACAGGATCATCGAATACTGCATCGGCGCGACCACCACCGCTTGCGCCACGTCGAGCGCGCGAATCATGAAAATCTCGCCCACGCCGGCGCAGAGCGCCATGAGCGGGGCCACGAACCAGATCCACGACACGCCGGGCGTTTCCCAGACGAAGGCGATGGGCACGGTGAGGATCAGCGTCGAGGTGATCGAGGTATAGGCCACGGTGGTGGCGATGGTGTCGTCGCCGCTCAGCATCCGCGACAGCAGCTGCCGCGCGGCGAAGGCGGTGGCGGCGGCCACGGCCATGAAGATCGCCGGGTGGAAGACCCCCATGCCGGGGCGGATGACGATCAGCATGCCGGCAAAGCCCACGGCGACCGCGGCCCATCGGCGCCAGCCGACGGGCTCCTTCAGGAACAGCCCGGCGATGGCGGTGACGATGAAGGGGGCGATGAAGGTGACCGCCGTCGCATCCGCAAGCGGCACGTGCTGGATGGTCAGGATGAAGAAGGCGGCGGAGCAGGTGGCGAGCACGCCGCGGCCGATCTGGATGACCGGGTGACGGGTGCGCATCAGGTGCAGGCCGCGCATCCCCAGCATCACGAGCACGCCCATGAACAGCCCGAGCTGGCGCATCCAGACCACCTGCAGCGCCGGCAGCTCGGTGGTCAGCAGCTTGGCCATGGCGTCGGTGGCACCGAAGAAGACGAAGCCGAGGGTGATGAGGGCGATGCCCTTCATGTTGTCGGGCGCGCGGCTGGCCGCGGAAGGCGGCACCGGCAGGGATGCGGCGGGATGCGTCGGCATGGGGGAGGAACTCGGGAAGTTGGCGTGTGGCTTTGGTATACCAAATCACGTTTGCGCGTCGGGCGCCATGCCCTCTCGTGCAAGGCCGCCCCGGCGGATTCCGGCCGGGGGGCTTTCGCTCGCCGCGATCGTGCATAGATGCCGTTCAGCGGGCTCTCCCGGAGGGCCTGCAGAGGCCCGCGAGGGCGCGTTTTTTTCCGGGTCGAACCTGTTGACACGACTCGCGACGGTGCCTAGCTATGCGCCATTAGCACTCCACAGCAGTGAGTGCTAACGACCCCGCCGGGGTCGTAATACAGGGACAAACTTTGAGCCAGGAGTACTCGAAGATGGCATTCAAACCGCTTCATGACCGTGTGCTGGTCCGCCGCGTTGAGAGCGACGAGAAGACCAAGGGTGGTCTGATCATCCCCGATAGCGCCAAGGAAAAGCCGGCCGAGGGTGTCGTGGTCGCATGCGGCGAAGGCGCCCGCAAGGACAGCGGCGAGCTGATCTCGATGGCCGTCAAGGCTGGTGACCGGATCCTGTTCGGCAAGTGGTCGGGCACCGAGGTCAGCATCGACGGCGAAGAGCTGCTGATCATGAAGGAATCGGACATCCTTGGTGTGACCGAGGCCGCGTAAGCGCCGATCCTTACGGACGAACGGCGGCCCCCCGCGCCGCCCCAACCCAACAGAATTCAGGAGATTTGCACATGGCTGCAAAGGACGTGAAGTTCGATACCGATGCCCGCACCCGTATGCTGCGCGGCGTGAACATCCTCGCCGACGCGGTGAAGGTGACCCTCGGCCCGAAAGGCCGCAACGTGGTGCTCGACAAATCCTTCGGCGCCCCCCGCATCACCAAGGACGGTGTGTCGGTGGCCAAGGAGATCGAACTGGAAGACAAGTTCGAGAACATGGGCGCACAGATGGTGAAGGAAGTCGCTTCCCGCACCAACGACGAAGCCGGTGACGGCACCACCACCGCGACGGTTCTGGCCCAGGCCATCGTCAAGGAAGGCATGAAGTCGGTCGCAGCGGGCATGAACCCGATGGACCTCAAGCGCGGCATCGATCTGGCAACCGCCAAGGTCGTCGAGGCCATCAAGGCCGCTGCCCGCCCGGTGAACGACACCAACGAAGTCGCTCAGGTCGGCACCATCTCTGCAAACGGCGAAACCGAAATCGGCCGCCAGATCGCTGACGCGATGCAGAAGGTCGGCAACGAGGGTGTCATCACCGTCGAAGAGAACAAGGGCCTCGAGACCGAGACCGACGTCGTCGAAGGCATGCAGTTCGACCGCGGCTACCTGTCGCCCTACTTCGTGACCAACGCCGACAAGATGATCGCAGAGCTCGACGACTGCATGATCCTCCTGCACGAGAAGAAGCTCTCCTCGCTGCAGCCGATGGTTCCGCTGCTCGAGTCGGTGATCCAGTCGCAGAAGCCGCTGCTCATCATCGCGGAAGACGTCGAAGGCGAAGCGCTGGCGACCCTCGTGGTCAACAAGCTGCGCGGCGGCCTCAAGATCGCAGCCGTCAAGGCACCGGGCTTCGGCGACCGCCGCAAGGCCATGCTGCAGGACATCGCGATCCTGACCGGCGGCCAGGTGATCTCGGAAGATCTCGGCATGAAGCTCGAGAACGTGACCGTGGACATGCTTGGCTCGGCCAAGAAAGTCTCGATCACCAAGGACGAGACCACCATCGTCGACGGTGCTGGCGAGAAAGCCGAGATCGAGGCACGCGTGTCCCAGATCCGCACCCAGATCGAGGAAACCACCTCGGACTACGACCGTGAGAAGCTGCAGGAACGCGTTGCCAAGCTGGCAGGCGGTGTGGCCGTCATCCGCGTCGGCGGCATGACCGAAGTCGAAGTGAAAGAGCGCAAGGACCGCGTCGATGACGCACTGAACGCGACCCGCGCGGCCGTTCAGGAAGGCATCGTGGTCGGCGGCGGCGTCGCACTCGTGCAGGGTGCGAAGGTGCTCGACGGCCTGGAGGGCGCGAACAGCGACCAGAACGCCGGCATCACCATCGTTCGCAAGGCTCTGGAAGCTCCGCTCCGCCAGATCGCCCAGAACGCTGGCGTCGATGGTTCGGTCGTGGCCGGCAAGGTCCGCGAGTCCGACGACCTCAAGTTCGGCTACAACGCCCAGACCGACGAATACGGCGACATGTTCGCCTTCGGCGTGATCGACCCGGCGAAAGTGGTCCGTACCGCTCTGGAAGACGCAGCTTCGGTTGCCGGCCTGCTCATCACCACCGAGGCGATGGTTGCCGACAAGCCGCAGAAAGACGCGCCTGCTGGTGGCGGCATGCCCGACATGGGCGGCATGGGCGGCATGATGTAATCACTCCTGCCTGCAGGAGTGACCGGGGCGGGCAACTGCGCCCCGGGCCGCTGAAGACCTTCGACAGGGGAGCCCTCGGGCTCCCCTGTTTTTTGTGCCGTGGTCACGCTTTGCGTGATGTCGGAACGCCTCGCGCCGCCTGCCGTTGGTCTGCAAACGACCAAAGGAAAGGATCCAGAGATGGAACGCTTCACCGGAAAAACCGTCATCGTCACCGGCGCGAGCTCGGGCATCGGCGCCGCCACGGCCCGCCGCTTCGGGTGCGAGGGGGCGAACGTGGTGCTTGTCTCGCGCACGCAATCCAAGCTCGACGCGGTGGCCGCGGATATCCCCTCGGCCAGGGTGGTGGTCGCCGACCTCTCGACCCGCGATGGCGTCCGCACCGCCGCCAGCGGCGCCCGCGAGGTCTTTGGCCGGGTCGACGTGCTGGTCAACAATGCCGGCACCGCGGTCATGGGCTCCATAGAGGAAGTGGGAGAGGATGGCTGGGCCGAGGTGATGGAAACCGACGTCACCGGCGTGTGGCGGATTACCAAGGCGCTGTGGCCCGATCTGAAGGCGAGCGGCGGCAACGTGGTGATGACCTCGTCGGTCTCGGGCATCGGCGGCGACTGGGGCATGCACGCCTACAATGCCGCCAAGGGCGCCATCACAAACCTGACCCGGGCGCTTGCGCTCGACGCCCGCGAGAGCGGCGTGCGGGTGAACGCGGTGAACCCTTCGTTCACCAAGACCGAGCTCACCTCGGGCATGGTCGAGAACGACGCGCTGGTGGCGAAGTTCCTCGAGCGCATCCCGCTGGGGCGCCCGGCCGAGCCCGAGGACATCGCCGACGTGATCGCCTTTCTCGCCAGCGACGACGCGCGCTTCGTCAACGGCGTGAACCTGCCGGTGGACGGTGGCCTTTCCGCCTCGAACGGTCAGCCGCCGCAGGCGTGACCCCTTGAACCCGTGCCGCCGGTGGTCTTTCTGGCGGCATGGAGTTTCCCGACGATTCCTTCGAAGCCCCCCATTGGGAGAAAGGCACCCGCGTGGCCGGCGTCGACGAGGTCGGCCGCGGCCCGCTGGCCGGTCCCGTGGTGGCGGCAGCTGTGGTGCTTGACCCGCGCTGGGTGCCGCCGGGGCTCAACGATTCAAAGAAGCTCTCGGCGAAGCGCAGGGCGCGTCTGTCGGCCTGGCTCTGGGAATGTGCCGAGGTCAGCATCGGCACCGCCAGCGTCGAGGAGATCGATCAGCTGAACATCCTCCAGGCCAGCCTGCTGGCCATGCACCGCGCCGTCACGGGGCTCGAAAGCGCCCCCGGACACGTGCTTGTGGACGGGCGTTTTCTGCCGCCCCAGCTCCCGTGCGAGGCGACTCCGATCATCAAGGGTGACGGCCGATCGGTGAGTATCGCGGCTGCGTCGGTGGTCGCGAAAATCTGGCGCGACAGGCTGATGCGGGATTTGGCGCAACACCATCCGGGCTACGGCTGGGAAACCAACGCCGGTTACGGGTCCAAAAGCCACAAGCAAGCGCTCCAGAATCTTGGTGTGACCCCTCATCATAGGCGATCCTTCAAGCCGATACACAATATCTTGTGGCAAGCGCAAAGCGCAAGTGACTGATTCAAAAAAGAAATTGACCACGAATCACCTTTGACTCATCTTTGTCGTCAACCAACGAGTGCAAAAATGCACCAAAGGGACTGAGGCAGAGATGAACGCGATGACCAAGACGAAGGGCGTGAAAACGCTCCCTCTAAACACGATTCTGGACGGTGACTGCATCGAGATGATGAACAGTCTGCCGGCGGAATCCGTCGACCTGATCTTTGCGGATCCCCCTTACAACCTTCAATTGAAGGGCGAGCTTCACCGCCCGGACAACTCCCGCGTCGACGCGGTGGATGACCACTGGGACCAGTTCGCGAGCTTCGCCGCCTACGACCAGTTCACCCGCGAGTGGCTCGCCGCCGCCCGCCGCGTGCTCAAGCCCAACGGGGCGATCTGGGTGATCGGCTCCTACCACAACATCTTCCGCGTCGGTGCCGCGCTGCAGGATGCCGGCTACTGGATCCTGAATGACGTGGTGTGGCGCAAGTCCAACCCGATGCCGAACTTCCGCGGCAAGCGCTTCACCAACGCCCACGAGACCATGATCTGGGCGTCGAAGTCGGAAGCGGCGAAATACACCTTCAACTATGAGGCGCTGAAGGCACTAAACGAGGGCATCCAGATGCGCTCGGACTGGGTCCTGCCGATCTGCAACGGCGGCGAGCGGCTCAAGGATGCCAACGGCGACAAGGCGCACCCGACGCAGAAGCCGATGAGCCTGCTGCACCGGGTGCTGGTGGGTTCCACCAACCCCGGCGACGTGGTGCTCGACCCGTTCTTCGGCACCGGCACCACCGGCGCCGTGGCCAAGATGCTGGGCCGCGACTGGATCGGCATCGAGCGCGAGGCTTCCTACCGCGAGGTTGCGACGCGCCGGATCGCCGACATCCGCGCCTTCGACCGCTCCGCGCTGGAAGTCACCCGCGCCAAGCGCGCCGAGCCGCGCATCCCCTTCGGCCAGCTCGTCGAGCGCGGCATGCTGCGCCCCGGCGAGATGCTGGTCTCGCCCTCGGGCAAGGTCGCCAAGGTGCGCGCCGACGGCACGCTCGTGGGCGATGACGTGAAGGGCTCGATCCATCAGGTCGGCGCCCATCTCGAGGGCGCCCCGTCCTGCAACGGCTGGACCTACTGGCACTTCCGCAAGGACGGCAAGCACGTCCCCATCGACGTGCTGCGCCAGCAGATCCGCGCTGAGATGGCCGCCCGCCCGCACTGAGCCCGCGGGCCCCAGAGAACACCAGAAGAACAATCGGAACACCGCCGGTGCCTGTCACGACAGGCACAGACTGGCCCCGTCCGCCTGTGCGGACGGGGTTTTTTCTTGGCTGCCTGCCGTCTCGTTGCGACGGCGGCGGGTTGGTGGCGGGGCGCATGGCATTGCGCGTGACGGCCCAAGGCGTCCAGCGCTCCGGCGGCACCCGGCAACCCCACCTCAGCCGGGAAATGCGGCGCCCGACCGATCGGCGGCGCCCGCGCAAGCCGCAGGGCGCGCATCCGATTGACCTCGGCTGCCCCAGCGGTCATTTGTGCGCAAACGGAGGGACGAATGGATCTGCGCGCGATACTCATGGGGCTGGCCTTTGCGGTCATGTGGTCCTCGGCATTCACCTCGGCACGGATCATCGTCACCGCAGCCCCGCCGATGGGCGCGCTGGCGCTGCGCTTCCTGCTGTCGGGGCTGCTGGCCGTGGCCATCGCCCGGATGCTGGGGCAGAGCTGGCGTCTGAACCGGGCGCAATGGCGTGCCACGATCATTTTCGGGGTCTGCCAGAACGCGCTCTACCTCGGCCTCAACTTTGTCGCGATGCAGACCGTTCAGGCCTCGCTTGCCTCCATCGTCGCCTCCACCATGCCGCTGGTCGTGGCCCTGGCGAGCTGGCTCTGGCTGGGCGAGCGCCTGCGGCCGATCGGCTATGCCGGGCTGCTGGCGGGCGTGCTGGGCGTGGCGGTGATCATGGGCGCGCGGCTGCAGGGCGGCGCCGATCCGCTGGGCGTGCTGCTCTGCGTGCTGGGTGTGCTGTCGCTGGCGGTTGCGACGCTGTCCGTGCGGGGCGCCGTCTCGGGCGGCAACGTCATGATGATCGTGGGACTCCAGATGCTTGTGGGCAGCGCGCTGCTCTGGCCGCTGACGCTGGCCTTCGAGACGCCCGAGATCAGCTGGTCCTGGGAACTGGTCGCGGCCTTCGCCTACACGGTGCTTGTCCCGGGGGTCGCCGCGACCTTCGTCTGGGTGCTGCTGGTCGAACGCATCGGGGCGGTCCGGGCGGCCACCTTCCACTTCCTCAACCCGTTCTTCGGGGTCGCCATCGCCGCGCTGCTGCTGGCCGAACCGATGGGCCGCTACGACGTGATCGGCGTGGTGATCATCACCGTGGGCATTCTCGCGGTGCAGCGCTCGCGCGTGGCGATGCGTTGAGTTTTCCGGATCTGCCGAAGGGTTTGTTTACACCTCTCTGATAGCTCAGGTGCCTGCCGGGCGAAGCGCGCGGATGGAACAGGAGCATAGCAGCGAACATGAGACGGTTTTCCATCAGGATTCAGATCCTGGCCCTTGGCATGATCTTCGTCTTGCTTCTCGCGGTCAGCGGTGTGCTGTCTTGGACCGTGCAGAGCAAGGTCGCGCACGAGGTGACCTTGACCTTCGACGTCTTCAAGCAGAACGAGCTCATCGCGCGGGTGCGTGAGGATATGGAGCAGGCCCGCCTCGACCTGCTCAGGATCGCGCGGGCCGAGGAGGGCTCGGTCGACAGCATGCTTGGCAACCTTGGCGAGATCACGCGCGATATCGGCAACGAGGTGCATTTTTTCCGCGAGACCGAGAGCGGCGCGGCCGCCCGGCCCGAATTCGCGGACCGGCTCGAAGCGGTGGCGGCCGGAATCGCCGCGATTGCGGTCGAAGTGACCGAGACAGCCGGAGAGTCGGGGCGCGGCTTCCTCGGCGTGAACATCCGGCCGCTCTACGACAAGATGAACGAGAAGATCGCCGCGGTCGACGAGATCCAGGAGGTCGTGCGCGTGCAGACGATCGCGACCGAGCAGACCTCGCAGGCCAGCGTGTCGCAAAGCAAGACCGTGCTGGCCGCCTCTCTGATCGCGGTCACCGCGGTGTCATTCGTGCTGGTCCTGGTATTCGGACGGCTGCTGGCGCGCCCGGTCAACGATGTGGCGGAGGCGGTGCAGCGCATCGCAAAGGGCGACTACGCCTCCGAGGTTGCCGGAACCCAGCACGGCGACGAGGCCGGTGCCATCGCCCGCAGCCTCGAGGAACTGCGCGACGCGCTCGGCCGCGCCGAAGCGGCCGACTCGCGGGAGAAGGCCGTCAACGCCCGGCGCATGGCGCTGTTCGACGCGCTCGGCGGCGCCATGGGGGGGCTGTCGCAGGGCCGGCTCGACGAGCGGCTCGACGCCTCGGAATGGGGCGATCTGGGCGAGAGCTACAAGAAGATCTGCGACGATTTCAACGGGCTCTCCGAGAAGATCGGCGACCTGATGGACTCGCTGCGTGAATCCGCCGACCTGGTGCAGCGCAACTCGCGCGAGCTGTCGAACATGTCGACCGAGATGTCGCGCCGCTCCGAGGTGCAGGCCGCCACGCTCGAGGAATCCGCCGCCGCGCTCGAGGAGATGTCGAGCAGCGTCCGCGCCGCCGCCGAGCGGGCCGATGACGCCGACCGCCGCGTGGTGGATGGCCGGCGCCGCGCCGAAGAGGGCGGGGCGATCATGGAGCGGGCGCTGGCCGCCATGAGCTCCATCGCCGCATCGTCGGACCAGATCACCCAGATCATCAGCGTCATCGACGACATCGCCTTCCAGACCAACCTGCTGGCGCTGAACGCGGGCGTCGAGGCGGCACGTGCGGGCGAAAGCGGCAAGGGCTTCTCGGTCGTGGCCTCCGAGGTCCGCTCGCTGGCGCAGCGCGCCTCGGAATCCGCGCGCGAGATCAAGACGCTGGTGTCGAACAGCTCGCAACAGGTCAAGGACGGCGGCCAGCTGGTGGAGCAGACCGGCGCGACGCTCTCCGACATCGTGCGCTACGTTACCGAGGTCTCAGAGATGGTGGGCGAGATCGCCGTCGCCGCCAAGGAACAGGCCGCGGGCCTGCAGGAGATCAACGTGGGCGTGGCCGAGCTCGACAAGGTCACCCAGCAGAATGCCGCAATGGTGGGCGAGACCAGCGCCGCGAGCCAGCAGCTCAGCTCCGAGGCGCAGCGCCTGACCTCGCAGCTCAACCGCTTCTCCGGCGGGGATGGCTACGTCGAGCTCGAAGAGGTGACCCCGGTCTCCGCACCCATCGAAGAGTTCGGACCGGCCCCCGACGCCGCCTCGGCGCCCCGCCCGCAGCGCCGTGCCGCAAATGGCGATGCCGCGATGTGGGAGGATTTCTGACCACCGCTGCCGAGCCACCGCGGCGCGCGAATGGCGCCGCGGGTCAGGTCCGTTTCGACAAGACGGGATCTGGGGCGTCAGCCGATCCGGCCGCGGTTGCCACCGGTCTGGCCCCGGTGCAGCAGCAGGTGGTCGAGCAGCACGCAGGCCACCATCGCCTCGCCCACCGGTACCGCGCGAATGCCGACGCAGGGGTCGTGACGCCCCTTGGTGATGATCTCGGTCTCTTCGCCAGACTTGGTGATCGTCCGCCTCGATGTCAGGATCGACGAGGTCGGCTTCACCGCGAAGCGCAACACCACGTCCTGCCCGGTCGAAATGCCCCCGAGAATCCCGCCCGCGTGGTTCGAGCTGTAGATCGGCCCGTCCGGCCCCATGCGGATCTCGTCGGCGTTCTCCGAGCCGCGCAACGCCGCCGCTGCCATGCCCTCGCCGATCTCCACGGCCTTGACCGCGTTGATCGACATTGCCGCCGCGGCAAGATCGGTGTCGAGCTTGGCGTAGATCGGTGCTCCCAGCCCCGCAGGCACACCGCGCGCCGTCACCTCGATCACCGCGCCGACGCTGTCGCCGGACTTGCGCAGGTGATCGAGATAGTCGGCCCAAGTCTCGGCAGCCGTCGCGTCGGGGCACCAGAACGGGTTCTCGGCGATGACCGCCTGATCGAAGTTGGCGCGGTCGATGGCGTGCGGACCCATCTGCACCATGTAGCCGGTGATCTCGAGACCGGGCGCCAGCTCGGCCAGCGCCGCCCGCGCTAGGCCACCGGCAGCCACCCGGGCGGCGGTCTCACGCGCCGAGGACCGGCCGCCGCCGCGATAGTCGCGGATGCCGTATTTCTGCCAGTAGGTGATGTCGGCGTGACCGGGGCGGAACTTCTCGGCGATGTCGCCGTAATCCTTGGAGCGCTGATCGGTGTTCTCGATCATCAGCTGCACCGGCGTGCCGGTGGTCACGCCCTCGAACACCCCGGACAGGATCCGCACCGCGTCGGGCTCGCGCCGCTGCGTGGTGAACTTGTTCTGGCCCGGCTTGCGCTTGTCGAGCCAGTGCTGAAGCATGGCCTCGTCGATCGCCACGCCCGGAGGGCAGCCGTCCACCGTCGCCCCCAGCGCCGGGCCATGGGATTCGCCCCAGGTGGTCACGCGGAACAGGTGGCCGAATGTGTTCATGCTCATGGCGCAGGTCTCCTTGTCCGGGGCATCTCCTAGGCCAGCAACGGCTTCGGCTCAAGGGATTTCACCTTGCACGGTGCCGGCGGCGCGGTTACCAATTCCGACACCTCGGGGTGTCCGGCCGGTGCGCGGCAGGGCTGAGATGCGAGCGTCGCGAACCCGTTGAACCTGACCCGGTTAACACCGGCGGAGGGAAGGTGACGGCAATCCGCCCGGTCGAGCCCAGCGATGCCCAGTCTTGCCCTCTCGCCGCAAGTCTGGAGGATGCCATGAAGACCACGGCCACCATCTTTGCAGCGGGATGTCTCACAGCCGGCGCCGCGCTGGCCGATGTCCCCGTTCTGACCGTCTATGCCGGCGATTACGTCGTCTCGGAGTGGGGCCCAGGCCCCAAGATCGAGGAGATGTTCGAGGCGGAATGCGGCTGCGACCTGCAGTTCAAGCCCGGCGACCTGCTGCCGCGGATCCTGCTTGAGGGCGAGCATACCGAGGCCGACGTGGTCTTCGGGCTCAACACCGACGTGACCAAGAAGGCGCGCGAGAGCGGGCTCTTCGCGCCGCATGGGGTGGACCTGTCGCCGCTGACGCTGCCCATCGATTGGACCGATGAAATCTTCCTTCCGTACAATTACGGCCATACCGCTTTCGTCTACAACACCGAGCGCCTGTCAGAGCCGCCCGAGAGCTTCGAGGCGTTGCTGAACGCGCCCGACGACCTGAAGATCGTGATCCAGGACCCGCGCAGCTCGATCTCCGGGCTCGCCACGGTGCTCTGGGTCGAGGCGATCTACGGCGACGGTGCCGAGGCCGCGTGGGAGAAGCTGGCGCCCAAGATCCTCACCGTTACCAAGGGCTGGTCCGAGAGCTACGGGCTCTTCACCGACGGCGAGGCCGACATGGTGATGAGCTACACCACGAGCCCCGCCTATCACATCATCGCCGAGGACGACCGCACCAAGAAGGCCGCGATCTTCCCCGAGGGCCACTACTTCATGGTCGAGCTCGCGGCGAAGCTGGCGAACACCGACCAGCCCGAACTGGCGGATGCGTTCATGGACTTCCTGCTCAGCGAACCGTTCCAGGAAATGATCGCGACCGGCAACTGGTCGATCCCGGCCGCCCTGCCGCGCGACCGCTGGCCCGAGGGCTTCAGGGAGCTCGACCTGCCCGAGAACGTGCTGTTCTACACCGAGGACGAGGCGGCCGAGCTGCGCGACACCGCCATCGACGCGTGGCGCCGGGCGCTGTCGCGCTGAGCTGAACCTTGGCGGCGGCCCTGACCTCCCTGCGCTGGCGGAGCGCCTTGCCCGCCGCGCTGGCGGCAACGGCGGTGGCGCTGCTGACGCTCGCACCGGTGGCGGCGGTGCTGCTACGCGCCGGCGGGTGGGGCCAGCTCGGGGCCGGCGACTGGCAGGCGTTGCGCTTCACGCTGCTGCAGGCGGTGCTGTCGGGCGCGCTCAGCGTGGCGCTGGCGGTGCCGGTGGCGCGGGCGCTGGCGAGGCGCCGCTTCCCGGGCCGCGGCGTGCTGGTGGCGCTGATGGGGGCGCCGTTCATCCTGCCGGTGATCGTGGCGGTGCTCGGCCTGATCGCGGTCTTCGGTCAGAACGGGCTGGTGAACGCGGTCTTGCGCGGCCTCGGCCTGCCCGGCATGACGATTTACGGCATGCACGGCGTGGTCATGGCGCATGTGTTCTTCAACCTGCCGCTGGCGGTGCGCCTCTTGCTGCAGGGCTGGCTCTCGATCCCGGCCGAGCGCTTCCGGCTCGCCGCGTCGCTGGGCCTGAACCCCTGGGCAACCTTCCGCGTGCTCGAGGCGCCGATGTTGCTGCGCATCGCGCCGGGTGCCTTCGCGGTGATCTTCGTGATCTGCCTGTCGAGCTTTGCCGTTGCGCTGACGCTGGGCGGCGGACCACGGGCGACGACGGTGGAGCTTGCGATCTACCAGGCGGTGCGCTTCGACTTCGACCTCGGGCGGGCGGCGCTGCTGTCGGTGATCCAGCTCGGGCTGGCGCTGGCGGCGGGGCTGGTGGCGCTGCGGCTCGGCGCCGGAACCGGATTCGGCGCGGGGCTCGACCGGGTTCAGCAGCGCTGGGACGGGCAGGGGGCCTTGGCGCGGATCTGCGACGGGCTCTGGGTGGCGCTTGCGGCGGCCTTCCTGCTGACGCCGCTCTTGCTGGTGGTTCTGCGCGGGCTCCCGGGGCTTCTGCTGCTGGGGCCAAGCACGTGGCAGGCGGCGGGGCATTCGGTGAGCGTGGCGCTGGCCTCGACGGCGCTCTGCATCGCCTGGGCGCTGCCGCTCTCGACCCGGGGCGGCGAGCTGGTGGGGCTGGCCGGCATCGCGCTGTCGCCACTGGTGCTGGGCACCGGGCTGTTCCTGATCGTGCGCCCCTATGCCAACCCGCTGACCCTCGCGCTGCCGGTGACGGCACTGGTCAACGCTCTGGTCTCGCTGCCCTTCGCGCTGCGGATCCTGCGTCCCGAGGCCGAGACGATCCGGGCAGATTACGCGCGGCTGTCGCAGGCGCTGGGGCTGACGCCGCTGGCCTGGCTGCGGCTGGTGCTGCTGCCGCGGCTGCGGCGCCCGCTGGGCTTTGCCGCAGGGCTGGCCGCGGCGCTGTCGATGGGCGATCTCGGGGTTGTGGTGCTGTTCGCCGACCCCGACCGCGCGACGCTGCCGTTGCAGGTCTACGGGCTCATGGGGTCCTATCGCATGGAGGCCGCGGCGGGCGCGGCGCTGCTGCTGCTGGTGCTGAGCTTCGGTGCTTTCTGGCTGTTCGACCGGGGAGGGCGGGTGAATGCTGACGCTGGCTGATCTGCGCTACGGCGAGGGGGCGTTCTCGCTCTCGGCCAATCTTGCATTGGCGCCGGGGCGACGGGTGGCGATCATCGGGCCCTCCGGGGCGGGCAAATCGACGCTGCTCGACCTCATCGCCGGGTTCCGCCTGCCCGAGCGCGGGCGCCTGTCGTGGCGGGGCGAGGACATCACCCGCGCCGCGCCGGACCGGCGGCCGGTGGCGATGCTGTTTCAGGAGAACAACCTCTTTCCCCACCTCACGCTGGCGCGGAACCTCGGCCTTGCGCTCAGGCCCGATGGCCGTCGCCTCGGGGCGTCCGAGGCCGCCGCGGTCGAGGAGGCGCTGGAGCGGGTCGGGCTCGCGGGGCTGGGCGGGCGCAGGCCCGGCGCGCTGTCGGGCGGGCAACAGAGCCGCGCCGCGCTGGCGCGGGTGCTGCTGCAGAAACGGCCGGTGATTGCGCTGGACGAGCCCTTCGCGGCGCTGGGACCGGCACTCAAGGTCGAGATGCTCGAGCTGGTGCGCACCGTCGCCGCCGAGTTGGGGGCGCTGGTGCTGCTGGTCAGCCACGACCCGCAGGACGCGCAGCGCTTTGCCGAGGAGGTGGTGCTGGTGGCCGAGGGGGTGGCGCATCCGCCGGTCGAGACCGCGACGCTCTTCAACGATCCGCCGGAGGCGCTGCGCCGCTACCTCGGGTCCTGACGGGCCCGCCGCCAGACGGACCCCCGGACATGAAAAAGCCCCGCGCGATGGCGGGGCTTTCTTGCTTTTCAGGGCAAGCGATCAGGCGTCCTTGTGCTTGATCGGGCGCCAGATCCGCTTGTTGGTGAGGTAGAGCAGCACCGACAGCAGGGTGAGGAACACCACGCCGACGAAGCCCGCGTGCTTGCGCGCCATCATCTTCGGCTCGGCCGCCCACATCAGGAAGGCGGCGATATCCTGCGCCTCGTGGTGCAGCTCGTTGGGGTGGCCGTCGGCGAATTCCACGTCCTCTCCCGCGAGCGGCGGGGCCATCGAGATCCAGCCGGTCGAGAAGGCGTGGTTCTCGTAGAAGGTCGTGCCCGCTTCTTCCTTGGTCTCGCCGGTGTAGCCGGTGAGGATCGAAGCGATGTACTCGGCGCCGCCCATGCCGTTGAAGAGCTGGCTCAGGCCGGTGCCGTAGGGGCCGTGGAAGCCGGCGCGGGCCTTCGCCATGAGCGACAGGTCCGGAGCGCCGACCGAGGTGTTGGCCGGGAAGTGGTCGGTCGGGATCGCCGGGCGGAAATCTTCGAGCTCTTCGTCGTAGACCTCGAAGTTCTGGGCCGCGTAGGCGCGGACCTGATCCTCGGGGAACTGCGGGCCGCCCTCGTCGCCGAGGGTGCGGAAGGGCACGTAGCGCAGGCCGTGGCAGGCGGAGCAGACCTCGGTGTAGATTTGCAGGCCGCGTTGCAGCTGCATCTGGTCATAGGTGCCGAAGGGGCCTTCGAAGGAGAAGTCGTAATCCTCGACGTGACCACCTTCCCCGGCGGCAAAGGCGCCGCCGGTCGCAAGGCCGAGAGCCACAGCGGTCGAAAGGGCAAGTTTCCTGAACATGTTCATCTGTCCTTTCTCTGTCACTCGGCCGGGGTCGCCGAGGTGGCGCCCTTTTCCGAGGACTTGCCGTAGTGGGCTTCGAAGTCTTCCTCGATGGTCGCGGGCTGCGGCAGCGGCTTCTCGAACACGCCGAGCAGCGGCAGGATCACGAAGAAGTAGCCGAACCAGTAGGCCGCGCCGATCAGCGAGAAGCTGGCATAGGGCTCTTCCGCGGGCATGGCACCGAGCCACATCAGCGCGATGAAGTCGATGACCAGCAGCCAGAACCACCACTTGAACTGCGGACGGTACTTGCCCGAACGCACCGACGAGGTGTCGAGCCAGGGCGCCAGCGCCATGGCGATGATGGCACCGAACATCGCGAGCACGCCGAAGAACTTCGCGTCGACGATGCCGCCGGTGATGGCGGATGCGATCTGCACGACCCAGACTTCCGAGGTGAAGGCGCGGAGGATCGCGTAGAACGGCAGGAAGTACCATTCGGGGACGATGTGCGCAGGCGTCGAAAGCGGGTTGGCCTCGATGTAATTGTCCGGGTGGCCGAGGTAGTTGGGCATGAAGCCCACGATTGCCCAGAACACCGCGAGGATGACCGCGAGGGCGAAGACGTCCTTGATGACGTAGTAGGGCCAGAACGGCACGGTGTCTTTCTCGGCCTCGGCCTTGGAGCCGCGGCGGACGTCCACGCCGGTCGGGTTGTTGTTCCCGGTCGAGTGGAAGGCCCAGATGTGCACCGCCACCAGCGCCGCGATGACGAAGGGCAGCAGGTAGTGCAGCGAGAAGAAGCGGTTGAGCGTGGCGTTGTCCACCGCCGGTCCGCCCAGAAGCCAGGTCTGGATCGGCTCGCCGATGAACGGGATGGCGCCGAACAGGCCGGTGATCACGGTGGCGCCCCAGAACGACATCTGGCCCCACGGCAGCACGTAGCCCATGAACGCGGTGCCCATCATGCACAGATAGATGAGCATGCCGATGATCCAGGTCACCTCGCGCGGGGACTTGTACGAGCCGTAGTAGAGGCCGCGGAAGATGTGCAGGTAGACCGCCACGAAGAACAGCGAGGCGCCGTTGGCGTGGAGGTAGCGCAGCATGAAGCCGCCGTTCACGTCGCGCATGATGTGCTCGACGCTGGCGAAGGCCATGTCCACGTGCGGCGTGTAGTGCATCACCAGCACGATGCCGGTGGCGATCTGCAGCACGAGGCAGAAGGTCAGGATGATGCCCCAGATCCACATCCAGTTGAGGTTCTTGGGCGTGGGGATCATGATCGTGTCATAGAGAAGACCGACGATCGGCAGGCGCTTGTGCAGCCAGCGCTCGGGTCCGGTCTTGGGTTCGTAATGGTCGTGCGGAATACCCGACATCTTGCGTGCCTCCTCAACCCAACAGGATGGTGGTTTCTTCGACGAATTCCGCGGCCGGAACCGGGAGGTTCTGCGGCGCGGGCCCTTTGCGGATGCGGCCCGCGGTGTCGTAGTGCGACCCGTGGCAGGGGCAGAACCAGCCGCCGACGCCGCCGGCGGTGAATTCGCCCGCGTTGCCGATCGGAACGCAGCCCAGGTGCGTGCAGACGCCCATCATGACAAGCCACTCGCCGGCTTCGTCCAGCGTGCGGTTCTCGTCGGTCGCCTGCGCCCCGCTGTCGATGTTGGCGTTGCGCGCGACCGAGTCGACCAGCTGGCTCATCTCGACGCTGCGGCCCTCCTCGATCTCGGCTTCGGTGCGGCGGCGGATGAACACCGGCTT
>Ga0208328_1000193_pt1 | contig 32152 bp, 31 predicted proteins | sample DeeseametaMP2633_FD_184170 | JGI IMG/M metagenome (GOLD analysis project Ga0208328, IMG submission 184170) | Marine microbial communities from the Deep Atlantic Ocean - MP2633 (SPAdes) | ecosystem: Environmental > Aquatic > Marine > Unclassified | place: Northeast of Antigua and Barbuda, North...
CCCGCAGCTTGTTGCGGACGTTGTCGGCGGTGACCTCGGCGAAGGTCTCGGCGCAGTCACCGCCCTGCAGCAGGAACGCCTCGCCGCGGGTGACCGCGGCCAGCTTGTCGGTGAGGTCGTCGCACTCGCCCGCGAAGACCAGCGGGGGCATGGTGCGCAGTCGGGCCACGGCGTCGTCGAGGGCCCCGCGGTCGGGGTACGTCGGCTGCTGGAGGGCGCCGATCGCGTGCAGGCTCTCGAGGGTGGGGATGCTCACCGATCCAGGGTACGTCGGGTGCCGCTCCCGCTCCGACTCCGCGGTGCGACGTGGACAGGCCGGCGGGCCCCGCGAGATCTACTCTCGCAGCGCGTCGGGGTCGCGGAACCCGGTTTTCTTGGCGCGGACGCCGCGGTTGGTGAGCCAGGTCAGCACCCACAGCACCACGCCGATGGCCAGCAGCACCCCGGCGATGCGGTACTGCACGTGGTCCTCGGCGACGCGGGCCAGGGGCCGATCAGGAACGCGGCGCTGGCGGCACCGACGTACGGGGTCCAGCGCGGCGCGTCGAAGCCGTCCTCCTCGCCGCGGTCGCGCCGGCGCAGCACCAGGCAGGCGACGTTGACGACGGTGAACACCGCCAGCAGCAGGCCCGTGGTGCCGGCGAGCGCGGAGACCACCTCGGTCTCCGAGCGCAGCCGCACGAACGTGATGAGCCCGAGGGCCATGAGCGTCGTGAAGGCGATGGCCGCCCACGGGGAGCGGCGGCCGGGCAGCACCGCCGCCAGCGAGCGGGGCAGCACGTCCTGCTTCGCCATCCCGTAGACCAGGCGACTGGCCATCAGCATGTTGATCAGCGCCGTGTTGCCGACCGCGCAGATCGTGAGGAAGGGGAAGACGTCGTCGATCGGGAGCCCCGGGGCGCCGACCCGCACGACGTCGAGCAGGATGCCGGCGTCGGGGTTGGCCGGGTCGGCGATGTCGCCGGGCGGGATGACGACGACCACGGCCAGCGCCACCAGGACGTAGACGCCGGCGCAGATCCCCAGGCCGGTGAGCAGGATCCGCGGGAAGGTGCGGGCGGGGTCCTTGACCTCCTCCACCATGTTGACGGAGTCCTCGAAGCCGACCATCGCGAAGAACGCCACCGTGGTGGCGATGGTGATCGCCAGGAACGCCGACTTCTCCCCCGGTGTCTCGAAGACCACCACCCGGCCCAGGTCCCCCTCGCCGCTCACCGCCGCCCAGGCCCCGATGGCGATGATCGCGGCGAGCGCGACCACGACCACCGAGGTGAGCACCACGTTGAGCTTCACGCTCTCGCCGACACCGCGCAGGTTGACCACCGCCAGGACCAGCATGAAGCCGATCGCGACAGCGAGCGTGGCGCCGGTGCCCGTGGGGACGCCGCCGACGAGGCCGTCGAGTCCCAGCAGGAGGTTGGAGGCCACCAGCCCCGAGGACGTCGAGGCGCTGGTGATGCCCGAGCAGACGACCGCGAAGGCCACCAGGAAGGTCAGGAAGTGGGTGTCGAAGGCCTTGTGCACGAACAGCGCCGCGCCGGCCGCCTGCGGGTGCCGCGTCACCAGCTCGAGGTAGCTCAGGGCGGTCAGGCCCGCCCGGCGAACGCCACGAGGAACGGCAACCACGCCACGCCGCCCACCTGCGCGGCCACGTCACCGGTGATGGCGAAGACGCCGGCCCCGATGATGTCGCCGACGACGAAGAAGAGCAGCAGCCTCGGGCCGATCGCCCGCTTGAGCGGACTTCCCTCGGCGGCGTCGCTCCGGTCGGCCACCTGCGTGGCGCTCTGGCTGCTCATGGGGACCCTCCCTGCCCGGAGCCGCTCCCGGCCCGCTCAACCGCAGATGCTCTCCCGTGGACGGGCACGGCAAACCATCCCTGGTCGCGTACGCCGGGGTGCTGGGCCCGAGCCTCGTCCTCGGAGTCCTTGCAGGGACGGCTGGGTGGCGCTCAGCCGTCGACCCGTCGTCGCGCGCAGGCGAGGAGGTCGTCGAGGTCCAGTCCGTAGGTCGGTGCGTCGCCGTCGGCGTAGGACCGCAGGTGCCCCGTCGCGCGCTCGACCAGGCGTGCCGCGCCCACGGCGTTGCCGCGCTCGGCGTGGGTGAGGGCCACGCAGACCTGGGCCAGCCCCTGCCAGAGCGGGCGCTCGTGCTCGGGGCAGGACTTCCACCGCACCTCCAGCGCCTCGTGCGCGGCGAAGGGACGGCCCTGGTCGAGCAGCCCGCGGGCGTAGGCGATCGTCTCCTCCGGTGGTCGGGGCGTCTCGTCGATCGGTGGCAGGCCGGGCGATCCGTAGGGCAGCGGCCGGCCCAGCCGGTCGCGCGGCCGCGCCTGCTCGGCGCGGCCGTCGGCGTTGCGGTCGCGATCGGCGGCAGCCATCAGCCGAAGAACACCTCGGCCTCGGCGTACTCCGCCGGGCTGACCAGCTTGAGCTCACCGGTGCCCTCGGCGAGCGGCACCCGGGCGATCTTCGTGCCGTGCAGCGCCATCATCGTGCCGAAGTCGCCCTCGGCGACCGCGTCGGCGGCGTGCAGGCCCAGCCGGGTGGCGAGCCAGCGGTCGAAGGCGGTGGGCGTGCCACCGCGCTGGATGTGACCGAGGACGACCGCCCGGGCCTCCTTGCCGGTGCGCTGCTCGATCTCGCGGGCCAGCCGGTCACCGATGCCACCGAGCCGGACGTGGCCGAAGTCGTCGGTCTCCCCCGACTGCAGCGTCATGTCGCCGCCCTCACGCGGGACAGCACCCTCGGAGACGACGATGATCGGGGCGTACTCGGACTCGAAGCGCGCCTCGACGTGGCGGCAGACCGCCTCGATGTCGAAGGGCTGCTCGGGGATGAGCACCGCGCTGGCCCCGCCGGCGATGCCGGAGTGGAGTGCGATCCAGCCCGCGTGCCGGCCCATCACCTCGACCACCAGCACCCGGTGGTGCGACTCGGCGGTGGTGTGCAGGCGGTCGATGGCCTCGGTGGCGATGTTGACCGCGGTGTCGAAGCCGAAGGTGAAGTCGGTGCCGGAGAGGTCGTTGTCGATCGTCTTCGGCACCCCGACGACGTTCACGCCCAGCTCGGCCAGCTTGGTGGCCACGCCGAGGGTGTCCTCGCCGCCGATCGCCACCAGGGCGTCGACGCCGTCACGGGCGAGGTTGTCGGTGATCTGCTGGACGCCGTGGTCCAGCCTGAACGGGTTGGTCCGCGAGGACCCCAGGATCGTGCCGCCGCGCGGGAGGATGCCGCGGCACTCCTCGATGCCCAACGGCATCGTCAGCCCCTCCAGGGGACCCTTCCACCCGTTGCGGTAGCCGACGAACTCGAACCCGTGCTCGCGCACCCCCTTGCGCACGACGGCGCGGATGACGGCGTTGAGGCCGGGGCAGTCCCCGCCTCCGGTCAGGACTCCCACTCGCATGCGTCGACACTAGCCGCCCATGGCCCCGGTCACACCCGGATAGGGTTCCGGACATGACCTTCTCGATCGTCGCCAGGTCCGCCGGTCCCGATCCCGAGACCGCCTCGTGGGGGGTCGCCGTGGCCTCGAAGTTCCTCGCGGTCGGCAGCGCCGTCCCGGCCGCCGTCGCCCAGGTCGGCGCCATCGCCACGCAGGCGCACGCCAACGTCGCCTACAAGGGCCTCGCCCTGGCCCACCTCGACGAGGGCGCCACCGCCTCGGTGGCCCTGCAGCGGCTGCTGGAGGAGGACGAGGGACGCGACCACCGTCAGGTCGGCATCGTCGACGTCGAGGGCAACGCCGCCAGCCACACCGGCAGCGCCTGCCTGGACTGGGCCGGCGGCGTCACCGGCGACGGCTATGCCATCCAGGGCAACATCCTCACCGGCGAGGAGGTCGTCTCGGCGATGGAGGCCGCGTTCCTCGCCAGCGACCCCGAGGCCCCGCTCGCCCGGCGGCTCCTCGCCGCCCTCGAGGCCGGCGACCGGGCCGGCGGGGACAGCCGCGGGCGCCAGTCGGCAGCCGTCCTCGTCGTACGCGAGGGCGCCGGGTACGGCGGCATGGACGACATCGAGGTCGACCTGCGGGTCGACGACCACGCCACGCCCGTGGAGGAGCTGCAGCGCCTGCTGGCCCTCAACGACCTCTACCTCACCGCCTCCACCGAGGAGGAGAAGGTCCCCATGACCCCCGAGCTGCGCGAGGAGCTCGAGGGCGTCGCCCGCGCCGCCGGGCACCGAGACCTCGAGGGCTGGGTCGGTGCGGAGAACTACGAGATGCGGGTGGCCGAGGACCTCTCCTGGGTCGACCGACGCATCCTCGCGATCGCCCGCGGTGAGGAGGCGACCCAGTGAGCGTCCTCGCCATCGACGCCGGCACCACCGGGGTCACCGCGGTCGTCGTGTCGGCCACCGGCGACATCGTCGCCAAGGGCTACCAGGAGTTCGCCCAGCACTTCCCGAGGCCCGGCTGGGTCGAGCACGCGCCCGAGGAGATCTGGCAGGCCACCCTCGAGGCGACCCGCGACGCCCTCAAGCAGGTCGACGTCTCCGAGCTCAGGGGCATCGGCATCACCAACCAGCGCGAGACCGTGCTGCTGTGGGACCGCGAGACCCTCGGCTCCCCGCGCCGCGCGATCGTCTGGCAGGACCGTCGCACCGCCGACATCTGCCTGCGGATGCGCGAGGACGGCCACGAGGAGCGCATCACCGAGCTCACCGGCCTGCGCCTGGACCCCTACTTCTCCGGCACCAAGCTGCGCTGGCTCGCCGAGCAGGAGCCACGCACCTGGGCGCTGGTCGAGGAGGGCCGGTACGCCGTCGGCACGGTCGACTCCTACCTCATCGCCCGGATGACGCGCGGGCTCCACCACGTCACCGACGTGTCCAACGCCAGCCGCACGCTGCTGTTCGACCTGACCACGGGTGACTGGTCCGAGGAGCTGTGCGGTCTCTTCGGCGTACCCCGCGACGCGCTGCCGGACCTCGTCCCCAGCTGGGGCGACATCGCGGTCACCGACCCCCGTTCGTTCCTCGACCTCGAGCTGCCGATCGCGGGCATCGCCGGCGACCAGCAGTCGGCGCTGTTCGGCCAGACCTGCTTCGACCCCGGCGACGCCAAGTGCACCTACGGCACGGGTTCGTTCATCCTCACCAACACCGGTCGGGAGCTGGTGCGCTCCGACGCCGGCCTGCTCAGCACCGCCGCCTGGCGCTCCCCCGACGGCGAGCTGACCTACGCCCTCGAGGGCGCGATCTTCGTGACCGGCGCGGCCGTCCAGTGGCTGCGCGACGGCCTGCAGATCGTCGGCTCCGCCGCCGAGACCCAGGCGGTGGCCTCGACCGTGGACTCCTCCGACGGCGTCGTGTTCGTGCCGGCCCTCACCGGCCTCGGCGCCCCGCACTGGGACCCGCACGCCCGCGGCACCATCCTCGGCCTGACCCGCGGCACCACCCGGGCCCACCTCGTGCGCGCCACCCTCGAGGCGATCGCCTTCGAGGTCCGCGACGTCATCGAGACCATGCCCGCCCGCGACACCCTCAAGGTCGACGGCGGCGCCTGCGCCAACGACCTGCTCTGCCAGCTGCAGGCCGACCAGCTCGGCGTCACCGTCGAGCGGCCCCGTCTGACCGAGACCACCGCCCTGGGCGCGGCGTTCCTGGCGGGTCTCGGCACCGGGGTGTGGGACTCCACCGACCAGCTGCGCGCCACCTGGCAGCTCGACCGGGCCTTCACCCCCGGTGGCGACCGCGCCGACGCCGACGCCGCGCACCGCCGCTGGACCGAGGCGGTCGAGAGGTCGAAGGGCTGGGCGACTCTCTAGCCCTGCCCACAGTTGGCACACCCCCCTTCCTAATCGAACTGATGTTCGATAGACTGTGGGCATGTCAGCCACCCGTCGCTCCGAGTCCCGGGCCGTCGGCCTGCGGCCGAGCACCGAGCTGACCGAGACCCAGGTCCTCGAGCGGGTCGGCGAGTGCGCCACGACCTGGATGCGGACGGGTGCGGAGCTGCTGGCGCTGGCCTACGAGTGGGCCGTCGCCCACCCCGCCGACCGCCTCGACCCGCTCGAGTCCGGCAAGCCGGGTCGGGAGCGGGCCACGCTGTACGGCGGACCAGGCACCCCGGAGGTCACCGAGTTCGCCGCCGCTGAGCTCGGGGCCCGGATGGGCCGTGGCACCCACGCCGGTCGCCGCCACATCGCCGCAGCGCTCGACCTCAGGCTCCGCCTCCCCCTGCTCTGGTCCCGCGTCCAGGCCCTCGAGGTCCGCGACACCTATGCGATCCACGTCGCCGAGGCCACCCGCACGCTCAGCGCAGCCGAAGCCGCCTGGGTCGACGGCGAGGTCGCCGAGTCCGCCGACGGACGCATCCCCTGGACCCGCTTCCAGACCCTCGTGGCCGGCAAGGTCGCCGCCGCTGCACCGGCCGCGGCCAAGGAGCGCGAGCGGCGTCAGGCCGGCGCCCGCTTCGCCAAGGTGCTGAAGCCGCTCCCCGGCGACCAGCCAGCCGGCATGGCCACCTTCATGGTGCGCGCGCCGCTGCCGGTCATCGCGGCCCTCGACTCCGCCGTGACCACCCTCGCCACCCGCTTGGCCGACACCCTCCCCGCCTCCGTCACCGAGGACCCCGACCGGAGCGACGCCCCGACCCAGGACGACCTGCGCGTCCACGCCATCGCCCTGCTCGCCGGAGGACACGCGGCCCTTCACGACTCGGCCGACGACACCTCGAGCTCATGCCTCGACCTGGACTCGGTGGACCTGCGCGACCTGCTGCCGATGACCACCCTGGTCGTCCACCTCTACGGCGGCACGCTGCACACCGACCAGGTGAGCGGCGACAGCATCGTCGTGCGGGGTGGCCGTGACGCCGACGAGAACGGCGACCCACTCGACCGGATCGCCCGCATCGACGGACACGGACCCGTCACCGAGACCTGGCTCCGCGACGTCCTCGGCCGCTCCGCGCGCTTCGAGGTCAGACCCGTCCTCGACATCGACGGCCTGGCGCCCGTCGACGCCTACGAGATCCCCGCCCGGCACCGGCGAGCAGTCGAGCTCCGGCACCCCGTCGAGACCTTCCCCTGGGGCCACGCCGCCTCGACGCGCAGCCACACCCAGGTCGACCATGTCATCCCCTGGTCCAGAGGACCGGGCGGCGGTCGGACCGCGGTCGGCAACCTCACCCCGCTCGCCACCCCTCACCACCGCCTCAAGACACACGGCGGGTGGCAGGTCGCCCAGCCCTTCCCAGGTGTGACGCTCTGGCGGGACCCACACGGTCAGACGTACCTCGTCGACCCCACCGGCACCCGCACCCTGGACACCACCGTGGGCACCCACGACCCCGACCGGACACCCCGACCCGTGGTGGTCGAGCTCTACCGAACCGGTCACCGGCTCCTCCTGGCCGACGACTTCGCCGCCTGAGCCGGCGACACCGCAGTCGCTCAGCCGAGCCGTTCCACCGCTGCGGCCGCGTCGTCCCGGGCGGCACGAGCCTCGTCGCGGACGGCCTGCGCCTCGTCACGGGCCTCCTCGGCGTCCTCGAGCGCGTCGTCGACGTCGTCGGCGTCGTTCTCCAGGTCCGCCAACCGGCGCTTGAGCTCGTCGATCTCCGCCTGCAGCTCCAACGCCCGCGCCTCGAGCTGCTCGACCTCGGCCTGCGCCTCCCCCCAGGCGGTGTCGGCGTCCTCGAGCTCGCCCTCGGCCTCGGCGAGCGCCTCCTCGGCGGCGCGGCGGGCCTTGGCGTCCGCATCGGGGTCGGGTACGACGGTGAGCGTCGGTCGCTCCGCGGGCGGCTCGGCCGGGGCGGGTGCGGCCTCGAAGCCCAGCGCGTCGGGGAGCGCGACGGCCGCAGCCACGTCGACCGCGTCCACGCCGGTGGAGGTCAGCGGGGCGACCAGCAGGCCGCTGCGGACCGCCTGCCCGCAACCGGCGTCGAGCATCGCCGCCGTCAGCGTCGCCTCGGCCTGGTCGGCCACGGCCTGGGTCACCTTGAGTCCGTGCCGGCGCGCCAGCGCCCGGGCCGTGGTGGTCACCGCGGCGGTGAGCTGGCGCCGCTGCTTGGTGAGGGACCTCAGCTCGTCGGCCGACATCGTGGCCTGCGCCTCGCGCAGGGCGGAACCGACGGCCAGCACCTGCTCGACCTGCTCGGTCTCGTGCCGCACCAGCAGGTCGACGACCCAGGCCGCGGTCGACGGCTTGCGCAGCGACTTCAGCAGCGGGGCCAGCTCGGTCCCCTTGTGCTGCTTGACCAGGGCGTCCCGGGACGGGGTGAACTCGGCCAGTGGCAGTCCGTAGAGCCGTTCGGCGAGCCCGAGCAGCTGCGGGGTGGGGTCGCCGTCAGTCGTCGGGGTCATCGAGGCCCTGCTCGATCGCCCACCGGGTGAGCTCGACCCGGTTGTGCAGCTGGAGCTTGCGCAGGGTGTTCTGCACGTGGTTCTGCACCGTGCGGTGGGAGAGGACGAGCCGCTCGGCGATCTGCTTGTAGGACATCCCGGTGGCGACCATCCGCAGCACCTCGGTCTCCCGTTCGGTCAGCTGCGGCCGGTCGGGGTCGTCGGCGACGGGGTCGGAGAGCCGGCGGTACTCCCCCAGCACCAGCCCGGCCAGCCCCGGGGTGAAGACCGGGTCGCCGGCGGCGGTGCGCCGCACGGCCTCGATGAGCTGCTCTCGCGAGGCCGACTTCACCAGGTAGCCCGTGGCACCGGCCTTCACCGCGGCCAGCACGTCCTCCTGCTCGCCGCTGGCCGAGAGGATGAGCACCCGGGCCGACGGGTCGTGGCGCAGCACGGTCTCGGTGACCTCGACGCCGTTCGGGCCCGGGATCTGCAGGTCGAGCACGACCACCTGCGGCCGCGCCGCCGGGAACCGCGCCACCGCCTGGTTGCCGTCGGCGGCCACGGCCACCACGTCGAAGCCGGCGTCGGCCAGGTCGCGCTCCACGGCGTCACGCCACATCGGGTGGTCGTCGACCACCATCACGCGCAACGCCTCGCTCACGCGTCGGACCCTAGAGGATGCCCCGGCGGCACCAGCGGCAGCCACCGGCCCCGCCGGTGACCCAGGGCGCCGGAGACCGGGTCGTCGGCGATCTCGAGGTGGGCGATGCGGCAGGTGACCTCCGCGGACCAGCCGACCTCACGCTCGTCCACGAGCTCCACGCCGGCCCAGGTGCCGGCCGAGACCAGCCGCGGGCCCCAGCCGGTGTCCTCGAAGTCGGCCACCCGGAACGGTCCGCCCGGTGCGGGCGCCATCCCCGCGAACGCCTCGGCCAGGCCCCGGTCGCTCCAGGCCAGCACCTGCACGACCGCGCGCCCGGTCTCCCGCAGGGTCTCGGTCAGGTCGGCGTCCGGGTCCAGCAGGCCGATCACGTGGGACGGCTCGCCCAGGGCCACGACGAGCGAGGACACGGTCAGCCCGGCCCGGTCGGAGCCCGCCGACCCGGAGCCGGCCGTCCACAGGGTGACCGCGCCGCCGAGCCGACCACGGAACCGGCGTACCGGGTCGGGGTGGGGGTCGGCGAAGGGGTGGGTGTCGTGGATGGTCACGGTGCCTCCCTCGGCAGGGTCAGGGTCCACTCGGTGCCCCAGGACCCGGTGGCCACGTCGGCCCGGCCACCGAGGTCCTGCAGACGGCCGACCACCGACCCGGACACACCGAGCCGCCCCGCGGCGTACGCCTCCGCGAGCCGGCCGTCGGGGATCCCGGGACCGTCGTCGCGCACGGCGACCGACACCTCGTCGGGCAGGGACTCCAGCAGCACCCAGGCCGTGGCCGAGGGGCCGGCGTGCCGCGAGACGTTGTCGAGGCAGGCACGGACCGCGGCGACGACCTCGGCGGCCCGGTCGGAGTCCAGCTCGACGGGGTGCCCGGGCAGCGAGACCACCACGCTCATGGACTCCAGGTCGGCCAGCGCGGCGGCGAGGTCCACGCGGGACGCAGGGGCCCGTGCGGAGACCCGGTCCTGGGCACGGATCAGGGCCCGCAGCGCCTCCTCCTGCTCACCGGCGGCCCGGCCGAGCGCGGCCGCCTCGCCGCCGAGCTCGGCGCCCCGTCGCTGCACCAGGGAGAGCACCTGCAGCACCCCGTCGTGCACGGCACGGGCCAGCCGCGCACGCTCCGCCGCCGCGGCCGCCTCCCGCTCGGCGCGATCGCGCTCCACGGCGGCCCGCTGCAGCGACTCCACGAGGTAGCCGACCACGGGTCCGCCGACGACGAGCAGGAAGATGTTGCCGTAGGTGCCCTGGGTGACCTGCTCACGGATCAGCAGGTCGGTGCCCCCGACCAGCAGTCCCGCGACCAGCCCGCCGCGCCAGCCGGCCCGCGCGGCCCAGGCCAGCATCGGTGACATCACCCAGTAGCCGGCCAGCGTCGCGTCGAAGCCGTCCGGCTTGACCACCGGCGTGAGGGCGAGTGCCGCCAGGGCCACCGCCAGGTCCACGGCGAGCAACCGCCAGGTGCGGCGGGAGGCGTCGGCGTAGGCCCAGGTGACCAGCAGCGACCAGAGCACGACCCCGGCGACGACCAGCCCGCCCAGCAGCGGGCGGACCATCTCCTCGGCGGTGTAGAGCCCGACGCCGAGGGTGTTGGCGACCAGGACCAGCCGCAGCACGGCCAGCGCCCGGAAGAGCCGGTCCTCCACGACGCGGGCTGCCGGGTCCGCCCCCGTCACGGGGGGCACGGAGCGGGCGCCGGTCAGGACGCCTTCCGCTCCTCGTCGGCGGCCGCGGCCTGCGCGGCCTCGCTCTTGGAGAGCTCCTTGGCCCGGGTGGCGTACATGTCGACGTACTCCTGACCGGAGAGCCGCATGATCTCGTACATGATCTCGTCGGTGATCGAGCGCAGGATGTAGCGGTCGTTCTCCAGGCCCTCGTAGCGGGAGAAGTCCAGCGGCTTGCCGAAGCGCACCACCGGCCGGGTGAACGACCCGAACTTCTTGCCCGGGGGCGCCACCACGTCGGTGCCCACGACGGCGACGGGGATGACCGGCACACCGGTCTCGAGCGCCAGCCGGGCGACGCCGGTCTTGCCGCGGTAGAGCTTGCCGTCGTGGCTGCGGGTGCCCTCGGGGTAGATCCCGAACAGGCCACCCTCGCCGAGGACGCGCTTGGCCGAGAGCAGGGCGCCGGCCGCGGCGTCGGCGCCCGCACGGTCGATCGGGACCTGTCCGGAGCCGGAGAAGAAGGTCTTCTGGAGCCAGCCCTTCAGCCCCTTGCCGGTGAAGTACTCCGCCTTGGCGACGAAGGTGACCCGGCGGGGCAGGGTGAGCGGCATGAACAACCAGTCGGCGTAGGACAGGTGGTTGCTCGCGAGGATCGCCGGACCCTCGGCGGGCACGTGCTCGGCACCCTCCGTCTGCGGACGGAAGACGACGCGCAGGAGCGGCCCGAGGGCGATCCACTTCAGGAACCAGTAGAACACCCCGTCAGCCTAGGGCAATGCGGCAGGATCGCGGCATGACCGCCGCGCCCCTGCACCCCCTGGCCAGCCCGCTCGCGACCGACGCCGACCCCGACGCCACCGGCGGCCGCCGGATCGGGGTGCTGCTCAGCCACGGGTTCACCGGTCAGCCGGCGTCGATCAAGCCCTGGGCCGAGGCGCTGGCCGAAAAGGGGTACGCCGTCGAGGTGCCGCGCCTGCCCGGGCACGGCACGACCTGGCAGGACCTCAACACCCGCACCTGGGAGGACTGGTACGCCGAGCTGCGGGCCGCCCACGACCGGCTCGCGGCCCGCACGGACGTCGTCGTCGCGGCCGGGCTGTCAATGGGCGGGGCCCTGGTGCTGCGGCTGGCCGCCGACACCCCCTCGCTGGCCGGCGTGGTCGTGGTCAACCCGGCCGTGGCCACCAAGCGGCTGGACGTGAAGCTGCTGCCGGTGCTCAAGCACCTCGTCCCGTCCTTCCCCGGCATCGCCAACGACATCAAGAAGCCCGGCGTCGAGGAGCACGGCTACACCCGCACGCCGCTCAAGGCCGCGCACTCGATGATGCAGGCGTGGAAGCCGCTGGTCGCGGACCTGCCCCGCATCACGGTGCCGCTGCTCTACCTGCGCTCGACCGTGGACCACGTCGTCGACGAGGCGTCCGAGCCGCTGATCACCCGCGGCGTGTCGGGCGAGGTGAGCGTGGTGCGGCTGCCCGAGAGCTACCACGTCGCGACGCTCGACAACGACCTGCCGACCATCGTGGAGGAGTCGGCCGCCTTCGTCGCGAGGGTGACCTCGTAGGCTCTTTCCCGTGCAGCGCGAGGGAGACGACGAGGCCTGGCGGTCGATCGTCGAGAACTTCGGTGAGCGGGCCGAGCTCGACGACGAGCACGGCCCGGACCCGGCCACGCCCCCGGAGCAGCCGGCCCGCCCGGATCCCTACGCCTGGGCCGTCGGCGACGAGCCGGAGGAGCCCGCCGAGCTGGCCGAGTCGGCTCCGGCGTACGCCGAGGACGCCGGAGGCGACCTCTACCACAGTGGCGAGACGTCCTACGTCCCGCCCGACCCGCCCCCGCTGCCCGTCCCCGAGCCCGACCGCGGCATCGCCTGGGCCGGTGTCGTGGGCTCGCCCCTGCTGCTGCTCGTGTCGCTGCTCTTCGGCATCGGCCTGCCCTCGTGGGTCGGCTACCTGATGGTGGCGTGGTTCGTGGGCGGCTTCTGCTACCTCGTGGCCCGGATGCCCAAGGAGCCCCGCGACCCCTGGGACGACGGCTCCCGGGTCTGAGCGGGCGCTCGGCCTAGCGGGTACGCCGCGGTCGTCGCGCGCGGGTGCGACGCGGTCGGGCGCCCCGACCGAGCCCGTCGCGGACCATGCTGGCCGCGCCGACGGCGCCCGCCTCGGGACCGTGCGCCGCCCGGATGACGGGCGGGACGACCCGGTCGGCCGCGCCGACCAGCGAGCGGGCCAGCTCGTGGCGCGCCGGCTCCAGGAGCAGGTCGCCGGCCGCCGAGACTCCCCCGCCCACCACGACGACCTCGGGGTCGAGGGCAGCCACCAGGTTGGCCAGGCCGGTGCCGAGCCAGGCGCCGACGGAAGCGAAGGCCTGCAGGGCGACCTGGTCGCCCTCCGAGGCGGCCTGGGTGACCATCGGCCCGTCGACGAGCGTCGGGTCCCCCTCGGCGAGGTCGAGCAGCACGCCGCCGGCTCCCGGCGAGTCGAGCGCGGCGCGCGCAAGCCGGACCAGTGCGTTGCCGGAGGAGTACTGCTCCCAGCAGCCTCGCCCCCCGCACTCGCAGTCGCGGCCGTCGGGGACCACCTGCATGTGCCCGAACTCGCCGGCCATGCCGTTGCGTCCACGATGCAGCTGGCGGCCCAGCACCACGGCGCCGCCGATACCGGTCCCGAGGGTGACGACGAGCGCGTCGCGGGCGCCGACCGCAGCGCCGTACGCCGTCTCCGCGCGGGCCGCGCAGTTCGCGTCGTTGTCCAAGAAGACCGGCACCTGCCAGCGCTCGGCCAGCCGGGCCCTGACCGACTGGCCGTGCCAGGGCAGGTGCGGGGCGAACATCACCCGCTCCCCCGCGGCGTCGACGAAGCCCGCGGCTGCCAGGCCCACCCCGGCGACCCGGCGGCCGGCCGCCACCTCCTCGACCGCCTGGGTCAGCGCGTCCTCCACGAGCTCCACCTCGACCCGGCGGCCCGGGGTCAGCCGGCGCGCGACGCCCAGGACCTCGCCGTCCGGTGACACCTCGGCGGCCACGACCTTCGTGCCGCCGACGTCGACGCCGATGACGACCGACATCTCAGCCCGCCCCGCCGGTCAGTGCCGGGCCAGGTCGGCGGCGCCGATGAGGCCGGCCCGGTTGCCCAGGCGCGCCTTGCGGATCTCCAGGCTGGGGCGGTGCCCACGGCCGGTCAGCTGGGCCGAGAACGCCTGGCGGACCGGTTGCAGCAGCAGGTCCCCCGCCTCGCTGACACCGCCGCCGATGACGCAGACGGCCGGGTCGAGGATGGCGGCCAGCGAGGCGATGCCCTCGCCCAGCCAGTGCCCGAGCGTCGCGAGCTGCTCGACGGAGAAGGGGTCGCCGGCCCGAGCCGCCTCGGTGATGAGCGGGCCGGTGATCCGGTCGGCGTCGCCGCCGGCGAGGTCGAGCAGCCGGCGGGCGAGCAGGGAGCCGCCGCGCGCCTCGCTCCGGGCCTCGCGCACCATGGCGGAGCCGGAGGCGTACTGCTCCCAGCAGCCGTGGTTGCCGCAGCCGCAGAGCACCCCACCGGGCACGACGCGCATGTGGCCGATCTCGGCACCGACCCCGAAGGCGCCGCGGTAGAGCGCGCCGTCCAGGACGAGACCGCCGCCGACCCCGGTACCCACCGTGACCAGCAGCAGGTCGTCGACGTCGGCACCCGCACCGAAGCGGAACTCACCCCACGCCGCCACGTTGGCGTCGTTCTCGATCACCACCGGCAGCCCGAGATCGCGCTCGAGCTCGGCGCGCAGGTCGACGTCGCGCCAGGCGATGTTGGGCGCGAACATCACGGTGGAACGGCTCTTGTCGACGTACCCCGCCGCCCCGACACCGACAGCGCTCACGTCGTGCTCGTCGGCGAGACGTCGTACGAGGTCGCACACGGCGCGCTCGATGGCCTCCTCGTCGGTGGCCGGCGACTCCTCCCGGAGCTCAGCCAGGATCGCGCCGTCCTCGTCCACGACACCGCCGAGGATCTTGGTGCCGCCGATGTCGATGCCGCAGGTCAGGCTCACTCGTCGGTCCCTCTGTCGCTGTCTGCCCCGGGGTCGGGCTGGTCGTCGCCGTGGGGCACGTCGTCCCACGGCTCTGCGTCGTCGAGGTCGATCCTCTCGACCCCCTGCCGCCGGGCGCCGGTGCCGCCCTGCTGGGCCGCCATGACTCCCGCGGCCGCCTGCATCAGCGAGGTCGCGGCGGTGGTCAGGTGCGCCCGCACCTCCGGGCTCAGCTCGCGCACGACGTGGATGGTGCGGCAGACCGGGCAGTATCGGCACTCCGGACTTCCGTTGGCGAGGTTCTCGCGGAGGTTCTCGTCGAGGTGCTCGTGCACCTGGTGGGCCGTGCGGGCGGCCTGCTCGGCGATGCCCGACACCCCCTGGGCCCAGTCCTGCGCCCAGTCCTGCCCCTGGTCCTTGGCCCAGTCCGAGAGCGCCCCGAAGAGCTTGGCCGCCTCCTCGGCGACGCTCCCCACGTCCTCGCCCGGCTCCTCCGCCGGCCCCTGGTCACCGGGCCCGCGCGGCGGCTGCTCGCTCATCGCCGTGCCTCCTGCGGCCGTCGTACGTCGGCACCGGTCGCCTCGGGCTCGGCGAAGCGGACCCGGAGCTGACCGTCCTCGACCCGGGCACCCGCGACCCGCAGCCGCGCGAGGCCCGAGGGCAGGGTCAGCAGTCGCCGGTAGGAACCCACCGTGACGACCAGCTCGTCACCGTTGCGCGCCAGGTCGACCTCGGCCCGCGTCACGAAGGGCAGCGCCAGGCGCAGCACGGCACCCCGCTCGGTGCGGGTGACCTGGAAGGGCCCCTCGCCCCGCGGCGGCGCGAGCGGGTCGGAGCCGGCGTACACCTCGGTGGCGAGCGTGTGCAGCGCCTCCACCCCGACCGGCTCGACCGGACGGTACTCCGAGCGCCACACCGGCAGACCGGCGAAGGACTGCGAGACCTGGGCGAGCACGGCGTCCTGCGCGGCCACCCAGCCCTCGCGCCAGGCGTCGCCACCGGCCGGGAAGACCCGGTTGGCGACGACCCCGTCGACGCGGTAGCCGAAGAGAGAGAGGTTGGTGTAGCTGCGGCGGGCCTCCGCCAGCACGACGGTCTCGGGGGTGAGCACGAGGCGCACGCTCGCCTCCGGCCCCGACAGCAGGGCGCGGACCTGGTCGAGCTCGGCATGAAGCCGCTCGATCGCGTCGAAGACGTCGTCACCGGGCATGGGGACCCCGGCCGCCCTGGTGAGGACGGGCTTGAGCGCCTTGACGATGCGTCGCTCCGCGGGCAGCACCCGGTGCATGTACCAGCCGAGTGCCTCGGGCAGGGCCAGCAGGCGCAGCGTCTCGGCCGTCGGGGCGCAGTCGACGACCACGACGTCCCACCGGCCCGACATCGCCTGCAGCCGCAGCTCGAGGAGCGCCAGCACCTCCTCGGCCCCCGGGATGACGGTCAGCTCCTCGGCCGCCACCGGGTCCACCCCCGCGACGTCGAGGACCGAGAGCAGGTAGCGCTGGATGTCGGCCCACGACTGCTGGAACCGCAGCTGCGCGTCGACCTGCTGGACGAAGAGCCGAGGCGCGACCTCGGTCGGCTCCGGCCCGACGGGCGCGCCGAAGGCGTCGGCCAGCGAGTGCGCGGCATCGGTCGAGAGCACCAGCGTGCGGAGCCCGTCGGCGGCCGCGAGCGCGGCCGTGCCGGACGCGACCGTCGACTTGCCGACGCCGCCCTTGCCGGTGAACAGGAGGATGCGCACGCAGCCGCCCTCAGGCCAGCTGCTCGACGCGCTTCTTGAGCCCCTTGAGCGCGGTGTCGATGAGGATCTTCTCGCCCTTGCGCTTGAGCATCCCGATGAGCGGGATCGAGACGTCGAGCGCGAGTCGGTAGGTGACCTCCGTCGAGCCGCCCACCTCCCGCAGGACGTAGGCGCCGTCCAGTGCCCGGAGCATCTTGCCCTCCACCAGGGTCCAGGTGACCTCGCGGTCGCCGTCCCAGGTGTAGGCCAGGGTGTACTCGTCCTTGATGGGCGAGACGTCCAGGGCGAAGAACACCTGCGCCGCCCGCCCTCCCGGGCCGGTGGAGACCACGTCGGCGGTGGTCACTCCCTTCGCCCAGGCGGGGTAGGACTCGAAGTCGGCGATGACCGCCATGACGTCCGCGGGGGCGGCGTCGATGACGATCGACGAGGTGGTCTGCTCAGCCACTGCGACTCACTTTCCGCGCTGGTTGATGGGGCTGGAGAAGGAGACCTCCGGCTGCGCGAGCGTACCGGATGGGGCCGGGTCGACCCGACGGCGGTAACGTGCCGAGGCACGTTCGTCGAAGGCCCAGACAGGAGCAGCAGTGCGCGAGTACTCGACGCCCATGACCGTCGAGGTCCCCACCACCGGCAACCTCACCGACGCGGTCCTCCGCAACGCGGCCGAGGCACCCGAGGCGGCCGTGATGAGCCGCCCCGACGGCACGGGCGGCTGGACCGACGTGACGGCCGCGGTGTTCCTCGACGAGGTGCGGGCCGTGGCCAAGGGTCTCGTGGCCGCCGGCGTCGAGCCCGGGGACCGGGTGGCGCTGATGTCGAAGACCCGGTACGAGTGGACGCTCCTGGACTACGCCATCTGGTTCGCCGGCGCCGTGACCGTGCCGGTCTACGAGACCTCCTCGGAGGAGCAGGTCGCCTGGATCCTCGCGGACTCCGGCGCCCGCGCCGTCGTCACCGAGGGCCCCGAGCACACCGCCCGGGTCAGTGCCGTGCGCGCCGACCTCGAGGACCTGCTGCACGTGTGGTCCTTCGCCGACAACGCCGTCGACGTGCTGACCCGGCTCGGGGCCGATGTCGCCGACGACCTGCTCGAGCAGCGGCGTACGTCCGCGACCCCGCTGGACCTCGCGACGATCATCTACACCTCCGGCACCACCGGGCGTCCCAAGGGCTGCATGCTCACGCACGGGAACTTCCTCTTCGAGCTCGGTGTCGCCACGGAGGAGCTCGAGTCGCTCTTCGACACCGAGGGCGCCTCGACGCTGCTGTTCCTGCCGCTGGCCCACGTGTTCGCCCGGATCATCCAGGTGGGGTGCGTCATGTCGCGCACCCGGCTGGGGCACAGCCCCGACATCAAGAACCTGCTGCCCGACCTGCAGTCCTTCCGTCCGACCTTCGTGCTCGCCGTGCCGCGGGTCTTCGAGAAGGTCTTCAACACCGCCTCCCAGAAGGCGGCGGCAGAGGGACGCGGCACGGTGTTCGACCGGGCTGCCGAGACCGCGATCGCCTGGTCCCGCGCCCAGGACCGCGGCCGGGTGCCGCTGCGCGTGCGTGCCGAGCACGCCGTGTTCAGCCGCCTCGTCTACGGCAAGCTCCTCGCCGCCCTGGGCGGCAGCTGCACCTTCGCGGTCTCCGGCGGCGCCCCGCTCGGCGAGCGTCTGGGCCACTTCTACCGGGGGGTCGGCCTGACCATCCTCGAGGGCTACGGCCTGACCGAGACCACCGCCGCGCTCACCGTGAACCTCCCGGGGGCCCACAAGATCGGCACCGTCGGGCGTCCGCTCCCGGGCACGGCAGTGCGCGTCGCGGACGACGGCGAGCTGCTCTTCCGCGGCGGCCAGGTCTTCGCGGGCTACTGGGACAACGAGACCGCCACGGCCGAGACCCTCGAACGCGACGGCTGGTTCCACAGCGGGGACGTCGGGGAGGTCGACGACGAGGGCTTCGTCCGCATCACCGGCCGCAAGAAGGAGATCCTCGTGACCGCCGGCGGCAAGAACGTGGCGCCGGCCGTGCTCGAGGACCGCGTGCGCGCCCACGCGCTCGTGGACCAGTGCCTCGTCGTGGGCGACGGCCAGCCCTTCATCGGCGCCCTGGTCACCCTGGACCGCGAAGCCCTCGCCGTCTGGGCACAGGGACGCGGGATCTCCGGCTCGCCGGAGCACCTCCTCGACCACCCCGACGTGCGGGCCGCGGTCGAGGAGGCCGTCGAGGACGCCAACCGGGCGGTCTCCAAGGCCGAGTCCATCCGCAAGTTCGCCGTGATCGCCGAGGAGTGGAGCGAGGAGGGCGGTCAGCTGACCCCCAGCCTGAAGCTCAAGCGCTCGGTGGTCATGCGGGAGTCCCGCGCCCACGTGGACGCGCTCTACCGCTGAGCCGACGCCCCCGGACGCCCCCGGGGACACCCCTCGCGCGGCTGCTCCCAGCGGACGGACGACACCCGTGGCATCCGCTGAGGCTCACAGCGGTCCGCAATTGCGGGAAAAGGGCCCATCGGCCCTACCGGCGCTCCTAGCATGGCCGTGGAGGGGGGCGCTGCCGCGCCCCTGTCATGACGTGCGGACATGGGGATGGGGCCCCACGTCCCTGCAACGAAAGGTTCGTGATGGACCGTCGCAGGATGCTCCTCGTCGCCGCTGCCGTGGTGGCCGCCCTGGGGACCGCGTTGGTGTTCCTCTACGTCCGCGGCGCCGACAACCGGGCCCAGGAGAAGTTCGAGACCACCGACGTGCTGGTGGCCACCGTGCAGATCGAGCGCGGGGAGCGCATCGCCGACGCCGCGGCCGCCGGCAAGCTGGCCCGGCAGGCCGTGCCGCAGGGCCAGGTCCTGCCCGGTGCCCTGGTCACCACCGAGGGGGTCGACCAGAAGCTCGCATTGACCGTCATCTACCCCGGCGAGCAGATCGTGCCGCAGAAGCTGGGCGACACCGCCGTGGACGAGCCCCGGCTGCAGATCCCGGACGAGGGCGACATGGCGATGTCGATCAACCTCACCGACCCGGCCCGCGTCGCCGGGTTCGTCAACCCCGGCTCCGAGGTCGCGATCTTCATCAACGGCAGCGACCCGACGACCGGCCAGCCCTACTCCCGGGTGCTGCTGACCCGTGTGAAGGTCATCGCGGTGGGCTCCACCACTCCCGTCACGACCACGACCACCACCAACGGCCAGGGCGGCGAGGCCGGCCAGCAGGTGGTCGAGTCGCTGCCGCGCACCCTCATCACGCTCTCGGTCAGCCAGGTCCAGATGCAGCGGGTGCTGCTGGGACAGCAGCAGGGTGAGCTGTCCTTCGCACTGCTCACCGAGGACTCCAAGGTGACCCTCGCCCCGCCCACCACCTCCGACTCCCTCTTCCAGTGAGCTGATCCGATGCCCGTCGCCGTCGACACCGAGACCAGTGCGGTCACTGCGCTGCTGTCCGGCATGCCCCCGGGCAGCCAGGGCGTCGACTCGGTGGACCGGATGCGCGCCTGGTTGGGACAGCACGGCGACGAGTACGTCGTGGTGCTGGGCCCCCACCTCGACCTCGACGACTGCCTGAAGGTCTGCGAGGACCTGCGGGTCAGCCGGCCCACGGTCAGCGTCGTGCTGGTGCGGGACAAGCTCGACACCGGTGTGCTCGGCAGTGCCATGAAGGCCGGAGCGCGCGACGTCGTGGCCGTCGACGACACCGAGGCCATCCGCTCCGCCGTCGACCGGGCCCGCGAGCTCTGGACGGCGCTGAGGGGCCCCAGCGGCGCGCAGCAGCTGGGTCGGGTCGTGACCGTCTTCTCCCCCAAGGGTGGCGTGGGCAAGACGACGATGGCGGTCAACCTGGCCCTCGCGCTCACCGAGCGCGGCGCCCGCCGGGTCTGCCTGGTCGACCTCGACCTGGCCTTCGGCGACGTCGCCATCACCATGCAGCTCTTCCCCACCCACTCCATCGAGCACGCCATCGGCTCCGAGGACTCCCTCGACGCCGCGCAGCTCGACACGCTGCTCACCCGCCACGCGGACTCGATGATGGTCCTGGCGGCCCCCTCGCACCCCGACGTGCGGGAGCGGGTCTCCCCCGTGCTGGTGGCCAAGATCCTGCGGACGCTGCGGGAGAGCTTCGACTTCGTCGTCGTCGACACCGCACCGTCCTTCGACGAGCAGGTCCTCACCGCGCTGGACGAGACCGACGAGTGCGTCATCGTGGCCACGCTCGACGTGCCCACCCTCAAGAACGTCAAGGTCGCCCTGGAGACCCTCGACATGCTCGACATCGCCCGCGGGCACCGGCACCTGCTGCTGAACCGCGCCGACGACGCGGTGGGCATCACCGGCGACAAGGTCGAGCAGATCCTGGGCATCCCCGTCTCGGCGTCGGTCTCCTCCGCGGTCGAGGTCGCCGCCGCCACCAACGCGGGCACGCCCATCGTGGTGGCCACCCCCTCCCACCAGTCCAGCCAGGCCGTGCGCGCCCTCGCCTCGGAGATCGCGGGGGTCCCCCTCATCGGTCCCGAGGACGACGAGTCCGGCCCGGCCCCCACCCACAGCGACGAGCAGGAGGCCGCCGAGCGCGGCCGGTCCCGCTTCCGGCTCAGGAGGTAACCCATGAGCAGCCTCGCCGACCGCCTCGCGGCCGCCCGTCAGGCCGAGCAGGCCGCCGCGGAGGGCGACCGCCCGCAGGGGGACGACGCGTCCACCACCGACCCGAGCGCCTCCACCGAGGGCTCCGCCGGCGCCACCACGCCCGCGATGACGACCTCGTACGCCGCCGCCGCGGCGGCCGCTCGCCGTACCGCTCCCGAGCCGCCGGCCCGGTCCCGACTGTCCTCGCAGAAGGGCGACCGCATCGAGGAGCTGAAGCAGAGCGTGCACACCGAGCTGCTCAAGCAGCTCGGTCCCCAGCTCTACGACGCCGACATGGACCAGGACCAGCTCGACCAGCGGGTCCGTGCCGTCCTCGCCGACGTGCTCGGTGCCCAGGACCGCCCGCTCTCCAGCAGCGACCGGCAGCGCGTCACGCAGGAGATCAGCGACGACATCCTCGGCTACGGCCCCATCGAGCCCTACCTGCGCGACCCCGACGTCTCCGAGGTGATGGTCAACGGGCACAAGGACATCTGGCTCGAGCGCAAGGGCAAGCTCGTCCCGGCCGAGGCGACCTTCGCCGACGAGGCACACCTGCGCCGCACCATCGACAAGATCGTGTCCCGTATCGGGCGACGGGTCGATGAGTCCTCGCCGATGGTCGATGCCCGTCTGCCCGACGGCAGCCGGGTCAACGCCGTCGTCCCGCCCCTGGCCGTGGACGGCTCCGCGCTGACGATCCGCAAGTTCGCCGCCGACCCGTTGACCGCGCTGGACCTGATCTCGTTCGGCTCCCTCACCCCGCAGACCTGCGACTTCCTCGAGGCCTGCGTGCGCGGCCGCCTCAACGTGATCGTGTCGGGCGGCACCGGCGCCGGCAAGACCACGACCCTCAACGTGCTGTCGTCCTTCATCCCCGGCGACGAGCGGATCGTGACCATCGAGGACGCCGCCGAGCTCCAGCTCAAGCAGGACCACGTGGTGCGACTGGAGTCACGCCCGGCCAACATCGAGGGCAAGGGTGCGGTCAGCATCCGTGACCTCGTCAAGAACAGCCTGCGCATGCGGCCCGACCGCGTCATCGTCGGCGAGGTCCGCGACGCCTCCGCCCTGGACATGCTCCAGGCGATGAACACCGGTCACGACGGCTCCATCTGCACGCTGCACTCCAACGGCCCCCGCGACACCCTGTCGCGCATGGAGACGATGGTGCTGATGGCGGGCATGGACCTGCCGATGCGGGCCATCCGCGAGCAGGTGGCCAGCGCCGTGGACCTGATCGTCCACCAGTCCCGGCTCAAGGACGGCACGCGCCGCATCACGCACATCACCGAGGTGGAGCGGATGGAGGGCGACGTGATCACCCTCCAGGACATCTTCGTCTTCGACTCCTCCCTGGGCTTCGACGCCGACGGCCGCTCGCTGGGACGCCTGCGTCCGACCGGTCTGCGCCCGAAGTTCCTGGAGAAGATGGCCTACTCCAACGTCACCGTCGACCCGATGGTCTTCGCCACGGACCGCATGTGATGACCCCCCGTCTCGCGCGCCTCCTCGCGGCGGTGCTCGGCCTGGCCTGGGTGGTGCTGCCCACCGCGGCCTGGGGTGCCGGCGACGAGGCCTCGATCTCCTACGTCGAGCCCACCGCCGACGGCACGGTGCAGGTCATCGTGTCCCTGCCACCCGACGCCTCCCCCGACCTGGGCAGCATCGAGGTACGCATCGGCGGCGACCGGGTCGACGCGGAGGCCGAGCCCGCCGGCACGTCGGGTGCCGTGCGGCGTACGGCCGTGCTGGTGATGGACACCAGCAACTCCATGGCCGGGGAGAAGATCGAGGCCGCCCGGTCGGCTGCGCTGGCCTACGTCGACGGTCTCCCGGACGACGTCTCGCTGGGCATCGTCACGTTCGCGAAGTCGGTGGCACAGCCGCTGGCCCCCACGCAAGACCGTGCCGCCGCGCGCACCGTCATCGGGGACCTCTCGCTGTCCGGGCAGACCGCGCTCTACGACGGCGTCCTCAGCGCCGTCGACGTGGCCGGGACCGACGGGCAGCGCACGCTCGTGGTGCTCTCCGACGGCGCCGACACCACCGACACCACGCTGGAGACGGTGACCGCCGCCGTCGAGGCGGCACAGATCCGTCTCGACGTCGTGTCCCTGGTGGAGCGACCGGCCGACGACCTCACCACCCTGGCCGCCGCCGGCGGTGGCCAGGTGATCCCGGCGACGAGCGAGGCGCTGACCCGCACCTTCGCCGCCGAGGCCGACGCGCTCGACCGCCAGGTGCTGGTCACCGCCCAGGTGCCCGACGGCCTGGACTCGGTGGACCAGACCGTCGCGGTCAGCCTGACCACCAGCTCCGGCACGGTCTCCGCCGAGGCCTTCGCCGCGGTCGCGGAGTCCGTGGCGGGCGGCACCGGTGTCGACGACCAGCTGGTGCGCTCCGGCGGGTGGGCGCTGCCGGGCTGGGCGATGTACGCCGGGGTGCTCGCCATCGGGCTCGGGCTGGTCGTCCTGCTGGTGGCCCTGGTCCCCCGCCCGGCTCCGGCCCCGAGCGCCGCGGACCGGGTGGCCTCCTACACCGCCCGCACGGGCGGCGACCCCGAGCACGACTCGCCACGGCTGGACACCGAGCAGGCCATCGCCCAGGCCAAGGACGCCGCGGCCCAGGTGCTGCGCCGGACCAAGGGTCTCGAGGCCACCATCGCGCATCGGCTCGAGGGCGCCGGCAGCGAGCTCAAGCCGGCCGAGTGGCTGCTGGTCCACGCCGGGATCGTGGTGGTCGCCGGCATCTTCGGACTGCTGCTGGGCGCCGGCAACATCGTCCTGGGGCTCGTATTCATCCTGCTCGGCGTCCTCGGACCCTGGGTCTACCTGGGCATGCGTCGATCCCGGCGTCGCAAGGCCTTCAACGCCGGCCTGCCCGACACGCTGCAGCTGATCAGCGGCTCGCTGTCGGCCGGCCTCTCGCTGGCGCAGTCAGTGGACACGGTGGTCCGCGAGGGCCCCGAGCCGATCTGCACGGAGTTCCGCCGGGTGCTCGTGGAGACCCGGCTCGGCGTCACCATCGAGGACGCGCTGGAGGGTCTGGCCGAGCGCTTCGACAGCAAGGACTTCGAGTGGGTCGTGATGGCGATCCGCATCCAGCGCCAGGTGGGCGGCAATCTCGCCGAGCTGCTGGACACCGTCGCTGGCACCATGCGCGAGCGCGAGTACGTCCGTCGCCAGGTCAACGCCCTGGCTGCGGAGGGCAAGCTCTCGGCGTGGGTGCTGGGGCTGCTGCCGCCGCTGTTCATGGTCTACCTGCTGCTGACCAACTACGACTACGTCAGTGTGATGTTCACCGAACCGCTCGGGATCGTCATGATGGTCGGAGCGGGGCTGTGGCTCGCGGTGGGAGTGTTCTGGATGAGCCGTCTGGTGAAGGTGGAGGTGTGAGATGACCCTGCTGCTCGTGCTGGGGGTGCTCCTGGTCCTCGTCGCCATCCTGCTCGTGGCCTCGGCGACCACCAGCGACGCCGAGGCCTCCGGGGTCGGCAAGTCGCTGGCGGTGCTGCAGGCGATGACCAGCGCCCCGAAGGAGCTCACCGACGAGATCGACCGACCCTTCTCCGAGCGGGTCTGGGAGCCGTTGCAGGCCCGCACGCTCGGGCTGGGGCGCCGTCTGTCCGGCGCCGACTCGGCCGACCGGATCCGACGCAAGCTCGACCTCGCCGGCAACCCGCCGGGCTGGACGGTGGACCGCGTCACGTCCGGCAAGATCGTCGGTGCCGTGGTCGGCCTGGCCGTCGCCCTGCTGTTCAGCCTGATGCTGGGGGCCGGCACCCCCGTCCGCCTCGCGGTGGTCCTGGGCGGCCTGGTGGTGGGCTTCTTCGGCCCCAACCTCTACCTGTACCAGAAGGCCTACGACCGCTCCCTGCAGATCCAGCGCGACCTGCCCGACGCCATCGACCTGATGACCATCAGCGTCGAGTCCGGGCTGGGCTTCGACGCCGCGGTCCAGCAGGTCTCCCGCAACACCCAGGGCCCCCTGGCCGACGAGTTCTCCCGGGTGCTGCGCGAGATGCAGATCGGCCAGGGCCGGGCGGCGGCGCTCCGGGCGATGTCCGACCGCACCAACGTCGCGGATCTCAAGACCTTCGTCAGCTCGATGGTCCAGGCCGACTCCTTCGGTGTGCCCGTCGGGCAGGTGCTGCGCGTGCAGTCCAGCGAGATGCGGGTCAAGCGCCGTCAGCGGGCCGAGGAGAAGGCCCAGCAGGTGCCGGTCAAGATCACGATCCCGCTCATCTTCTGCATCCTTCCCTGCCTCTTCGTCGCGGTGATGGGCCCGGCGGTCATCAGCATCATGGACAGCTTCTAGCTCCCGACCCGGAGCCACCTGATGAGGACCCCATGAGGATCGCCCCCGACCTGCGCATCGCGGCCGCCGCGCGCGGTTTCGTGCTGCTCGCGCTCGGGGGCCCCATCCTCTGGCGTCAGGACGTCTCCGCGGCCGTGCTCCTGACGGCGCTCGGGACGGGCTGGCTGCTGGCCCTCAGCCTGGAGCTGAGGGCGCCTCGACTGCGGGTGCCCCTCGTCGTGCTCGACGCGGGGTTCGTCGGTCTCGTGGTGGGCACCGACCTGTCGTCGCAGGCGGTCCTGGGTGCGCTGGCGGTCCCGCCCTTCGTGGCCGGGCTCTGGCGCGGGCTGCGTGGGGTCCTCCTCGCACTGTCGGCGGAGCTCATCGCCGTGGTGGTGGTCGGGGTGGCCTCCGGCGGAGCCCTCAGCGCCGAGCAGTCCTTGACCGTCTTCACCTGGGTGGCGATGGGCCTGGCCCTGGGGATGGTCGCAACGTTCGTCCGCGGGGCGTTGCGCGACGACGACCCGACAGCGCCGTACCGGCACGCCTCCGACCTGCTGCGCGAGCTCAACCACCTCTCCGTCGGCCTGTCCTCGGGCCTGGAGCCGCGCAGCCTCGGTGGGGTCATCCTCAGCACGGTCCTGGACGACGTGCCCGCCGCGGCCATCAGCATCCACGTCCCGCTCGACGACCACCTGGCCGTCCTGGCCGCGAAGTCGCTGCCCGGCGGCGACCTGGACCGGTGCGCCGACTTCGCCGCCGCTGCCTGGGCCCGCGACCAGCCGGTGGTCGAGGACGGCAGCTTCGCCTTCCCCCTCGAGGGCCACCGGGCCACCGTCGCCGTGGTCAGCGGCGCGGTGCCGGCGGGCTCCAGCGTCGGGCCGGACGAGCTGCGCCACCGCGTCGGCCGGCTGCAGCTGGCCCTGGAGGAGCAGGCGGTCCAGCTCGAGACGGGGCTGCTCTTCGAGGCGTTCCGCGACACCGCGACCGCCGACGAGCGGCAACGGCTCTCGCGGGAGATGCACGACGGCGTCGCCCAGGACATCGCCTCCCTCGGCTACCTCGTCGACGCGCTGGCAGCCCAGGCCCCGACGCCGGAGGCGGAGTCGCAGCTGGGCATGCTGCGCGAGCGGGTCACCGCGATCGTCTCCGAGGTGCGTCGCTCGGTCACCACGCTGCGCACCACGGTCGGCAGCAGCGAGTCGCTGGGCACCGCGATCGTCGGTGTCACCCGCAACCTCAGCCAGAGCTCGGGCATCCCGATCGAGGTCACGCTCGACGAGCAGGCGCAGCGACTGCGCCCCGAGGTCGAGGCCGAGCTGTTCCGCATCACCCAGGAGGCGCTCAACAACGCCGTGAAGCACGCGGAGTGCCGGACGATCCGGGTGCACTGCCAGGTGGCGGCGCCGTACGCCGCCATCACCGTGGCCGACGACGGCAAGGGCCTGGGCGAGGCGCGTTCGGACTCCTACGGCATGGGCATCATGCGTGAACGGGCCCACCTCATCGACGCCGACCTGGCGATCGAGGAACCACCCGGCGGCGGGCTGACCGTCAGCGTCCGGCTCTCCGCGGAGTCGGGCCACCCACCGGCCGCACCCACCCCCGAGACGAAGCAGGTGAGCCCCACCCGATGAGCGAGAACATCTCCGTGCTGCTGGTCGACGACCACGAGCTGATCCGCGCCGGGCTGGCCGGGGTCTTCGACCTCCAGCCCGACATGACGGTCGTCGGGCAGGCGGGCTCGGTCGCCGAGGCCCTGGCCCGCTTCGAGGAGCTTCGACCTGACGTGGTCGTCACCGACCTGCAGCTCGGCGACGGCACCGGCCTGGACATCGTCCGCACGCTGCGCCGTGACCACGACGACGTGGGGCTCATCGTCCTCACGATGCACTCCGGCGACGACCAGATCTTCGCCGCCATGGAGGCCGGCGCCTCGGGCTTCGTCGGCAAGGACGCCCCCTCGCCCGAGGTGGTCAAGGCCGCCCGGCACGCCTCGGTCTCCCCCCGCTCGTTCATCTGCAGCGGGCTGGTCGGCGCGATGATGCGCCGCGGGGCCGCTGAGTCCACGCGACTGACCGACCGCGAGCACGAGGTCCTCGTCCTGCTGGCCGATGGCCTGGGCGCCGCGCAGATCGGGTCACGGCTGTACATGAGCGAGTCGACGGCCAAGTCGCACATCGCCCGGATCTACCAGAAGCTCGGCGCGGCCAACCGCGCCCAGGCGTTGGTCACGGCGATGCGGATCGGGCTGCTCTCCAGCGTCCAGCGTCAGCCCGACGCCTGATCCGTGCCCCGTTGCCGCCCCCGTCGGCACGGCCGCACTAGTCCGGAATGACTACGCCGGTCCGGACCTTCATGGGATGAACCTCCCCGGCGGTCCCGACGAGAATGGAGCCATGAGGCTCCTCGTCGGGGGCCGAAGACCACAGGGAGAAATCACATGCTCGAGTTCCTGCGCATCATGCTGGACGCCCGCTTCGAGGACCGCGACGAGCGCGGCGCCTCCGCCGTCGAGTACGGCCTGCTCATCGCCGGCATCGCGGCACTGATCGTCGTCGTTGTGTTCGCCTTCGGCGGCGCCATCAAGGACATCTTCGACACCACGTGTGACACCATTGGCGGGAGCGCTGGCACAGCCACGTGCGCCGACTGATACCGCAGTTCCAGCAACGATGTGATCGCGGTGCCTCCGCTGTTGAGTACGGCCTGTTGATCGCAGGCATCGCAACATTGATCGTCGCGATCATCTGGGCCTTCGGCGGGGCCGTTGCCGATGTCTTCGACAACACGTGCGGATCCGTGGCCTCGCAGACCGGAGCCAACTGCGCCTGAAGATCTAGCCGTGTGGCCCTCGCCCCGTCTCAGGACCGGGCGAGGGCCACACGCACGAGCAGGGTCGGGTGGCTGCCGAACCACCACTGCGACCAGGCCGGCGGCGTCGGGTCCGCCAGGGACCGCAGCGCCAGTCGCCGCTGCAGCGCCTCGAACGCCTCGGGGTCGCCGGTCACCCGCAGCGCCTCCACGTCCGCGCGCAGCTCGATCGTGCGGCTGATGCCGTTCTGGACCGGGAGCGCCAGCAGGCCCCCCACCACCAGCAGCGCGACCATGGTCGGCACCGTCGCGGCCTCGCTCGGTCGCCTCCGTACCAGGACCAGGCCGAGCAGGCCCACGGCTGCCGCGGCCCCGCTGGCCCCGAGCACGGTGCCGACCAGCACGTCGTCGTGCCGGGCGTGCGCGAGCTCGTGCGCGACGACGGAGAGGGCCTCCTCGCGCGGGACGTCGTCCACGAGGTTGTCGTAGAGCACCACCCGCCGGCTGCCGGCGAACCCGGAGACGTAGGCGTTCAGCGTGGTCGTGCGCCGTGAGGCGTCGGCGACCAGCACCTCGTCGACCGGCACGCCCTCGGCCTGCGCGAGCGCGAGGACGCCCGTGCGGAGCTCTCCCTGCGGCAGCGGTTCGAAGTCGTTGAACAGCGGCTCGACGACGAGCGGGTAGACGAAGCTGCCCGCCACCACCAGACCGGCGGCCAGGGCGCCCACGACGGCCGGCCAGGCGCGGCGCCAGCGACGCGCGCAGCCCACGACCACGAGGGCGAGCAGGCCGGTCACCACGATGTCGAGCGCCTCGGAGACCAGGAGGTCACGGACGAACCCCGCCCACGACTGCTCCGACAGACCCGCCGCCCGCACGTGCCGACGGGCCAGCACGGAGAACGCCGTCGTCGCGACCCGGCTGGCCACCTCGATACCGGCCACGGCGGCCAGCACCTGGAGCCACCAGGGCCCGGGCAGCCCGCCGACCCAGCGGCGTACCCGGGCGGAGCAGGCGAGCAGCACGACCACCACGAGGTTCACGCCTGTGGCGGCCCAGCCCCACCGGCGCAGGACGCCCGAGAACTGTTCGGCTCGCGCGACCTCCATCGGGGTGAGGACCTCCCCCACCGGGACGGCGGCCGGTGTGCCGCCCGGCACCGGGGACCAGGGCACGAGCAGGACGGCCAGTAGCACGAAGACCGCGGTCGAGACCAGCGTCACGACCAGGGCCACCTGGCGGTGGGAGCTCATCCAGCTCATCGGGCCGCTCGTCGCAGCTGCTCCTGCCAGGCGGCGGTCACCGCCGACAGGTCGGTGCCCTCGGCGGCCAGGGCGACCCCCACGTCCTCCCCCTCGGAGGTGCGGCGGTAGACCTCGACCAGCCCGTCCTCGCCCACGATGGACGCGAGCGCCCGGCAGGCCAGCCACGCCGCCTCGTAGGCCGCTCCGAGGTGCGGCGCGGTCAGGTCGAAGTCGGACTCACCGGGAAGCCGTCCCGGCACGCCGTCCTCCCGCACCAGTGCCAGGACCTGCGCGGCGGTGCGGGACAGCGGCAGGTCCACGTCGCGCAGGGCGACGTAGTCGGCGAAGCCCTCGACCAGCCACACCGGCGCCCGGCTGGTGGGCGCACCGGTGACGGCGTGGACCGCCTCGTGGGTCATGACCACCTGGGCGCCGGTGCGGCGCAACCGCCCGAGCTCTGCGGGGTTGACGAAGACATGGACCGGTGAGGACTCCGACAGCAGGCCGTCGACCGAGGCGGTGACGGCGGCCACGTCGCGGTAGGTGCCCTCGGGCACCCCGAGGATCGCGTCGAGGCCGGCGGCGTCGGCGGGCACCTCGACCACGAGTGGACCGGTCGAGGCTCCCAGCACCCGGGCGGCCTGCGGCACGGCGCGCCGCGCCAGCGTGGAGTACGGCGCAGGGTCGGCGCCCGCGGTCACCACGAGCGTGTCGGCGCCCCGGTCCACCAGCACCGGGCCGGTCAGCCACAGCGGCACCCGACCTCCGGTGAAGCCCGTGGTCCCCAGCGTCCCGTCGATCGCGCGCAGGCCGACCTCGACCTCGCTGCGGGCGACCCCGCTGTCGCCCCCACCCCACGACCAGGTCAGGTCGGCCCGGACCGCCCAGCCCCCGTCACCGACGGGGACCCCGACGACGTCGACGTAGCGCAGGTCGAGGTCGCGCACCCGCAGCCGCCGGGCGTTGTCGACGAGGGACTCGAGCAGGTCCGCCGATGCCGCGTCACCGGCCGGGGCGAGGGCGGCGGCCGCCGCCGCGTCGCCGTCGGCCAGCGCGTCCTCGAGGTCCTCCAGGACCCGGGTGGCACCGGCCGGGTCAGCGGCGGTCGTCGACGTGGCCGGCGGGGCGGCGACGTAGGGCCCCTCGACGACACGACCCACGACCAGCACCGCGGCGAGCACACCCGTGACCACCAGGGCCAGGACGAGGCGCGGGCGACGGCGCCGCGCAGCCGGCGCGGCGTCGGTGAGGTCAGCCAGGGCGGACAGCGCCGACGTACGGCATGGAGTGCAGCGGGGAGACCCGCACGCCCTGGCTGGGGTTGGCCGCGTGGACGATCATGCCGTTGCCGATGTAGATGCCGACGTGGCTGATCGGGCTGTAGTAGAAGACCAGGTCGCCGGGCTGCAGGGCGCTGGCGGCGATGCGCGGGCCGGAGGAGAACTGCGCACCCGAGGAGTGCGGCAGGCCGACGCCCGCCTGTCCGTAGGCCCGCATGGTCAGCCCCGAGCAGTCGAAGGCGCTCGGGCCGGCGGCGCCGTAGACGTAGGCCTTGCCGACCTGCGCCATGGCGTACTGGATGGCGGCCGCGGCGCGGCCCGAGGCCGGCACGGAGGCCGGGACCCGGTCGCTGTCACGCGAGAGGATCTCCTCGCGCTCCTCCTCCTCCAGGCGCGCCAGGAGGCTCTCGGCCTCGTCGAGCTTCGACTCGATGGTCGACTTCTCCTCGGCCAGCCGGTCCTTGAGGCGCGTGACCTCGACGGTGCGGCGGGTGGTGGCCTGCAGCCGGATGCCGAGTGCCTTGACCTCGGAAGCGTAGGAGTCGAAGAGCTGGTCGGTGAGGCTGTCGTAGGCCGACATCGTCGACATCTGCGAGAGGAACGCCGACGGGTCACCCGACAGGGCGACCTGCCCGACCGCCGAGAGACGATGGCCCTCGTAGGTGCGGACCACCGCGTCGCGGACACGGTTGCGCACCGCGCGCATCCGCTTGTCCTGCCGGGCCTGGTCGGAGGTGACCGCCTTCAGGTCCCGCTTGAGCTCACCGAGCTCGAGCCGGGCGTCGTTGTAGCGCTCGGAGGCCTGCTCCGCCTCGTGGTAGAGCCGGTCGACCCGGGCCTTCACGTCGTCGATGTCCGGCTCGGCCTGCGCCGGCGTGGACGGTGCGAGGCCGACGAGTCCCGCCAGCAGGGCGGCGGAGAGGAAGGTGGCGAGTCGAGGGCGACGCTGCAGCACGAGCGAGTGGTCTCCCTTGCTGTGTCGACGGCGCTCGCGCGGACCCGGCCGGCCCGCTGGTCACGAACGCCCCGCGTGACGGTAGTCGGTGGGACGGAGCCCGGCCAAACCTCCGGGGCATGTCGCACGACGATTTCACGCTGGGCCGACCGATCCCCTGCCACAGCAGGGTCCTGGTGTCACTCGCGTCACACCCGCCACATCGAAGGCGCCGCCGACGTGCACGGCACGAGCACGTCAGGCGGTTGCGATGTCCGAGCCCGGGAGGTCGGACCCGGAGGCGTCCGGCCCCGGCCCGTCGGTCGGGGTCACCAGCCGCAGCGGCGGCACCAGCCCTCCGTCCGCGAGGGCGCCCAGCAGCGCCCGGTCCTCCTCGTCGAAGCCCAGCTCGGGTGGGGGGCCGAGCAGCACCGTCACCACGCAGTCGTGGCAGGCCAGCCCGCGCACCACGCAGGTGTCGCAGTCGATCCTCGTCGTCATGCTCCGCACGCTCGCAGCGAGCACCGACATTTAGCCTGACGGTGGGTCCGTGGGCGGTCGAGCGTTCCGACCGGGACACGTGGTGATCCCTGGCATCTGAGTGGTCGCCCACGGACTCGG
>Ga0208328_1000195_pt1 | contig 32132 bp, 27 predicted proteins | sample DeeseametaMP2633_FD_184170 | JGI IMG/M metagenome (GOLD analysis project Ga0208328, IMG submission 184170) | Marine microbial communities from the Deep Atlantic Ocean - MP2633 (SPAdes) | ecosystem: Environmental > Aquatic > Marine > Unclassified | place: Northeast of Antigua and Barbuda, North...
CCCCCCCCCGTCTCAGGGAAGTCCAAGAGTCGGTCGCGATAGAACGCGTACTGACGTGCGCGGAGTTCAAGTTCGGCTTCGAGCTCGGCCTCGAGCTCCGCATGGAGTGTCTCCATCTTGCCGAGGATCTCGGCAAGTTCACGCTGAGCCGGCAGCGGCGGAACGGGGATTCGGAAGTCCAGAAGCTCGGGTCCTCTAATGGCTGCCATTGACCCGTCGGTGCGCCCCGCGAACGTTCGAATCGAATCTGCACGGGCACGGCAAACCTGGGCTAGGTACTCCAGCGAGATGTCCTCGCGCGGGACCACGGCGCGCATGTCTTGGTTCAAAGTAACGGCAAACGGAACCTTGGCTACGGGGAGGCGCCGCCGGAGCACGTTGGATCGCACGACGAACGCTACGGATCCCGGAGGCACAAGCTTCGCTGCCGAAGCGCTGACAGCTTGCTCTGAGACGCGATCCTCCGTCGAAACGAGCGTCCCGCGAGTCATATCCTTTGGTGAGAGCCAGGGAATTGTCCCGTTCTGCCAGTACTCGGGGACCGACTTGGACGGAGTTCCGCCTCCGTACCACGTGCCGACATCGCCCAGCCGCTCGTATCGCACGCCCTCCGGGCAATACCTCGCCACGAGATCAGCGATCCGACTCATGCCTCATGTCCTTCCAGGTCGGCCACGATGGCGTCGATCTCTGCACGCAGCTCTGACTGTCGGGTCACGATTCGCGTGATCTCGGCGTTGAGTTGAGAGATGTCGACGGCTTCTCGCGTGTCCTCGGCTTCCACGTGCGAGCTGACGGCGATGTTGTAGCCCTTGGCCGCCAGGTCGGCGTTGTCCACGAGCTTCGCGAAGTGGGGGACGTCCTCGCGTGCGCTGAAGGCGTCCAGGATCCTCTGCTGGTTCGCGCCGGTCAGCCGGTTCTTGTTGCCCCGACGTACGAACTCCGCGGAGGCGTCGATGAAGAGCGTCTTGTTGTCAGACTTCGATTTCTTCAGTACGAGCACACAGGTCGCGATTGTGGTGCCGAAGAAGAGGTCTGGTGGAAGCTGGATGACCGTATCGACGTAGTTATTGTCGACGAGGTACTTGCGGATCTTCTGCTCGGCGCCGCCGCGGTAGAGCACGCCTGGAAATTCGACGATCGCCGCGGTCCCGTTGACTGCAAGCCACGACAGCATGTGCATCGTGAAGGCGAGATCTGCTTTGGACTTGGGCGCCAGCACGCCTGCCGGCGCGTAGCGCGGGTCGTTGATGAGCAGCGGGTTGGCGACACCCTCCCACTTGATGGAGTAGGGCGGATTCGAAACGATCGCCTCGAACGGCTCGTCGTCCCAATGCACCGGGTCGACGAGGGTGTCGCCGAACGCGATGTCGAACTTCTCGTATGGGATGTCGTGCAGGAACATGTTGATCCGACACAGGTTGTAGGTGGTCAGGTTGACCTCTTGGCCGAAGTACCCCTGGCGCACCTTGCCGTGGCCTAGGACCTTCTCGTACTTGAGCAGCATCGAGCCGGATCCGCAGGCAGGGTCGTAGACCTTGTTGACCTCGGTCTTCCCGACGACGGTGATCCGCGCCAGTAGTTCGGCCACCTCCTGCGGCGTGTAGTACTCGCCACCCGATTTGCCCGCGGAGGACGCGTACATCTGCATGAGGTACTCGTAAGCGTCGCCGAACAAGTCGTTGGAGTTGTCTCGGAAGGCGCCGCCCAGCGGGAGGTCGCCGATGGCATCGAGAAGCTTGACCAGTTTCTCGTTGCGCTTCGCGACGGTCGGGCCGAGCTTGCTGCTGTTGACGTCGAGGTCGTCGAAAAGGCCTTTGATGTCGTCCTCGGAGCTGGCGCCTACGGCCGATGCCTCAATGTTTCGGAAGACCCGAGACAGCGTCTCGTTGAGGTTCTCATCGTCCCGAGCGCGCTCGCGAACGTTCGCGAAGAGGTCACCGGGCAGGATGTAAAAGCCCTTCTCCTTCACCGTCTCCTCACGACCGAACTCGGCATCGGCGTTGCTCAGGTAGCGGTAGTCGAAGTCGGCGTGGCCAGCCTGCCGCTCGGCTGCGTTGAGGTATGCAGTCAGGTTCTCGGAGATGAACCGGTAGAACAGCATCCCAAGGACGTAAGCCTTGAAGTCCCATCCGTCGACACTGCCGCGAAGGTCGTTGGCGATTCGCCAGATGGTCTTGTGAAGCTCTGAGCGCTCAACGTCCTGTGTCATCTGACCCACGCGGGGATTGTCTCAACGGACCCGCAAGCGGCTGAACGGCGCCTACTCATCGATGAGCGCTAACTGCGCGTCATCAGGCGATTCCGCGGCGGCCAGGAACTCGGCGCGGACGTCCCGCAGCCTCCGGCCGTCCGCCACCGACCAGAAGTACCACCCGTTGGTTGCCCGCTTCCGCAGATGATTGCCCGCACCTGACGGCGTGGCGAAGCGCTTGCCGTCCAGCTCGATCTTGGCGTCCCCGGTGATGACGGCCTCGACCCCCGCAAAGTCTCGGTGCGTCGCGATCAGCTTGTCGCCGACGGAGAGGAGACCCGCCTCGAGGAGATGTTTGATCTCCACCCAGTCCTGGGCCTTGGTCTGCGGGTCCACGACCTTGCCCGAGTGGCCGGCCGGCACCGGCCAGACCTTGAGCAGCCGGTCAATGAGCACCGCGGTGCGCTCGTCGATCCGCGCCTCGTCCCAATCACCGTCCCCATCGAGGAGCCGGCCCGTCAGCTTGATGGTGTTGTGCTCCATCAGAGCCTTTCGCTTGCTCGCCCAGGGACCGTTCGAGACCTTTGAGTTAAGCCCCTTGGTGAGCAGGGTCAGGTTGCCGAGTCGGTGGACACGCTCCTGGCGCTCCTGCTCCCCGACGGGCGACTCGGCCGGCCAGTGATCCTTCCACTTCTGAGGGAGAATGTGCTCGATCGGGAAGCCGGCGCGCTCCACCTGCGGCTGACCTGTCTCGGCGCGGAACGAGTTCTCGATCGCCTCCAGGTAGGCGCGGAGCCTTGCACGCGGGAACCGGCGATACGCAGATTCGGTTGCCAGCGTCGCGCGGATCTCGTCGTCGCCGGGCCAATAGGTGCTTGTCACGTTGAGGCGCGCGAGGTGGCCGATGATGCGGTCCGCGAGCTCGGCCGCCGGAGTGTGGGCGTTGGTCTTGATGAGGTCAGCGACGATGCGACCAAGGTCCGATCCGGGCAGGCGCAGTAGCTGCCGGCGGACGACCCAGCTCTCGGCCGCAGTGATGATCTCGTCGATCACGTTCTGCGGGAGTTGTCGGCCTGGCTCGTGGAGCCACAGCAGCAGCGGTTTCAGGAGCTCGATTCCGCTGGCCTGCATCCGGTAGACGGCCATCTCGACCGTCGTCAGGTTGCCGTCCGGCCGCGCGGCTGCCTCAGTCCAGGACTCATAGAGGTTCGCCTGCTCCTTGAGCACCGGCAGCAGGTCGGCCATCTTGTGACCTGCCTGGTGCTCGACGTAGGACTTGAAGCGCGTGAACGTCGACTGCGGACTGATCTCCTCACCAAGGCGCGAGATCAGCCACTGGTTCAGGAAAAGCGAGCTCCGGCTGACCAGGTAGCGGCCAACGCTGACCTCCTTCGTCCAGAACTTCGTCTCGAACGGCCAGTCCTCCTTATACGCCTTCTTGGTGTCGCCTCCCTCAGCCTCGAGTCGCTGGAAGACGAAGTTTCGGACCAGGTCCGCTGCGGTCAGCGGGGTCCCGCGAGCATTGAGGGTCTCGAAGATCTCCTGCGAGTTCTCCGAGGACAGTAGCTCGATCGTGACCAGCTGCAAGTCCGTCTGAAGCACGCTGGCGAGCTGCTCCGCCTTTGCCGCGAAGTCCTCCGCAGCGGGGTCTCCGAGCCATTGGGCGACCGCCGTCGTGAAGTACTGGTGGGCCTTCACGATCTGCGAGTCGGAGTGCTTGAGACTCGGGTAGTCGATCGGCGGTTCTGCGGACATGACTTCGTCGAAGGCGTCGTGGTCGTTGTTGAGATGACGCACCTTGAGGCGACTCTCCCCCTCGGGGATGAAGTTCGCCGGGTTGTGCGTCAGGGACTCCAACTGGCTTGCGTAGCGATCCGACCCGGCTTGGGTGAGAACTGCGCTCGTCGCATCCATCAGAGCCTGGAGCGTTGTCAATCGCTGCTGACCGTCGATGACGTTCCAGGTGGTGACCCGGTTGCTCCCTGCGTCGTGCGCCTGGAGGACGACCGCGCCGAGGAAGTGCTGCGGGTTGAGATGGGGCTCGTCGATGCGGAGCTCGGCGACCCTTCGGATGTCCTTCCAGAGTGGCTCCCACTGGAGGTCCTCCTTCCACACGTAGGGACGCTGGAAGAGCGGGATGACGAAGTGCTGCGGCAGGTTGAACAACTGCAACGGCGTCCGCTTGAAGGTCTCCACCGAACCATCCTGCCGCGTGGTCGCGACGGATTGGGCGGGACGAACTGAATCGGGGGCGATGGCTCCCCGCCCTGTCCTGCAATCCGGTGGCACCCTTCCCCCACCAGTCCCCCATAGCGGCGAGCTGGCCGCCGCCGTACCGAGCCTAGAAATGACAGAAACCGCAGGCTGACCTGCGGCTTCTCATGGTGGAGCCTAGGGGACTCGAACCCCTAACCCCCTGCTTGCAAAGCAGGTGCGCTACCAATTGCGCCAAGGCCCCGGTGCGCGGAGTCCGCGCGAAGCAGGTGGGTCAGCTGTTGACCGGGTCGGTCGCCTCTGCCCACAGGGCCTGCTCAGCCTTGGACTCCTCGAGCTTGCGCTTCGCGACCAGAGCACCGCCGACGGCGAGCAGGATCAGCACGATCTTCTTCACGAGGGTCTCCTCGGTTGGGTCGGGACCCGACCCGTGAAGGCCGAGGCCGGGGTGGAGTGGGCCTAACAGGACTTGAACCTGTGACCTCTTCCTTATCAGGGAAGCGCTCTAACCGTCTGAGCTATAGGCCCGCCGCCGGCCGTGCCGGCAGTGGGTTCCGGCTGCTGCCGGGAACGAGGGGAGACACTACAACAGCGCTGCTCGGCCTCCCAAAACGCGGTGAGCGAGCGACCTCTCGGCCGTGCCCGAGCGACCTCTCCGCCGCTCAGTTGTCCTCGGCCAGGGTGACGTCCACGCCCCCGAGCAGGGCCGCGCTCATGTTGTAGAGGAACGCGGTGAGGGTCGCGACGGCGGTCAGCAGGACCACGTCGATGGCGGCGATGAGCATGGTGAAGCCCAGGACCCGGGAGGTGCCGAGGTAGTTCTCGATGTCGAAGTCCGAGGCCCCCTCCTCACCGACCACGTCGCTGACGGTGGCGTTGATGGAGTCCCAGACCCCGGCCCCGCCGAGGACCGCCCAGACCATCGCGACGGAGACGACCGTGACGATGGCGAAGGCGATCGAGAGCAGGAACGAGGTCTTCATGACCGACCACGGGTCGACCCGGGTCAGCCGGAGCCGGGCCCGGCGCGGGGGACGCCCCGACGCAGGACGGGCGGCCGAGGAGTCCTCGGTGCGGGCCAGCCGCTGGGAGATCCGCTCGGCGAGCGGCGGTCGGGCGGGGGTCTCCGCCGGCTTGCGGGCGGGACCCGGTCGGGTCGTCCGCTGCTCGGTGGAACGGTCCGTCATCACTCGTCCTCGGTCTCGGCGCTGGTGGCGGGGTCGCTCTCGATTGTTGCACCCTCGGTCGAGGGCACCCCACCGTCGACCTGCTCGGCCACTGCACCATCGACCGAGCCGTCGGCCGGGCTCTCGCCCTCGATCGACTCCTCCTCGTCCTCGCGGGCCTCGACGGAGCGGGCGACCACCGCGACGTTGTCGTTCTTCTTCGGGCTGACGAACTTCACGCCCTGCGTGGAGCGACCGGTGGGCCGGAACGCCTCGTCGATGGGGCTGCGCACGACCTGACCGGAGGCGGTGATGGACAGGATCTCGTCACCGTCCTCGACGATGAAGGCGCCCACGAGGCCGCCGCGGTCGGCGTTGGTCAGCGCCATCGCCTTGATGCCCAGGCCGCCGCGCGACTGCAGGCGGTACTCGGAGATCCGCGAGCGCTTGGCGAAGCCGCCGTCGGTGATGGTGAAGACGTACTGCGGCTTGACCTCCGCGACCTGCTCGGCGGTCGCCTCGACGTCCGCCGACTCCTCGTCGTGCTCGGCGAGCCCGGCGGCCTCCTCGGCCGCGACCTGGGTCGCCCGGATCACCGACATCGACAGCAGCGAGTCGCCCTCGCGGAACTTCATGCCGGTCACGCCGGAGGTCGCGCGCCCCATCGGGCGCAGCTGGGTGTCGTCGGCGCGGAACCGGATCGCCTGGCCCAGCCGCGAGACCAGCAGGACGTCGTCCTCGCCGTGCACCAGCTCGGCACCGATCAGCTCGTCGTCGTCCTCACGGAAGTTGATCGCGATGACGCCGGCCTGGCGCGGGGAGTTGTAGTCGGCCAGCCGGGTCTTCTTGACCAGGCCGTTGCGGGTCGCCAGCAGGAGGTACGGCGCCTGCTCGTAGTCACGGATCGCCAGCACCTGCGCGATCGACTCGTCGGGCTGGAAGGACAACAGCCCGGCGACGTGCCCGCCCTTGGCGTCCCGCGCGGCCTCGGGAAGGTTGTAGGCTTTGGTGCGGTAGACCCGCCCGGCGGTGGTGAAGAACAGCAGCCAGTGGTGGTTGGTGGTGGCGATGAAGTGCTCGACGACGTCGTCGCCGCGCAGGGTCGCGCCGCGCACGCCCTTCCCGCCGCGCTTCTGGGTGCGGTACTGGTGACGCTGGGTCCGCTTGGCGTAGCCGCCGCGGGTGATGGAGACGACCAGCTCCTCGTCGGGGATGAGGTCCTCCATGGACAGGTCCCCGTCGGCGGCGATGATCTGGGTACGCCGCTCGTTGCCGTACTTCTCCACGATCTCGGCAAGCTCGTCGATGATGATCCGGCGCTGCCGGCTCTCGCTGGCCAGGATGTCGAGGTAGTCGGCGATCTCGGCCTCGATCTTGGCCAGCTCGTCGACGATCTTCTGCCGCTCCAGGGCCGCCAGGCGGCGCAGCTGCATGTCGAGGATGGCCGTGGCCTGGACCTCGTCGATGTCGAGCAGGTCCATCAGCCCCTGCCGCGCGTCCTCGACGTCGGGGGAGCGGCGGATCAGCGCGATGACCTCGTCGAGGGCGTCGAGCGCCTTGACCAGGCCGCGATAGACGTGGGCCCGCTTCTCGGCCTCGCGCAGCAGGAAGCTCGTGCGCCGCACGATCACGTCGATCTGGTGGGTCACCCAGTTGCTGATGAAGGCGTCGATCGACAGCGTGCGGGGGACGCCGTCGACCAGGGCCAGCATGTTCGCGCTGAAGTTGGTCTGCAGCTCGGTGTGCTTGAGCAGGTTGTTGAGCACCACGCGGGCGACCGCGTCGCGCTTGAGCACCACCACGAGCCGCTGGCCGGTGCGGTCGGAGGTGTCGTCGCGGACGTCGGCGATGCCCTGGACCTTGCCGCTGTCGGCGAGCTCGGCGATCTTCAGCGCCAGGTTGTCGGGGTTGACCATGTAGGGCAGCTCGGTGATCACCAGGCAGGTGCGGCCCTTGGCGTCCTCGTCGACCTCGATCACCGCGCGCTGGGTGATCGAGCCGCGGCCGGTGCGGTAGGCCTGCTCGGTCCCGGTGTTGCCGACGATCAGCGCACCGTTGGGGAAGTCGGGGCCCTTGATCCGCTCGATGAGCGCGTCCTGCAGCTCCTCCTTGGTGGCGTCGGGGTGCTCCAGCGCCCACGTCGCGCCCGCGGCGACCTCGCGCAGGTTGTGCGGGGGGATGTTGGTGGCCATGCCGACCGCGATGCCCGCCGAGCCGTTGACCAGCAGGTTCGGGATCCGCGAGGGCAGGACCACCGGCTCCTGGGAGCGGCCGTCGTAGTTGGGCTGGAAGTCGACGGTCTCCTTCTCGATGTCGCGGACCATCTCCAGCGCCAGCGGCGCCATCCGGCACTCGGTGTACCGCATGGCCGCGGCGGAGTCGTTGCCCGGTGAGCCGAAGTTGCCCTGGCCCTGCACCAGCGGCGCGCGCATCACCCACGGCTGCGCCAGGCGCACGAGGGTGTCGTAGATCGCGGTGTCGCCGTGCGGGTGGTACTGACCCATGACGTCACCGACGACGCGGCTGCACTTGGAGAACCCGCGGTCGGGGCGGTAGCCGCCGTCGTACATCGCGTAGAGCACGCGGCGGTGCACCGGCTTGAGGCCGTCGCGGACGTCGGGGAGCGCGCGGCCGACGATGACCGCCATCGCGTAGTCGATGTAGGCGCGCTGCATGGAGGTCTGCAGCTCGACGGGCTCGATCCGGCCGCCGGGTCCGGAGGTCGGGGGAGTGGCGCCGCCGGTGGGGGTCTCAGTCACGTGTCTGGAGCTCTCTGATCTGGTCTACGGATGTCTAGGAACGGGGCTAGAGACCTAGATATCGAGGAATCGGACGTCCTTGGCGTTGCGCTGGATGAAGGAGCGGCGCTGGTCGACGTCCTCGCCCATGAGGATCGAGAAGATCTCGTCGGCGTGCGCGGCGTCGTCGAGGGTCACCTGGAGCATGAGCCGGTTGTCGGGGTCCATGGTGGTCTCCCACAGCTCCTTGGCGTTCATCTCACCCAGACCCTTGTAGCGCTGGACCGGGTTCTCCTTGGGCAGCTTCTTGCCCTCGGCCTGGCCGTCGCGCAGCAGCGCGTCGCGCTCGGCGTCGGAGTAGACGAACTCGTGCTCGTGCGGCTTGTTCCACCGCAGCCGGTAGAGCGGGGGCTGGGCCATGTAGACGTGACCGTGCTCGATCAGCGGCTTCATGAAGCGGAAGAGCAGCGTCAGCAGCAGGGTGTTGATGTGGTGGCCGTCGACGTCGGCGTCGGCCATCAGCACGACCTTGTGGTAGCGCAGCTTGTCCAGGTCGAACTCGTCGGTGATGCCGGTGCCGAGCGCGGAGATGATCGACTGGACCTCGGTGTTGGCCAGCACCTTGTCGATGCGGGCTTTCTCGACGTTGAGGATCTTCCCGCGGATCGGCAGGATCGCCTGGATGCGCGGGTCACGGCCCTGCCGGGCCGAGCCGCCCGCGGAGTCACCCTCGACGATGAAGACCTCGCACTCGGCGGGGTTGGTCGACTGGCAGTCCGAGAGCTTGCCGGGCAGTCCGGCGCGTCCCAGCAGCCCCTTGCGGTCGCGGGCCAGGTCGCGCGCCTTGCGCGCGGCGTTGCGCGCCTGCGCCGCGGCCTGCGCCTTGCGGATGATCTCGCGGCCCTCGGCGGGGTTCTCCTCGAACCACGCCCCCAGCTTGTCGTTGACGATGCGCTGGGTGAAGCCGCGGGCCTCGGTGTTGCCGAGCTTGCCCTTGGTCTGCCCCTCGAACTGGGGCTCGGCGAGCTTGATCGAGATGATCGCGGTCAGACCCTCGCGGATGTCCTCGCCCTTGACGCGGTCCTCGGGCTTCTTGACCAGGCCCCAGTCCTCGCCCCAGCCGTTGACCAGCGAGGTCAGGGCCGCACGGAAGCCCTCCTCGTGGGTGCCGCCCTCGGCGGTGTTGATGGCGTTGGCGAAGGTGTGCACCGACTCGGTGTAGGTGTCGGTCCACTGCATCGCGATCTCGAGGCTCATGTGGTTCTCGACGTCGTCGGGGGACTCGGCCTCGAAGGAGATGATCGTGGGGTTGGCCGCGTGCTTGGTGCGGTTGAGGTGGGTGACGAAGTCGACCAGGCCGTTGTCGTAGCGGAAGACCTGCTCCAGCGCCCCGCCGGAGCGCTGCGGGGCGTCGCTGCCCTCGGCGGAGGTGTCGACGGTGTCGTCCTCCACCGCCTCGGCGACGGCCTCGGCGCCCTCGCGCTCGTCGCGCACGACGATCTCGAGACCCTTGTTGAGGAAGGCCATCTCCCGGATCCGGGAGGTGATGGTCTCCAGGGAGTACGTCGTGGTCTCGAAGATGTCGGGGCTGGCCCACCAGGTGATCGTGGTGCCGGTGCGCTCGCCGTCGGTCATCGGCCGCACCTGCTCCAGCGGCCCGTCGGGGACGCCGAGGGAGAAGGTCTGACGCCACAGGTGCCCGCGGTTCTTGACCTCCGCCACGACGTGGGTCGAGAGCGCGTTGACGACCGAGACGCCCACGCCGTGCAGACCGCCGGAGACCTTGTAGCCGCCACCCCCGAACTTGCCGCCCGCGTGCAGCACCGTCAGCGCCAGGGTCAGGGCCGGGAGCTCCTGCCCGGGGGCGGTGTCGGTGGGGATGCCGCGGCCGTTGTCCTCCACGCGCACCGCGCCGTCGGCGCACAGGGTGACGACGATCCGGTCGCAGTAGCCGGCCATCCGCTCGTCGACCGCGTTGTCCACGATCTCCCAGATCAGGTGGTGCAGGCCCCGCTCGCCGGTCGAGCCGATGTACATGCCGGGGCGCTTGCGGACCGCCTCGAGCCCCTCGAGGACCTGGATCGCGGAGGCGTCGTACTCCACTCCGTTGGGAGGCTGGGGAGCGCTCGGCTGGGGGGTCTCGACCGGGTTCTCCTCGGACACACGCACCTCGTCGTCTCGTGGCTCGCGGGGAGCCGTGGCACACCACGGGTCGCCCACGGCGACCCGACCTCCATGATAGCCCCTCAGAGGCCTCCAGGCCGGTAGCCGGCCCTCCGGCTGGGGATGACGGCACTCCTGGAAGGCCCCTCAGCGGCCCGGGAAGGGGTCCAGGAGCCCCTGGTAGGGGGGCGGACAGGGGTCTGTACGGCCGAGCGCCCCTCAGATCGCCTCCTGCGCCGTCACCCGTAGGTGTCGCGCGGCCCGCGCCCGTCGCGGGTCGACCGCGGACCCTTGCGCCAGGTGGGCAGGTGCGGCCCCACGACCTCGATGACGCTCACCGTCCCCGGGCCCAGGTCCTGGTTGAGCCGGGCCACCAGCTGCGGCGCCAGCAGCGTGAGCTGGGTCTTCCAGGCGGTGGAGTCGGTGCGCACGACCAGGCGTCCCTCGGTGAAGGTCTCCGGGGTCGTGTGGCTGGCGACCTCCGCGCCGACGAGCTCGGCCCAGCGGGCGAAGACACCGCGCACCTTCAGGTCCAGCGCCCAGCCGTGGTCGGCGACCAGGCGCGCCAGGGTGTGGTCGAGCAGCTGTGGGTCCCGGTCGTCGGCGGCGGAGGGGCGATCGGGGTCGCCGGTACGCCGCTTGCGGCGGGGACGGCGGGGGGTCAGCCCGGAGCCGGCGACCGAGCGGGCCATCCGCCGGGCGAGGTCCAGCCCGTCGTCGGCGTGGGGCTGGTCGTCGGGCCCAGCGGCCCCGTCCGCCGCCTCGGCCCCGGGGTCCGCAGGACCGTCCGGGGGGCCGGGGTCCTCCGGCGGGTGCTGGTCACCGGTCACGGGTGACCTCCCCGCCCGCCACCAGGAACCGGGCACCGGCCAGCGCCTGCGGCACGTCCTCGGGGACGGCCGCCGTCACGAGCACCTGCTCCGCACCGGCCACCAGGGCGGCGAGCTGGTCGCGCCGCTCGGCGTCGAGCTCGGCGAAGACGTCGTCGAGGACGAGGATCGGGTCGTCGCCCTCGGAGCGCAGCAGGTCGTAGGAGGCCAGCCGCAGCGCGAGCGCGAAGGACCACGACTCCCCGTGCGAGGCGTAGCCCTTCACCGGGAGCCGGGGCGGGAGGTCCTGCGCCCCCTCCTCCTCGCCGCCCTCCTCGCCGGGCCCGAGCGTGAGCAGGAGGTCGTCGCGGTGGGGGCCGACCAGGGAGATCCCCCGGTCGAGCTCGTCGCGGCGTCGGGCCTCCACCTCCACCAGGATCCGGTCGCCCAGCTCGTGCGCGTCCAGCTCGTGCGCGCGCTCGGGGAGCTCCAGGCTCGGGCGGTACTCCACGTCCGCGGCGTCGCGCCCGGCACCGCGCGCGACGGCGGCGTACGCCGTGGCGATGTGCGGCCGCAGGGCCTCGACGAGCCGGAGCCGCTCGGCGAGCAGCTCGCCACCGGTGCGGGCCAGGTGGGAGTCCCAGACCGACAAGGTGGCCAGGGCGCCCTCGCCCGAGGAGCTCCCCCGGCGTGCGGTGCCGGCGGTCTTGAGCAGCGAGTTGCGCTGGCGCAGGATCCGGTCGTAGTCGGAGCGGACCCCGGCCAACCGGGGGGCCCGCAGGACCAGCAGGTCGTCGAGGAACCTGCGGCGGTCCGACGGGTCGCCCTTGACCAGGGTGAGGTCGTCGGGGGCGAAGACGACGGTGCGGACCAGGCCGATCAGCTCACGCGCCCGAGGCAGGGGCGAGCGGTTGACCTTCGCCCGGTTGCTCTTCCCGGGGTTGATCTCCACCTCGAGCACCGCGGTACGACCGTCGCGCACCACCGCCGCCCGCACCACCGCCCGCTCCGCGCCGGCGCGCACGAGCGGCGCGTCGGAGGCGACGCGGTGCGAGCTGAGCCGGGAGAGGTAGTCCACCGCCTCGACGAGGTTGGTCTTCCCCTGGCCGTTGCGCCCCACGAACGCGGTGACACCCGGCTCGAGCGGGACCTCCGCGACCGGGTAGGAGCGGAAGTCGTGCAGGGTCAGGTGCGAGACGTGCACGTCATGCCAGGTCGGGGTCCGGCCCGGGCTCGCCCGCGGACGCAGCGCGGGTGGCGTGGCCGCCGAACTGGTTGCGCATCGCGGCCACCGCCTTCATCGCGGGGGAGTCGTCCTGGCGGGAGACGAACCGTGCGTAGAGCGCGGCCGTGATGGCCGGCGTGGCCACCGCGTTCTCGATACCGGCCTCGACGGTCCACCGCCCCTCGCCCGAGTCGTCGGCGTAGCCCCGGATGGAGGCCAGGTCGGGGTCGTCGTCGAGGGAGGCGACCAGCAGGTCCAGCAGCCAGGAGCGGATGACGGTGCCCTCGCGCCAGGACCGGAAGACCTCGGTGGTGTTGTCGACGACGTCGACGGCCTGCAGCAGCTCCCAGCCCTCGGCGTAGGACTGCATGACGGCGTACTCGATGCCGTTGTGGACCATCTTGGAGAAGTGGCCGGCACCCACCCTGCCCGCGTGGACCGAGCCGAACTCGCCCGGCGGCTTGAGTGCGTCGAAGGCGGGCTGGACCTTCGCGACGTCCTCGGGGCTGCCGCCGTACATCAGCGCGTAGCCGTTCTCGCGACCCCAGACGCCGCCGGAGACGCCGCAGTCCACGAAGCCGATGCCCTTCTCGGCGAGCGCCGCGGCGTGGGCCTGGTCGTCGGTCCAGCGCGAGTTGCCGCCGTCGACCACCAGGTCGCCCTCGCCCAGCAGCTCGCCGAGACGCTCGACGGTCTCGTGGGTGGGGGCGCCGGCCGGGACCATCACCCAGACCACCTTCGGGCTGGGGAGGGCGTCGACGAGCTCCTCGAGGGACCCGACGTCAGCAAGCTCGGGGTCCCGGTCGTAGCCCACGACGGTGTGTCCGGCGTCGCGGAGGCGATGGCGCATGTTGCCGCCCATCTTGCCGAGGCCGACGAGTCCGAGGTGCATGGGTGATCGCTCCTAGCGCGGTGGTGGTGTGGGTCTGCTCCTCGACCGTACCGACCGCGTCAGGAGAGCAGGCGGCGCGGCATCAGCAGGTAGCGGAAGCCCGGGTCGGAGTCGTCGTCGGTGACCCCGGAGATCACCACCGGCTTCGAGGCCTGGGTGAAGGCGAGCTGCACCGTGCTCTGGTCGATGGCCGTCAGGCCGTCCAGCAGGAACTGCGGGTTGAAGCCGGTCGTCAGGTCGTCGCCCGTGACGACCGCCTCCACCGACTCCGAGGCCTGGGCCTCGTCGCCCGACCCGGCGTCGAGGGTCAGCACCCCGTCGGAGAAGGCCAGCTGGACGGCGGTGTTGCGCTCGGCGACGAGGGCCACGCGCTTGACCGACTCCACCAGGGACGCCTTGTCGACGGTGGCCAGGGTGAGGTGCTCGGAGGGGAAGAGGCTGCGGACCTTGGGGAACTCGCCGTCGAGGAGGCGGGTGGTCGTACGCCGCATCCCGCCCGGCCCGGCGCCCTCGAAGCCGATGAGGCCGTCGCCGGCCCCGCTCGCGCTGAGCGCGATGCTGATCTCGGCGCCCGCGGTCAGGGCCTTCGCGGTGTCGGCGAGGACCTTGGCCGGCACCAGTGCGGCCAGGGTCTCGTCGGGGGTGCGCGGGTCCCAGGTGAGCTCGCGCTGGGAGAGGCGGAACCGGTCGGTGGCCAGCAGCGAGATCGTGCTGCCGTCGATCTCGATGCGCACACCGGTGAGGACCGGCAGCATGTCGTCGCGCCCGGCGGCCGTCACGGCCTGCGCCACCGCGTGGCTGAAGAGCTCGCTGGGAACGGTGCCGGTCGACTCCGGCATCGCCGGCAGGGTCGGGTACTCCTCGACCGGCATCGTCTGGAGGCTGAAGCGGGCCGAGCCGCAGGTGAGCGAGACCCGTGCGCCCTCGAGCACCATCTCGACGGGCTTGGCGGGCAGGCTGCGGCAGATGTCGGCCAGCAGCCGACCGCTGACCAGGGCACGGCCCTTGTCGTGCACGTCGGCCTGCAGGTTCGCCCGCGCCGAGGTCTCGTAGTCGAAGCTCGACAGGACCAGGCCCTGGTCGTCGGCCTCGATGAGCAGACCGGCGAGGACGGGGACGCTGGGTCGCACCGGCAGGTTGCGCGCCGCCCAGGCGACGGCATCGGCCAGCACGTCTCGTTCGACGCGGAACTTCACGGTGGTCAGTCCTTCGGCAGGAGGGTCGGAGAGCCGGCGGGTCGGGTCGCGGTGTGCGCACGACAGGAGACCGGGGGAACCGGGAGACGAATCCTGCCACGCGGGGGCTGGCAGTGGGAGGACCGGTGGGTTTTCCCCAGGGTGGGGGTCGGGTGGAGTTCCACGGGGATCTCGGTCGGATAGGGATCCAGAGGAGTCATAGGAGCTGTGGATGGTGTGGATAACTCGGGTCGTCGCAGGTCACTGCGCTCGATCGTCGTGCACACGGGGTGTGGACGACGGACCGGATGCGGGACGGGTGGGTGTGGAGGACGCGGCTCGGTGGGGAGCGGCCGGGATCCGCTCCACAGATCCTCCCCGTGTAGTTCGTAGGGATCCCGGTGTTCCTCCACAGGCCGATGGGAGGAGCGGAACGACACAGGACGCGGTGTTCAGCCCTGCCGCGCCTGCATCTTCACGCGGTTCGTGAGCTCGCTGACCTGGTTGAAGACCGCGCGTCGCTCCGCGAGCAGCTGGTTGATCTTCCGGTCGGCGTACATCACGGTCGTGTGGTCCCTGTTGCCGAACTGGGCGCCGATCTTGGGCAGGGAGAGGTCGGTGAGCTCGCGGCACAGGTACATCGCGATCTGACGGGCCATGACCAGGTGGCGGCCGCGGCTGGGCCCGGTGAGCTCGTCGATGGTCAGCCCGAAGTACGCCGCGGTCTGGGCGATGATGAGCCCGGCGGTGATCTCCGGCTCGCCACCTTCGGGGATCAGGTCCTTCAGGACGATCTCGGCCAGGGTCATGTCGACCTCCTGGCGGTTGAGGTTGGCGAACGCCGTGACCCGGATGAGGGCGCCCTCGAGCTCGCGGATGTTGGTCTGGATCTTCGAGGCGATGAACTCCAGCACGTCCGGCGGGGCGGTGAGCCGGTCCATCGCCGCCTTCTTGCGCAGGATCGCGATGCGGGTCTCGAGGTCCGGCGGCTGGACGTCGGTGATCAGGCCCCACTCGAACCGGTTGCGGAGCCGGTCCTCGAGGGCCTCCAGCCGCTTGGGCGCGCGGTCGGAGGTGAGGACGATCTGCTTGTTGGCGTTGTGCAGGGTGTTGAAGGTGTGGAAGAACTCCTCCTGGGTCTGGGTCTTGCCCTCCAGGAACTGGATGTCGTCGATCAGCAGCACGTCCACGTCGCGGTAGCGGCGCTTGAAGCGGTCCTGGCGGTCGTCGCGGATCGCGTTGATGAACTCGTTGGTGAATTCCTCGCTGGAGACGTAGCGCACCTTCGCGCCGTTGTAGAGCGAGCGGACGTAGTGACCGATGGCGTGCAGCAGGTGGGTCTTGCCCAGGCCGGAGTCGCCGTAGACGAGCAGCGGGTTGTAGGCCTTGCCCGGGGCCTCGGCCACTGCCACCGCGGCCGCGTGGGGGAAGCGGTTGGAGGAGCCGATCACGAAGGTCTCGAAGGTGTACTTCGGGTTGAGCCGGGTCTCCAGGGCGCTGGGCCGGGTGCCGTGGTCGGCCGAGGGTGGCGCGTCCGGGTCGGCGGAGGCCAGGGCGACCTGCGGGGGGACGGCCGTGGGCAGGGTCGGGCTGACCGGGCCGGCGCTGGGATCGGGGAGGGACGACGGCTCGGTCGAGGAATCGTTAGATTCATAAGTCGACATGTCGTCGGTGGTGATCGGTGCGTCCTCCAGTGCCGGGTTCACGGTCACCGCGATCCGGATCTCCTGGCCGAACCGCACCGACAGCGCATCCTCGAGCTGCGCACGCAGACGGCCCTCGAGCTGGTGGCGGGTGAAGTCGTTGGGCACCGCGATGATCGCGGTGTGCCCGTGCAGGGTGATCGGCTCGCTGGCACGCAGCCAGGCGCGCTGGTTGGGCTGCAGGTCGGCCACGACGCCGTGCCAGGCGGTCGCGAGGTCCGAGAGGGTGTCGTCCACGGTGAGTGCTCCGCCCTGGACCGGCTCGGGACGGGCCGGTCGTGCTGGTGGTCGTGCTGGTGGTCGTGCCGGTGGTCGTGCTGGTGTCGTGCGGTGGAGGTGGTGCGTGGTCCACAAGTTAATCCACAGGCTGTGAACCGGGTGCCGCGGTGGGGGCCGGCGCTGGCCGAGACCCACGACCCCGTGGAGCTGTGACACTGTCCTTGCAGGTCAGCCCCGGTGTGACGACCGGAGCGGGGCGCGTCTGGGGTGACGGCCGGCTGTCGCTCGTGGACCCGTGGAGGGGAACCTCGGTGGCCAGGAACCTAACCCGGCACCCCGGGGGGCGCAACCGGTTCTCCACAGGGTCTGTGGATGGTGGACGGGGCCGGGTCGCGAGGGTTTGACCCTCTGCTCCGCCCCCGCGTACCGTTGGCCGGTCATCCGAGGTGATCTGAGTGTCGACGGGTGCCGCATGTCCATGACCGGATCGAGCCCTCCAGGCTCGCCGGCGTGGGTGGGCGGTGCCGGCCGAAGGTCGCGTACCGGTGGTGCCTGACAGGTGCCCCGGTCGGCACAGCCGAACGCCCGGGTGGCCGACTCGCCGGTCCGGTGGGTCGGACCCACACGTCCAGCGATTCTCCACTCGAAAGAGAGCCGTCGTGAGCAAGCGCACGTACCAGCCCAACAACCGCCGCCGTCACAAGGTGCACGGTTTCCGCCTCCGGATGCGCACCCGCGCCGGGCGCGCGATCCTCAGCCAGCGGCGCCGCAAGGGCCGCAAGAGCATCGCGGTCTGACACGGCCTCCCTCCGCGCGGTCCGGTGCTCCCCGCCGAGCACAGACTCGCCGACGGTGAGCTGTTCCGCCTCGCGTCCCGTCGTGGCTCGCGGTGCGGTTCGTCGACCGTCGTGGCGCACCTGCTGCTCCGTGAGGGGCAGGGTCCCCCGACGGTCGGCTTCGTCGTCAGCCGCGCGGTGGGCAACGCCGTGGTCCGTAACCGCGTGAAGCGCCGTCTGCGACACCTGGCCCGGGAGCGCGTCTCGTCGCTCCCGGGCTCTTGCGTGCTCGTGGTGCGTGCGCTGCCGGCTGCGGGTTCGGCACCCCACCACCTGTTGGCCGAGGACCTGGCCCACTGCCTGGACCGGTTGACGGTGCGCGGATGAGGGACCCGCTCCGACTGCTGTTGATCGGCCTGCTGCGGGGCTATCGGTTGCTGATCAGTCCGCTCTACGGCCAGGTGTGCCGCTACCACCCGAGCTGTTCGGCCTACGCCCTGGAGGCGGTGACGGTCCACGGCAGCCTGCGCGGGACCTGGCTGGCAGGCCGGCGTGTGGCACGGTGCCACCCGTGGGCGGCCGGGGGCTACGACCCGGTCCCCGCCCCGCGCGATGCGCGGCCCGTTCCTCCCCGGTCCTCGGGGTCCGCCCGCTCCCATCCGACGCAAGGAGTCTGACCGGTGGGTTTCATCGGAGATATCTTCGGCTTCATCGCCACACCGCTCTACTACGCCATCTCCGGCGTGCTGATCGCGTGGCACAAGCTCTTCACCGTCTTGGGTCTCGACCCGACCGGCGGTGCTTCCTGGGCGCTGTCGATCATCGGCCTGACCCTGGTCATCCGTGCCGCGCTGATCCCGCTGTTCGTGCGGCAGATCAAGGCCAGCCGGAACATGCAGCTGATCCAGCCCAAGGTCAAGGAGCTGCAGAAGAAGTACGGCCACGACCGTGAGCGTCTCGCGCAGGAGACGATGAAGCTCTACAAGGACTCGGGCACCAACCCGTTCGCGTCCTGCCTGCCGATCCTGCTGCAGATGCCGATCTTCTTCACCCTCTTCCACCTGCTCAACGAGGCGGCGCGCAAGGAGGAGGGCAAGGGCTTCCTCACCGACGCCCTGGCCCAGGACTTCGGTGAGTCCAAGATCTTCGGCAAGGTCCCCCTGGCCGAGAGCTTCTGGGGTGCCGGCGTCTGGCGTGAGGGCGGCGGCGACGGCGGGGTCATGGTGCTCGCCCTGATCCTGGTCCTGGCCATGACGGCCACCACCTTCTTCACCCAGCGCCAGCTGATGAGCAAGAACATGCCCGCGGACGCCCTGAGCGGGCCCTACGCGCAGCAGCAGAAGCTCCTGCTCTACGTCCTGCCGGTCGCCTTCGGCCTCGGTGGCGTGGCGTTCCCGATCGGCGTCCTGCTGTACTGGACGACCTCGAACCTGTGGACGATGGGCCAGCAGTTCTACGTCATCCGCAACAACCCGGCGCCGGGTACCCCCGCCTTCAAGGCCAAGCAGGACCGCGACCGGGCCAAGGCCGCCAAGCGCGGCACGGTGCTCGAGGTCGAGGAGACACCCGTGCCCGAGGTCGAGCAGCGTCGACCCGCCACCCGCCAGCAGCCGCAGCGCCAGTCGCGCGCGTCTCGCAAGAAGCCCCAGACCCAGAAGAACCAGAAGAAGGGAGGCGGCTCGTGAGCGAGTCGACCCAGACCCCCGAGGCCGAGGTCTCGGAGACTGACGAGGCACCCGCGGCGACTGCGGGCTCGCGTGTGCAGGCCCTCGAGAACGAGGGTGAGATCGCTGCGGACTACCTCGAGGAGCTCCTCGACATCGCCGATCTCGATGGCGACCTGGACATGGACGTGGAGGGTGACCGCGCGGCGGTCTCGATCGTCGGAGCAGAGCTCTCCCAGCTGGTCGGTCGCGACGGCGAGGTCCTGGAGGCGCTCCAGGAGCTGACCCGCCTGGCCGTCTACCGCGAGACCGGTGAGCGTTCGCGGCTGATGCTCGACATCTCCGGCTTCCGCGCCGCGCGTCGCGCGGAGCTGGAGGAGATCGCCGGGTCGGCGGTGGCTCAGTGTCGGGAGTCCGGCGAGCGGGTGTCCCTCGACCCCATGTCGCCGTTCGAGCGGAAGGTGGTCCACGACGCCGTGGCCGCCGCTGGGCTGGTCTCGGAGTCCGAGGGCGTCGAGCCCCGTCGCTTCGTGGTGATCCTCCCTGAGTGACCAGGGCCCCGTTTCACGTGAAACACCCCCCACGCCGTCCGCGGCGCGGGGGGTTTTCCCTGTGGAGCGGTTGCCGCTGGCTGAGCGCTACGTCGCCTGGTTGGCCGACGCCGGCACGGTGCGCGGGCTGATCGGTCCTCGGGAGGTGCCACGGCTGTGGGAGCGGCACGTGCTGAACTCCGCGGTGGTGGCCGAGTGGGTCCCCGAGGGGGCCCGTGTCGCGGACGTCGGGAGCGGTGCCGGGCTACCAGGGATTCCCCTGGCGCTGGCCCGGCCGGACCTGCAGGTCACGCTGATCGAGCCTCTCCTGCGTCGCGTCACCTTCCTCGAGGAGGTGGTCGCCGACCTGGGGCTGCCCATCGAGGTGGTGCGTGCTCGCGCCGACGAGCTGCACGGCACCCGGTCGTTCGACGTGGTGACATCACGCGCAGTGGCTCCCCTGGACCGACTGGCCTCGTGGTGCATGCCGCTGGTGGGCGCCGACGGCGCGATGGTCGCCCTGAAGGGGTCGAGCGTCGAGGAGGAGATCGAGCAGCACCAGGCCACGCTCAGTGAGCACGGCACCGCGGCCGCGGTCGCACGACCGTTGGGCGAGCAAGTCCTGGACCGTCCCACCTGGGCGGTCCGGGTGGCCTGGGCGGACGAGCCGCGGGTATCTTGGCGCCCTGCCCGAGGCACGCAGAAGCGAAGAGGGCCACGATCTGTCGGGGGACGCGCGAGTACGCAGCGTTCGGGGCGTAGGAAGGGCACACGATGAGCATGGGCTCCCCAGCTCGCAACACCGAGGGCGAGTCGTCCGGTCAGGAGTTTTCCACCGGCAACTCCACGCTCAGATCGCCAGTTTCTCCACAGAGTGACGCTGGTTCTCCACAGGCCGCTGTTTCACGTGAAACCGACGCGACCCAGCCGCCGGCTCGCCCGTTCGCGGTGCGGACCGCCGCGGAGATGGCCGAGTTCGAGCCCGAGGTCGCCGACGACATGACGCCCCTCGCGCGTGCGACCGAGTTCAGCCTGTCGATGCGCGAGGGGGCGTCGCGACGGCCGCCCGCCCCGCGCCCCCGGGCCACCCGGGTGTTCGTCGTGGCGAACCAGAAGGGCGGCGTCGGCAAGACGACGTCCACGGTCAACATCGCTGCGGGGCTCTCCTCGCTGGGCCAGCGGGTGCTGGTCATCGACCTGGACCCGCAGGGGAACGCGTCGACCGCGTTGAACGTCGAGCATCGTCGGGGCGTGCCGTCGACGTACGACGCCCTCGTGGACGGGGTGGTCCTGGACGACGTCATCACCGCGTGCCCCGATCTGGCGAACCTGTGGGTCGTGCCCGCCACCATCGACCTGGCCGGCGCCGAGATCGAGCTGGTATCCGTGGTGGCGCGAGAGGGACGACTGCGCAAGGCGATCCACGGCCACCCCTGGGTGGGCGACGCGGCATCGGCGGGCGAGGAGCGCTTCGACTACGTCCTGATCGACTGCCCGCCCTCGCTGGGTCTGCTGACGCTGAACGCGCTCGTGGCGGGCGAGGAGATGCTGATCCCGATCCAGGCCGAGTACTACGCCCTGGAGGGCCTGGGTCAGCTGCTGGAGACCGTGGACATGGTGCGCGCCCACCTCAACCCCACGCTCGCGGTGTCGACCATCCTCCTGACGATGTACGACGCGCGCACGCGCCTGGCCGCGGGGGTCGCCGAGGAGGTCCGCGAGCACTTCGGGGACCAGGTGCTGCGCACGGCCATCCCGCGCTCGGTGCGGGTCTCCGAGGCGCCGTCCTACGCCCAGACCGTGATGACCTACGACCCAGGATCGCCGGGCGCGCTGTCCTACCTCGAGGCCGCTCGTGAGATCGCCAGCCGAGGAGTGAGCCTGTGAACGCCCGACCCCCCCAGCGCCGAGGTCTCGGCCGCGGTCTCGGCTCCCTGATCCCCACCGCGCCCGCGGACACCGAGGGTGCGACGGCGTCTGCGCAGGGCTCCGGTGCAGACGGCCAGGAGACCACGGCCCAGCCCGCCACGCCGGCCCCGGGCACGGCTCCGGGTGGACCCGACCTGGCGCCGGTGGACGGCGCCTGGTTCGCCGAGGTCCCGATCGACCAGATCGTCCCGAACGCCGTCCAGCCGCGCCACGTCTTCGACGAGGACGCGATGGCCGAGCTGGTGCACTCGATCCGCGAGGTCGGCCTGCTGCAGCCGGTCGTCGTGCGGCGTACCGGTCCGGAGTCCTACGAGCTGGTCATGGGCGAGCGGCGGTGGCGCGCCTCGCAGCAGGCCGGGCTCACCGAGATCCCGGCGATCGTGCGCCAGACCGAGGACACCGACATGCTCCGGGACGCGCTCCTGGAGAACCTGCACCGATCCCAGCTCAACCCGCTGGAGGAGGCCTCGGCCTACGCCCAGCTGCTCGAGGACTTCGGCTGCACGCACGAGGAGCTGGCCCAGCGGATCGGCCGTTCCCGGCCCCAGATCTCCAACACCCTGCGACTGCTGCGGCTCAGCCCCGCGGTGCAGCGCCGCGTCGCCGCCGGCGTCCTGTCCGCGGGGCACGCCCGGTCGCTGCTGGGTGTCGAGAACCCCGACCTGCAGGACCGGCTCGCGGCCCGCGTGGTCGCCGAGGGGATCAGCGTCCGCGGCCTGGAGGAGATCGTCGCCGTCGGGGACCACGGGGAGGGTGAGGGCCCCCGGGTCCCACGCCGCAAGCCGTCGGCCCCGGGGCTCGCGGAGATCGCGGACCGCCTCTCGGACCGGCTGGAGACCAGGGTCAAGGTGGACCTGGGCAAGAGCAAGGGCAAGATCACCGTGGAGTTCGCCTCGCTGGAGGACCTGCGACGGATCATCGACGTGATCGACCCGCGCAACCGGAACGACCGCCCGATCTGATCCACTGTCGTGAGTGCTAGTCGCTAGAGCGATAAGTCGACAAAACGCTAGAACGCTTTATCGTTCGCTCAACCCTGCTGGCGGGCCCGCTTCGCCTCGGCGCGGCGCACCTTCTCCAGGGCATCGAGCCGCTCGGCCTCCTCGGGGGTGGGAGCCCCGCCACCGAACCGGGCCGGGAGCCACCAGGAACCGGGCGGCTGCTCGTCGGCCGGGTAGGCGGCGATCGTCTCCTCCAGCAGGCGATCCATGCGCCCGCGCAGCTCGGCGGTCTCGGCCACAGGGTCCTGCGCGGTCGGGTGCATCGCCTCCCCGACCCGGACCGCGATGGTCTTGCCGCGCGAGAAGTCCTTGGGGTAGTCCTTGGTCATGATCCGCTGGGTCCCCCACAAGATCACGGGCACGAGCGGCACCCCGGCCTCGGCGGCGATGCGCACGGCACCGGTCTTGAGCTCCTTGAGCTCCATGGAGCGCGAGATCGTGGCCTCGGGGAAGATGCCGACCGCCTCACCGCGACGCAGGTAGTCCACCGCGGTGTGGAAGGAGGCCAGTCCCTCGCCACGATCCACCTCGATGTGATGCATGGATCGCATCACCGGCCCGGAGATCTTGTGGTCGAAGATCTCGCGCTTGGCCATGAACCGCACCTTGCGACCCGACGGGTTGGCGGCCAGCCCCCCGTAGATGAAGTCGAGGTAGCCCACATGGTTGACCGCGAGGAGCACACCCCCGCGTCGCGGGACGTGCTCGGTGCCCGTCAGGTCGAAGCGTTGCCCCAGCAGCCGGAAGCCGGCCTTGGCGGTGAGGATGATCGGGGGATAGGTCAGGTCCAGCACGGGCCGATCCTGCCACGCCCCGAGGCCGGGGAGCGCTGCCGCCGAGGGTCGGTCAGTTGACGTCGGTGCCGGGGGCGTCGTACCCCGGCGGCAGGCCCCGGTCGGCGTCGTCCCGGTCGAGGCTGGCCCCGAAGGTCGCCCGCAGCTCGATCTCGTCCTCGAGCACGCCGGCCAGGCGGCGTACGCCCTCGCGGATGCGCTCGGCGGTGGGGTAGCAGAACGAGAGCCGCATGGCGCCGGAACCGAACCCGTCGGCGAAGAAGGCGGTGCCGGGGACGTAGGCCACCCGGGCGGTCACCGCACGCGGCAACATCGCCTTGGCGTCGATGCCGGGCGGCAGGGTCAGCCACACGTAGAAGCCCCCGTCGGGGACGTTCCAGCTGCAGCCGGCGGGCATGAGGTCCTCGAGGGCGCCGACCATCGCGTCGCGACGCTCGCGGTACATCTCCCGGAACTGCTTGATCTGGCCCTGCCAGTCGTGGGTGGCGAGGTAGGCCGAGACGGCCATCTGCGAGAACTGCGGCGGGCACAGCGTGGCCGACTCCTGGGCCAGCACCAGCTTCTCGCGCACGGGGTGCGGGGCCAGGGCCCAGCCGACCCGGAAACCCGGGGCGAAGGTCTTGGAGAACGAGCCGAGGTAGATCACGTTGTCGGCCTCGTCGGCACGCATCGCGCGCAGCGGCTCCCGGTCGAAGCCCAGCAGGCCGTAGGGGTTGTCCTCGAGGACGAGGACGCCCTCGCGGCGACAGATCTCCAGGACCCGCTGGCGACGCTCCGCCGACATCGTGACGCCCGCGGGGTTGTGGAAGTTCGGGATCGTGTAGAGGAACTTGATCGTGCGACCGGCGCGCTTGACCGCCGCGATGGCCTGCTCGAGCGCCTCCGGCACCAGGCCGTGGGCGTCCATCTCGGCGTGCACGACCTCGGCCTGGTAGGCCCGGAAGACACCCAGCGCACCGACGTACGACGGCGCCTCGCAGATGACGACGTCGCCGGGGTCGCAGAAGATCCGGGTCACGAGGTCCACGGCCTGCTGGGAGCCGACGGTCACGACGACGTCGTCGGGGTGCGCCTCGATACCCTCCAGGCGCATCACCTCGGTGATCTGCTCGCGCAGCTCCGGCACGCCCTGCCCGGAGCCGTACTGCATGGCCACCGGTCCGTGCTCGAGGACCAGCTGGTTGATGGCGCCACCCACCACGTCGAGCGGCAACCCGCTGATGTTGGGCATGCCGCCGGCGAGCGAGACGACCTCGGGACGCGACGCGACGGCGAACAGCGCTCGGATCTCCGAGGCCGTCATCCCTGCGGTGCGGGCGGCATACCGGTCGACGAAGGAGTCGAGGCTGGCGTGCGTGCGCGCGGGCGTGCTGTCCATGATCCCCCTAGCATGAACGATGAGTTCGTCGTACGCACGCGCGGGTCGAGACGTGGGCGGGTCGGTCCACGACCCCGGCCCCGCGGCCCGGGCGGGCGGGGAGGAGGGACAGCGTGGCCCGGCGCATCCAGCCGCTCACCCTCGACCTGCTCGAGCGCCTCCAGCAGCAGGACTGCCCGTGCCGGGGCTGCCTGACCTGGGCGCTGGACCCGGTGCACCGAGCCCGGGTCGGCGCCGCGGCGGAGCGGCGCGAGGAGGCCAAGGACGCCTGGGTCTCCGAGCTGCTGCGGGAGTGGGGCTCCTGCGGCCGGGTGCTGGTCGTCGACCAGGTCCCGCTCGCGGCCGTCCTCTACGCCCCTCCGGCGCTGGTGCCCGGCGCCGGCTCCGTGCCGACCGCGCCCGCCTCACCCGACGCGGTCCTGGTCACCGACATCTGGGTGCACCCGCGGCATCGCCGCCGCGGGCTGGGACGGGTGCTGGTGCAGGCGACGGCGCGGGACCTGGTGGTCCGGGGCGGCATCCGCGCCGTGGAGGCCTTCGCCGCCGCGGGTCCGGGCGCCCCCGCGTGCACGGCGCCGGTGGACTTCTGGCTGCGGACCGGGTTCCGCACCCATCGTGCGCATCCTGTCGTCCCGAGGGTGCGCATGGACCTGCGCAGCACCGTCAGCTGGGTCGAGGAGGTCGAGGCTGCGCTGGAGCGGCTGGTCGGCGTCGTACGCCCGGCCCCTGTCCCGGTACCGGAAGCACTGGTCCCCGCCGTCCGGAGGGACGACGGGGACCAGTGACCTGCTGTTGCCCTCAGCGACCGGGTCTCGACACGCGGGTCGCGACGTCGTTCCTCAGTCGCGCCGCTCGCTCGACCACCGATCGAGGAGTCCGCTGGCGCGTCCTCCTCAGGCCGTGAAGTCGCTCAGCTCGTTGAGGAGCGTGGCCTTCGGGCGGGCGCCGACGATCGACTTCACGACCTCGCCGCCCTGGTAGACGTTGATCGTGGGGATGCCGGTGACCCGGTAGGAGGCCGGGGTGACGGGGTTCTCGTCGACGTTCATCTTCAAGAACGTGACCTTGTCACCATGGGTGGCGGCGATCTCCTCGAGGATCGGGGCGACCTGGCGGCACGGGCCGCACCACTCGGCCCAGAAGTCCACGAGGACGGGCTTGTCGGACTTGAGCACCTGCGCCTCGAACTCGGCGTCGGTGACCGCGGAGATGTTGCCCACGACAGGGGCTCCCTTCGTCTGGGATCGGTGATTGCTGCTGTGGTCAGTGAACACCGAGGCGCCGGGGGATGTTCCCCGGCGCCCGGCGTACGGCGGGTGGGACCGCTCAGGCGCCGACCTCGGCCTGGGCGCGCTCGTGCGCCTGGGCCGGGGACGACGTCACGTGCTCGAGCTCGGCCAGGTAGCGCTCGGCGTCCAGGGCCGCGGCACAGCCGGTGCCGGCGGCGGTGATGGCCTGGCGGTAGTGGTGGTCGACCAGGTCGCCGGCCGCGAAGACACCAGGCAGGTTGGTCGCGGTGGAGGGGTGGTTGACCAGCACGTAGCCGTCGTCGTCGAGGTCGACCTGCCCGGCCAACAGCTCCGAGCGCGGGTCGTGGCCGATGGCGATGAACAGGCCGGTGGCCTCCAGGTCGGAGCGCTCGCCGGTGGCGGTGTCCTCGAGGACGACCTTCTCCAGACGGTCCTCCCCGACGATCTCGGCCACCTTGGAGTTCCAGATGATCTCGAGCTTGGGGTCGGCGAAGGCGCGCTCCTGCATGATCTTGGAGGCGCGCAGCTCGTCGCGCCGCACGATCATCGAGACCTTCGAGCCGAAGCGGGTGAGGAACGTCGCCTCCTCGACCGCCGAGTCCCCGCCGCCGACCACGGCGATGTGCTGGTCGCGGAAGAAGAAGCCGTCGCAGGTCGCGCACCAGGAGACGCCGCGGCCCGAGAGGGCGTCCTCGCGCGGCAGCTCGAGCTTGCGGTAGCCCGAGCCGGTCGCCAGGATCACCGACCGGGCGCGGAACTCGCCGGTCGCGGTGCGCACGACCTTGACCTCGCCGGAGAGCTCGACCTCGACGACGTCGTCGGAGACCAGCTCGGCGCCGAAGCGCTCGGCCTGGGCGCGCATCTCGTCCATCAGGGCGGGGCCCATGATGCCGTCGCGGAAGCCCGGGAAGTTCTCGACCTCGGTGGTGTTCATCAGCGCTCCACCGGCGGTCACCGACCCCTCGAAGACCAGCGGCTCGAGGCTGGCGCGGGCGGCGTAGACGGCGGCGGTGTACCCGGACGGGCCGGATCCGATGATGATCACGTTGCGGATGCTGTCGGACATGGGTGTCCTGATCTCCTCGCCTCGGTGGCAGACGGTGGGCGACCGGTCGGCCGCACGGGGGTGGAACCGATCGTAGGCGAGCGGCATTCCGCGCCCGACCGTAGTGCGGGACGGCTCACCCCACGTTCACCAGCCGGCTACCGGCGCGACGGGCCCCGCCGTCGGTGCGTCACCGGCCGGGGAGGGTGACCGAGCGCAGGATCTCGCCGGTGCCGCACTGGACCAGGTCGGCGACCTGCGCGTCGCCGGTGGCGGGTCGGAACACCAGCACGGCCGGGGATCGCTCGTAGAGGACGGCCACCGGGGTGCCGGGACCCCAGTCTGCCGGCGCGCAGCCCTGCCAGGCCCGCTGGACCTTGGGTGCGGCGCGGCGCAGGGAGGTGGTGAGGCCGTCACGCGCCTTCGCCGAGCGGCCCAGCACCTGGCGCTGGATCCGGGCGGCGGCACGGGTGAAGCGCTCCTCGCGCACGGCGGCCAGGCGGCCGCGCAGCACCACGAGGTCGGCCAGGCCGGCATCGAGCTCCGTGAGCGAACCGTCGGTGCTGAACTCGGCTCCGGCCGCGTAGTCCTGCAGCAGCTCGGAGGCGGGCTCCTCGCCGCCGGCGGCGTCGAGGTCGTCGCCGGAGGCCCGGCCCTCGGTGCGGTCCGCGGTCTCCGGGTCCTCCTCCACCGAGGACGCGTCGCCCCCGGCCGTGAGGGACTCCCCGCCACCGGGGCTGCCCACGACCTGCTCGATCCCCACGCCCACGACGACGACCGCGGCCGCGGCCGCGAGCAGCGCGGCGGCCGTGCGACGCCGGCGCGCGGCCAGCGCGTAGACCTCCGCCTTGCGGGCCCGGGGGCCGGTGAGCTCGGGGTCCCCGGCCTCCAGCCGGGCCAGGACGTCGTCGAGCCGTGCGGCCACGTCCTCGGGGACCTGCTCGTCGTGGCGCGAGCGCGCGAGCAGCCGACGCAGGCGCGCCTCCTGCTCGGGGCTCAGGTGCTGTGCCACGACGGTTCCTTCCGGTCTGGGTGCTGGTGCGGGTGCGGGGTGCTGCCTCAGGGCTGCGGGGCGGGCGGCCCGCGGGCGTCCGTGGGTCCGACGTCCGGCTCCGGTGTGGGGTTCCGTCGCGCGACGTGTCCCCGCTCACCCGCCTCCAGGTCGGCCAGCAGCGGGGCCAGCACGGTCGCCAGGCGGGCGCGTCCGCGTGAGCACCGCGACTTCACGGTCCCGACGGCGCAGCCCAGGACGGCCGCGGCCTCGGCGACGGGGTAGCCCTCCATGTCGACCAGCACGAGCGCGGCCCGCTGGTCGGCGGGCAGGGTCGCCAGGGCGCCCAGCACCAGCCGCCGCTCGTCGGCACGGACCGCGGCGGTGTCGGGCTGCTCCGGGGAGCGGCCCTCCACCGGGCCGACCGACCTGGCGCCGTACTCCTCGAGGTCCTCGGGCAGGGGCTGGGCCCGGCGCACGCGAGCCGCACGCAGGCGGTCGAGGCAGGCGTTGACCACGATGCGGTGCAGCCACGTGGTCACCGCGGCGTCGCCGCGGTAGGAGGCGGCACGACGGTACGCCGCGATCATGCCGTCCTGGAGCCCGTCGGCGGCGTCCTCGGGGTTGCCCGTCGTGCGCAGCGCCACCGCCCAGAGCCGGTCGCGGTGGCGACGGAAGAGCTCGGCGAACGCGCCGTCGTGCCCGTCGACGTGCGCGGCGAGGAGGTCACGGTCCTCCTGCTCGGTCCAGTCCGTGGGGGCCAGCGGCCCGGTCGAGGTGCTCATCCGCGCGGGACCACCTCGGCCACCTCGGCACGGAAGCCGTCCGACACCGACGGGAGCGAGGTGATCCAGACGACGAGGTAGCGGCCCGCGGCCGGCTCCTCGAGCGTGACCTGCTCCTGGTCCCCGGCCGAGACGGTCGCGGCCGGCGACAGCCCCTCCTCGGCGGGTACGCCGGTGGGCGGCTCGTCGACGACGTACAGCTCGAGGTCCGTGGGCGACCCGGCCAGGCGCAGCGTCACCTCGGCGACCTCGCGGGTCTCCCCGAGGTCGAGCACCAGGCCGACCCCGTCCTTGAGGCCGCCGGGGCCGAAGTCCTGCTTGTAGGTGGAGGTGCGCCAGGTCGTGCTCGGGTCGCCGTCGACGACGAGCCCGGCGAGGTCGGGGTACTCCTCCCCGTCGGAGCCCTGGGGGTCCAGGTCGCTGACCGAGGCGACCTCCAGGGGCCCGGTGGTGGCCTGCGCGGTGGTGGTGGCCGAGGGTGACTCGTCCTCGGGGACGGTGCCGAGCGGGGTGCGCCCGCGGCCGAGGTTGAAGGCGACGGTCACCGCGACCACGACCACGACCACGACCACGAGCGTCGCGAGCAGGATGGCGGCGACCCGGAACGAGCTGCGCCCGGGCACCTCCTCCTCGACGACCGGGCCGGTGCCCGTGGGCCACCCGGTGTCGACCCAGCCGGCACCCGCACCGCCGGTGCGGGCTCCCGCCTCGGTGTCCCAGGGCCAGTACTGCTGGGAGTCCCGCCCGGGGTGGGGCTGCCGGGCGCGGCGGACGGGCGCGCCCTCGGGCGGGTCCGGCGCGAAGAGCGGCCGGGCGGGCGGCTCCTCGAAGGGCGGGGGAGGTGTCGGGGCGCTGCTCTGGGCGCCGGCCACCAAGAAGCCCGGCATCTCGGCCTGGGTGACCTCCCCGGTCGTCTCCTCGGCCCGCTCCTCGGCCGGCTCGTGCGGCTCCTCGGCGCCCTGGGGCTCGCTCCCGGCGGCGTCGGGGCCCTCGGCGGGTGCGCCACGCACCAGGTCCTCGGCCTCGCGCACGGTGAACTCGGGGACCTGCGGCAGCACGACCGTCGCGTGGGCGCCGCTGACCAGGCGGGAGGTCATCGACTCCTGCAGGCCGCTGGGGTCGCCGACGAACTCCTCCAGCACCGCGCGAAAGGCCTCGGCGGGCATGGCGCCGCAGCCGGGCTGGGGGTTGAGGACCTCGTCGCAGAGCGTGTCGAGGTCGCGGGGGATGCCGGCGCGGACCTGGCGCGGGCGCAGCACCCGCCCGTGGTCGGTCGGGGCGGGCGGCACCGCCGAGCTGGAGGGTCCCGCCCACCGCCCGGTGAGCGCGGCGTACAGCAGCCCGGCGAGGTCGGCGACGTCGTCGGCGACCCGGCCGGTCGGGCGTCCGTGCAGGGCCGCGTCGACGCACCAGCCGATCACGCGGACCGCCCCGGAGGTGTCGATGAGGACGTTCTCGGGGTTGAGCCGGCCGTGCGGCACGTCGGCGGCGTGCGCCCGCGCGCAGGCGGCCGCGACCTCGCCGACGACCCAGGCGGCGCGGCGCGGGCTGAGCTCCCCGCCGGCGGCGAGCATGATGTCCAGCGAGGTCCCCGAGCCCCACTCGTTGACGACGTAGCAGAGCTGACCGCTGCGCTCGGCGTCGAGCACCCGCAGGATGTGCGGGTCCAAGATGGTGGCCGAGCGGCGGGCCGCGGCCAGCAGCCCCTCGGCCCGGTCGTCGTCGGCGGCGATGACGTGCAGCGCGACGTGCCGCTCGAGGATCCGGTCGTGGGCGCGCCAGAACCGGCCGTTACCGCTCTCGCTGAGCAGGTCGACCAGGCGGTAGCGGTCCGCGAGGACGTCTCCGGGCCGGATCGAGGCGGGCACGCGGCTCCTCACAGCTGCAGGTCGTGGGGTTCTGGCTGGCTGGGTGGGCACCCCCAACGGGTGCTCCCCTCATCGTAGGGCGGGTGGGCCGAGGAGCGGGGAGGGACCGCTCAGCCGCGTCGCGTCACCAGCGCCAGGACGGCGGTGACCTCGCGGATCCGCAGCACCCGGGCCAGCAGCAGGAACACGACCACGTCGGTCCCGGCCACCGCGGCGACCACCGCCGCCGACCACAGCCGGCCCGGTAGCGGCGGCTCCTCGCCGGCCCAGAGGTCCAACCCGGCGTGCACGCCCCAGGCGAGCGCGGTGGACACCGCGACGACCAGGCCGATCCGGACGCAGAAGCGCAGGAGCTCTCGCCCCTGCAGGCCGCCGACCCGACCGGAGAGGGTGCGGAAGGACAGCACCGCCCCGACGAGGTACGCCGACCCGTAGGCCACCACGAGGCCGGGCGAGGTCCACGCGGCGTCGGTCCGCGTCACGACCGCCACGGCGACCGCGACGTTGGTGGCGGCCACGGCGCACTGGTTCCAGAAGACGGTGCGGGTCTGCTCCAGGGCGTAGAACCCGCGCAGCACGAGGTAGTGCGCGGTGAACAGCAGCACCGCGGGGCCGAAGAGCGCCAGCGTGGGGACGTAGTTGTCGACCGTGTCGGCCGCTGCGCCGTACCCCAGCAGCAGCCGGGCCAGCTCGGGGGCCAGCAGCGGCAGCAGGGCCGCGAAGGGCACCATCACCGCGAACGAGGTGCGCATCGTGCGCGCGAGGGTCGCGCCCAGCCGGGCCAGGTCCCCCTCGGCGGCCGCGCGGGAGAGGCGCGGCAGGATCGCGGTGGCCAGCGAGACCGTGATCACCGAGTGGGGGACCATCACGATGAGGAAGGCCGAGGAGTAGACGGTGTAGCCGGTGCCCTCGGGGTCGCCGGTCCCGGTGCCGGTCGAGGCCAGCCGCACCACGACGGTGTAGGCGAGCTGGTTGACGACGACGAAGAGCACCGTCCACGTCCCGAGCCGCAGCGTGTGGCCGAGCCCGGTGCCCCGGAAGTCGAAGCGGGGGCGGTAGCGGAACCCGGCGACGCGCAGGTAGGGCAGCAGGACCACGAGCTGGACGGCGATGCCCAGCGTGGAGCCCAGGCCGAGGAGGAGCTCCTGGCCACCGGTGTAGCCCGCGGTGCGCTCGGCGCCGTCGGCCGCCCCGAAGACGAGCAGGTAGACGACCAGCGTCGCCACCGAGATGACGTTGTTGGCGATGGGCGCCCACATCATCGGCCCGAAGCTGCCGCGGCTGTTGAGGATCTGCCCGACCAGCACGAACATGCCGTAGAAGAAGACCTGCGGCAGGCACAGCCGTGCGAAGGCGACCGTCGACTCGATCGCGTCCGGCGGCCAGTCGTCGGAGGTGTAGAGGTCCACCACCCAGGGTGCGCCCAGGACGAGCGCGATCGTGACCGCGCCGAGGAACAGGGCGGCCAGCGTGACGATCCGGTTGGTGTAGGCCTCCCCGCCGTCGGGGTCGTTGCCCATCGCCCGCACCAGCTGCGGCACCAGCACGGCGTTGAAGACGCCGCCGGCCAGCAGGATGTAGAGCATGTTCGGGATCGTGTTGGCGATCGTGAACACGTCGGCG
>Ga0208328_1000196_pt1 | contig 31983 bp, 32 predicted proteins | sample DeeseametaMP2633_FD_184170 | JGI IMG/M metagenome (GOLD analysis project Ga0208328, IMG submission 184170) | Marine microbial communities from the Deep Atlantic Ocean - MP2633 (SPAdes) | ecosystem: Environmental > Aquatic > Marine > Unclassified | place: Northeast of Antigua and Barbuda, North...
CTCGCCCGAGTGCACGAGGCGGTAGACCGTCATCTTCGAGACCCGCATCATGGCCGCGACCTCGGCCACGGTGAGGAACTTGGCGTCCGAGATGTCGTCGGAGGAGCTGCTCATCGTGCACACCGTCTTTCTGCACGACCCGTCCTCCGGCTTCCCCACCGGAGGTACTACGACCCGTGTCGAACAGTGAGAATAGAGCCTGATGTGACTCGTGGGGAAGGGGATCGCTCGCCCGATCTCTGATGATGCGGCGTGTCGACTTGCATCCGGCCCCGTCGCGCCACTCAAAACGGACGCGAACGCGCAGGTCAGCGGGGCGTTCAGGGCATCGGGTCCAGGCCGTGGAGCGGGAAGGCCTCCATCCGGGTCGCGTGCACCGACCGGTCCAGCCAGGTCGAGGGGTCATAGCCCTCCGACCAGTCGCGGTAGGTCGGCGTACGCCCGTCGCCCATGCGGCGCGGCCCGACCCTGCCCAGGCGGTGCTGGACGTGATCGAGCCAGGCCCCGGGCACCTCGGAGGTGGGGTCGATCGGGCGACCGGCGACCTCGGCGAGCAGGTGCGTCCACGTGCGTGGCACGACCCCGACGATCTCGTAGCCCCCGCCGCCGACCGCGACCCAGCGGCCGTCGGCGACCTCGTGGGCGAGCTCGTGCAGGGCGCCGATGGCGGCGCGCTGACCGTCGACGGTGAGCATCAGGTGGGCCAACGGGTCCTCGGCGTGGGAGTCGCACCCGTGCTGGGTGACCAGGACCTGCGGCGCGAACTCCCGCAGCAGCGGCGGCACCACCGCGTGGAAGGCGCGCAGCCAGCCGGCGTCGGAGGTGCCCGGCGGCAGCGGCACGTTGACCGCCGACCCCCGGGCGTCGGCACCGCCGAGGTCGGTGGAGTCCCCGGTCCCGGGGAAGAGCAGCTGGCCGGTCTCGTGCAGGCTGATCGTGAGCACCCGCGGGTCGTCCCAGAACAGTCGCTCCACGCCGTCGCCGTGGTGGACGTCGACGTCGACGTAGGCCACCCGCTCCACGCCCTGCTCCAGCAGCCAGTGGATGCCGATCGCGACGTCGTTGTAGACGCAGAAGCCGCTGACCCGGTCCTGCATGGCGTGGTGCAGCCCGCCGGTGATGTTGGCGGCGTGGTCGACCCGGCCACCCCACACCGCCCGGAAGGCCTCGAGGGTGGCGCCGACGACGTGCGCCGTGGCCGTGTGCATGCCCTCGAAGACCGGGTTGTCGTCGGTGCCGAGGCCGTGCGCGAGGTCGATCGCCCCGGTGGTCCCCGCCCGCGTGACGGCCTCGATGAGCGCGGCGTCGTGGACGGTCAGCAGCTCGTCGTCGCTGGCGACGGGAGCGGGGGTGGCGGCCAGTCCGCCGTGGCCGAGCACGCCCAACGCCTCGGCCAGGCGCACCGTCAGGTCCACCCGCACCGGGGACATCGGGTGGTCGGGCCCGAAGTCGTAGCCGGTCAGCAGCGGGTCGAACACGACCGTGGACCGGGCATCGCAGGCAGGCACCCGGCGACGGTACCCGCTGCCCGGCCCGCCCCGTGGCACGTATCACCCGTCCTCGGGCACGAGCACGTAGCCGGACGGACCGTTCCACCGCCGTGCTGGACCGCCCCACGCTGCGCCGAGGCGGGGGCGGGCCGCTTCGGTCCGTCCGGCTACGGGCGCTACTTCTTGAGCCGGCGCGACCCGCCGTGCCAGTCCTCGGTCCTGCCGACCTCGTCCTCGGCGACACCGAGGGCGCGCAGCTGCGGCAGCTCGCGCAGCGACCGCTTCATCTCCGCGAACCCGGGGAAGGTCGCCAGCCCGACGACGTGGTCCCACAGCCGCAGCGCGTCCTCGTCGGAGGGCACGCGGCTGATGACCGGCCCGAAGAACGCCGCTCCCTCGGGCGGCGCGACGTGCAGGATCGGGGTGCCGACGTCCTTGCCGGTCAGCGAGAGCGCCTCGTCGGTGTCGGCCTGGATCGTCGCGTCCCAGCTCTCGTCGTCGTACGCCGCCGCCAACCCGGCCGGGAGCCCCGCGTCGGACAGCGCGACCTCCAGCACCTCGCGGCCGCGCTCGGGTCGCAGCGACTGCTCGGAGGGGTCGGCGTCGAAGATCCGCGAGCTGATGGCCGGGTAGAGGTCGGCCAGCACCTCGGCACCGTGCTCGGCGCGGGCGGCGGCGCAGACCCGCAGCAGGTGGAGGCCGGCGTTGTGACCGTCCTCGTAGCCCTCGGGGAAGTGGGAGTCGTAGTCGATGTGGGAGTTCAGCAGCCGCAGCGAGATCAGCCGCCACTCCACGGCGTACTCACGCTGTCGCTGGACGCTGCGGACCCACTTCGAGGTGAGCCACGCGAAGGGGCAGACGGGGTCGAACCAGAAGCGGAGGTCGGGGTCGCTCATGCCTCGACCCTGCCCGATCGCCGACCCCCGCGGAACCCCTCCCTCGCACGCCGGCCCTCAGGACCCGCCCGCCGAACCGGCGTGTTGATACGCCGGTTCGACCCGCCGTACGGCCGAGCCGGCGTAGTGATGCGCCGACTCGGAGAGGGGCTCAGGGCCGGTCGTCGCGGAGGGCTGCGAGGACCCGCTGCTCGGCGGCCTTCACGGTCGCGCAGACCGCGAGCGCCCCGGTCGCGACCGTCGTGGTGACGGCCAGCGCCTCCAGCCACAGTCGCAGCGACCGGTGCGGCTCGTCGTCGAGCATCAGCACCATCACGACGAACCAGGTCACCGCCGTCACCGTCGCCGAGACCCACGCGAGGACCCTCAGGTTGTAGGCGTCCAGGCCGGTGTCCACGAGATCGTCCTGCTCCATGCCCGCACGCTATCGCCGAGCCGGCGTGTTGATGCGCCGGCTCGACGGGAGGAGGGGGAAGGTCAGGAGCCCTCGGCCAGCTGGCGGGAGCGGTCGCGCGCGGCCTCCATGGCGGCGAGGAACGCGGCGCGGACCTTGTGCACCTCGAGCTCGCGCAGCGCCGAGGCGGTGGTGCCGCCGGGGCTGGTGACCTGCTCGCGCAGCACCGTGGGGTGGGTGCCGGTCTCGCGCAGCATCTTCCCCGAGCCGACGAGGGTCTGGATGACCAGCTCGGAGGCGGTCGAGCGGGGCAGCCCGAGGTGCACGCCGGCCTCGATCATCGACTCCACGACGAAGAAGATGTAGGCCGGGCCGGAACCGGAGATCGCGGTGACGGCGTCCTGCTGCCGCTCGGGGATGCGTACGACGCGGCCGACCGAGGCCATCAGCGACTCGGCCTCGGCGAGCTGGGCCTCGGAGCAGTGCGACCCCGGCGAGACGGCGGCCATGCCCTCGTCGACCAGGGCCGGGGTGTTGGGCATGACCCGCACGACCGCCACGCCGTCGGGCACGTGGGACTCGATGAACGCGGTGGTGATGCCCGCCGCGAGGCTGACCAGCAGCTGGCCCGGACGCAGCACCGGCGCGATCTCGGCCAGCACCTCGCCCATGTCCTGGGGCTTGACGACCAGGGCGACGGTGCCGGCCCTGGCGGCGGCGTCGAGGTTGGAGACGACGGCCACGCCGTACCGCTCCTCGAGCTCGGTGGCGCGCTCGTGGCGCTTCTCGCCGACCAGCAGCGCGTCGACGCGGCGACCGGAGCGGACCAGGCCGGAGAGCAGGGTCTCCCCCATCACGCCCGCCCCGATGATCGCGGTCTGGCCAGCGGACTGGCTCGAGCTCATGCGGAGTCCCTACTTCTTGGAGATCAACGACTTCACGAAGAATGACAGGTTCTGCGGACGCTCGGCGAGGCGGCGCATGAGGTAGCCGTACCACTCCTGCCCGAAGGGCACGTAGACCCGCACCGTCTCCCCGGCCGCGGCCAGGCGGCGCTGCTCCTCGGGGCGGATGCCGTAGAGCATCTGGAACTCGTAGGTGCCCGGCGCCCGGCCGTAGCGGCTGGCCAGCGAGGAGGCGATCTCGACCATCCGCGGGTCGTGGGTCGCGATCATCGGGTAGCCCTGGCCGGCCAGCAGCACCTTCAGGCAGCGCACGTAGGACTTGTCGACGTCGAGGCGGTCCTGGAACGCCACGGTCTCGGGCTGGGCGTACGCGCCCTTGCACAGTCGCACCCGCGAGCCCTCGTAGGCGAGCTGGCGGCAGTCGGCCTCGGTGCGGTGCAGGTAGGCCTGCAGCACCGCGCCGGTCTCGGGGAAGTCCTTGCGCAGCTCGCGCAGGATCGACAGCGTCGAGTCGGTGGTGGTGTGGTCCTCCATGTCGAGGGTGACCGTCGTGCCGGCGTTGCGGGCGGCCCGGCAGATCGTGCGGGCGTGCTCGAGCGCGATCGTGTGCCCGCCGTCGGGCAGCGCCTGGCCCACGGCCGACAGCTTCACCGACACCTCGGCGCCGTGCGCGAGCCCCTGCGCGGCGAGCGCGCCGAGCAGCTCGACGTAGGCATCGACGGTGGCCTGCGCCTGGGCGGCGTCGAGGGTGTCCTCGCCCAGGAAGTCCAAGGTGACCTTCAGCCCGTCGGCCTCCAGCGCCGCGGTCGCCTCGACGGCGGCCTGCGTCGTCTCCCCGGGGACGTAGCTGTGCACGATCCCCGCGGAGACCGGCATGGTCGAGACGACGTTCTTCACCACCCCGCTGCGGGCGAGCAGGAGGAGCGGCTGGCGGAGCAACGACATGCGCGACAGGGTACGTCGGCGGTCTCAGCAGCCGGACATCCCGCACGGCCCCTAGGGAGTACGCCGACGCAGCGTGACCGCCCCGAGGGCCAGCGCCGCCACGGCGAACCCGGCCACCACCGCGAGGTCGGCCCCCACCGACCCGCCGGAGCCCGACCCCGGACCGCCGGCGGTCAGCGCTCCCATCGCGTCGACCGCGTAGGAGAGCGGCATCAGGTCGGAGATCGCCCCGAGCACCGAGGGCAGCGCGTCGCGCGGCACGAACAGCCCGCACACCAGCAGCTGCGGGATCACCACCAGCGGCATGAACTGCACCGCCTGGAACTCCGTCGTGGCGAACGCGCTCACGAAGAGCCCGAGCGCGCACCCGAGCACCCCGTCCACCACGGCCACCAGGCCGAGCAGCACCAGCGACCCGTCGACCTCGAGGCCCAGCAGGCCCACCGAGACCGCGACGGCCACCGTCGACTGGACCATGGCCACGAGCGCGAAGGCCAGCGCGTAGCCGCCCAGCAGGTCCAGGCGTCCGGTCGGCATGGAGAGCAGCCGCTCCAGGGTGCCGCTGGAGCGCTCGCGCAGCGTGGTCACGCTGGTCACCAGGAACATCACGGTGAACGGGAAGATCGCCAGCAGTGCGGGCCCCACCCGGTCGAAGGCGGACCCGGTGGCGTCGCCGGAGAAGACCCACCACAGCAGCGCGATCAGCGCCGTGGGGAGCACCAGCAGCATCGCCAGGGTCCGGTGGTCGCGGCGCAGCTGGGTCAGCACGCGCACGGTCACCGCGAGCAGGATCCGCGGGCTCACGACGCCTCCCCCCTCACCAGCGCCAGGAACGCCGCCTCGACGGTGTCCACGCCCGCGGACTCCTTGACCGCGGCCGGGGTGCCGTCGGCGAGGATCGCCCCCTCGCGCATCAGCAGCAGCCGGTCGCAGCGCTCGGCCTCGTCCATCACGTGGCTGGAGACCAGCACGGCGGCCCCGTCGTCGGCCAGCTCGTGGAAGAGCCGCCACAGGTCCTCGCGCAGCACGGGATCCAGCCCGACGGTCGGCTCGTCGAGCACCAGCAGCTCGGGACGTCGCAGCAGCGCGACGGCCAGGCTGACCCGCGAGCGCTGCCCGCCCGAGAGCCGTCCGACGACGTCGCCGGCCTGGTCGGTGAGGTCGACCTCGGCGAGCACCCGGTCGACCCGGTCGGTGGGGACGTCGAGCACCCGGGCGAAGAAGCGGAGGTTCTCGCCGACCGTGAGGTCGTCGTACACCGAGGCGGCCTGGGTGACGTAACCGACCCGTGCCCGCACCCGGGCCGAGCCCGCCGGGTGGTCGAGCACCGTCACCGAGCCCCCGTGGGTGCGCTGCACGCCGACCAGTGCGCGCATCAGCGTGGACTTGCCGCAGCCGGAGGGGCCCAGCAGGCCGGTGACGCCGGGGCCGACCTCGAGGTCGAGACCGTCTAGGACGGTGCGGTCGCCGCGGCGCACGACGAGGCCGCTGACCCGGGCCACGCCGCTCCCGCTCATCGCTCCACCGCCTCCGTCGCGGGCACGGTGTAGTGCTCCCGGGCGAAGGCCAGGGACTCGGCGAGGTCCGCCTCGCGCTCCTCGACGCTGTCGCATCGGCGGGTGTTGATCTCCAGGACGATGTCCCCGCCGTACCGCGAGCCGAAGCCGTCGGCGGCCAGGTGCCGCAGGAAGGCGTCGGCCCCCATGCCGCCGCGACCGGGCACGAGGTGCTCGTCCTTGGCCGAGCCCGAGCCGTCGGTGAGGTGGACGTGGTGGAGGCGGTCACCGAGGCGTTGCGCCATCTCGACCACGTCGTCGTGGGCGATGGCGGCGTGGGAGAGGTCGACGGTGGCGTGGGCGTACTCCTCGGCAGAGGGGTCCCAGCCGGGGAGGTACATCTCCATGCCGGCGTTGCGGCCGCGGACCTGGGCCTTCCAGGGGTACATGTTCTCCACGGCGAAGGCCAGGCCGGTGGAGGCCTCGAGGGCGGCGATGCCCTCGACGAAGCCCTGGGCGTAGTCCTTCTGCCACCGGAACGGCGGGTGCACGACGACGGTGCCCGCACCCACGGCGTGCGCCATTTCCGCCGACCGCTCGAGCTTGCCCCACGGCTCGGTGCCCCAGACCCGCTGCGTGAGCAGCAGCGTGGGCGCGTGGACCGCGCAGATCGGGATGCCGTGGTGCTCGGAGAGCTGGCGCACGGCCGCGGTCTGCTGCGACAGGGCGTCGATGCCGACCATCACCTCGATCGCGTCGTAGCCCAGCCGCGCGGCGTAGGCGAAGCCGTGCGCCGTCGACTCGGGGTAGACCGAGGAGGTGGAGAGTCCGATCCGGGCGGGCATGTCCCTCAGTGCACCTCGGCCGGTCAGCCCAGCACCGGGAGCTGGTCGAGCTTCTCCAGGATGACGCCCTCGCGCAGCGCCCACGGGCACACCTCGAGGGCCTCGAGGTCGAAGATGTCCATGCAGGCCTCCGCGACCAGCGCGCCGGGCACGATCTGGTGGGTGCGGCTCGAGGAGACGCCTGGCAGCGACGCGAGCTCGTCGTGGTCCATCTCCACCAGTTTCGGGATCCAGGCGCGCAGCTCCTCCAGCGGGAGCAACCGCTGGACCAGCGGACCCTCCGAGGACGGTGCCGCACCGCAGATCCGGGCCAGCGAGCGGAAGGTCTTCGACGTGGCCGCCGCGTGGTCGGGTGGTCCGACGCGCAGCAGGTGCCCGGCGTCGCGAGCGATCTCGGCGCGGATGCTGCGCCGCAGCTTCTTGATGTCGTCGGCGTCGGGCGTGCCGCCACCGAAGTGGGCGCGCGCGAGGCGAGCCGCCCCCAGCGGCAGCGACCACGCGACGTCGGGCGCCTCGTCGGCGCCACCGGCGATCTCCAGCGAGCCGCCCCCGATGTCGAACACCGCGAGCCGCCCCGCGGACCAGCCGAACCACCGGCGTACGGCCAGGAAGGTCAGCCGGGCCTCGTCCTCGCCGGAGAGCACCTCGATGCGCATATCGGTGCGCTCGTGCACGTGGTCGAGCACGGCGTCGGCGTTGGCGGAGTCCCGCACCGCCGAGGTGGCGAAGGCGAGGATCTCCTCGCAGCCCTTCTCCTCGGCCACGTCGAGCGCCTGCGCCGTGAACGCCGTCAGCGCGTCGATGCCGTCCTCGCTCACCGCGCCCTCGTCGGGGCCGTCGGGCACGAGGTGCTCGGCCAGGCGCAACGGCTCCTTGTAGGAGTACGCCGGCAGCGGCGCCGCACCCCCGTGGGCGTCGACGACCAGCAGGTGACCGGTGTTGGAGCCGATGTCCAGCACTCCCAGGCGCATGGGACCACCGTACTGTCCCCGCTCCGCCGTGCTGTGCGGCGCTCGCGCGGGGGCTCCCCGTAGCCTGTGCGCCGTGCCCGAGGTCCCGCTCGACTTCCCCCGTGCGTGGGTGGAGTTCCCGAATCCCGCCGACGCCGACGAGGTGCTGCGCTGCGACCTCACCTGGCTGACCTCATCGTGGACGTGCATCTTCGGCACCGGCTGCGCAGGCATCTACGCCGACGCCCCCGACGTGGGCTGCTGCACCCTCGGGGCGCACTTCGCCGACGACGAGGACGAGGAGCGGGTGGCGGCGGCGGTCGAGCGACTCGACGCGAGCCTGTGGCAGCACAAGCCCGAGGGGAAGCTCAAGCGCAAGCACTGGGTGGAGAAGGACGACGAGGGTGCCCGCAAGACGCGCACCGTCGAGGTCGACGGCCAGCAGTCCTGCGTCTTCGCCAACCGGCCCGGCTTCCACCCCGGCAACGGCATCGGCGGCGGGGGCTGCGCCCTGCACGCCCTGGCGGTCCAGGAGGGCCGCAACCCGCTGGAGACCAAGCCCGACGTGTGCTGGCAGCTGCCCGTGCGGCGTACCTTCCGCGACGTCGAGCGACCCGACGGGTCGACCTACACCGAGGTCTCGATCGCGGAGTACGACCGCCGCGGCTGGGGCCCCGGGGGGCACGACCTCGACTGGTACTGCACCGGCAACACCGAGGCCCACGTCGCCGTCGAGCCCGTCTTCATCACCTACGGCCCCGAGCTCACCGAGCTGATCGGGGCGAAGGCCTACGCCGAGCTGGTCCGGCACTGCGAGGCGCACGTGCGCTCGCGCTCGGCGCTCGCCCTGCACCCCGCGTCCTGGGCCCACGAGGACTAGCGCGGGCACATCCCCTCCCCGGGACGCCCGCCCCGACGCACCGGCTCTCTCGACGTCGAGAGACTCCGACCCCGATGTGACTGGGCAAAGAACGGTCTTCCACACTGGAGGGCATGCGCCTGGACCATCTGTCGTATGCCGCCGGACCCGACGGTCTCGAGAGCACCGCCCGCCGCATCGGCGCCCTGCTCGGGCGTGACTTCCTCGACGGCGGCGTCCACCCCCGCTTCGGCACGCGCAACATGGTCCTGCCGCTGGCCGACCGCACCTACCTCGAGATCGTCGAGGTGCTCGACCACCCGGCCTCCGACAAGGCCCCCTTCGGCCAGGCCGTCCGCGCCCGCTCCGCCCTCGGCGGCGGCTGGCTCGGCTGGGCCGTCGAGGTCGCCGACATCGCGATCCCCGAGGAGCGCCTGGGTCGCGCCGCGGCCCAGGGCAGCCGACACCGTCCCGACGGCGTCGAGCTGCGCTGGAAGCAGATCGGCATCAACGGCCTGATGGCCGACCCGCAGCTGCCGTTCTTCATCCAGTGGGAGATCGAGCCCGACCTGCACCCCAGCACCGGCGCCGACGAGGCCTTCGACCTGGCCTGCCTGGAGATCGCCGGCGACCCGCAGCGGGTCTCGGAGTGGCTCGGCGAGCCCGTTGAGGCGCCCCTGGAGGACGTCAAGGTCGAGTGGGTCGCCCCGCACGGCACCCCCGGCATCATCGCCGTGCAGGTGCTGACCCCGAACGGTCTCGTCCGGCTCTGAGCACGCCCGCTCCCCCACCGCCGCCCGAGGGGCCGGCGGTGCCCGACGGCACCCGCCCGTCGCCCAACATCTGGCACCACACCGAGGCCTACGAGGTCGAGAACCGTGCCTTCGACCCCGACGGCATCGTCGAGGACGCCATCGGCTCGGTGCGCGACTGGGCCGGGCTCGACGTCCTCGACCTCGGCTGCGGCAGCGGCTTCCACCTGCGCCGCTTCGCTGCCTCGGCCCGCACCGTGACCGGCGTCGAGCCGCACCCCGACCTGCGCGCCATCGCCACCCGACGCACCCGGCGCCTCCCCTCGGTGACCGTCCTCGAGGGGACCGCCCAGGAGGTCCCCCTGCCCGAGGCCTCGGTCGACCTCGTGCACTCGCGCTGGGCCTACTTCTTCGGCCCCGGCTGCGAGCCCGGCCTGGCCGAGGTCGCACGGCTGCTGCGGCCCGGCGGGGTGCACGTCGTGGTGGACAACGACTCCTCCCGGTCGACCTTCGGCGGCTGGTTCGCCCGCGGCTTCCCCGACCTGCCCGGCTCGGAGGCCAAGCGGGAGTTCTGGGCCTCGGCCGGCTACCGGCGCATCCCCGTCCTCACCCGCTGGTCCTTCGACACCCGCGAGGACCTCGAGTCGGTCGTGTCGATCGAGCTCCCGACCCCCACGGCCCGCGAGGTGCTCGCCGACCTGCCCGGCACCACGCTGGAGATCGACTACGCCGTCGACGTGTGGTGGCGTCGTACCTGACGGGCGAGGGGTCAGCGGCGGTCGGGCCCGGAGGAGTCGCGGACCTCCAGGGACGGGGTCAGCAGGACCCCGGGATGCGCCACGCGCGGGTGGCCGAGGAGGCCCTCCATCGCCTTCACGACCTCGACGGCGACCTGCTCCAGGGGCTGGCGCACCGACGAGAGCCCGGGCCGCACCACCTGCGCGACCTGGGAGTCGTCGAACCCGACCACCGCGACGTCGTCACCGGCGCGCAGCCCACGCTCGTGCAGGGTGTGCAGCACCCCCATCGCGAGGGTGTCGGAGGCACAGACGAAGGCGGTGGGCCGCGCCTCGTCGAGGAGTACGCCGGCGGCCGACCGCCCGGAGACCACGGTGTCCTCCACGCGCGAGGCCAGGCCGGTCGTGGGCAGCCCGCGCGCGTGCATGGCGCGGTGCCAGCCGGCGCGACGGTCCTCACCGATGCGGGAGTCCTTGCGCCAGCCGATCCAGGCGATCCGCTCGTGGCCCTTGTCGAGCAGGTGGTCGGTGGCCAGCTGGCAGCCCGCGGCACCGTCGACGTCGACCCATGCGTGGGTGGCCGAGGGGTTCTCCCAGGGCCGGCCGAAGGCCACGAACGGCGCCCGCCGCGAGTCCAACCACGCGGCCTGGGGGTTGCCGAGGTAGGTGTCGGTGACGACGAAGGCGTCCACGGCGGTGGAGCGCAGCAGGTCGTCGTACCCCGCCAGCGGCTCGCCGGGCTCCCCGGCGAAGAGCAGGACGTGGTAGCCGGCCTCGCGGGAGGTCTCGACCAGGGAGTGCACGAAGCGGTCCATCGTCGCGTTGGCGGTGCCCTCCTGCACCGGCTGGATCCTCAGGCCGATGAGGTGCGAGGCGCGGGTGCGCAGGTTGCGGGCGGCCCGGTTGGGCAGGTAGCCGAGCTCGGCGATGGCCTCCTGCACGCGCGCGAGGGTGTCGGCGCGCAGCAGGTCGGGGTTGTTGACGGCGTTGGAGACGGTCTGGCGGGAGACCCCCGCACGCTCGGCGACGTCGGCCAGGGTCGGCGGGGTGGTCGACAGTCGACCGGGGATCCGGCTCACCTGACCGCACCTCCTGGCATGGATCGATCCAACACGGTTCGGGGCAGCATATCCGCGGCCGCGGGCGGCGTCCCCCGCTCGGTCCGTCCGGGACTCCCACGGCACCTGCGCAGGACTGTCGGCGCTGTGACCTAGCGTTCCCGCCATGCCCGCCGCTCGCCCCGCCCGCCCGCCGAAGCCCGCCTACCGCTGCTCCGAGTGCGGCTGGGAGACCGCGAAGTGGGTGGGTCGCTGCGGGGAGTGCCAGTCCTGGGGCTCGGTCGCCGAGACCGCCGCGCCCACGCTGCGCACCGCGGCCGCCCCGGTCACCGCGCCGGCCGTGCCGATCGGGGACGTCGCGGTCGAGGCGTCGGCCTTCCGCAGCAGCGGGGTGCCCGAGCTCGACCGGGTGCTCGGCGGCGGGCTGGTCCCCGGCGCCGCGATCCTGTTGGCCGGCGAGCCCGGCGTCGGCAAGAGCACGCTGCTGCTGGAGGTGGCCGCCCAGACCGCGCGCTACCGCCACCGCACCCTCTACGTCACCGGCGAGGAGTCGGCCTCCCAGGTGCGGCTGCGCGCCGACCGCACCAACGCCGTGGAGCCCGAGCTATACCTCGCCGCCGAGACCGACCTGGGGGCGCTGCTCACCCACGTCGAGCAGACCCGGCCCACGCTGCTGGTCATCGACTCGGTGCAGACCATCGGCGCGTCGGGCATCGACGGCGTGCCCGGGGGTGTCACCCAGGTCAAGGAGGTCGCCGCCGCTCTGATCCGGGTGGCCAAGACCCGCAACATCACCACCATCCTGGTCGGCCACGTCACCAAGGACGGCTCCATCGCCGGCCCCCGGGTGCTCGAGCACCTCGTCGACGTGGTGCTGCACTTCGAGGGCGACCGCAACAGCCGCTTCCGCATGGTCCGGGCGATGAAGAACCGCTTCGGCCCGGTCGACGAGGTCGGCTGCTTCCAGCTCGACGCCACCGGCATCGAGGCGGTGGCCGACCCGACGGGGCTCTTCGTCGAGCAGCACCACGGCCGGGTGCCCGGCACCTGCGTGGCCGTGACGATGGAGGGGCGGCGCCCCCTGCTCGCGGAGGTCCAGGCCCTGGTGACGCCCAGCGCGCTGGACAAGCCGCGCCGCACCGTCAGCGGCCTGGACTCCTCCCGCACCGCCCTGGTCCTCGCCGTCCTGGAGCGGCACTGCGGGTTGCGCCTGCACGGCAGTGACGTCTTCGCCTCCACCGTGGGCGGGGCCCGTCTCCACGAGCCGGCCAGCGACCTCGCGCTGGCGGTCGCCCTGGTCTCCTCCCACCTCGGCGAGGCCGCCCCCACCGGCACCGTCGCGATCGGCGAGATCGGCCTGGCCGGCGAGCTGCGGCGGGTCCGTGACCTGCCCCAGCGGCTCGCCGAGGCCGCCCGGCTGGGCTTCCGGGTCGCCGTCGTACCCGCCGAGCCCGGCCAGCGCTCGTCGGCAGCCCGGCCGGCGCGCACCGTCGACGGGATGCGGGTCATCGAGGTCCCCGGCGTCCTGACCGCGCTCGACGTGCTGCGGCTGACCGGTCGGGAGGCCGGTCGCATCCCCCACGCGCCGGAGTTCTGAGCTCGACGCCGGCGGGCGGCTCTACACTGCGTGCACGGCGCCCTCCGGTGCGCCGGAGGGCTGGAGGAGATCCGTGGGGAGCGACCGCACCGACGACACGCTGCGACTGCGCGAGACGCTCGCGTCGATCGCGCCCGGCACGCCGCTGCGCGACGGCCTGGAGCGCATCCTGCGCGGTCGCACCGGCGCGCTGATCGTCATCGGCCGCGACCGCACCGTCGACGCGATCAGCACCGGTGGTTTCGAGCTCGACGTGCCGTTCACCGCGACCGGTCTGCGCGAGCTGGCCAAGATGGACGGCGCGATCATCGTCGACCGCGACCTCAACCGGATCATCCGGGCCGCGGTCCACCTGATGCCCGACCACACCATCCCCTCCGAGGAGACCGGCACCCGGCACCGCACCGCCGACCGGGTGGCCAAGCAGACCGGGTTCCCCGTGATCTCGGTCAGCCAGTCGATGCAGATCATCGCGGCGTACGTCGGCGAGACCCGGCACGTCCTGGAGGACTCCGGGCAGATCCTGTCCCGCGCCAACCAGGCGCTGGCGACCCTCGAGCGCTACAAGCTGCGTCTGGACGAGGTCTCCTCCACGCTGTCGGCGCTGGAGATCGAGGACCTCGTGACCGTGCGCGACGTCGCGGTGGTGGCCCAGCGCCTGGAGATGGTGACCAGGATCGCCCGTGAGATCGAGGACTACGTGCTCGAGCTCGGCACCGACGGCCGGCTGCTGTCCCTGCAGCTGGAGGAGCTGATCACCGGCGTCGACTCCGAGCGCGAGCTGGTCGTGCGCGACTACCTCCCCGACGCCCACCCGCTCGACAACCCCTCGGACCTGCTGGCCACGATGGCCGGCCTCTCCCCGACCGAGCTGGTCGACCCCGCCGCCGTCGCCCGCGTGCTGGGCCTGGGCAACGGCGAGCACCTCGACGGCGCGGTCGCGCCGCGCGGCTACCGCCTGCTCGCCAAGGTCCCCCGTCTGCCCGGCAGCGTGGTGGACCGGCTCGTCGACCACTTCGGCACCCTGCAGAAGCTGCTCTCCGCCGGCGTCGACGACCTCCAGGCCGTCGACGGGGTCGGCGAGCTGCGGGCCCGCTCGGTCCGCGAGGGGCTCTCCCGGTTGGCGGAGTCCACGATCCTCGAGCGCTACGTCTGAGGCGTCGGCCGGGTTACGACGAATGAAATCTCACCCTTACTGCGCAGTAAGGGTGAGATCTGATTCGTCGTAACCAGGCCCCCCGCCTACCCCCGCAGGACCGCCAGCCCCTCCTCGAGGAGCACCGGCACGGCCTGGCCGGCGGTGTCGAAGCCGGAGCCCGAGGTGGCGCCGGCGCGGTAGCGGTGGTCGATGCCGGCGGCGATGACGGCGAGCTTGAGGTAGCCCAGGGCGAGGTGCTCGTCGAGGTCGACGAGGTCCACGCCGCCCTCCGCTTCGTACGCCGCCGCCAGGCCCGCGGCCTCGGGGAGTCGCGGACTGGTCCACGCCGTGGGCTCGCCGATGACCTGGTCGAACACGGGGTGCCGGTAGACGCACATCATCGCCACGTCCGCGACCGGGTCACCGATGGTCGAGAGCTCCCAGTCCACGACGGCGACCACCGAGACCCCGCCGGCCCCTGACCCGGCGCCCGACCCGCTGTCCGGCAGCGCGAGCAACGTGTTGTCGATGCGGTAGTCCCCGTGCACGATGCCGGTGGCCGCCTGGCGGGGCAGCCGGTCCCCGAGCGCGGCGGCGAGGGCGGAGGCGGCCGAGCGCACGGCGGGGTCGAAGGCCCCACCGACGATCTCCCACTGGCCGGACCAGCGCTTGAGCTGGCGTGCGGCGTACCCGTCGGGCCGACCGAAGCGCTCCAGGCCGGCGGCCACGTGGTCGACCCGGTGCAGTGCCGCCAGGGTCGAGGACAGCGCCGAGACCACCGCGGAGACCACCGTGTCGTCGAGGGCGTCGAGCTGGGCCGCGGTCTGCACGGTGGCTCCGGGCACGAAGCCCGCGACCGTGAAGGGCCCCCCGATCAGGGACTCGTCCTCGCACAGGACGACGGCCGGCGGGACCGGCACGTCGGTGGCACCCAGCGCCGAGGTCACCCGGAACTCCCGGGCCACATCGTGGGCCGACGGCGTTCGACCCGCGCGCGGCGGGGTGCGCAGCACCCAGGAGGAGACCCCGTCGTCGAGGCGGAAGGTGAGGTTGGAGCGCCCGCCGGCGATCAGCCGGGCGGTCAGGGGCCCGGCGAGGTCGACGCCCGCGCCGGCCATCTGGGCGGCGACGGCGGACAGCTCGACCTCGCCGAGCTCGGCGCTCATGCCCCGTGCTCCGCGGTGATCGCCCGGACGGCGCGCCGGGCGATCGACCAGCGGTGGACCTCGGAGGGCCCGTCGTAGATGCGGAAGGGCCGCACCTCGCGGGCGATCTTGGCCACCGGGAGCTCGGTGGAGACCCCGAGGCCGCCGCACATCTGCTGGGCGCGGTCGGCGACCCGGTGCAGCGCCTCGGCCGCGAACGTCTTGGCGATCGAGGTCTCCTTGTTGCCGCGACCACCGGCGTCCAGCACCCGGCAGGCCTCCCACAGCAGTGCGCGGGTGGCGGCGAGGTCGATCTCGTTGTCGGCGATCAGCTGCTGCATCATCCCCTGGTCGGCCAGTCGTGAGCCGAAGGCCTCACGGCCGGCCACGTAGGAGACGGCCACCTCGTGGGCACGGCGTACGGCGCCGGTCCAGCGCATCACGTGGGTCATCCGGGCCGGTCCGAGCCGCACCTGTGCGTAGCGGAAGCCCTCGTCGACGCCGCCCAGCACGTCCTGCTCGGGCACGAACGCGTCCTCGTAGAGCACCTCGCAGTGCCCGCCGAGCATGGAGGTGTCGGCCATGCCGACGTGCCGGGTGACCGTGAGGCCCTCGGTCGAGGCCGGCATCAGGAACATCGTCGCGCCGCCGGGGCCCCCGGCCTCCCCGCTGGTGCGGGCCATGGTGATGAAGAAGCCGGCACCGTCGGCGCCGGTGATGAACCGCTTGAGGCCGTTGACGACCCAGCCCCCGTCGACCCGGGTCGCCCGGGTGGTCAGCATCGAGGGGTCCGCACCGGCCCCCGGGGGCGGCTCGGTCATGGCGAACGCCGAGCGCACCTCGCCCCGGACCAGCGGCAGGAGGTACTTCTCCCGCTGCGCGCTGGAGGCGACGTGGTCGAGCAGGTGGATGTTGCCCTCGTCGGGGGCGTTGATGTTGAGCGCGAGCGGGCCGAACAGCGAGTAGCCGGCCTCCTCGAAGACCGGGGCGCGGTCGAGCATCCCCAGGCCGAGACCACCGCAGTCGACGGGCGCGTGCGGCGCGAAGACCCCCGCCTGCTGGGCCGCGGCCTGCAGCCGCGTGCGCAGCTCGTCCCCGCCGGCGGCCTCGATGTCGCCGTCGTGGGCGTCGTCGAGCGGCAGCACGACCTCGCGTACCAGGGTCCGGGTGCGCTCGACGATCGACTGGATCTCCTGCGAGACCTGCATGGCTCTCCTCCCGGTGTCGCGTCGGACCCGACCACCGGGTCCCGACCGATCACTCGCTCGGTAGCCAGGATGCCATGCCGTCAGGCGGGCGCGCCAGCCATCCGCCGGGCCAGGACGAGGTGCCGCTGGACCAGTCGGTCGGGCGTGAGCGGCCCGTCGGGCCGGTACCACGACGCCACGCCGACGCACAGCGAGGAGATCGCCCTCGCGACCTCGTCGGGGTGCTCGGCGGAGAACACCCCGGCCGTCACGCCCGCGGCCACCACGTCCTCCAGCATCCGCTGGGCGGCATCGCGCCGGGCGACGTACGCCGCACGGTTGTCCGGCTCGAGGCTGCGGATCTCGCTGGAGCCGACGAAGGCCTGCGGGCGGCGGAACATGTGGAAGCGCACGAAGGACTCCACCAGCGCGTCGAACCGCGCCGCCGGGTCCTCGCCCGCGTCGCGCAGCGCCGCCTCGCACCGGCCGAGCAGCTCGTCCATCGTGGCGTCCATCAGGGCCCGCAGGATCTCCTGCTTGGAACGGAAGTGGTGGTAGACGCCCGGGACCGAGAGGCCGGACGCGGCTGCGACGTCGCGGATCGAGGTGCCGTGGTAACCGTGCTCGGCGAAGGCGGACAGCGCAGCACCGAGGATGCGCGGGAGGTCGGCGGCGGGGTCCGCGGCGTACTCACGCCAGCGCTCCCATGCCGGCTGCGTCGCCTGCCCCCGGGCCGGGGAGTCCTCGGTGCTCACGTCGCGCACCGTAGCCGAGTGAGCGGCTCCACGCCGACGCAGCCGTGAACGCGGGCCCCGTGGACGCTCCCCGCGGGTCGGGTCCCCGGCGACGACGACACCGTGGGGCGCCGGGCCCGGAGCGCCGGAGTCCCCCGGCAGTCCGGTGCCGTCCGGTGCCGTCCGGCGCCGTCCGGCGCCGTCCGCGAGGCCGACCGGGACCCCCGGCCCCGGGCCCTGGGACCTTCGCCCCTGCTGCGCGCGCCGTACTGGGGGTGTACTGGTCACAGAGCGACGGGGCGAGGTTCCGACACAGTGGCCACACGGCGCAGGCACCGGCCGAGCCACGACTCATCACCCCGAGGGAGTGGGACCGCCCCGTCGCCCGCAGCCCACCGGGGCGCCGGGCCGCCCGACGTGTCACGTCGAGGCGGACTCCCACCCGGCGACCCCGCTGAGCCGCGCAACGTCGTCGGCGATGCCGGCGACGTTGTCGACGGCCGTGATCAGGGCGCCGTAGAGCGGCCAGCGCCGGTCCGGCAGGTCGGCCACCGACAGCACGCGCACCAGCTCCTCCAGGCCGGGTGCCCCGCCGGTGTCGCGCGCCGGGTTGGCGACGCGCTGTCCGACACGCTCGAGCACGTCGGTCCACCGCTGCCGGAACTCCTCGTCCCACTGCTCGGCCGCGACCACGGACTCGTGCACGATCCGCGCGACCGCCCGCGCCTGGGCAACGCCGTCCTCGAGACGGAACAGCACCGCCTCCGCCTGCTCGGGGTCGGCGGTGCGCCGCGAGCGGTGCCGCAGCGGGTTGGCCCACCGGCTCTCCCTGGTGAAGGCGAGGTGCTGCTGGGCCCGGTCCAGGGAGTCGTCGAGCTCGCGGGTCTCCTCCAGCCACTCCTGGGACACCCCCTCGTCGACCTCGCCGCGCAGGTCCTCGGCCATCCGCACGAGGAGCCGCCCCAGCCGGTGCGTGACGTCGGCGCCGCCGCGCTCGACCACCCGGTCGTCGAGGGGCGGGGCCACGAGCAGGTTGACCACCAGCCCCGTGGCCACGCCCACCAGCGTGTCGAGGAAACGGTGCGACAGCGCGATCTCCTGGGCAGCGTCGTCGGCGCCGTAGCCGGCGGTGATGACGAACAGCGCGGTCGTGGCGACGGCGACCCCCTCGTCGCGCGCGAGGAACGCCCGGGCGAGCAGCAGGCCGACCAGCACCGAGGCGACCAGCGCCGGGGTGGCGACCAGGTCGTAGCCGAGCAGCTGGACGGCGGCGTACGAGACGAGCAGGCCGAGCCCGGAGGCGAGCACGGCCTGGCTGCCGCGCCAGACCGTGCGGTAGACGGTCGCGTGGACCGTCAGCAGCGCCAGCCACGGAGCAAGGAACGCCTGCTGCAGCTCGAGCAGGTGCGCAGCGACGACCCAGGCCACGGCGGTGGCCAGGGTCGCCTTGATGATCTGCAGCAGGTCCGTGCGGCTGTCGGGTCGCGGGGCGCGCATCCCTCCAGCCTGGCAGGCGGGTGACGGGTGCGGGGCACCCGTCGGGGCGGGCTCAGCGCCCGAACAGCCGGCCCAGGAAGCCGCCCGAGGACGCCTCGCCCTCGTGCCCGCCGCACCACTGGTCGGCGGGCACCATGGCCTTGACGTCGCCGACGTGCTGGCCGCACCCGGCCCAGGTGGTCTTGCCGCAGGTCTTGCAGGTGGTCGGACGGCACATGGTGTCTCCTTCGAGGTGGTGGTGGTCGAGCCGGGGGCTCGGGGTGTGTCGACCCGTGCGGGCCGGAGCAAATCGGTGGAGGGATCGGTCGGTCTGGTCAGGCGGGCAGCAGGGTGGCGAGCACCTCGGGCACCGCCCGGACGGTGGTGTACATCGCGACGACGAGGACGAGGACGGCGAAGGCGGCCTGGAGACGGTTGCCCGAGACCCGGTCGCCGACCCGGGCGCCGAGCACGGCCCCCGCGGCGGCGACGGCGGTCAGGACCAGGACGGGCGGCCACTCCGGCACCACGCCCGCTCCGTGCCGCGCCAGGAGGGCGACCGCACTGGTGACGGTGATGACGACCAGCGACGTGCCGACGGCATCGGCCATCGGCAGGTCGAAGGCCAGCAGCAGCGCGGGCACGACCACGAAGCCGCCTCCCACGCCCAGGAAGCCGGTGAGCAGCCCCACGACGGTGGCTGTCACGACCAGCTTCGCCAGCCGGGGGCAGTCGCACACGAAGCGGCCGCGCCCCCGGTCGAAGGCGACGATCGGGTCGTCGAGTCGCGGCCGGTCGCCCTGCCCGCTCTCGCGGTGCCTGCGCAGGCGGCGCACCATCAGCGCGCCGACGAGCAGCATGAGCAGCGCGAAGAGCGCCATCAGCACGTCGGGGGGTACGACGGCGGCGGCTCGGGCCCCGCCGACGGCTCCACCGACGGCGATCAGCCCGAAGGTCAGGCCCTGGCCGAGCCGGACGTGCCCGGCGCGACCCGCCGCGACGGCGCCGACCGCGGCGGTGAGGCCGACCACGACCAGAGAGCCGGTGGTGGCCTGCGTGGGCGACTGCCCCAGCAGGTAGACCAGCACCGGGACGGCGAGGATCGACCCTCCACCCCCCAGGGCTCCCAGCGACAGGCCGATGAACAGCCCGGCGCCGGCCGCGACGACCAGCACCGTGATCAGGCCTCCGGGCCGACCATCGGCAGCCCGGCGGGAGCGGCGTTGTCGAACTCGTCGTCGATCGCGACCAAGTGACGCCCGGCGGCGGCGAGGAACGAGGCGGCCACGGAGGCACGGTAGCCCGCGGCGCAGTGCACCCACACCTCGCCGTCGGGGACCTCGGCGACCCGCTTCGGGATCTCGTGGATCGGGATGTTGACCGCACCCTCGATCCAGACCTTCTCGTGCTCGTCCACGCGGCGCACGTCCAGCACGACCACCTCGCGGTGGTGGCGCACGGCGGCGAGGTCGGCGAAGCTCGCGGTCTCGAAGGAGCGCAGCGGCTGGTCGCTCCAGTCCTCGGGCCCGCCGGTCGCGTGCGCGGCCGGGCGGTCGATGCCGATGCGGACCAGCTCGCGCTGGGCCTCGGCGACCTGGTCCACGCTCTCCCCGAGCAGGGTCACCGGGGTGCCCCACTCGATGAGCCAGCCCAGGTAGGTCGAGAACGCGCCGTCCAGGCCGAAGTTGAGCGACCCGGGTGCGTGGCCGGCCGCGAAGGCCGTGCGCGAGCGCAGGTCGACGACCCACTCGCCCGCCTCGATGCGGCGACGCAGCTCGGCGGCGTCGGCGAGCTCGGGCAGCGAGAGGTCGGGGGCCTCGGGCCCGGCAGCGTTCAACGGGCCCATGTGGGCGTAGTAGGCGGGGTAGGCGGCCAGCCCGTCGAGCAGCTCGCGGACGTAGGTCTCCTCGTCCTGGGTGAGCACGGGGTTGCTGTGCTTCTCGTGGCCGATGGTGGAGGACGTGGCCTCGGTCTGGCTGGCCGAGCAGAAGGACCCGAAGCCGTGGGTCGGGTAGACCTCGGCCTCGTCGGGCAGCGCGTCGGCGAGCTTGTGCGCGGAGGCGTGCTGGTGACGGACCAGCGCGTCGGTGTGGTCCGGCCCCAGCAGGTCCGGACGGCCGGTGGCGCCGTACAGCAGCGAGCCGCCGGTGAAGGCGCCCACCGCACGCTCCCCTGCTCCGGTGCGCTCGACGAGCGCGTAGGAGAGGTGGGTGAAGGTGTGGCCGGGCGTGGAGAGCACCCGCACGCGCATCCGGTCGCCGACCTCGACGACGTCGCCGTCGCGGACCGGGGTGCGCTGGAAGGAGACCTCGTCCTCGGCGTTGACGTGGTACGCCGCGCCCGTGGCCTGCGCGAGGGCGAAGCCGCCGGTCACGTAGTCGTTGTGGATGTGGGTCTCGAAGATGTGGGTGAGACGGACACCGTCGGCCTCGAGGACCTCCAGGACCCGGTCGATGTCGCGCTGCGGGTCGACCACGAGAGCGACCCGGCCGTCGTGGACGAGGTAGCTGCGGTCGCCCAGGGACGGGGTCTCGATGACACGCACGGTGAGCGCGGAGGTCTGCGGCTGCTCGACCGGACGGCCGGACTCGACCCACTCCTGGGTGCCTCCGAGCATGTTGCTGGCCTCGAAGCCGGCACTGATCAGGACGTCGGTCATCGCATCGCTGCGGTTGCCCGAGCGGCAGATGACCACCTGGCGGCGGTCCCTGTCGAGCTCGTCGAGGCGGTTCGAGAGCTGGCCCATCGGGATGTTCACCGCACCCGGCACGTGACCGGCGGCGAACTCGTCGGGCTCGCGGACGTCGACGGCGGACGCGCCGCCCTCGATCAGCTCAGCAGCGGTGTCGACGGTGACTTCACGCATCTGGCGCACTCCCTTCCTCATCCCCCCATGGGGTCATGTCAGGAACCCTAACACAACCCCCCGGGGGGTTATTCCGACGCACTCCCCCGGAGGATTCCCCGCCCTCGCAGGACGCACACCCCCTCCCCCGGACGGGTACGGGGCGGGCCGGACGGGGGGCTGGGACGGGCACGGGACAGCGCAACGCCGACGGCCCGCAGCCAGATGCTGCGGGCCGTCGACGGGTGGCGGGTGGTGGGAGTGCCTCAGAGCTCGGACTGCACCCCGGCGAGGAGCTGGCGGGCCATCACGATGCGCTGCACCTGGTTGGTGCCCTCGTAGATCTGGGTGATCTTGGCGTCGCGCATCATCCGCTCGACCGGGTAGTCGCGGGTGTAGCCGTAGCCGCCGAGCACCTGGACGGCGTTGACGGTGACCTCCATGGCCACGTCCGAGGCGAAGCACTTGGCGGCGGCGCCGAAGAAGGTGAGGTCGTCGTCGCCGCGCTCGGAGCGACCGGCGGCGGCGTAGGTCATCTGGCGGGCGGCCTCGACCTTCATCCCCATGTCGGCCAGCAGGAACTGCAGGCCCTGGAAGTCGGCGATCGACTTCCCGAACTGCTGGCGCTCCTTGGCGTACTCCAGCGCGTAGTCCAACGCGCCCTGCGCGACACCCACGGCCTGGGCGGCGATGGTGACGCGGGTGTGGTCGAGGGTGCGCATGGCGATCTCGAAGCCCTGGCCCTCCCCGCCGATGATCCGGTCCGCGGGGATCCGGACGTTGTCGAAGTAGACCTCGCGGGTCGGGGAGCCCTTGATGCCCAGCTTCTTCTCCGGGGCGCCGAAGGAGACGCCCTCGTCGGACTTCTCCACCACGAAGGCGGTGATGCCGCGGGTGCGCTTGTCGGGGTCGGTGACCGCGAGCACGGTGTAGAACTCCGACTCGCCCGCGTTGGTGATCCAGCGCTTGGTGCCGTTGAGCACCCAGCCGTCGCCCTCGCGCACGGCCTTGGTCTTCATCGACGCGGCGTCCGAGCCGGCCTCGGGCTCGGAGAGGCAGTAGGAGAAGCCACCCTCGCCGCGGGCCAGGGCGCCGAGGTAGTGCTTCTTCAGCTCCTCGGAGCCGGCCAGCTGCACCGGCAGCGAGCCGAGCTTGTTGACCGCGGGGATCAGCGAGGACGAGACGCACGCACGGGCGACCTCCTCGATGACCAGCACCGTGGCCAGGGCGTCGGCGCCGGCGCCGCCGTACTCCTCGGGGACGTGCGGGGCGTGGAAGTCCGCGGCCAGCAGCGCCGCGGCGGCCTCGTGGGGGTAGCGGGCCTCCTCGTCCACGACCGCGGCGTACGGCGCGACCTTGGCGTCGCACACGTCCCGGACCGCCGCCCGGATGGCCTGGTGCTCCTCGGACAGGGCGTAGATCGGGGCGTCGCTCATGGGGGTTCCTCCGGCGTGGGTGTCGCGGTCGGGTGGGACAAGATGGTACTGAGTACCGTACGCGCGACACTGAGTCTCGCAAATCCGCTGGACCCGTCACCGGGAGGGAGCCCCGTGCCCGACACCACCGCGCGGCTGCGCGAGGCCGCCTACGCCCTGTTCGAGCAGCAGGGGTACGCCGCCACGACGGTCGACCAGATCGCGGCGCGGGCCGGGGTCGGCCGCAGCACGTTCTTCCGGGCCTTCGGCTCCAAGGAGGACGTGATCTTCCCCGACCACGAGGCCCTGGTGGCCCGGGTCGCGGCGCGCCTGGAGACCCTCGGCAGCGACCCGGGGTCGGCCCCCATCGGGGCCACCGAGGCGGCGCGGATCGTGCTCGAGCACTACCTGGCCGAGGGCGACCTCGCGCGGGCCCGCTACCGGCTCACCGCCTCCGTGCCCACCCTGCGCGACCGCGAGGTGAGCTCCACGACCGGCTACCGACGGCTCTTCCGCGACGCCCTGCGCACCTGGACCGGCGAGGAACCGGGCGACGACCTGCGCGCGGAGGTGATCGCCGGGTCGATCGTCACCGCGCACAACCACGTGCTGCGACGGTGGCTGCGCGGCGACCTCGACGACGCCGGCGCCCGGGAGGCCCTGGACCGGGCACTGGGCCTGGTCCTCACCTCGATCTCCGCGACGGCCTCCGACGCGCGGTCCGGGGCGGCGCTGCGGGACGGCACGACGGTCGTCGTGATGCGGTCGGGCGCCACCGTGGAGCAGGTGCTGCCACAGATCCGGGCCGCGCTCGGGCGAGAGCGCCCCCACGAGGGGCCCTCTCCCGCATAGCCTGGACCCATGGCCGACGCGCGCGAGCCCGCACAGGGCGCCGGCTCCCCGGAGCCCGCAGCCCCCTCGGGGGGCGACCTCTTCGACCGTTGGCTGGCCCACCGGGCCGAGGACGGGGCCGACGCCCCCCGCCCGCGCACCTACGGGGTCCCCCGCACCGGCGTGCTCCGCACGGACGAGGAGCCGGCGACCTCGGACGCCGTGCCCGACGCCGAGCCCGACGACGAGCCCCGCCCCGAGCCGGCTGCCGAGGCCCTGGAGGTCGGGGAGCGAGAGGCTCCGGCGCCGAGCCACCAGCCCCCGTCTGCCGACCAGCCCGCCGACCAGCCCGCCGACCAGCCCGGGGCCGCCGTCGTGGACGCCCCGGCCACCGCACCCTCGGGCCGGCACCCGGCCGCCCCGGCGACACCGACCGGGCTCACCGACTTCGAGCCCGTCGTCCTCGCCTCGGTCCGGCGACAGGAGGAGCAGCCCGCCCCCGCGCCACGCTTCGGCCGGCGGCGGCGCAGCGAGCGCCCTACCCACGAGCCCGACGACCCCGCCCTCGCCGAGGACCCGGCCTCGGAGACGCCCGACACCGAGGCACCCGACACCGAGGCACCCGACACCGCGGCACCCGACACCGCGGCACCCGACACCGACGCACCCGACACCGCGGCACCCGACACCGCGGCACCCGACACCGCGGCACCCGACACCGAGGCACCCGAGACCGCGGCGCCCCCGCCTGAGGCTGTCGAGGTCGCGACACCCGAGGTCGACGCTCCGGTCGCGGCGGTCCAGGACGAGGTGACCACCACGCCCTCGGCGGCCGCGGAGGTCTTCGCCGCCTTCAACGCACCGGCCGCGCCGCCCACCGACGCCCGCTCCGAGGCGGCCTCCCCCACACCCCGCACCCCCACGACGCCCCAGGACCAGAAGGCCCCCCGGGCGCCGAGGCCCGCCAGGGCACCGCGCGCACCCGGGGCGCGCCCCGGCGCCGGTCTGGCGAAGTACGCCGCCGGGGCTCGCGAGCTGCTGGACCGATCGGTCCGGGGCACGCCGGAGGAGCGCACCGCGCGAGTCGACGCAGCCGCCACCGCGCCAGCGTCAGAGCCGGCACCCGCGCCGGCACCCGCGCCGGGCCCGACCGGCTCCGTGGACCCGGCAGCGTCCTCGGACCTGTCGACCTCGGCGTACGACGCCCTGCGCGCCGAGCGCGAGGCGGCAGCGCCACCACGCCCCACGGTGCTGCCGCCCGAGGTCGACTTCCGCCCGCGGACGCTGGCCCGTCGCACCACCTCGGTGCTGCTGCTGCTGGGGCTGGCGCTGACCCTCCTCGCGGCCTGGCGGGCCTACGACTCGCGGGTCCAGACCGACATCGGGTTCGCCGCGATCCTGGCGCTGTTCACCGGCATCGTGTGGGCGGTGCGCGCCGGCTCGGTGCCGACCAGGATGAGCCTGCACGGCGGGGTGCTGGAGGTGCGGACGCAGGCCGGCAGGTTCCGCTTCGAGCTGACCAGTGCCCACACGCACCTCGAGATGGTCAGCACCCCCGGACGTCACGGCTGGAAGGTCCTGGTCCACCGACGGGGCATGAGTCCCTTCGAGATCACCCGCGCGATGGTCGACCCGCACGAGTTCGTCGACGCGGTGCGCTACTACCGCCCGCAGCTCTGAGCCCGGAGACACTGAGCAGCCACGTCCCCGGGCACTGGAACGTGTTCTAGAGTCCGGCCATGGCCGGCTTCGTGCGCGACGACCTCCCGGAGACGGAGGTCCAGCGTCAGCGCGACCTCTACGAGCCCTTCACCCAGGCCCTGCGCGAGCTGGTCGACGCCGGGCTGCGCACCCTCGTCGACGACGACGAGATCCGCGCGGCGCAGGCCGAGGTCGAGGCGATCACCGCGCGCCTGCGGGCCCGCCAGCTCGAGGGGGCGTACGGCGTCCGCTTCTCCGCCGAGGGGCGCGGCCGCCCCTGGGGCAACGCCGTCGTGGGGCTGCGCAACGCGGTGGCCCCGCCGTTGCGGATCGAGCACCACCCCGACCGGGACGGGAGGGTCTGGTCGGACTTCCACCTCGGCGCCGTCTACGAGGGCCCGCCGGGCCTGGTGCACGGGGGCGTCTCGGCGCTGCTGCTCGACCAGCTGCTCGGTGAGTCCGCCGGCGCCGGCGGGCACCCGCGCATGACGGCCACGCTCACGCTGAGCTACCGGCGGGCCACCCCGCTGGGAGACCTGCGCGGCGAGGCGTGGATCGAGCGCTCGGAGGAGCACAAGACCTGGTGCCGAGGGCACCTGGTCGGCCCCGAGGGCGTCACCGTCGAGGCCGAGGGGCTCTTCATCCTGCCGCGCTGGGCACGGGAGCGGATCGCCGGCGATCGACCGCACCCCGCCCCGCTCTTCTTCGAGTAGAACGGGGTCTCGTGGCTCGCTGACGCTCGCACCTCGACCAGCGGAGCGTCTCGTGGCTCGCTGACGCTCGCACCTCGACCAGCGGAGCGTCTCGTGGCTCGCTGACGCTCGCACCTCGACCAGCGTGGAGTCACCCGCCGGCGCGCACGCCCCGCTCGCCGGCGTCGGTGAGACGCGCCTCCTCCAGCGCCTGCTTCTCCAGCGCCGCCCGGCGCTCGGCCTCGTCGGCGATCCGCTTGTCCTCGTACGACCCGGGGTCGGAGACGAGGTCCTGGGTGCCGCGCTCGAGCCGGCTCAGCGCGGAGCGGGCGAAGATCTGCTGCTCGGTGGCCGTGCGCTCGGACCGACCGCGACCCAGGAACGAGACGAACCAGTGCAGCACCGCGGTGACGCGGTTCTTGAAGCCGGTGATGTAGACGAGGTGGACCGCCAGCCACATGAGCCAGGCGATGAAGCCCGTGAGCCGGAGCTTGCCGACCATCGCCACCGCGCGGAAGCGGCTGATGGTGGCCATCGAGCCCTTGTCGAAGTACTTGAAAGGCGGCTGCGAGGGCTTGTCCTTGAGCCGCCCGTCGATCTCCTTGGCGGCGTACTTGGCCCCCTGGATCGCGACCTGGGCCACGCCGGGCAGGTTGTCGAGGGCGATCATGTCGCCGACGACGAAGACCTCGGGGTGACCGGGGAGGGTCAGGTCGGGGTTGACGCCGATGCGGCCGGCTCGGTCCAGCGGGGCGCCGGTCTGCTCGGACAGGGTGCGCGCGAGCGGGCTGGCCTGCACGCCGGCGGCCCAGATCTTGCAGACCGACTCGATCCGCTCGACGGTGCCGTCGCGGTGCTTCATCTCCAGGCCGCGCTCGTCGACGTCGGTCACCATCGCGCCGAGCACGACCTCGACGCCGAGCTTCTCGAGCTCCTTCTTGGTCTTCTCGCCGAGCTTGGCTCCGAAGGGCGGCAGCACCTGGCCGGCGGCGTCGACGAGGACGACGCGGGCGGTGCGGGTGTTGATGGAGCGGAAGTCACGACGCAGGGTGCGGTGGGCGAGCTCGGCGATCTGACCGGCCATCTCCACGCCGGTCGGGCCGGCGCCGACGACGACGAAGGTCAGCAGGTGGTCGACCTCCTCGCCGCGGGTCGCGCCGAGCTCGGCCATCTCGAAGGCGCCGAAGATGCGCCCACGCAGCTCGAGGGCGTCGTCGATGCTCTTCATCCCGGGCGCGAACTCGGCGAAGTGGTCGTTGCCGAAGTAGGACTGCCCGGCCCCGGCGGCCACGATCAGGGAGTCGTAGGCCGAGACGGTCTCGCGGCCCAGCACCTGGGAGGTGACCAAGCGACGCTCGAGGTCGATGTCGGTGACCTCGCCCAGCAGCACCTTCGCGTTGTCCTGACGGCTGAGGACCTCGCGCGTCGGCGGCGCGATCTCGCCCTCGGACAGGATGCCGGTGGCCACCTGGTAGAGCAGCGGCTGGAAGAGGTGGTGGGTGGTCTTGGCGACCATCGTGACGTCGACGTCGGAGCGACGCAGCGCCTTGGTGCCGAACAGGCCGCCGAAGCCGGAGCCGATGACGACGACCTTGTGACGACCACTGCCCTTCGCGGGGGTGGGGGCGGAAGCGTCCGCGCCAGCCGGTCCGGTCTGGGTCATGCCGAGCACCTCTCCTTGGGGTAGCGGGGTCCGGTGGGACCGCGTGCCCGACAAGTGTCGCGCTAGCACAGTCGCAGCGCCCAACCCGACCGGGCGTTCCGTGGCTCACAGTGGCGTACGTCGCACGCGCCCGCACCACCCGTCCGCAGGGTCCCCCGCGCGTCCGACACCCTTCCCGAGGGGGTCCCGGCGCCGCCTCGGTGGTCTGGACCGATCGTTCACCCCTCGGCCTCGGACGTGAAAAAGTTCAATGACCCGGTTTGTCGGTGTGGATGGACGGGTACTCGCGAACGCAGAATGGCGCATCGCGCCCTCTGCCCGGCCACATCCATGGGAGTCAGCACGTGCCGCTCAACCGACCAGCGCTCTCGCTCGGCGGTGGACCCCGTGGCGTGCAGGACGCCCGGCAGTGGGTGGTGCGGACGTGTCTCGACATCGACCGCCCCGAGCTGGTCGAGTGCGCCGAGCTCGGCGTCTCCGAGCTGGTGACCAACGCGCTGCTGCACGGCGAGGCGCCCATCCAGGTGCGGGTCCGCGGGACCAGGGAGCACCCCCGGGTCGAGGTCCGCGACGGCTCGCAGGAGCGCCCGGTGCTCCCCTCGGAGGAGGACGAGGCCGACGACGTCCTGCTGACCTTCGGGCGGGGCCTGTCCATCGTGGCCCGGTGCGCAGATGCCTGGGGGGCGGAGATCGAGCGGGACGGCAAGGTCGTCTGGTTCGCCCCCGCCGACTCCTTCGCCGACGACCGCGGGGTCCCCGGGGTGATCACCGGTGTGCAGGCCGCCGCCGACGAGCTGCCCGAGGACGCGACGACCGTCGTGGTCCGCGAGGTCCCGGTCGAGGCGTTCCTCGAGTTCGGGCGCCACTTCAGCGAGCTGCGTCGCGAGGTGCGGCTCCTCTCCCTGGCCCACGAGAGCGACTACCCGCTCGCCAAGGACCTCTCCGACCTCTTCGGCGACCTCGACCGTCACCTGCGGGTCGGCACCGACGAGACGCCGGTGCTGCTGGCACAGGAGGACGGGAAGGAGAGCGTCGACCTCGAGATCGTGGTCGCCCGTTCGGCCGCGCGCACCATCGAGCGGTTCATCTCGCTTCTCGACCTCGCCGATGAGTTCTGCCGCCAGCAGCGACTGCTGTCGCTGGCGCGCAGCCCCGAGCAGCACGACTTCCAGGAGTGGTACCTCGGCGAGCTGGTCCGCCAGAGCCGGGGCGAGCCCTCCCTCCCCCGGCCGCGCACCTCGCGCACCCGCCGTCCCGATCGTCGCCATGCCGGCACCCCCCACCTCGCGGCCCGCCGCTCGGGCTGACCGACCCCGGTGGTCGCGGCCTCGCTAGCCTGCCCCGCGTGAGACGCGAGCTGGCCGCCGTCGCCGCGGGTGGTGCCGTCGGCGCCCTGGCCCGCTGGGCGGTGGGCGCCGTGGCTCCCACGACCGACGGGTTCCCGTGGGCCACGCTGGCGGTCAACGTCGTCGGCTGCTTCCTGCTGGCGCTGCTGCCCACGCTGCTGGTGGTACGCCGCCGACCGCTGCTGCTGGTCGCCCTGGGCCCCGGCCTGCTGGGTGGGTTCACCACCCTCTCGGCGTACGCCGAGGAGGCCCGCGGCCTGGTCGCCGACGGTCGCGCGGGGCTGGCCGCGGCCTACGTCCTCGGCACCCTGGCTGCCTGCCTGCTGGCGGTCGCCGCGGCCCGCCTGCGCGACCTGCCGGAGGACCTGCGGTGACCCCGCTGCTCGTCGTGCTGGGGGCCGCCGTCGGCGCGCCGGCCCGCTACTGGCTCTCGGCCCGCCTGGACCGTCCCGGCCTGCCCCGGGGCACGCTGCTGGCGAACACGAGCGGCTCCCTGCTCCTCGGCCTGCTGGTCGGGCTGGCGCTCGACGGGCACGGGCTGGCCCTCGGGGGGACCGGCTTCGCCGGCGCGCTGACGACGTACTCCTCCTTCGCCGTGCAGAGCCACTCGCTGGGGTGGCGGGCAGGGGGGCGCTACGCGGTGGTGACGCTCGTCCTGGCCCTCGGCCTGTGCGCGCTCGGCTTCGCGGCGGGTCGTGCCCTGGGCTGAGGCACCCGCGACCGGCGGCCCTGCGGCGCTGCGGCGGCTCAGGCGTAGCCGAGGTCGTGCAACCGGTCGTCACTGATCCCGAAGTGGTGGGCGATCTCGTGGACCACGGTGATGCGCACCTCCTCGACCAGCTCCTCCTCGCTCGCGCACATGTCCAGCAGCGGGTTGCGGAAGATGAAGACGCGGTCGGGCAGGTGCATGAGGGTGCTGGAGTCGCGCTGGGTCAGCGCCACGCCGTCGTAGAGGCCCAGGAGGTCGGCCGGCTCGTGCGCGGGCGGCTCGTCCTCGACGAGCACCACGAGGTTGTGCACGAGCGAGGCCAGCTCGTCGGGGATCGCGTCGAGCGCCTCGTCGACGAGGGCGTCGAAGCGCTCGCGGTCCATCTCGATCGGCACGGGCCCATCGTGCCAGGCACACCCGAGGGCCGCCGGGCGGCCAGGGCCGGAGAAGCACGAGAGCCCCGGACCTGGTGGTCCGGGGCTCTCGCCTCGATGGCGACCCCGACGGGACTCGAACCCGCGGCCTCCGCCGTGACAGGGCGGCGCGCTAACCAACTGCGCTACGGGGCCTTGGCGCTGACCTCGGCTCTCACCGAGGAAGCGTCGGAACTCTAACCCATGCCTTCCAGCACGCCCAATTCCCCGCGGCCCGGCCGCGATCAGGGCGGGATCAGGGCGGGACCAGGGCGGGATCGGGTCCCCACGGGGGCGTCCCCGGGATCGGGCGTCCTGGGGGAAGCCGCCATGCGCGAGGACCCGGTCCGGCAGAATGAGGGGCGTGGATCCGGACCTCAGCGAGCGCTGCCGCACGATCGACCCCGCGGTGCTCGGGCCCCGGGTGCGCTCCGCGCGCCTGCGGGCGGGGCTGACCCAGACCGACGCCGCCGGGGGCGAGATGTCCACGGCGTACGTGTCCCGGATCGAGGCCGGCCAGCGCCGTCCCGACCCCGCGCTCCTCCAGCGGCTCGCCGGCCGGCTCGGCACCACCGTCGAGGAGCTGCTGACCGGCGTCGGGCCCGAGCAGGAGCCCGAGCTGCGCACCCGGCTGGCCTGGGCCGAGCTCGCCCTCACCTCGGGGGACCTCGCCGACGCCGAGACCCACCTCGACGACGCCGCCGGCACCCTGGCCGGCCTCGACGACGACACGCTGCCCGACGTACGCCGGGACGCCCTGGTCCTGCGCGCGCGACTGCGCGAGGCACTGGGCGACCTCGACGGCGCCATCCTGCTCCTGGAGGACCTCACGGCACGGGGCACCGAGGACCTCGGGTGGCTGGAGCTCCTGACCGCGCTGAGCCGCTGCTACCGGGAGGCCGGTGACCTGGCTCGCGCGGTCGAGGTCGGCGAGCGCGCCGCCGGCGTGCTGGACGAGCTCGGTCTCGGCGGCAGCGACGAGGCCATCGCCTTGACGGTGACGGTCGCCGCAGCCCACTTCGAGCGCGGCGACGTCGCGCACGCCGCGCGCATGTGCCGGCGTGCGATCGACCTGGCCGAGCGGCTGGACTCCCCGCGCGCCCGCGCGTCGGCGTACTGGAACGCCAGCGTGATCGAGTCCCAGCGCGGCCGCCCTGCCGCCGCGATGCCCCTGGCCCGGCACGCCCTCGCGCTGCTGCAGCAGGCGTCCGGTGGACGCAACCAGGCCCGCCTGCGCAGCCACCTGGGGCTGATGCACCTCAAGACGGATCCGCCCGACCCCGATGCCGCGTTCGTCGAGCTGCGTCAGGCCGAGGACGAGCTGCGCAACAGTGACGCGAGCACGGTCGACCTCGCCCTGAACCAGGTGTGGCAGGCCCGCGCCTGCCTCCTGCAGGGCCGTCACGACGAGGCCGCCGCCAGGGCGCACGAGGTCCTGCGCTCGGTGGGCGACTCGGCGCCGCTCGTGGCCGCCGACGCCCACGTCCTGGTCGGCGAGGTGGCCCTGCACCAGGGACATGCCGGCGCAGCGCGTGCGGCGTTCCAGCGGGCGGTGATGGCGCTCAGCGCGGCGGGCGCGGACCGTCAGGTCGCCCAGCTGTGGTTCGACCTCGGCGGACTGCTCGAGGGGGTCGGCGAGGCGGACCTGGCGCTCGACGCGTTCCGACGGGCGGCCGCCTCCACCGGGCTGCAGACCTCGCGCCAGCGCCTGCACGCCTGAGCGGGACGCTCGTCACGCTCGCGTGGTTGGTACCCCCCCCCCCC
>Ga0208328_1000197_pt1 | contig 31882 bp, 25 predicted proteins | sample DeeseametaMP2633_FD_184170 | JGI IMG/M metagenome (GOLD analysis project Ga0208328, IMG submission 184170) | Marine microbial communities from the Deep Atlantic Ocean - MP2633 (SPAdes) | ecosystem: Environmental > Aquatic > Marine > Unclassified | place: Northeast of Antigua and Barbuda, North...
CAGTTTGCGCTGCCCCGCGCGGTGCAGCAGCTGGTGGGCGGGCACGCCGTAGCGCTCGGACTGGCGGATGGCGTGCTTGAGGAAGCTCGAGTACACCCCGGAATACCCCATGATCAGCGCATTGCGATCGAGCAGGCACTCGGCGGGCATCGCCGGAGCGACGACTTCCTCGGCGGCGTCAGCGATGTCGAAGAAGTCGATGCCGGTCTTGACACCGATCTTGTCGAATACTCCGATCAACGCCTCGACAGGGGCGTTGCCGGCGCCGGCACCGAAGCGGCGGCACGAGCCGTCGATCTGCTTGGCGCCGGCGCGTACCGCCTCGATCGAGTTCGCCACCCCGAGGCCGAGATTCTCGTGGCCATGGAAACCGACCTGGGCGTCATCGCCGAGCTCGGCCACCAGTGCGGCCACCCGGTCGCGGACCCCCTCGAGCACCAGCGCACCCGCGGAGTCGACGACATAGACGCACTGGCACCCCGCATCGGCCATGATGCGTGCCTGGGCCGCCAGCTTCTCCGGCGCGATGGTGTGGCTCATCATCAGAAAGCCGACCGTCTCCAGGCCGAGCTCGCGGGCCAGCCCGAAATGCTGGATCGACACATCGGCCTCGGTGCAGTGGGTCGCGATGCGACAGATGGACCCGCCGTTGTTCTGGGCTTCCTTGATGTCCTCCTTGGTCCCCACTCCGGGCAGCATCAGGAAGGCGATCTTCGATTCCTTGGCGGTTTCTGCGGCCAACTTGATCAGCTCCTGCTCCGGGGTCTTGGAGAACCCGTAGTTGAAGCTCGACCCGCCCAGCCCGTCGCCGTGGGTGACCTCGATGACCGGCACCCCGGCCGTGTCCAGCGCCGCGACGATGGCGCCGACCTCATCGGCGGTGAACTGGTGGCGTTTGTGATGCGAACCGTCGCGCAGCGACGTGTCGGTCATCCGGATGTCCCACATGGGGTCGAAGTAGATGTCGTCGACTCCGCCGATGCGCGATGCGCTGCCACTCATGATTGGCCTCCTGTCGTGGAAAGGCTCGCTGCTGCCATCTTCTTGGCGACCTCCTCGCCGACCTTCGTCGCGGCGGCGGTCATGATGTCCAGGTTTCCCGCATACGGCGGCAGGTAGTCACCGGCGCCCTCCACCTCGATGAACGTGGTGACCACAGCCTGCCCTCCGGAGTTCATCGACGGATCGTCGAACTGCGGATCGTTGAGCAACCGGTAGCCCGGAACGTAGGTCTGCACCTCGGCGACGACGTCGCGGATGGACTGGGCGATCGCATCGCGGTCGGCGTCCTCGGGGATCGCGCAAAAGATGGTGTCGCGCATGATCATCGGAGGATCGGCCGGGTTGAGGATGATGATGGCCTTGCCCCGCTTGGCGCCGCCGATGTTCTGCACCCCAGCACTGGTGGTCTTGGTGAATTCGTCGATGTTCGCCCGGGTACCCGGGCCGGCCGAGGCCGAGGACACCGACGCCACGATCTCGCCGTAAGGCACCTCGACGACGCGGCTGACGGCGTGCACGATCGGGATCGTGGCCTGGCCCCCGCAGGTCACCATGTTGACATTCGGTGCGTCGAGGTGCTCACCCAGATTCGCCGGCGGGATCACGCCCGGACCCACCGCCGCCGGGGTCAGGTCGATGGCCCGGATGCCGGCTTCGGCGTAGCGAGGCGCCGCGGCGCGATGCACGTAGGCACTGGTCGCCTCGAACACCAGGTCGGGCTTCTCGGACTGGCTCAGCAACCAGTCCACTCCCTCGTGCGACGTCTCCAGCCCCAACTTGCGAGCCCGGGCCAAGCCTTCGCTCTCCGGATCGATGCCGATCATCCAGCGTGGCTCCAGCCACTCCGAACGCAACAACTTGTACAGCAGGTCGGTGCTGATGTTGCCCGACCCCACGATCGCCACAGACTTCTTGTCAGCCATGAGCGGCTCCTTATTCGAAACTCAGTTGTACTGAACCTAACCCGCTGAACTCGGCCACGAAGTGGCTGCCCGGCGGGGCATCTATCGCACGGGTGCACGAACCCGGGAGCACGATGTCGCCAGCCCGTAACCGCACCCCGAAGCTCTCCACCTTGCGGGCCAACCAGGCCACCGCGGTGACCGGATTGCCCAGCACCGCGTCACTGCGCCCCTCGGCGACGACCTCCCCGTTGTTCGTCAGGACCGCGTCGATGGCCTTGATGTCGACGTCCTTGGGCGAGACCCGGGCTTCACCGAGCACCCAGCCGGCCGACGAGGCGTTGTCGGCGATCGTGTCGCACAGTTTGATCTGCCAATTCGTGATGCGCGTGTCGATGAGCTCGATGGCCGGGGCGAATGCCGCCGTGGCAGCGAGCACGTCGTCCTCGGTGCAACCCGCTCCCGGCAGATCGTCGGCCAGGATGAATCCCACCTCGACCTCCACCCGCGGATAGAGGTAACGGTCCGACCGGACTGGAGTCCCTTCGAAGACCTGCATCTCGTCGAGCAGATGCCCGTAGTCGGGCTCGTCGACGTTCATCATCTTCTGCATCGCTTCCGACGACAGGCCCACCTTGTGCCCGATCACCCGAGCCCCCTCAGCCACCCGCTGCCGGATGTTGATCAGCTGGATCTCGTAGGCATCCACCACGTCGATGTCGGGCTGACCGTCGGTCAACGGCGAGATCGGAACCCTGCTGCGTTCCGCCTGCGCGAGATCGGCGGCGAGTCGTTCCCGAACCTCGTCACGGAGCATCAGATGAATTCCCCTCGTTTTTCTGACCGGGCCAGTTGTTAGCTGGCCGGGCAATTCTATAACGTGTTCTACATGACTGGACAGGTGTATGACGTCGTCGTGGTCGGGAGCGGCGCCGCCGGCATGGTCGCCGCACTCACCGCCGCCCACCAGGGACTCTCGACAGTAGTCGTTGAGAAGGCCCCGCACTACGGTGGTTCCACTGCGCGGTCAGGTGGCGGCGTGTGGATCCCCAACAACGAGGTCCTGCAGCGCGACGGTGTCAAGGACACCACCGAGGCGGCCCGCACCTACCTGCACGCGATCATCGGAGACGTGGTGCCGGCCGACAAGATCGACACCTACCTCAAGCGCGGGCCGGAGATGCTGTCGTTCGTCCTGCGGCACTCCCCGCTCAAGCTGTGCTGGGTTCCCAACTACTCCGACTACTACCCCGAAACTCCGGGCGGCAAGGCCTCCGGGCGGTCGGTCGAACCCAAGCCGTTCGACGCCAAGAAGCTCGGCCCGGACCTCAAGGGCCTCGAACCCCCGTACGGCAAGGTGCCACTCAACGTGGTGGTGATGCAGCAGGACTATGTCCGGCTGAACCAGCTCAAGCGCCACCCCCGCGGCGTGTTGCGCAGTCTCAAGGTGGGCGCCCGCACGATGTGGGCCCAGGCCACGGGCAAGAACCTCGTCGGGATGGGCCGTGCCCTCATCGCCCCGCTGCGCATCGGGTTGCGTGACGCGGGAGTGCCGGTGCTGCTGAACACCGCAATGACCGACCTGTATATCGAAGACGGTGTCGTCGCCGGCATTCTGGTGCGCGACACCCAGGGGCCCGAAACAGCGGACCCACAACTCATCCGGGCGCGGCGCGGCGTGATCCTGGGCAGCGGCGGGTTCGAACACAACGAGCAGATGCGGGTCAAGTACCAGCGCGCCCCGATCACCACCGAGTGGACGGTCGGAGCGGTGGCCAATACCGGCGACGGAATCCTGGCGGCCGAAAAGCTGGGTGCCGCACTGGATGTGATGGAGGACGCCTGGTGGGGCCCTACGGTGCCCCTGGTCGGCGCACCCTGGTTCGCGTTGTCCGAACGCAACTCGCCCGGATCGATCATCGTCAACATGGCCGGCAAGCGCTTCATGAACGAGTCGATGCCCTATGTCGAGGCGTGCCACCACATGTACGGCGGCCAATACGGACAGGGTCCCGGACCCGGAGAGAACATCCCGGCTTGGCTGGTGTTCGACCAGCGGTATCGCGACCGCTACATTTTCGCCGGTCTTCAGCCGGGACAGCGAATCCCGTCGAAGTGGATGGAATCCGGCGTCATCGTCAAGGCCGACACCCTGGATGACCTCGCCGCCAAGACCGGCCTGCCCGCCGCGGAACTCACCGCGACGGTCGAGCGTTTCAACGGCTTCGCCCGCGACGGCGTCGATCAGGACTTCAAGCGGGGCGAGAGCGCTTACGACCGGTACTACGGCGACCCCACGAACAAGCCGAACCCCAATCTCGGCGAGATCAGCCAAGGCCCGTTCTACGCGGCGAAGATGGTTCCCGGTGACCTCGGCACCAAGGGCGGGGTGGTCACCGACAACGACGGTCGAGCACTGCGCGACGACGGCTCGGTGATCGAGGGCCTCTATGCTGCGGGCAACGTCAGCGCGCCGGTGATGGGCCACACCTACCCCGGACCGGGCGGAACCATCGGGCCGGCCATGACGTTCGGCTATCTCGCGGCACTGCACATCGCCGCGACCGGGCACCGGAAGGACTGAGCAATGCCCATCAACCTCGACGAGGCGATCGGCGCCGAGCTCGAACCGGTCGAATTCTCGTGGAACAGTAGCGATATCCAGCTCTATCACCTGGGTCTGGGTGCGGGCGCCGACCCGATGGACAAGCAGGAGCTGCGCTATCTGACCGACGACACACCGCAGGTGCTACCGACATTCGGCAACGTCGCGCAGAGTTTCCACATGACCGAGCCGCCTGCGGTGAAGTTTCCCGGCATCGACATCGAGCTGTCGAAGGTGCTGCACGCCAGTGAGGCGGTCGAGGTACCCGGCCCGATACCGCCGGCAGGCACCGGAGTCGCCGTCACCCGTTTCACCGAGATCTGGGACAAGGGCAAGGCGGCGGTGATCTGGTCCGAAACGACCGTCAACGATCCGACCGGCACACTGCTGTGGAAGCAGAAACGGTCCATCTTCGCCCGCGGTGAGGGCGGGTTCGGCGGCGACCGCGGACCGTCCACAAGCCAGGCCGCCCCGGACCGAGCCCCCGACTTCGAGCTGTCGGTACCGACTTCGCCGTCACAGGCTCTGCTCTACCGGATGTGCGGGGACCGCAACCCGCTGCACTCCGACCCGGACTTCGCCGCCGCTGCCGGGTTTCCCCGCCCCATCCTGCACGGCCTGTGCACCTACGGCATGACGTGCAAAGCCTTGGTGGACAACCTGCTCGACGGAGATGTCAGCCGACTGAAATCCTTCGGCGCCAGGATGGCCGGGGTCGTTTTCCCCGGCGAGACACTGAAGGTGCGTGTGTGGAAGTCCGACGACTCCTACGCGGCGGTGGTGACTGCGCCGGACCGTGACGACGCGGTCGCGTTGGCGGGCGTGGAGTTCGTACCCGCCTGACCCCTCACTGCTGACACAGTTCGGAGATGCGCGCCGCGTCGTCCTGAGCGGCGTTGAGGCGTTCGACCTGAGCGGGGTCATTGGCCGGCGAGCCGGCCAATTGGCCGATACCGATGTTCTGCAAGGTGTTCGCGAACGAACGCACGGATTCGGACAGATCGCTCGGCGTCGCATCGCTCAGCTGCGTCAACAGATACTGCCCGCCGCCGAGGGTTGCCAGTCGGGCGTTCGCCGCGACCGCCTGCACGGCTACCGGGTCCGCGCCGAGATCAGCGTTGGTTTGCAGCGATACCGCGTTGCGCACGGTGTCGAAGGCGCCGCAGACGCGGGCGCCGGCCTCTTCGGAGGAGTCCTCGCCACCGGACGAGGCCTCGTCGCCGCTCGCGGAGGTCGCCTCGCCTGCGGGCGGGGTGCTGAGCAGCGCCCAGATCGCCACGGCCAGTGCGCCGACCGCGACGACGAGGGCCACCACGACGAGCCGATCGGGGCGGAGTGCAGAGGTTTCCGACATTGGGCGATCATAGCCTCACGTGAGTAGCGTCAAAGTCCGGTGCCAACAACGTCTTTGACAGCGGAGAGAGCGCCGGCCACAGCTGTGGCCGGCGCTCTTCCTGTCGTCGTCAGTGCCGCTGGTGGTCAGGCGCTGTCGCCGCCGTCACCGTCACTGTCGCTGTCGCCGGTCTCCCCCGACTCACCGTCTTCGCCGCCGACGCCGCCCGCGCCCCCGGAGCCAGGGGTAGCGGTGCCGTTGGTCGAGTCGGCGTTGCCGCCGTCACCACCGTCACCGGGGTAGCCGAAGAGTCCGCCGTTGCCGCCGTCACCGCCGTCGCCGCCGGTGGCGTCGTCCTCGGCCTCGGCGTTGCCGCCGTTGCCGCCGTCGCCGCCGCCTTCACCGAACACCCAGGTGTGTCCGCCGTCGCCGCCACGCCCGCCGGTCGCTTCGCCGTCGGTGCTGAGCGCGTCACCGCCGTTGCCGCCCTCACCGGCGTTGCCGACGCGGGATCCGCCGCCCTCGCCGCCGTCACCGCCGACGGCGTCGGCGCCCCCGTTTCCGACCGCGTTGCCGCCGTTGCCGCCGAGTCCGCCGTTACCGGTACCGGTCCATCCACCGGCACCGCCGGCGCCACCGGTCGCGGTCTCACCGTCGGCATTGGCCTCGGCGTCACCACCGTCGCCGCCGTTACCGCCGAGGCCGCCGGTCATCGTGCCGGTGCCACCGCCGTCACCACCCAGTCCTCCGACGGCACTGCCGTTCTCCGAGACGGCGTCACCGCCGGCGCCGCCGTGGCCGTCGGTGCCGACGAACCCGCCGGCCGCACCGCCGTCGCCTCCTGCGCCGCCGATCACATCGTTCTGCAGTGACTCGTCGATCTCGGTGTCCGGGTTGTCGGCGATATCCCTGGTGTTGGTGTAACTGCCGCCCGCACCACCGTTACCGCCGGTGCCGAATCCGGCGCCGCCGCGACCACCGTCACCACCCGAGTACCCGACATAGACACCGGACGAGGACTTGACGGCACCGTCACCGGCGTCACCACCGTCACCGCCGAAGCCGAAGAAGTAGCCGCCGCTGCCGCCGTCGCCACCGGCAGAGGCCGCATAGCCTTCGCTCGCAAAGCCGTCACCGCCGTGGCCACCGTTGCCGAACCACCACCCGGCGTCACCGCCCTTGCCGCCGTGCAGGCCGTTACCGCCGTCGCCGCCGAGCAGGCCGCCGTTGCCGCCGTTGCAGGCCGCGCCTTCGCAGCCTTCCACCGCGTCCAGACCGTTGCCGATGAGCCAGCCGCCGTCGCCGAACATCGGTCGCAGCGCCGGGTTCGCGTCGGTCACCTCCTGGGCCGCGAGCGCACGCTGCTCGCGATCGCGGCGATCACTGCCGCCGTTGAGCGAGAGGAAGAGCGTGTCTTCCTCGTTCGACACCAGCTTGATGTCGTACTGCGTCGTCGCCGGAGTGGCGTCCTGAACCGCGAGGAACGCGCCGAGGCCCGCGAACGCGGCGCCGGTGACTCCGGCGGTCAGGTAGGCGCGGATCGCGGCCGGACGCGCACGGTTCTTGGCATGCTTGGCCATGGAAACCCCCTATACAAGTTTCGAGGTGCTGCCCATCTCCCCATTTCGGCGGCAGCACCTGCATCTTTACAAAGATGTGATCAGAATTTATGGCTTTGCTGATATCCGTGTCAAGCGTCTCCCGATCTTTGCCTAGTCAAGGCTTTCGGCCGGCCTGAGCGCGAACAAAGTGCCCACGTCAACGCAGGTTTCTGACGCGCGGGCATCCGGTAAGTGAACTCACGGTGTAGACAACTCGCTGATGAACCGGGGTAATGCCCCTGCGTCCGCCTGACCCGAAGGCGGGAACGCTGACGACCAGGCCAACTCGGCGCCAGGGGGTGAGGAAAATACCCCGGTGGATATTTCCGTCGGCAGGATTTGCATCCAAAGCCATTTTCATTTGCTGCCTGGGGCGCGGCCCGCCACGTGTGGTTATTCACCGCTGCAGAAGCTGTCGGCAAACAAAACGGAATTGGCACGGATCATGCCTGAAAAGCAGTATCAACCTTCGATGCGACCGCCGTCCACGTTTCCGGCTATTTCTCAGCCGCATGCCCATAGGTACGCGGGAAGGGGCAGAGCCGTGCTTGCTCAGAGTGAGCGCCTGCTACCTTGCTCGCGGGGGGATCACCTCGCTGCTCGATGTCACGAAAACAGGAGGACATGACGTGAAGATCAAGCCCGTTCTGGCGGCTATCACCACCGCAACCGCCGCGACTGTCGGTCTTGCGGGCGCGCCGACCGCCGCCGCTGACGCAGACATGCAGTATCTCGGCGAGCAGGGCGAACTGGTCAACGGCGACGTCGTGCAGGGCTGGACGGTCTCCGGCCTGAAGCCCAGCACCGACACGATCCCCTACCCCGTCGCCGGGACGCTGTGGGAGGCCACCGCCACCGACGAGGCCATCTCGGGCAACGTCATCCCCATCGTGGCGAACCTGAACGCACGCGCTGAGAGCGGACAGACCTATCGGGTGCTGTTCGGTGTCGCCACCCCGCAGGGAGTCAGCCCCGCAACGTTGGCTCAAGGCGAATCCACCACAGGCAAGGTCTATTTCGACGTCACGGGCGATGCGCCAGACAGCGTTGTCTACAACGCCGGCGGCACCGACATGCTGGTGTGGGTCGAGGCACCGCCCGCTCCGCCCGCGACCAGCTCGACCGGTGGAACCCCGCCATCGACAGGTACGTACACCGCGCCGGCCGAGGCGGAGACCACGGAAACCCCGGCCTCCGAGGGCGACACCGGCGAGGCCGCACCGGAGGGTGCCGGGGCGACGATGACGCCGGCACCGGCGGGCAGTTCCGGCACCCCGCTGCCCGAAGGAAGTTCAGGAACCCCGCTGCCCGAAGGCAGCTCGGGCACCGCGCTGCCCGGCGAGGCCACCCCGGCACCGGTTCCGGCCGCTGCCGATCCCGCGGCACCGGCCGGCAGTGCGGGAACGCCGCTGCCCGAAGGCGCCTCTGCCGCGCAGGCACCGTCCGGCAGTTCGGGGACGCCGCTGCACGAAGGCGAGCAGACCGCCCCCGCCGCCCCGGTCACCACGACGGTCGTGGCGCCGCCCCCGGCCTGACGGTTTCCCTGCGCCCTGCGGTCGGGTCAGGAGTGCGACGACCACCACGCGTAGAGCTGCACCATGTTCGGACCCTGCGGGCCCGACTGGATCTCGCTCAGCAAGAGCTGCGAGTCGGTCGTCCATGCCACCGTGGAGGTGTTCTCGTCGAAGCCGCACACCAGGGTGCCCGCTACCTGCTGCGGGGTCGCGTTGCGCCGCCAGGGACCCGGTGTTCACTCACCCATTCGACAATTGTCGAATGGGCGAAGGCGCATTGCGAAAACCGGGGGTGATCCCGCTGCTCACCACACCCGATAGTCGTGGGGTGGACCGGCCTCAAGTTCCACACCTCGGTCGACGGGCATGGTTGCCCACCTTCGGTGGTCGTCACTGGCGGGAAACGAACAACCAGGCAATGCTCGCCAAGGTACTCAGCGGGATCGTCGTGCGGCGTCACCGCAGTCACACGTGGGGGCGGCAGCGCCCGGGGCCTCCACCGACGCTCGACGAAATCCGCCACAAGCAAATTGATCTCGCCGAACGATCCTTCGCGCTACTGTCGCCTACCAGGGGTGATGGGACCACCTTCCCGCCGGCTGCAACACAACGACGACGCGCGAATCCGCACTGTATGCCGAATCAGAGTGATTTGGTCCCCCACCCGGCCTGCGGGTCACGATTGCTGATGGTTGCGGTCAGCGCGTTGATGGTCAGTGCGGGAGTCTGGTTGGAGTCGTCGACGAACCGAAGAACCATCGGCATAATGTATCCAGGACCACCGCGCAGTGCACCTTGCCATTATAGGTTCCGCGGATGGTAATGTCGTTGATTTACAACCGCTTTGGCACATCTCCTCGCACGGCTCGCGTCATATATTCAACGAGTTCCCCGACGCGGCACACTAGCGCACCAGACGTTCGGCGATGTCGGCGTACACCGCACCGAGTTTGTGCGGGGAGCTATGCTGCCGCGACGGGAACCAGCGGCAGACATCGACGCATAGCGACGAGATCGCAACCACGACATCGTCGCCACACTGTGCATGGAACTCGCCGGCGTCGATCCCGTCGGTGATGATGGCGCCGACATACGCCATGGTTTGGCGCCGCAGCGCGGCGATGGACCGGTAGTGCGACGGGGTCAGCCCGTGCAGTTCGTGGTGCACGACGCGCGCCTTCTTGCGGTTCTCCGCATGCCAGATTGTGAAGGTCGCTACCACCGCCTTGAGCCGTTCGGTGTGGTTACCGGACGCGGCCCTGGCCTGCGCATCGGCGCCCTTGATGGCCTGAAGCAAACTGCTGTGGCCGTCGAGGGCGATCGCGTAGAGCAGTTCTTCCTTCGACGCGTAGTGGGGGTAGATCGCAGTGGCGCTCATGTTGAGCCGTTTAGTGATCTCCCGCGTCGAGCTGCCGCCGTATCCGGACTCGGCAAAGACCTCGATCGCCGCACACAGGATCCGCTCCGCGGCGGCGGACGAGGCGAGCCGGTCGGTGGTCATGGCGTGTGAAACTGTACCTCGTTCGTTGACAAGCCCGGCACATCATGCGACATTAACGCACGCTAAGAATATTAGCGCTCGCTAATGTTTTCGTTTCGCGAAAGGGTTCCCCGATGGCCGACTTCATCTCCCGGCGTGACGTCGACTTCCTGCTGCATGAGTGGCTCAACGTCGAAGAGCTGACCGAGCGCAGCCGCTACGCCGAGCATTCGCGCGACACGTTCGACGCGGTCTTGGACCTGTCCGCCGACATCGCCACCAAACGCTTTGCCCCGCACCGCAAGAAGGGCGATCAGGTCGAGCCCACCGTCGGCCCTGACGGCAAGGTCGTGCTCATCGACGAGATCAAGGATGCCCTGGACACCTTCGCTGAGTCCGGGCTGCTGGCCGGGTCGTTCGACGAGGCCGTCGGCGGTATGCAGCTGCCCGCGGTGGTCTCCGAGGCGGCCATGACGTTCTTCCGCGCCGCCAATCCCGCCACCACCTCCTACCTGTTCTTGACCATCGGCAACGCGAACCTGCTGGTCGAATACGGCACCCCCGAGCAGATCGACGCGTGGGTGCGCCCCATGCTCGAAGGAAAATTCTTAGGGACCATGTGCCTGTCCGAACCCGAGGCGGGGTCGTCGCTGGCCGATATCACCACCAAGGCCGTGCCCGCCCGGGACGGCACCTACCGGATCGCCGGCACCAAGATGTGGATCACCGGCGGCGACCACGAGCTTACCGAGAACATCGTGCACTTGGTGCTGGCCAAGGCTCCCGGCGGCGGCCCCGGCGTCAAGGGCATCTCGCTGTTCGTTGTCCCCAAGTACCTCGCCGACGGCACCCGCAACGACGTCGCACTGGTGGGCCTCAACCACAAGATGGGCAACCACGCCACCACCAACGCCCTGCTGAACTTCGGCGACGGCACGCACCAGCCCTCCGGCGAGGGCGGCGCCGTCGGCTACCTGGTCGGCGAGGAGCACAAGGGCCTAGCCTATATGTTCCACATGATGAACGAGGCGCGGGTGGCCGTCGGGCTGCAGGCCACCGCCACCGGATACGCCGGGTACCTGGCCTCGGTCGAGTACGCCAAGTCCCGCACCCAGGGCCGCCCGGTGAACGCCAAGGACCCGTCGTTGCCGCAGGTGGCCATCATCGAACACGCCGACGTGAAGCGAATGCTGCTGGCGCAGAAGGCCTATGTCGAAGGTGCGTTGGCGCTGGGCCTGTACTGCACCCGCCTGGTCGACGAGCAGCGTTCGGGCACCGAACCCGACGGCGCCCGCGCCCACCTGCTGCTGGAGGTGCTGACGCCGATCGCCAAGAGCTGGCCGTCGCAGTGGTGCCTGGAGGCCAACAGCCTGGCCATCCAGGTGCACGGCGGCTACGGCTACACCAAGGAGTTCGACGTCGAGCAGGCCTACCGAGACAACCGTCTCAACGCCATCCACGAAGGCGCACACGGCATCCACGGCCTGGACCTGCTGGGCCGCAAGGTGGTTATGCACGACGGCGCCGGGCTGACACTGCTGGCCGAGCGGATCACCGCGACCATCGACAAGGCCGAAACGCACGTCGGCACAAAGCAGCATGCCGATGCCCTGCGCGGTGCGCTTACCCGGCTGGTCGACATCACCGGCACACTGTGGGCTGCCGGTGATATCTCTGTGACACTGGCGAATTCGACGCTGTACCTGGAAGCGGCCGGCCATGTGGTGATGGCGTGGATCTGGCTGGAGCAGTTGCTGGCCGCCGCGGACGGCGACGGCGACTTCTACGACGGCAAGCGTGCCGCGGGCAGATTCTTCTTCACCTATGAACTGCCCAAGGTCGGCCCACTGTTCGATCTGCTAGCCAGCCTAGATACCTCAACGGTGGATGCCGTACCAAGCTGGTTCTGATACCGCTACCCTGAAACCAGGGTCAGAGTGAGCTCGGATACCTCAATGAGGATGGCCGAAGTTCCGTGGAACTTCGGTGGCGGCCCGGTGAACATCAGGCTGCGTTCACCCGATCGGCATTGTGCATGACGGAGTACGACAGGTTCGGCGGTGGCTCGATTGAGTGCTGCGCGAAGTGCGCAAAGGTGCAGGTGGCCGTTGACCGGCGGAACTGCTTGCAGGCCTTGATCACCCCAGCGGCGCACCAGCGCAGCGCGCATCTGCCCGTCGCGCCAGCGTTTGACGTTGCCGGCATGCTCTCGGCAGATCGAGATCATCGACTCGATGCTGTTGGTCGAGTGCAGCGTGCGGGCCAGGCCGGGCGGCACGCCCAGCCGGAGCACAATCGGCGTCCCGTCGAGCCCCTCACGCACACTGGCCGCCGCACCGGATGGGTGCGCTCGAGTTCTTTGGCCAGAGCCAGCAGCACCGTCCCGCCAGCGCCGACTCCACGTGGTAGGCGTCGGTCATCTTGCGGCCTCGACTCGGCCAGCCCGGCCAGAATGTTCTCCATCGCCATCCTGTCCAGCACCTCGGTCGAGCTGAACAGCTCATAGGGGGCGATCGCCACCTCCCGAACCCATCGGCGGCCCGCACCCGCGAACGGGACACCGGCACCCAACGACCGCCCAATGTCACCGAGGCGCGTTCCTGGCCGTGCCGCACCGCCCGGCGGGCCGCATCGTGGCGCCCGTCGGGCCGGCCAGCCGAGCACGTCGGCTTCCATCAGCTCCCACATGACCTGCAGTGTCCGGCATCCACCGCCATCGCAGCCGACCTTCCTGCACTTTCTCGGCGATCTCTGCCATCGCCACACTGATGGTCGGGTACGCGGCGACGGTCGCATCCACAGACGCCAACGATCAGGCGATGTTGACGGCGCGTCGCTGTCGCTGACGCGGTGATCGCCGTGCGTGGCTGTGTCAGCGGCTTAGCTGCGATGGATGCTGCGCAATTGCCAGATCATCGTAGTCATCCTGCAAAGGGGGACGAAAATGGTCGCGCATCAACGCTGCAGTTAGCAGTCACCGCACCGTGGTGATGCTGAGCTTGCCGTCCGCATGGTAGGCGCGCAGCAGCTTCTTGTCGAACTTCCCTACACTGGTGCGGGGAACCTGCTCGATGAACGTCCACTGTTCGGGAAGCCACCATCGTGGAACCTGTTGGGCCAGCCAGGATTTGATCTCTTGGGGCGCAATGTGGAGTCCATCCTGCAGCACGACCGCAGCGAGGGGGCGTTCCTGCCATTTTGGGTCGGGCACGCCGATTACCGCCGCCTCGAACACGGCTGGGTGCCCGGTCAGGATGTTCTCTAGTTGCACCGATGAAATCCATTCGCCGCCGGATTTGATGACATCCTTGGCACGGTCGGTCAAAGTCAGAAAGCCGTCGGCGTCGATGCGCCCGACATCCCCAGTGCGCAACCAGCCGTCGTGGAATTTGTCGTCGTCGGCACCCTGGTAGTACGCGCCTGTTACCCAGGGCCCGCGGACTTCCAGTTCCCCCACCGCTTGACCGTCGTGCGGCAGCACTGAACCGTCATCGGCGACGAGACGCATCTGGACTCCGCACACGGGGCGGCCTTGGGTCGTTCGCATCTCCTGTGCCCGCTCGGGCGGTGCCGTTGCCGACGGGCGTGCGATGGCGGCCAGCGGCGAGGTTTCGGTCATTCCCCAGGCCTGCAACACCGTGACGCCCAGGCGCTCCTCGAATGCCTCTATCAAGGCGCGCGGCACCGCGGATCCGCCACAGACCACCAGCCGCAGCGATGAGAAGTCGCAGGTGCCGACGCGTCCCGTGTGGGAGAGGACGTCATTCCAGATTGTCGGTACGGCGCCCGCTATGGTCGGGCGCTGTTCGTGCACCATCCGGCTGATCGCCTCGGCCTGCAGGAATCGGTCGGGCATCAGCAGGTCGGCCCCTGCCATCAGCGCTGCGTAGGGCAGCCCCCATGCGTTGGCGTGAAACATCGGCACGATCGGCAAGACGCGATCGCCCTCGCCGATGCCCAGCCCGTTCGTGGTGCATGCGGCCATCGAATGCAGGTATAAGGATCGGTGGCTGTACACCACCCCTTTGGGGTCGCCGGTAGTGCCGCTGGTGTAACACATTGCCGCTGCGGAGGTTTCTTCGACTGCAGGCCAAGGGAACTCGTCACCCTCAGCGGCGAGCAGCTCGTCGTAATGGGCTACTTCGGGGCCGTTGCCCCGCAGCAGCTCGACAGCATCGCCGCCGCCAGTGACCACCACCGCCCGCACCGAGGGCGCATCCGCCAACAGCGGGGCCAGCAGTGGCGTCAGGGACGCGTCGACGATGATGACCGTGTCTTCGGCGTGGTTGACCACGTAGCGGATTTGATCGGCCGAGAGTCGGATATTGATCGTGTGCAGGACAGCACCCATGGCGGGTACCGCGCAATAGGCCTCCAGGTGTTCCTGGTTGTTCCACTGGAACGTGGCGACGCGGTCGTCGCCGGTCACACCGAGACGTCGCAGCGCCAAGGCCAGTTGGGCCGACCGCTGGCCGATCTGCCGGTAGCTTGCAGCGCGAAGGCCCTGTTCGGTGGCGCTGATCACCTGCTTGGCGCCGTGTACGCCGCTAGCATGCGCCAGGATCGAGGCGACCGACAGCGGAGCGGCCTGCATGGTCGAGTGCATCAGCGATTCCGCCCGCCACAAGCGATGTCGACCTTCACAGTTCGAGGTCGCTGCGGCCGTCGGCGGCCAGCATCGCGGTGTAGGTGGGAAAGAGCAGTTTGGCGGTGGGGACGAGCTTGATGACTTTCTGCACCGGGCCCTTGGCGCGGACCTGACCCTTGGCCATGGCCAGCGACAGGTTCACTTTGCCCTGCCAGAATCGGTTACCGGTGTCTGCCGACATGAACAACTCGACATCGGGTGTGATGTCGGTGGCGCCGGCGAGCACTGTTGCGTTGGGAAGGTCCACCGTCACAATCGCCTCGGGATCGGTGTAGTTGATTTGCAGCACAACACCCGAGGCGGACAGCTTGGGCCCGATGTCGGGATCTGCTAGGCCCTTCTCGAACACCCCGCCGATGTATTTGTGCACCTCTGCCTCGTCAGTGAAAACGCCCATGGCGGTGATCCTTTCGTGTCGTTGATCGCCAAAGCTGGAAGATCCGGGCTAGTCCAAGCCGATCCACACGGACTTGGTTTGGGTAAAGCCGAGCAGGGACTCCTCGCCAAGATCGCGCCCGTATCCGGACGCCTTGTAGCCACCGAACGGTGCCGCGGGGTCCAACACGTTGTACAAGTTGACCCACACAGTGCCAGCCTGAAGCTCCCTGGCCACTCGGTGCGCGCGTTTGAGGTCGTCGGTCCACACCCCCGCTGCCAGTCCGTACGCGCTGGCATTGGCCCGGCGCACCGCCTCGGCTTCGTCGTCGAAGGTCAACACCGACAGCACCGGCCCGAAGATCTCCTCGGTGGCGATCGTCATGGCGTCGTCGACGTCGGTGAAGATGGCCGGCGTCAAGAAGTGGCCGTGACTCAGTGCGCCGCCGGGTCGCTGGCCGCCGCAGAGCAGGGTGGCGCCTTCCTGGGTGCCGGCGCGCAGGAAACCTTCAACGCGGTCGCGCTGGGTGGCTGAGACCAGGGGCCCCATCTCGGTGCTGTCATCGAGGCCGTGACCGAGCTCGATCGCCCGGGCCGCGGTCTCCAGCTCGGCGAGCAGTTCGTCACGCACGTCGCGGTGAACGAACAGGCGCGACCCTGCACAACACACCTGCCCTTGGTTGAGGAAGATGGCGGCCAGTGCCCCCTGGGCCGCGGCTTTGAGGTCGGCATCCGGGAAGACAATGTTGGCTGATTTGCCACCCAGTTCCAGGGTGAGTTTCTTGATGCTGGGTGCGCTGGCGGTGATTATCCGGCGACCGGTTTCCGTCGAGCCGGTGAACGACACTTTGGCCACCCGGGGGTCTTCGATGAGGGCCTGACCGGCGGAAGAACCGAGCCCGGTGACCATGTTGAGCACACCCGGAGGTAGTCCTGCCTCGAGAGCGATCTCGATCAGCCGCAATGCGGTCAGCGAGGTGTGCTCTGACGGCTTGAGCACGACCGTGTTGCCGGCGGCCAGGGCGGGCGCCACCTTCCACGACGCGATCAGCAGCGGAAAGTTCCACGGCACGATCGCGCCGATGACGCCCAGCGGTTCCCGTTGCGTATACACCAGTGCCTCGCCCACCGGCGGTGAGACGGGCAGGGTCTGGCCGCCAAGTTTGGTTGTCCAGCCACCGAAGTAGCGCCAGATTTGACTGACCAAGCCGATATCGATGTACAACGATTCCGTCAGCGGTTTGCCGTTGTCGAGCGTCTCGAGAGTGGCGAGTTCCTCGGCATGCGCCTCGATCGCGTCGGCGACGTCGAGCAGTATCCGGCCGCGGGCGGCCGGGCTCAGGCGACGCCAGTGTTCAAATGCCTCGCTCGCCGCGTCGACCGCCCGCGCCACGTCGATCGGACCACCCGCTGCGATGGTGGCCAATACGGCGCCGGTCGCCGGATCGGTGGTCACAGCCTCGGCTCCGTCGGCGGCCCCAAGCTTGTCAGCCCCGATGACGATGCTCGCCGACGCACCACGCAAAAACGTTTGCAGCGTCTCAGGTATGTCGATTGATAGCGTGGTCATCACAATTCCTTTGTTTGTCTGCATGTTTGTTGAACAGCGCGGCAAGCCCGCCGCGCTCTAGGTGGGCGCTCTGTGCAGTGTCCGGTGATGACTCACCGGACTCGGGTCTAACATGGTCACGGCCGGGATTGTCCGACTACGTTCCGTTCACCGGCAAAAGACGTCGATACGGCAGGTCTTGGTCACCGACTCTTCGCCAGCGGTGTCCATGTGGTGCGCATGAGTCTCCTGGAGCCGCTACGTTTCCCGGGCTCAGCGCGCGAACCATGCCCGAATCCTGGTCTCGCGAACGGCTAGGTGACCGTCCGAAGGCCCACTCAATAGCGGATGACGCCGCGGATATTTCTGCCCGACCGCATGTCCTCATAACCCTGATTGATGTCCTCCAGGTCGTACTCGGTGGTAATGAGTTCGTCGAGCTTCAATTGGCCGAGAGCGTAGAGCTCCAGCAACCGCGGAATATCGTGCTGGCCGTTGGATGAGCCGAATAGCGATCCACGGATCTGCTTTTCATATAAAGTCAGCTCGAGAAGGTTTGTCGTGATAGTGGTTTCCTCCGGGTGTCCGATCGCGGTGACCACGACGCGACCCCGCTTACCGATGAGACTCAGTTCTGGACCCACCTCGGCGCCCTCAGCGACACCGGTGGTGACGATGCAGACATCGGCAAGCCTGCCGCGGGTCAAGTCGCTGATCGCGTTCCACGCCTCATCGATCGATGAGGCGGTATGCGTGGCACCGAACTCATAAGACTTGGTGCGCTTGAACTCAACTGGGTCCACCACCATGATCATGCGGGCACCGGCGATGCGCGCTCCCTGGACCGCGTTCATGCCGATGCCGCCCGCCCCGATGACCACGACCGCGTCTCCCGCCCGCACCTCACCGGTACGCACTGCACTCCCGAAACCGGTGGTCACCCCGCACCCCACCAATGCAGCGGTATGCAGGGGAATATCGTCATCGATCTTGACCACCGACGCGGCAGGAACGACGGTGTACTCCGAAAACGTTCCGAGCAAACACATTTGACCGACGTCTTCGCCCCGCGCGTGAAAACGGTAGGTTCCGTCGAGTTGCGGTCCCAGCATCACCGCGGCGCCGGAGTCGCAGAGGTTCCCGATGCCGCGGGCACAGTAGGAGCATCGCCCGCAAGCGGGCAAGAACATCATCACGACGTGATCGCCCTCGGCGATATCGGCGACATTGGGTCCCACCGCTTCGACAACGCCAGCGCCCTCATGCCCGCCCACCAGTGGGTATGGAAAGGGAAGGTCGCCAGTAACGAGGTGTTCGTCGGAATGGCATAGACCGCTGGCGGCCAACTTGACGAGCACCTCGCCCTCACCGGGCGGATCCAAGTCGATCTGCTCCACCTGCCACTTCTCGTTCTGGCCCCACAGAACCGCAGCCTTCGTCTTCACTATTGATTCTTCCTCACATGTTGAATGTTGTGTGCCCATCGTCACAACGACGTGGCGCACATACCAGTGCCACCCGTGCCATCAGTGGCCCACGAGTGCCACGCAGATCGAGCACGCCTCGCGCAGCCTTGCACGGCGCCGCCGCGCGGGGGACGCCGGGCCGAGCAGGCAGGGGAGAGGGTCCCCGCCGCCCGGGGGAGTGCTGCGCGACTGGCAGGCAGGTGTCACAGATACGGAAGACTCTCGCCGATCCCGCTGGCCTTGAGCCGCAGCAATGGCGGCGTCACGCTATCTGGCTCTCAGAGTCGGCTGCGTGCGACCAGATTCGCGTCGCTCACTAACGCAGCTAAAGTTTGGGCGAACGGGCCAGGCGCCGAGCCTGGTAATCGCTGATGTCTAGCAACCCGAACTTGCCCGCCAGGGCAGCAGCGCTGATCCGGTTGCTTACGCCAAGCTTGTTCAGCAGCGTGGCCACCATGCGCTTGGCGGTTCGTTCCGAGACCAGCAATCGGTCGGCCATCTCCGCGTTCTCCAGCCCTGCCGCCAGCAACGTCCACAACTTCAGGTCCTGATCGGACAAATGCTCTAGCACTTCACTCGGGGGTCGGCGGGTCTGGGTCAGGAGGTCATCGAGGACGGCGCCATCGACAACCCGCATGCCTTCGGCGATCGTCCACAGAGGGCCCGCCAGCGCTTCGGGCCGTGCGGTCTTGGGCAGGAAGCCGTCGGCTCCGGCACGCAACGCTTCTTCGGCCAGGTCGAGATCATCGGTGCCCGACAGCGCGAGGATCCGGGTCGTGGGGCTACGGCCCTTGATGTGGCGGATCGCAGCCAGTCCTCCCAGCGGGGGCATGGTCAGATCAACGATCGCGACGTCAGCGGCGCAATCGGCGACGAGGTCGGCCGCCTCCTCGACATAGCTGGTTTGGCCCCCCACGGTGAAGATGTCCCCCCATTCGCGGGTGAGCAGCAAGGCTAGTCCCTGCGCAAACAGTTCGTGGTCATCGACGATAGCCACGACGATCCCCTTCCGGCCGCCGCTAGGCTTCATTGTGACGATGTTAGCCGCACCCCCCAGGATAAGGTCGATGAGACTGCATAACCGGGTCACCGCACTTGTCGACGGTGACGAATACGGACTGGCCCGCGTTGTGGTGGCAGTCCGGATGGCGGTAGTGGCGTCAGTCGGGGTGCTGGTGCTTGTGGGACCCGCCTGGGTTCGCCAGCACGTGCCCGCGGTTGTGGGCATTCTGATTGCGGCGACGGTGTACGCAGTGGTGCTGCTGGCCAACCCGAAATTCGAGGCGCGCCGCACCCGGTACTCCTGGGCGGTCGCCCTGGCTGACAGTGCCATCACCCTTGCCTGGATCGCCGTCACCGGTGGACCACATAGCCCGGTGGTGGCGGTACTTCCCCTGGTCGTCATCGCATCGGCGGCCCGGCTGTCATTCATCGAGACTCTGCTGTTATCGACGCTTTTGGGTCTGGCGTACACCGCGGTGATCGTGCCCTCTTCATCGACGCCAGCAACGGCGCTCACCCCTTGGCTCCAGGCCAGCTGGTGGGCGCTGTACCTGTTGTTCGCGGCGGTTCTCACCGCGGGCCTGTCTACCTTGGCGGAGCGCGAACACCGCTCCAGACTGCGCGCTCTAGTCGAAGCCGAGACCCAGCACGCCGCGGCCGAGGAGGAACGCGATCTGCGCTCACGGCTGCTCACCTCTTACCAGTCCCAACAGGACGGGCTGCAGGTGCTGGTGCACGAGTTCCGAACCCCCGTCGCCTCGCTGGAGGCACTGCTCGATGCACTGGCCGGCATCTCACCGATGACGGACGCCGACCGCAGCACCAGCCTGCAGCTGGCCAGCCGACACACCCGCCATGTCGTCGACATGCTCGACGCACTCTCCGACGTCGCGCTGAGCCGACGCCCCACCTTTTCTGGGGGCAGGATACGCCAAGTCGACGTCGCGGACATCGTCACCGCAGCAGCCGATGCGGTAGGCCTCACTGCGCCACGCCTACAGCTTGCGATGACCGCCGACCTGAGTGCTGTCGCGATCAACGCCCAGGGATTGCGTCGGGTGCTGACCAACCTGCTCGAAAACGCAGCCCGCCACGGCCGCGGCGGGCCGGTCGACGTCACGTGCAGTCGACACGGCAACGACCTCGTCATCGCCGTCGCCGACCGTGGCCCCGGAATCCCCGACGAGGATCTGGGAGAGCTGACAGCAAAGTACGTCAGTGCCGGCGGTCAGCGCGGCACCGCCGGTCTGGGACTATGGATCGTGCAGCAGATCACCGACGCAATGGGCGGTCGGGTGAATTTCGCCGCTCGCGCTGGTGGTGGGCTCGTCGCGACCTTCCGTGTTCCGCTGATCACCGCGCCGCAACCAGACCCGCCCCCCGCTCCGCGCTGGTAGTCCGGACAACTTTGCGCGGGCCTCGTCGGCCAGTTGTCGGCGCCGCCAACGGCACGCAGCCCACTGGCCCACGCTGGCGTGATCATGGGAACGAAAGGGCGGCAGTCACCATCGCAATCACGATTCGCAATGTCCGGCGCAGCATGACGATCGGCTCCAGCCCGTCTGCGTGGGCACCGGATCGCCCCGGCAGCAACTTCGCCGATCGGCGGTAGCTCGAATGTCCGGTGCGGCTTACGTCCGCATCCGGCCTCTTCCCGACGTGGCCCGCAGGGGTCATGACGTGGCCCGCGGGCCACTTGTCGTCGGCCTCCTCACTTATCACCCTTAATGGTGTTGAGGGTCACATTAAGCCGCGCGGGGTGCACGTCGAGGTGGAACAGCTCGGCGCGCACAACGGTTGGGGCGAGACATGTTTCCGCTCATGCGCCCATTTTTCTGTAGAGCACCAGGTTGAGAAGGGACCAACATGACCGAAATGACGGTGGCCGCCAGCGACGCGACGAACGCGGCGTACGGGATGGCCTTGGAGGACATCGATGTGAGCAATCCCGTGCTGTTCCGGGACAACACCTGGCATCCCTATTTCAAACGCCTGCGCGAAGAGGATCCGGTTCACTACTGCAAGAGCAGCATGTTCGGCCCCTACTGGTCGGTGACCAAGTACCGCGACATCATGGCAGTCGAGACCAACCCGAAGGTGTTCTCGTCGGAGGCTAAAAGTGGCGGCATCACCATCATGGACGACAACGCCGCAGCATCGCTTCCCATGTTCATCGCCATGGATCCACCGAAACACGATGTCCAGCGAAAGACCGTGAGCCCGATCGTGGCGCCCGAAAACCTTGCCACCATGGAATCGGTGATTCGCCAGCGCACCGCGGACCTCCTCGACGGATTGCCGATCAATGAAGAGTTCGACTGGGTGCATCGGGTGTCGATCGAATTGACCACCAAGATGCTGGCGACGCTGTTCGATTTTCCCTGGGACGACCGCGCCAAGTTGACGCGCTGGTCGGACGTCACCACGGCGTTGCCCGGTGGCGGGATCATCGATTCTGAAGAACAGCGCATGGCCGAGCTGATGGAGTGCGCGACGTATTTCACCGAGCTGTGGAACCAGCGCGTGAATGCCGAACCCAAGAACGATCTCATCTCGATGATGGCCCATTCGGAGTCAACACGACACATGGCGCCCGAGGAATATCTCGGAAACATCGTGCTGCTGATCGTCGGCGGCAACGACACCACCCGCAACTCGATGACCGGCGGTGTGTTGGCCCTGAACGAATTTCCCGACGAATACCGCAAACTGTCCGCCAACCCGGCGTTGATCAGCTCTATGGTGTCGGAGATCATCCGGTGGCAAACACCTCTTTCGCACATGCGTCGTACCGCATTGGAAGACATCGAGTTCGGCGGCAAGCACATCCGCCAGGGCGACAAAGTCGTGATGTGGTACGTGTCCGGCAACCGGGACCCCGAGGCCATCGACAATCCCGACACATTCATCATCGATCGCGCCAAGCCCCGCCAGCACTTGTCCTTCGGGTTCGGCATCCACCGCTGCGTCGGCAACAGACTCGCCGAACTACAGCTCAACATCCTGTGGGAAGAAATCCTCAAACGGTGGCCGGACCCACTGCAGATCCAGGTTCTTCAAGAACCGACCCGCGTGCTCTCACCGTTCGTCAAGGGCTACGAATCGCTGCCCGTGCGCATCAACGCCTGATGATCCACACCGGCGTGACCGAAGCCGTTGTGGTGGTCGGTGCCGGCCAGGCTGGCGCACAGACAGTCACCAGCCTTCGACAAAGAGGGTTCGAGGGGCAGATCACCCTGCTCGGCGACGAGCCGGCGCTGCCCTATCAGCGCCCCCCACTGTCGAAAGCCTTCCTGGCCGGCACCCTCCCGCTGGACCGCCTGTACCTACGCCCTGCGGCGTTCTACCAGCAAGCCCAGGTCGATGTCATGGTCGACACTCGGGTGAGCGAGCTCGACACCGAAAACAGACGCGTCCGGCTCACCGACGGCCGCGCTATCAGCTTCGATCACTTGGTGCTGGCCACCGGCGGCCGCCCCCGCCCGCTGGCCTGCCCTGGTGCCGATCACCCCCGCGTCCACTACCTGCGAACAGTGACCGACGTAGACAGGATCCGCTCCCAGTTCCATCCCGGGACACGGCTGGTCCTGGTGGGCGGTGGTTACATCGGCCTTGAAATCGCCGCGGTAGCCGCAGAACTCGGGTTGACCGTGACCGTCCTCGAAGCACAAACCACCGTCTTGGCACGGGTCACCTGTCCGACGGTGGCCCGCTTCTTCGAACACACTCACCGGCGAGCAGGAGTGACGATTCGGTGCGCAACGACAGTCACACGCATCCACGACAGCTCGTCCACCGCACGCATTGAACTCGATAGCGGCGAGTACATCGACGCAGACCTCGTCATAGTCGGGATAGGATTGCTCCCCAACGTCGACTTAGCCTCAGCAGCTGGGCTGACATGCGAAAGCGGCATCGTCGTGGACAGCCGTTGCCAGACGAGCGCACCTAGCATCTACGCAGCTGGTGACTGCACCCAGTACCCGAGCCCCATATACGGCCGACCACTTCACCTCGAGTCGGTGCACAACGCCATCGAACAGGCCAAAACGGCCGCCGCAGCGATCCTCGGCAGAGACGAGCCGTTCCGTCAAGTCCCCTGGTTCTGGTCAGACCAGTACAACATCAAACTACAGACGGCCGGCGTCAACGAAGGTTACGACGACGTGATCATCCGGGGTGATCCGGCCTCAGCATCGTTTGCAGCCTTCTACATGCGCGCCGGGAAACTGCTGGCCGTCGATGCAATCAACCGGCCGCGCGAATTCATGGCGTCGAAAACCCTTATCGCCGAACGCGCAGAGGTAGACCCGACGCAACTCGCCGACGAGAGCCTCCCCCTCACAGCCCTTGCGGCGGCGGTCAACGGCCCTACCCGCGCAACGTCCCCAACCTCCCTTCTAACCCACTGATAAAGGAATCGAAATGCCGAAGATCACCTACATCGACTACACCGGTACGAGCCGCTGCGTTGACGCCGAAAACGGCATGTCACTGATGGAAATCGCCATCAATAACAACGTGCCAGGCATCGACGGGGACTGCGGCGGGGAGTGCGCATGCGCGACATGCCATGTGCACGTCGATGCAGACTGGTTGGACAAACTGCCGCCCAGCAGCGACCAAGAGGTGTCAATGCTGGAATTCTGTGATGGCGTAGACCACACATCCCGACTCGGCTGCCAAATCAAGATTTGCCCGACTTTGGATGGCATCGTCGTACGGACACCAGCTGCACAACATTAGCTACCCCGGCCCGAGACCGCAGCTACACACGTTATCGAGACAGTCCCTCCCTAATCGGCCAGTCCCAGCGATTGCGAGGCAGGCCCCGGAATCCCCGACGAGAATCGGGGAAGGCTGACAGCAAAGTACGTCATGGCCTATCAGCTAAGCTAGCCAGGTCGAGGTCGGGTTTGCCGACTGCTCGTCCGCATCGTCGGCAGGTCCCGGATCCGTCGGGTCATCCTCAGATCTGCGGCATCGACCGGCCCCGCCGCGACCCTTGGGCGTCGTTGACCGCGACCTTCGTCGGCTTCGGTGAAATCGGTTGCGCGACAGCGGTGGTGTCGACATTGTTGACGACGGTTGAGAACCCGGCCAGTCGCGACGGGGTGGGTTCTAGCTAGCCTACTTTTCAACCGGCGTCAACATACGGGGGCGGGGCCGGATCCTGCACCGGCTGGCCGATCAGCCAAGCCCGCGGCAACTACGTCGCGCGTGCTGCGGCGAACTTCCGGTTTTTCGCCGACCATGCGCGGCTGGCCACCGCGGAGGTTCTGCCCATGGACAGCGGCCACCACGCCTACACCCGGTTTGAGCCGGCCGGAGTGGTAGCGGCCATCGCGCCGTGGAACTTCCCCCTGATGCTGGAGACCTGGAAGATCGCCCCACGGCGCTGGCGTGGGGCAACACCGTGGTGCTCAAACCCGCCGAGGACACCATCCTGGGCAGGCTTGCCATCTAAGCCGGCATGCCCCCGGGCGTGCTCAACGTGGTGCACGGCTACGGGCCCGACTCTGCCGGGCAGGCGCTCACCGAGAACCCCGACGTCGACCGGATCACCTTCACCGGTGAATCGGGCACCGGCCGGATCATCGCCCGGGCAGCGGCGGGCAACCTGACACCGGTGAGCCTGGAGCTCGGCGGCAAAGGCGCCAACGTGGTGTTCGCCGACGCCGACCTTCACACCGCGGTGGAGTGGTCGATCAAGGCGATCTTCATCAACACCGGCCAGGTGTGTCTGGCGGGGTCCCGGTTGTATGTGCAGCGCGACATCTACGACGAGTTCCTGCGCCGGTTCACCCAAGCGGCGCAGGCGATGGTGGTCGGCGACCCCAAACAGGAAACCACCCAGATCGGCCCGCTGGCCTCTCAGGAGCACTACCGCAAGGTGCGCGGCTACGTCGAAACCATCGAGTCAGAAGGCGGTTCCATCGTCACCGGTGGGCTCGGCGAGGGCTGGGGTGTGTTGCCCACCGTCGTGACCGGACTGGGCCAGCAGGCCCGCTGCAGCCGCGAGGAGATCTTCGGCCCGGTGGCGGTGGTGATCTCCCGTTTGACACCGAGGCCGAGGCGATCCGGTTGGCCAACGACACCCGCTACGGCCTAAACGCGATGCTGTTCACCGAAAACCTGCACCGCGCCCACCGGGTCTCCGCCGCCCTGCGGGCCGGCACCGTGTGGGTCAACTGCTTTTTCGTCCGCGACCTGCGCGCACCCTTCGGCGGGGTCGGCGACTCCGGCATCGGCCGCGAAGGCGGCACCTTCAGCCGCGAATTCTTCACCGAACCCAAGGCCGTAGTCATGCAAATACAGCCAAGCTGACCCCCGACCGGGCCGCCCGCCGTGGCACACATAATCTGTTCTCCGTGTACTGAATAGTCGGCAGCGCCGGTCCAGGGATGACCTGTCGGTGGACCACCGTCGCGTCCAGGTCTATTGCGACAGCGACCAGTGCGACGCCCGAGGGTTGCCCTTAATCGGACAGTCGTGAGCGTTCGCGTGGCATCGGAACAACGACGGTGGTCCCGGCGGCATCGTGGGTGAGTTCGGTGATCACCGCTGCAAGTGTTCTGATCTTGGCTTGTAGTTGAGTGTTCTCGGCGGCCAGTTGCTGATTGTGATCGCGGGCGTGTGCGAGTTGGCGTTGCACGGCCTCGATGCTCGGGGCAACGGGTCCGCACCCGACCGCCGCCTTGAACTCGTTGAGTAAATCGCTGTGATGTTCGTAGAGTCTTTGCCGTGGTACGCCCGATTCGACCGCCAGTGCCACGACGGTGCGTGCACCGGTGCTCCGCTCGGCATGGTTGTCTCGTAGGCGGCCGATGGCGGCCTGAACCAGTTGGCGTTCCTCCTCGTTTCGGGCGGCGCTAACGCGCACGGTGGTCATTCGTTGTCCCCGTCCTGGTCTGGGTTTGGCGTCGGGCGGCTGGATTCGTGGTCCGCGAGGGTCTTCAGGTGCTCGATCAAACGCGTCTGAATGCGTTGTCGCAGCGGTTCGGGCAGTCCGGGCGCCGCCATGTCCTGCTGGAGTGCGCCGACGTGCTCGCGAAGGTTGACGGCATCGCGGTCGGTGCGGGCGGCGTTGACGCAACCGAGCCGGCACCGGGTCCAGGAGGGTTCATCGGAACTATCGCTGGGTGGCAGGCAGGCCGCGGTGGCGCGTCGGAACACGCAGGTCAGGACCGCGCCGTGGTGGATCTGCAGGGCGGGGTTCGATAGCGCGGCGTTGACCTGACCGGTGGTGGTCACCGTCAGTCCCGCAAACGTGCGTGCCCGCGCGATGCGAGCCCGGTATTCCTCGGCGGCCGGACCAGAGACGTGTTCACCGGCCTCGAGGCGCTGGGCATCGTCGTGGATGGTCTCAGCGCGGTGCAGAAATCGTTCGAAGGTGATGTCGTCGGGAAATCCTGAATCAGCTCCACCGGCATAGCCGTGGATCATTTGTGTGTGCAGGTGGCCGTATTGCGTTGCGCCAGCGATGGTTCCGCCTGGCCGCCGGACGATGTGCCATGCCAGGGTCCGTCGCAGGCGCGGCACTTGAATGCTGCCGTACGGATCAGCAGGTATCAGCGGATGATCGACTACCGGAGCGACCTCTTGGTTGAACCAGTCGATGAAACGAGTGATGTCGGTGTTGATGGAGCCGGGTGTTCTCGTACGGGTGGCCCCGAAGAGGAACCGTTGCTGGGAGCACACGCTGAATGCCGGGAAGAGCAGGTCGCTGACCGTGATCTGTTCCAGGACGGTGACGGCGTGGGCGGTTTCGTCGGTGACGACCCACGGGATCGTGGCAGGTGACCGCTGTCGGCGCCCATCATCAGCCTTCAACTGCAGCCCGGACATGAACGTCAACTCCAGCGTGGGGTCGCGGCTGATGCATCCGCGCCGCAGGTTCAGGGCCTCGCCGGTCCGCACACCCGAGAGGTAGGCGATCACGAGGAAACAGGCAACCGTGACATGACGCAGCAGCCCGACGAGTTCTCGCGCATCGACTGGCTCGTCACGCCAGGGCTTGGTGCCGATGTGGTTGAATGTGTTGATACGCAAAAGATTAACGTCTATCGGCAATCCGGATGCCGCCAACATGACCGGCGTCTCCTTCATGCGTTTCAGTTCGGTGTGGTGCATCCATCCGCCCACCGCCAGGCCCATCAGGTCGACACTGGTCACCTCACCGGTCCGGATCCCGGGAAGTGCGGCGTCGTTGCGGTCGAGTGCAGCGAGCACGCATTCGAGTTGGGCCTTGGTGGTCTCGAATACCGACACCGTGCGCGTGGGCGCCCGGCGGATGGCGGGGGCGATCTGGTGGGCAAGATGGCGCATCGCGAGCAGGTTGCGTGCGGCGGGAAGCAGGTCGGCTGCGATCGTGTGGGTGACCGCGATCGCCCCGGAGAGCAGCGGTTCCATCACATCCGGATGGATGCGGGGGGTGGTGTTGGGCTTGCCCCAAGAGGATTCGTAGTGGGCGAGTCCTCGTGCACTCGCACCGCCCCACAGCGGGCCCGCGGGGAGCCGGCACTGGGCGGGCAACTCCTCCCGATAGAGGTGTAGCCGTTTGATGGCTTGCAGCGCGCAGCGTTTGGTTCCGGCGCTCTCACCGGTGGCGTCGGTGACGTAATGCAGGTAATCGTCGAGGTGTTCGGTGCTGACCTGGTCGAACGATGTCACACCCGCGTCGCTCAGCCACGTCGTGAACCGCCGCAGCGGCACCAGCTCGCCCAAGATCGTCTTGACGTGCGGATGAAGCGATCGCGCACTGTCGAGCCGAGGTGCGTCATCAACGAGGTTGAGCAGGGCGAAGAGGTAGAGCTTGCAAGCGTGGTGAAACGGCGCCGGGAACCGGCCCCAGTGCACGGCCTGCCGGGCGCTGTGCCGGTCTTTGATCGCCCCGGACAGATCCCACACCGGGTCACCGAATCGGCTCCGGACCCCCTCCACGTGCAGGGTGCGGTTCAGCAGCACCTCCGTTCCTGGGCCGATGCCGATACCGGCCACGACGTCGAGTGCTACAGCCGCGCGGGTCATGACGCTTCCAGGTGTCCGGCCAGCAAAAGATCCACTTTTCGATGATCGCCGTCGGTGATCTCGGCGCGCGCCGCCCTCAGCTGGGCCTGCTCGTACTCGGTGAAGATGTCGTCCAGTTGCGCGAGCGGACCCGCGTGATCGGCGATCCACTGCCCCAGCGGCATCTGCGTGCGCAGTTCGCGAAGCCGGTCGGCAACGACCAGTTGAACGGGCAGATGCCGCGGGAAGGCGCGGGCGTTGCTGCAGTCCAGACACGTCATGAACGACTGCCGGCACCGCTTCCCGTCGACCGGTGAGTGGTCAAAATCACCGCAGGCGCCCAGCACCGCGTCGCGCCCGGATCCGTCGTCCTGGTTGTCTGGATGTGTCGTCATGGCGCGGCGGGCCAGTGCTTGGGTGACCTGGGCATCGAGGGCCTCGCGAACGATCTGGAACCCCTCGTTGCGCACAGACTCCATACGCCCCAGATAACCGGCCAACGTCGCCGGGGTGTGCGCGATGGGCTGGCGGACCTGCTCCAGATAGGTCTTGCGCAGCCGATCCATACTGATCCCCAAGAGCAACTCGTCGTGTCCGGGATCGCCGGTCAGCCACGGCGTCATCCACCGCCGTCGCGCATCGAATCCGGAAGCGGTGCTGCTGATTCCGTAGCCGAACAGTTTCTGTTCGCAGCGGTCGGGCTGGGCACTGTAGTAGATGAACGCTTGCTGGTTTCCGGTCAGCGTGCGGGCCGGGTCGGTCAACTCCAGCAGCGACATGAACACCCCATAGGCCGTGGTGAGCGACGTGTTGGCCACCGCGGTGCGCCGATCCTGGCCAGCAAGCGGGCGCAGTTCGGGGCGCAGCGCGGTCACCGGCACCGTCATCACCGACCGCCGCCCACGGCGGGGCTTGTCGGCGCCGACGAACACGATGCCGGGTTCGGCAGGACTGCTGGCATGTCGGTGCGGGGCAGCCAACGAGTCCAGCGTCGACAGGTTCAGCCCGGTCAAAGCCGCCAGCAGAACACCGAACGCCCATGCCTCACCGGGAGTCAGATGCAGCAACGACATCAGGCGGCATCCACCGGCTGCGGTCACCGCCCGCCGTGTCACGAACGCCCGTGCACCCGACGCGGTGCGGGGGAAGTCACCCTCACGAGCGCAATGATCCAGCGCCTCGGCCAGACTGCGGCGCGGGTCGGCGCGGGGAAGGTGATCGAAACGCCCCCCACGATAATCGGCGACCATTGCCCAATGAGTCTCTAACCGGGTCCGCGCCCGCCGAACCATTCCCCGTGCCACCACGGTGATGCGGCGAAGCTCATCAGCGGAATACGGTTGTCGCGCCGTGTTCGTCTTTGGGTGACGCACGCGCGTGAACGCCTGACGCGCCGGCTGGGAGACAACAGGACTGCAGCGCAGCAGAGTCTTCAGGCCATGCAACGAGCCAGGGCCGCTGGGTACCCGACACGACAGAGCGAGAAGCCGGGCATCCGCAGCGGACATTTCAGCCAGCCCTCGTATGCCTGGCCGGTTGTCGGCCAGCCAGCAGCAGCCATGCCGGGCGGCCTGCCACAGCGCGGCGGCGCCCCGTAATCGCTTGGATGATCCCAGCACACCGGTGGCGTCCTCGAACGCAACCGCGAAATCGTGGCGGATTCCGTGGGTGCCCGGCATAGAGCCGAAGTCGAAGTCCTTGCGCTGCGTGCCGTCCTCGCTGACGAACGTCACGATCAGCCCGCGACGCCGCGATACCGGCCGCCACGACGGATCCGGCTGCGCCGCGGGGCGACCCGTCATGGTTGGACCGCCAACACGCGAGACTCGCCGATACCCACTGTTGCGACGAGACGTTCCAAGGCTTCTCGATCGTCGGCGTCCATCAGCGCGATGAGCTCCTCGACCTGCAATACCTGGAACGGTTCCAGGTAGACGCTGCGCGTTACTTCACCGCTGCGATGTCCGAGGAGTGTCGCCAGGAGAAACCAGACGTCACCAAGCTGGTTGCGGAAGTCGCGCTGCTCCTCCCTGGTCAACATGTCGGTCCGGCGCCACGCGACGAACGTGGCGATGCAAAACCAGCGCAGCGCGAAGGAATGCCGCAGCATGTGGGGTCGACACCACAGCGGCGGACTTCCAGCTTCGGCAAGCGCTTTCGCGGCTCTGGTGTTCGCGCGGTCGAACGTCTTGTACCAGGCCTCTTTCCGCCGAGGTGTCCCGTCGTGATTGAGCCACAGCCACATCGGTTCCAGACCATTAGTGCCACGGCGGAACAGTTTCATTCGCGTCGATGGCCCGAGTGCGTCCAGACGGACCCTACGAAGCGATCCATTCTCGGCGACGACCTCCAGTTGCCCGTCCCGCCGCACATGCTCAAGGACCCATCGGTCTGCGATGTGCTCATACCGTCCGGCGTCCTGCGCGCGAGCGATAGCGGTTCTGCGACTGCCTTCCTGCAGATAGAAGTGAACGTGCTGGACCACACGGCGGCGCATCCAGAAGGTGCGACCGCTCCCATTCTTCGCGCAACGCGACGCGACGCGCGAACGCAGCAGTCCCTCAGATCCCGGCTGCGGCACCTCAATGGTCAGCATGGCGGCCCACTCGCCGACTCGCAAACCCGTCCCGAACAGGCCCTCCACGAACGCGACATCGCGATCCTCAGTTACTCCCCGCCAATCGTGGCGCGGCAAGCCTTCCGTCGTGAACCCGCGCAATCCCAGATTCCGCCACAACCGAAATGCCTGCGGGGTCAGCCATTTCACGTCGGATCTGCGCATCCCGGCGGGAGTGCTCTCCAGCGCGGCGTGACCCCCGATACCTCCGGATCTCGCTATTGCACGGGCTCGGACAGGGTTGTCGATTCCGTGCTGCTCGGCCGCCCACCAGTAGAACCCGCGGATCGCCGCGCGATCGACGCAAAAAGTATCGGCGCTCACATGCTCTGGGTTCTCCCGCGCCGATAGACGCCACTCCTTGAAGGCAGCCAGTTCCGAGCGTGTCGCCTGCCCCCATCCGACGCCCAGGACGTGCAGGAAATCCAGCCACACCTTCAACGACAAGGCGTAACGGCGCACAGTCGCGGTAGCCCTTCCCCTCACCAGCGGATCCCGCCAGTAGGCGTTCACCAGCGCATCCGCGCGGCCCCAGGGATCCAGAAAGAAGGGAGTGCCATCACGCGCACCGTTCCGCTTCGCCCACGCCAGGATATCGCCCACGCCAGGAAACAAGTCGTCCACCGGCTCGGATCGGCGACCGAAATCGTAGAAATGAAGAATCCAACCATCAGCGTTATCACCAGCCATCCCCGCCCCCTCTCTCCTCACGGGTATCGCCCCCATCATCACCGACCCGAATCTCCGAATGCGCTCGACACGCCTGTCGGGCAGTGAAC
>Ga0208328_1000198_pt1 | contig 31863 bp, 28 predicted proteins | sample DeeseametaMP2633_FD_184170 | JGI IMG/M metagenome (GOLD analysis project Ga0208328, IMG submission 184170) | Marine microbial communities from the Deep Atlantic Ocean - MP2633 (SPAdes) | ecosystem: Environmental > Aquatic > Marine > Unclassified | place: Northeast of Antigua and Barbuda, North...
CGGCGGCGACTACTGCCACGGTCTGATCCATCCCGAGCAGATGGGGCCGAACCGGCCCGGGCCGAGGGGTTATGTCGATCAGCCGATTCCCACGCAGGGGCTGTATCTGGGCAGCGCGGGGTGCCACGGTGGTCCGGGCATCACGTTCATCCCCGGGTACAACGCCGCCCAGCAGGTGCTCGCCGACCGCGGCTGAGCGCCCGGGCGGCTCCGTAGCGCCGGATTGCGGAGATCATCAGCTACATCTGTAACGAAAACCATCTGCTGACCGGTGCACAGTTTGGGGCACCCACGGTTGGGTCGCGCGAGGGCTCCAGCAAATCTCTTGATGGTTTCGGTGGGCGTTTGCCCCGAACCGGCCGCTCGGTGCTGAGTGCACAGCGCCCTGCGTCAGCGCCACTACCCGATGGCAAAGTCCCGAGAGTTGAATTCAAAGCCGTGCGCTCGACAAACTGTCAGTACGCGCCATGTTTCAGCGAAGCTAAACCGCGGCTCTTGCGGGGCGACGCCGGCCCACGGAGAAGCCGCCCAAGCGAACTTGCCACCACCGATTAACGAACCTATACGAAAGTTCAGTGCAGCAAATTAGCTCAACATATCAGTGCCTCTGAACAGGCATTTATCCGATTAGAGCGCCGCGAAAACATATTGACGTTCTCAACACAAACGCGCTTACTCGCGAGTAGGTTCAGGCGTGGCACAGATCACGTTCGGGTAAAGGAGACAAGATGAACCGTGCTGCGAAGTCCTACCTCACCTCGGGTGTTGCACTGGCAGGCGCAAGCGTCATCGCCGTATCGCCGGTGGTTGCCACGCCGCTGAGCCCTCCCGGCATGAACACCCATCCCGCGTTTTCGGTGTCCACCGCCGACCTGCAGCTCGCTACCACGGTGAACCCCCTCGCCGCGTGGGCAGAGGTGGTCTCCTCCGCATACAGCAACGTGGCCTCACTCGGCGAGGAGGTGTTGTCGGACCCTGCCCCCATCCTCCGTCAGTTCATCCTCAACCAGCTCAGCAACGGTGAGGCCCTCGTCTCCGCCGGGACAGGAGCCATCGGCGGATTCCTTGAATACCTGTCCCCGGACAACGCCTTCGGGTTGGGAGCTCAGCTCCAGACGGCCGCCGAACAACTGAGCTCGGGCAACATCGCCGGCGCGATCGAAACCGCAACCCAGGCCCTGTTCCTGGCGCCGGTGATCAGCGTGGCCTTCCCGGTGTTGGAAAGTGGTCTGCTGGACATCCCGGGCACGATGGCGCAGAACTTCGCGAACGTCGTCAAGACGGTCACCGATCCAAACACCGTGCTGCCCATCGCCCTCGGCGCGCTCGGTACGGTGTTGGCGCCGGTCAACGCATTCGGCGACAGCCTTCAGGAGACCTTCGATGCGCTGGGTGACGGCGACATCGGCGCGGCGCTCAACGCCGTCATCAACATCCCTGCTGCCGTCGTCGGTGCGGTGCTCAATGGCTACACCAATCTGGCGGGAAGTGTGTTCCCCGGATTGTTCTCCGAAGACGGTTTGGTCCATGCCCTCGTCGTGACGCTGCCCAGGGCGATCGCGGCGGCCATCGCACCGGAAGAGGAGGGTTCGGGGGCGGCGGCCAACGGGCCGGCGGATGTTCCCACGGCGGTGTTGGCCAGCGTCCAGACGGACGAGGAGCAGGCGTCTGACTCCGGTGCCGCCTCGGAGGACGCCGAGGGAGGCGGCGGTGCTGTGGCCGCTGTCGACGCGTCGGTGACCGAGGAGACGGCAGACGCGGCCGCGGCTCCTGAGGGCGAGGCGTCCGACGCTCAGGGCCAGGTCGTGGACGAATCTCCAGCCATCGACACCGAGGAGGTGTCCGACGAGGGTGGCGAAGCTACCGCCGAGCTGACGGAAGGTTCGGAGGAGTCCACAGGGGCCGAGGATGGACTCGCCGACGAGACCGAAAGCTCCGAGGAGGCTGCAGCATTGGAGGAGGCCCTGGACGCTGACGCGGAGGCTTCCGAGGACGGCTCCGGCGACGGCGACGTCACCGGCGACGAGGGCGGCAGTAACGCCGGCGATGATGAATCCGGTTCGGAGGACAGTGAATCGGCGGACGCCGACGCGGACTCGACCGGTTCGGACTCGGACGGGTCTGACAACGGCAGCGGTTCGGAGTCAGACGGAGGATCGGGCGACTCCGAGTAGTCCACGCACACCGTTCGGCCCCCTCGTCCAGCGAGGGGGCCGAACGCTGCTGACGTCAGGTGGCCGGACCGCTGGGGGTGGCGCCACCCTCGTCGGCCCAGTCGGCGCCTTCCTCGGCGCCCTTCGAGGGATCGCTGATCACGTCGTCGTCGGCCTCATCGGCGCCGGCGTCCGTCTCAGTGGTCTGGGGCTTGTCTTTGGTCACGACGCAGGATTACCCCGGCGGGCCATCGTTCATTCAGCCGCGTCGCCGTTGCAACTGCGTCATCCAGTCCTTGGGCACCCGCTCGCGCGGTCCCGGCACGGACTGTCCGGCCGGGCGACTCAGTGGGGCCGCCAGGTCCGCGCTGCCGTCAGGGCGGACGTAGTACTCGTCCCGGCCGTAATCCCAGTACCAGTCCTCGCCCGGTTCGAAGGACCGGATCACCGGATGCCCCGTGCTGCGCCAATGTGCCGACGCGTGCCGCGAGGGCGAGTCGTCGCAACAGCCGATGTGACCGCACCCGGCGCAGCGGCGCAGGTGCACCCACCACCCGCCGGCGGCCTCGCATTCGACACAGCCCGTGCCGCTCGGGGGAATGGTGGGATCAACCGCGTCGCTCACGACTCGAAGCGTAATCGCCGCAACGGCGCCCAGTCGGGTGAAGTCGGGCCACACCGATGTCGCCGTGGTCTATCGTCGCGCCATGGCAACCAAGGATTCTCGTGAGGTCGTGATCGAAGCGTCACCGGAACAGATTCTCGACGTCATCGCCGACGTCGAGGCCACCCCGACCTGGTCGCCGCAGTACCAGAAGGCGGAGATCCTCGAGAGCTACGACAACGGCAGGCCCAAGAAGGTGAAGATGACCGTCAAGGCGGCCGGGCTGACCGACGAGCAGGTGATCGAGTACACCTGGGGCGACAACGAGGTCACCTGGACGCTCGTATCCGCCAGTCAGCTCAAGGCCCAGGACGCCGGGTACACGTTGACCCCGGAGGGCGACAAGACGCGCGTGCGCTTCGACATCGCGATCGACCTGTCGGTGCCGATGCCCGGGTTCATCCTGAAACGCACGATGAAGGGTGGCGTGGAAACCGCCACCGAGGGACTTCGCAAGCAGGTCCTCAAGGTCACCAAGGGGTGAACCGGGGCCCGCTGGCAGACGTCCGCGTCATCGAGCTCGGCGGAATCGGGCCGGGACCGCACACCGGCATGATGCTGGCCGACCTGGGCGCCGACGTGGTGCGGGTCCGTCGCCCGGGCGGGCTGCAGATGCCCGCCGAGGACGCGGATCTGCTGCACCGCGGAAAACGCGTCGTCGACCTCGACCTCAAGACCGACGCCGCGACACTGCTCAACTTGATCGGCAAGGCCGACGTCCTGATCGACGGTTTCCGCCCCGGCACCTGTGAGCGGCTGGGCATCGGGCCCGACGACTGCGCAGCGGTCAACCCCAGGCTGATCTTCGCCCGCATCACCGGCTGGGGACAGCACGGCCCGCTCGCGCGCTCGGCGGGCCACGACATCAACTACCTGTCGATGACCGGCGCACTGTCGGCCATCGGCTACCGCGACCGCCCGCCGGTTCCCCCGCTGAACCTGGTCGCCGACTTCGGGGGCGGCTCGATGCTCGCGCTGGTCGGCATCGCGACGGCGCTCTACGAGCGCGAACGCTCCGGTCTGGGGCAGGTCGTCGACGCCGCCATGGTCGACGGTGTCAGCATCCTGTCGCAGATCGCGTGGACGATGAAGGCCCTCGGCACGCTGGCCGACGAACGCGAGTCGTTTCTGCTCGACGGCGCGGCACCGTTCTACCGCACCTATGAGACCGCCGACGGCCGGCATGTCGCGGTCGGCGCCATCGAACCGCAGTTCTACGCCGAGCTGGTCGCCGGCCTCGGATTGGCGGACACCGGACTGCCGCCGCAGATGGACCGTTCGTCGTGGCCGGCCCTGCACGAGATCTTCGCGCGTCGGATCGCGACCCGGACCCGCGACGAGTGGGTCGCGATCTTCGCCGGGCGCGACGCCTGCGTGACGCCGGTACTCACCTGGACCGAGGCTGCCGCCGGCGACCATCTGCGCGCACGGGGCACCATCGTGACCGACGGCGGCGTCGACCAGGCGGCTCCGGCGCCCCGTTTCGCTCGGACCCCCGCCCCTGCGGTGGGTGCCCCGCCGGCACAGGCCACCCACGTCGACGACATCGGTTGGTGAGCGGCGCATCGGGGTTAGCTGCACAAACCGGTGCGCGAGGCTGCCGTGATGGCTAGGATTTGCCGGTATGGCGGTTCGGGCATCCAGGGAAGTGGTGATCGAGGCCCCGCCGGAAGCGATCCTGGATGCGCTCGCCGACATCGATGCGGTGTCGTCCTGGTCGACTCTGCACAAGGACGCCGAGGTGCTCGATCGCCATCCCGACGGCAGACCGCATCACGTCCGGGCGACGTTGAAGATCATGGGCGTCACCGACAAGGAAGTCCTCGAATACCACTGGGGTGAGCGGTGGGTGGTGTGGGACGCCGAACAGACCTTTCAGCAGCGCGGCCAGCACGGCGAGTACAACCTGACCCCCGAAGGAGAAGAGCGGACCCGCGTGCGGTTCGACCTCATCCTCGATCTGGCCGCGCCGCTACCGCATTTCCTGGTCAAGAAGGCCAAGAAGATGGTGCTCGATGTCGCACTCGAGGAACTGCGCCGGCGAGTGCTCAACGGCACCGCCTAATCCGCGGGGCGCAGCGCCTGGAGCCGTCGGATCGCTTCGTCGAGCGTGTCGTCGCGTTTGCAGAATGCGAAGCGCACCAGGTGTTTCCATTGCTCGGCATGGGCGGCGGCCGGATCGCAGAACGCCGTCATCGGGATCGCGGCGACTCCGACGCGCTGCGGAAGGTCGGCGCAGAACGCGGTGCTGTCGTGGTAGCCGAGCGGGCGCGGGTCGGCACACAGGAAGTAGGTGCCGGAACTGTCGTGCACGTCGAACCCGATGTCGGTGAGTGCGGCGGACAGCCTGTCTCGCCGAGTCTGCAGCGACGCGCACAACGCCTGTACCCACGCGTCCTCGGTGGAGAGCGCCAGCGCCACGGCAGGCTGGAACGGCGCTCCGCCCACATAACTCAGATACTGCTTGGCCGCGCGCACACCGGCGATGAGATCAGCTGGGCCGCAGGCCCACCCGATCTTCCAGCCGGTCACGTTGAACATCTTCGCGGCGCTGGAGATCGTGATGGTGCGCTCGGCCATGCCCGGGTAACTCGCCAGCGGAACGTGCCGACGGCCCGGGGGATCGGAGAAGACGAGGTGTTCGTACACCTCGTCGGCGATGACGAGCAGGTCGGCCTCGACGGCCAGGGCGGCCAGCGCGCGGAGTTCGGCGTCACCGGCGACCATGCCGGTGGGATTGTGCGGCGAGTTGACGATCAACGCCCGGGTCTCGGGACCGATCGCCGCCCGGAGGCCCTCGACGTCGATGGCGAAGCCGTCCCCGTCCTGACGCATGGGCACGGCACGCCGGTGGCACCCGGCCATGGCGATCACCGGTGAGTAGGAGTCGTAGAACGGTTCGACGAGCAACACCTCGGAGCCCGGTTCCACCAGGCCGAGCACTGATGCCGCGATCGCCTCGGTGGCGCCGACCGTGACGAGCACCTCGGTGTCCGGGTCGTATTCCGTGCCGTAATGGCGGCTGCGCTGTCCGGCGATGGCCTGGCGCAGTTCGGGGATACCAAGGCCGGGCGGATACTGGTTCACACCGTCGGCGATGGCGCGCTGAGCAGCGCTGAGCATGGCGGCGGGGCCGTCTTCGTCGGGGAAGCCCTGGCCGAGATTCACCGCTCCTATTCGGGCCGCCAGTGCCGACATCTCGGCGAAAATGGTCACCGCATAGGGCTGCAGGCGTTCGACCGTCATGAGTCGGAGCCTATTGCTTCGCCATGGGGCCAAGTCGCCGGCCGGTGGAAACCGCCTACGCCCCGGGTGGGCCGACGGCGTCGCCCCCGTGGCGACGCCCGGCTGCGAACGATTGCACGAGATGGGCGCTAGCATTCAGGGCAGGGCGATCAACCGGAGTCGGACGCTCGGGGGCCGTTTCAGTGAGGCAGGGGGCGCGGTACATGCCACGACGAGTGACCATCGACGACGTGGCTCGCCTGGCCGAGGTTCATAAGGCGACGGTGTCGAGGGCGCTCAACGCCCAGACCCGTGACCAGGTCAACGCCGAAACTCTCAAGCGGGTCAAGCGGGCAGCCCGCCAACTCGGCTATGTGCCCAACGCCATGGCGCGCGGACTGCGCACCAGCAAGTCGATGACCATCGGCGTGATCATCCCCGATCTGATGAACCCGATCTTCCCGCCGATCATCCGCGGTATCGAGCACGTGTTGCAGGCGCAGGGTTACACCGTGCTCATCGCGAACACTGATTCGCACGACGAGGTGGAAGTGTCGGCTTTCGAATCGCTTCTCCAGCGCAGGGTCGACGGATTCATCCTGGCCACCGGCAGGCTCGACGACCAGCCGGTGGTCGAGGAGGCCGCCACCGCCGATGTTCCGGTGGTGCTGGTCAACCGCGACTCGGGCGTCGGGCGCTACCCGCTGGTCTCCGGTGACAACGCCCGCGGAATAGATTTGGCGGTCACCCATCTCGTCGAACTGGGCCACCCGCGGATCATCCACGTGGCCGGACCGCCGAACTTCTCCACGACCCGCACCAGGGCCGAGGCGTTCGAGGCGGCGGCTACCCGGGCCGGCGTCGAGCACGACACAATCTATGCCACTGCGCTGAGCACGGACGCCGGCTTCGAGGCGGCCGAAAAGTTGTTGTCCGACAACGGTGTTGCGCCGAGCGCGCTGGTCGCCGGCAATGACCTGGTGGCGCTGGGCCTGATTCGGCGGTTGCGCGTACAGGGGCTGCGCTGCCCCGACGAGGTGTCGGTGGTGGGTTTCAACGACATGCCGTTCGCCGGTGACTTCTGGCCCCCGCTGACCACGGTGCGGATGCCGCTGCGGGAGATCGGCGCTGAGGCCGCCCGGCTGTTGCTGCGTGGCATCGAGGCGGGCGAGCAGGAAGCGGCGACGCTGACCCTGCCGGTGTCGCTGGTGGTCCGGGGATCCACGGGTCCCTTCCGCAGCTGACCGGTGAAACCCGGTTCGGCCGGTTCCGCTAGGATCGCTGCAATCGATTGCGAAGGTGTGTGGTGGATCATCTGACCCTGGGCGTGTTCAGTCCGTCGGTGCTGCTCGACGTCGCCACGACGACGGGCCGACTGGCGGCCGCAGGCTTGACGGTGACCGATGTCGCGGTGCCGTCCTCGCCGGCGCAGTTCCAGGCCCTCGCCCGCGGTGCTTACGATGCGGTGTTCACCAGTCCCGACAACGCGCTCGCCTATCGCTTCCTGCCCTCGAACCCGTTGGGGGAGTTGCTCGATGTGGAGGTCGTGGCCGGCGTCGACCGTGGTCTGGGCCTGGTGCTGGCAGGGCGTGCGGGGTTCGACGCAACCGAGCGGGTCCGCGGCCGCCGGCTGGGTGTCGACGTGCCGAACTCGGGCTTCGCGTTCGTCGGTTACGCGCTGCTCGAAGAGTTGGGAGTGCACCGCGACGACGTGGACGTCGTCGCGCTGGGCTCGACCCCGAAGCGGGCCGCTGCGCTGAATGCCGGTGACTGTGAACTCTCCGTGCTCAACGCCGGCAACGAGCTCGTCGCGCGTTCCGGCGGAGCCGTGTTGCTGGCCGACGTGACGATGCTCGGGCCCTACCTGGGTACGGTGCTTGCGCGGATGCGTCAGGCGCCGGGAGCCGACGCGGTGGACAGGCTCTCCGGGGTATTGGCCGAGACGGCCGCAGCGATCCGCACCGGCGAGTTGTCCGGGCAGGCTGGTGAATCCGCAGCCCGGCTGCTCCGGCTGGGTCCCGCCGACGCGGCCGAGCACGTGGCGGTGCTGAGTGACCCGGATCGGGGCCTGGTCGACGACGCCACGGTGCCGGCCTCGGCGTTGGAGACCCTGGTCGAGTTGCGCAGAAGGTTCCTGCCCGTCGCGGAATTGGACGGCCTGACACAACGATTCGATGAGATGGTGCGCTCGGCGGTGCTGGTCGGCTGAGAGCCGCCCCGGTCATTCCCGCAGAACGTATCTCGACCGGGCCATCGTAGTGGCGGCCGCATAACCCACCGCCGCCACCGTCGTCAGCGCGAACAACAGCTCGAATCGGTGGTTTGCGGCGGCCAGGTTGCCCGCGCCTGCCCCCAAGGACGCTCCCACGAACAACGAGATGGAGAAGAAGGACATCCCGATCGCCCGCCCATCGGCCACCGCGTCGGTCATCCAGGTCTGCATGGTGGTGTGGCCCAGCGCCCAGGCCAGGCCCAGCAGGATCGCGGCGCTGAGCACGGTGGCCAGCGAGATGTACACGGCGACAGCGATATAGGCGGCGATGATGGCCAGCCCGGCCAGCAGCAGAAGCATCCAGGCAGGCCATCTTCCCAGCACCAGCTTCATGAGCTGGCTGACCGTGACCACCGCCGCGCCGAACGATGCCGTGGCAGCCCCGGCGACCAGCACGCTGGCACCGGTCGCCTGCAGTGCGACGGCGAGGTAGTTGAACACGCCGATCAGCAGCGCGCCCTCGGCGACGGTGAAGATCAGAATCGCGATAGCCCAACGGTTGCGCGCAAGCCGGCGCAACGAGGGCAGCAGCCGCTCCCTGGCGGCCCCGGCGGGTTCCTCGAGTCGGACCAGCCCGGTGATCAGGAGCAGCGCGGCGGCCGCGACCGCGACGTACACCCACCGCCAGCCCCACCACTGGGCGATCGCGCCGGCGCCCACGGTTCCCGCCGCCAAGCCGAGCGAGATCGCCGCGGCGAGATTCGCGGTGGCCACCGCGCGTTGCGTGATGGGCAGCGAGTCGCCGTAGTAGATGAGCACGGTGGTGATGGTCGCCGAGAAGGCGGCTCCGGCCAGTCCCCTGGTCACGCTGTAGGTCAGCACGTCGTCGGCGAATGCCGTAGCGAGGTTCGCGATCCCGCCGATGGCGGTGGAGGCCACGAGGATCCGGACCCGGCCGAAGCGGGCGGCCAGCGTGGCCCAGCCCAGTTGCAGCGCGGCGTAGCTCGCCGCATACACCGTCAGGGACAGGCCGATCCCGTCGATGGGGGACCCGAGGTCGTCGGCGATCACCGGTACCAGCGGGGGCATCACCGAGCGGTCGATCATCGAGACGAACGCGGCGATGACCAGGATCATCGCCGGGTGCTCAGCGGCGCACCGGAATGATCCAGATCATCCACGGGGCGGCCACACCGGAACCTCGGCGCGACCGGAACGGAATCGCACGGATTTGGAGCGGACGAACTCATGCAAGGTCTCGGCGGCGTTCTCCCGCCCGAATCCGCTGCCCTTCTGGCCGCCGAACGGGGAACCCAGAAACGAGCGGCGCATGTAGTTGTTCACGAAGATCATCCCGGCTTCGAGTCGCTGCGCAATGTGCCACGCGGCCGCCTCGTCCCGGGTGATCATCGCCGCGGTCAGTCCGTAGTCGGTGCCGTTGGCGATCTCGACGGCCTCGTCGATCGTCGCGTAGCGCATGATGAGCGCTATCGGTCCGAAGATCTCTTCCTGTCCGGCAGTGGAATCGGGCGCCACATCGACCAGAACAGTGGGCGGCACCCAGTAGCCGTCCTGGTAGCGCCCCTCGGTGGGAACCGTTCCCTGTCCGACGATTCGGGCGCCTTCGTCGAGTGCGGTCTGCAGATAACCCAGCACCCGGTCCCGGTGTCTGGCGTCGACCATCGGGCCCACATCGGTGCGCGGGTCCAGGCCGTCGCCGACGACCAGCGCGCATGCCGCGGCGACGAAGCGCTCGACGAAGCGGTCGTAGACGTCGTCGTGAAGCAGGATGCGTGCGGTCGACGTGCACGCCTCGCCCTGGTTGTAGAACATCGCTTCGATCGCGACGGTGACGGCGAGCTCGATGTCGGCGTCGGGGAACACGATCAGCGCGTTCTTGCCGCCGAGTTCCATGGTCGCGTAGGTCAGATTCTGCGCCGCGGTCTGCAGCACCGCGCGGCCGGTGGCCGTCGCGCCGGTGAAACTGATGCGCTCGACCCCGGGGTGGCCGGCGAGCGCGGCACCGGCGGACAGGCCGGCCACCGCGTTGAGTACGCCGGGGGGCAGCACCTCGTTGGCGATCTCGACCAGGCGCAGCACCGTCAACGGCGCCTGCTCGCCGGGTTTGATCACCACGGTGTTGCCGGTGATCAACGCCGGAGCACCCTTCTTGGCGAAGTGGATGGGCGGCCAGTTGAACGGCAGGATGGCCGCCACCACGCCGTAGGGTTCGTAGATCACCCGCGTTTCGATCGGTCCCTGGTCGATGATCTCGCCGGGCAGGCTGTCGCCGAGTCCGGCGAAGAACTCGAAGCAGTTGGAACTGAACGCGACGTCGTTGGCCAGGGCATCACGTTTGGGCTTGCCGTTCTCCCGCGACACCAGCGCGGCCAGTTCGTCGGCGTGCGCCCGGATGCGTTCGGCGACCTGTTTGAGGTAGGCCCCGCGTTGCCGGCCGGTCAGCGCGCGCCAGGCCGGGAGCGCGGCGCGGGCCGATTCGACCGCGCGGTGGACGAGCGCATCGTCGGACGAGGCGACCGTCGCCAGCGGCGCGCCGGTGGCGGGTTCGGTGACCTCGAACGTCGGGAGGTCCCCGGCCGCGACGAACGCACCGTCGACAAACGCACCCCACCGGGCCACTGAAGGGGAGTCGGCCGTGGCGCTGTCGGTCATCGTCATGGGCACTCCGTGACTGTCAGGCAGGCCGGTGTAGCGCTGCAATCGATTGCGGATGACTATAGACCTGGCCGGCCACGCTCGGAAGTCCCCATCGCGGAGCCGGGAGGCTCTGTCGGAAAACGCCTGCAGCCGGGCGTGGCACCCATGCGTCCTGACGAATGGGGGTGTTGACACCGGATGCCTGCTGTGTGACTATTCACTGCAATCGATTGCATATGATCTGCATTACAGTGAAGGTCGCGTCGGGGCAATCGGTCTGACAGAGAGGTTGGACATGCGTTTCACCACTGCTTTTCGCGCGATCGCCGCAGCCGCGGCCATCGCGCTGACCGCATCGGCATGTTCTGCCGACGGCGGAGGAGACGGCGACACCATCCGGATCGGGGCCTCGTTGCCGCTGACCGGTGAGTTCAGCCAGGGCGGTCTGGACACCCAGCGTGGATACGAAACCTGGGTGGAGATGACCAACGAGGCCGGCGGTCTGCTCGGCAAGCCGGTGGAGATCATCGTCAAGGACGACGCCACCCAGCAGGAGACCGCGGTCAGCAACTACAACAACCTGATCGCGCAGGACAAGGTCGACCTGCTGCTGGGTAGTCAGTCGTCACTGCTCAACATCCCCGCCTCGGCAATCGCTGAGAAGAACAAGATGCTGTTCGTCTGCCCGTCCTGCGGGTCGCCGGACATGTTCAACCGCGGCTTCTCCTACATCTTCTTCTCTCAGCAGGCCATCGCCACCGATCAGGCCAAGGTGTTCGCCGAGTGGATCGCCGCACTACCGCCGGAGCAGCGGCCCAAGACCGCCGCCTACCCCGCGCTCGACGATCCGTTCACCGGACCTGTCGTGGAGGGTGCCGAGAAGATCCTCTCGGCCGCCGGAGTCGAGACCGTCTACAAGGACCAGTACCCCGCGACGACGAAGAACTTCGACTCCGTGGTCAACGCAATGCGCGACGCCGGAGCTGAAATCGTCGTTCAGGGAGCACAATTCGAGGACGGGGTCAACATGATCCGGTCGATGAACCGGGCGAACTACGAGCCCTCCATCCTCTATCAGAGCAGCTCACCCACCTACGGTCAGCAGTACCTCGACGCGGTCGGACCGCAGAACGCCGAGGGTGTGTTCTTCTCGATGAGTTACAGCCCACTTGCCGACACCCCGGACAACGCCGAGTTCGTCAAGCGCTACCAGGACAAGTTCGACCAGCTGCCCCCCGAGGATGCCGCGGACGGATTCGCGGCCGGTCAGGTGCTGGCCGCCGCCGTCACCGCTGTCGGTTCCTTGGACGACCAGGCGGCTCTGGCGGACTGGCTGCGCGGCAACAGTGTTGAGACCCTGCTGGGGAACCTCAGCTGGAATCCCGACGGCAGTCCGCGGGGCGACTTCCTGGTCGGACAGTGGCAGGGCGGGGTGTCGGAGGTCGTGTTGCCGACCGATGTGGCCACCTCGGACAAGATCATGCGCTGGCACGGCGGAGACATCTGAGCCGGTCGGGCGTCCGTCCCCAGTGAGGAGCTGTAAACCATGACTTCCCTTGTCCAAACGCTCATCCTCGGCCTGCTGGTCGGAGCGCTCTACGCGCTGATGGCGTCGGGTCTGACCCTGATCTTCGGGGTCATGCGGGTGATCAACCTCGCCCACGGCGCCTTCGCGGTGCTGGCGGCGTTTCTCACCTTCACCCTGTGGCGCAGCCTGGGCCTGGACCCGCTGCTGTCCATCCCGATCGTGATGGTGGTGATGTTCGGTCTCGGCTGGCTGGTGTACGTGCTGGTGATCCGGCACGTGCGCGGCGCCCACGTCACGATGACCGTGCTGGCCACGTTCGGAATCGCGTTGATGCTCGAGGGAATCATGGGATTCGTCTGGGGCAACACCTCCACCACCGTGGTGGTGTCCTACACCGACGCCTCACTGACTCTCGGCTCCATTTACATCCCGCAAGCCATGCTCATCGCCGCGGTCATCGCGGTCGCGGTGATGGGCGGGCTGTATCTACTGCTCAACCACACCTGGGCGGGGCGGGCGATCCGGGCCGCATCGTCCAACGAGGGCGGAGCATTACTGGTCGGTGTCAGCGTCGCCACCATCGCCGCACTCACCTTCGCCATCGGGGTGGCCACCCTCGGAGCCGGCGGGGCGATGCTGTCCACCATCTATCCGTTCCTGCCCGGCACGCACTACCAGTGGATCGCCCGCCTGTTGGCCATCGTCGTGCTGGGCGGGCTCGGCAGCCTTCCCGGCGCGATCCTCGGGGCACTCGTGATCGGCGTCGGGGAGATGGCGGCCACCGCCTACATCGGGGCGGCCTGGCCGGTCGCGGTTCCGTTCCTCGTCATCATCGTCGTGCTGATCACCCGGCCCCAGGGCCTCCTCGGCACCCGGCTCAGAGAGGACGCGGTCGCATGAGTGATACTGACATGAGAGACAACAGGTCTCGTCTGCTGGATCCCGGACTGCACAAGTGGGTCAGCCGTGTAGTGCTCGTCGCCGCTGGGCTGGTGGTCGTGTTGTTCCCGCTGTCGCCCAGCCTGTCTGCACAGAACATCGTCATCCTGTCGCTGGTACTGGCCATCGGTGCCAGCGGGCTGAACATCATCACGGGTTTCACCGGGTACCTGTCGTTGAGTCAGGGTGCGTTCATCGGAATCGGCGCCTACGTCGGGGCCATCCTGGCCACCCGGTTCCCCGACGTCCAACCGCTGCTGTGGGCGCCGATCGCCGGGGTGGTCGCAGCCGTGGTGGCGATGCTGCTGGGGCTGGTCACCTACCGGTCACGCGGCCCGGCTTTCGTCATCATCACCGTGGCATTCCTGTTCCTCATCCAGTTCGTCGCCATCGAATGGGTGGGAGTCACCAACGGGACCGCCGGGCTGACCCTGCCGCTGCCGGATTGGCCTGCGGCATGGGGGAATTGGCCATTCCACCTGGCGCTGGTGGTTTTGCTGGGGCTGTCACTGGCGATGACGTGGTGGATCCGGCGCACCAAGTTCGGCATGGGTCTGATCGCGATTCGGGAGGATGAGGGCAAGGCCGGCACCATCGGTGTCAACGCTCCGGTGTACAAATTGCTCGCCTTCGGGCTCAGCGCGCTGTTCGTCGGTATGGCGGGGTCGGTCTACGGGTACTACCTGTCATTCGTCGACCCCATCGGCATGTTCTCGATCATCACCAGCGCGCTGATCGTGCTCGCGGTGATTCTCGGCGGTCGGGGCACTCTGTGGGGACCGGTTCTCGGCGCGTTCATCATCCAGCCGGTCAACATCTACGCCAACCAGGCCTTCGGTGGTGGCAATGCCCGGTTGGTGCTGTTCGGCGGTCTGCTGGTGCTGCTGGTCATCCTGCTGCCCCGGGGGATTCTGCCCACGCTGGCGGCGTACATCGAGAAGGCGCGAACGAAGGGGACGGTGGGCCTGTCCGGCGCCCGGCTGAACCCGCTGGACCGACCCCTGGTGCGGGCCGAGATCCGCAAGCCGGAGCCCACCGGACGCACCCTGCTCGAAGTGCGCGGACTGCACAAGAGTTTTGGCGGCAACCACGCCGTCAACGATTGCAGCTTCACCGTGCCAGAAGGGTCCATCACCGCGCTGATCGGCCCCAACGGTTCGGGAAAGACCACGGTCTTCAACCTGATCTCGGGCACCATGACCCCCGACAGAGGTGAGATTCTGTTGGGCGGTCAGCGCATCGACAACATCTCCCCGTGGTCGCGCGCGCATCACGGCCTGGGCCGCACCTTCCAGATCACCCGGCTGTTCCGCGAGATGACGGTGCTCGAGAACGTGGTGGCTCCGCTGCGCGACTTCTCGGTCGGACAGTTGGGGCTTGGCGCGGTCAGCGGCTCGGAAGCCGCCCGGGCCGAGGAACTGCTCGACTTCGTCGGGATGGCGGCCTACCGCGACGCGCGCGCCGGCGCGCTGTCCTACGGACAGCAGAAGCTCGTGGAACTCGCTCAGGTCATGATGCTGGATCCGAAGTTGATCCTTCTCGACGAGCCCGCCGGCGGCATCAATCCGACGTTGATCGAGCGCATGGGTGACCTGATCCGTGAGCTCAACGCCTCCGGCAAGACGTTCCTGCTCGTCGAGCACAACATGCCCTTCGTGGTGAATCTGTGCGACCCGATTCGGGTGCTCGCCCGTGGCGCGGTCATCGCGCAGGGCAGCCCCGAGCAGATCCAGAAGGACCCGCTGGTGCTCGACGCCTATCTGGGTGACGACTACCTGCTGGAAGCGCCTTCGAAGGGTTCGACCGTTCCCGTCGTGGAGAGGAATCCAGCATGATCCGGCTCGAAGGCGTGGTCGCCGGCTACGGCGGCGGGAACGTGCTCCAGGGCGTCGACCTCGAGGTCGGGGCGGGTGACCTGGGCTGCATCGTCGGACCGAACGGCGCCGGGAAATCCACCGTGTTGCGCGCCGTCAGCGGCATCCTCAAGCCGAGCGCAGGCCGAATCCTGCTGGACGGCAGGGACATCACGGGGATGGCGCCCGCTGAGGTGCTGGGATGCGGCGTCACCCAGGTGCCGCAGAGCAACGGATTGTTCCCGACGCTGACCGTGAAAGAGAACATTCTGATGGGTGCCTACGTCATCCGCAGGAAACGCTCGCTGGTCAGACAGCGCTACGACCAGGTGCTCGACATGTTCCCACTGGTTCGGGACAAGACCGGGGTGCGGTGCGGCAACCTGTCCGGCGGCCAGCGCCGCATGGTGGAGTTCGCGCGCTCGCTGATGCTCGACCCGAAACTGGTGCTGCTCGACGAACCGTCACTGGGCCTGGATCCCAAGTCGCTCGGCGTGATCGACGAAGCTGTCGCGGTCATGCGCTCAGCCGGTAAAGCCGTGCTGATGGTCGAGCAGAACGTCAGATTCGGTCTGCGGATGGCTTCGTCGGGCATCGTGATGGAAAGCGGCCGGGTGCTGCTCACCGGGCCCGCGGCCACCGTCTTGAACAACCCGGAGATCGCCGATCTCTACTTCGGGGGTGCGGTGCACGCGCCCAGTACCACCGAAACCCCCGCAACCCAGCCCACGGCATAACGAGAGAAGGAAAACGAACATGTCTGCCTCAACTATCAAGATCGGCTGGATCGGTGCAGGCCGTATGGGCGCCCAGCTCGTCACCCGGCTGCTGGATGCTGGCTACGACGTCACCGTGTACAACCGCACCGCGGCCAAGGCGGCCGCGCTGGCCGACAAGGGCGCCAAGGTGGTCACCCAGCCGGTGGACCTGGCCGATCGCGATCTGGTGTTCGCCATGGTGAGCTCCTCGAAGGACCTCGAGCAGGTGATGCTCGGCGACGGCGGCCTGCTGACCGGCCCCCAGTCACCCCGGGTGATCGCCGATTCGTCGACCGTCTCGGCCGAGGCCAGCGCACGGATCCGGGAGGCGGCCAACTCCCGCGGCTGCGACTTCCTGGCGACCCCGGTCAGCGGGAACCCGAAAGTCATTGCCGCAGGCAAACTCACGGTGGCGGTCTCTGGACCGCGCGAGGTGTTCGAGTCGATCGAGCCCGTGTTGAGCGTGTTCGGCCGTGGGGTGACCTATGTCGGAGAGGGCGAAGTTGCCCGGCTGGTCAAGATCGCCCACAATCTGATGCTGGGCGTGGTCACCCAATGCCTGGCCGAGATCACCGTACTCGTGGAGAAGGGCGGCGTGAGTCGCGCGGACTTCCTGGCCTTCCTCAACGACTCGGTCATGGGTTCGGTGTTCACACAGTACAAGTCCCCGGCTTTTGTGAACCTCGACTTCACCCCGACCTTCACCATGGGCCTGTTGCAGAAGGACTTCGACCTCGGCCTGGCAGCCGCCGACGAGCTGAAATCACCGATGCCGATCGCCTCGGCGACCCGCCAGATCATCGCGCAGGCCGCCGGCGCCGGTGTGGGCGTGGAGGAGGATTTCGCCACGCTGCTGCTCGAAGTGGCTCGGGGAGCCGGGGTCGAGCTGAAGTCCGAGGACGTCGCCGTCGACGACGGTCTGAGCCCAGCGGTGCATTCGTGACGGCGTTGGTGGCGCCACCGGTGGCGGTGCGTCCCCTCGGCGCACCTGGCCACATGGGGGTGGACTACGAGCAGCGGGTGGACTTCGCCCGGCTGCGGGACTACCGGATCGGTCGGGCCAAGGCCGCCTTGGAAGCCAGCGGGTGCGGCGCGTTCCTGCTGTTCGACTTCTACAACATCCGCTACACCACGCAGACCTGGATCGGTGGTGCGCTGGGCGACAAGATGATCCGGTACTGCCTGCTCACCCGCGACGGTGATCCGATCCTGTGGGACTTTGGGTCGGCGGTGCGCCATCACAAGCTGTATTCACCGTGGCTGCCGCAGGAGAACTGGCGGCCCGGGTTCCTCGGGTTCCGCGGCGCGGTGGCACCGGATGCGGGTTTGATGCGCGATGCGGTCACCGAGATCAAGGGCATCCTGGCCGACGCGGGTCTGGCCGGCGCCCCGGTGGGGATGGACATCGTGGAGCCGCCGTTCCTGTTCGAGATGCAGCGTCAGGGGTTGACCGTGGTCGACGCCCAGCAGAGCATGCTCGACGCGCGGGTGATCAAGTCCGCCGACGAGATCATGCTGCTCAATCAGGCCGCGGCCATGGTCGACGGGGTGTACCAGGACATCGTGGACGCGTTGCGGCCCGGCGTGCGGGAGAACGAGATCGTGGCCCTGGCCAACAAGCGGCTCTACGAGATGGGTTCGGATCAGGTAGAGGCAGTCAACGCGATCTCCGGTGAACGGTGCAACCCACACCCGCACAACTTCACCGACCGCATCATCCGTCCGGGTGATCAGGCGTTCTTCGACATCATCCACTCCTACAACGGCTATCGGACCTGCTACTACCGCACTTTCGGTGTCGGCAGCGCCACGCAGAGCCAGCGTGATGCCTACAAGCAGGCCAGGGAGTGGATGGACCGGTCGATCGACGCGATTCGGCCCGGCGTGGGGTCGGATCAGATCGCGCGGCTTCTGCCCAAGGCGGAAGACTTCGGGTTCGACAACGAGATGGCGGCGTTCGGGCTGCAGTTCGCCCACGGCCTGGGTCTCGGTCTGCACGAGCGGCCGATCATCTCCCGGCTGAACTCGCTGGAGAACCCGCTGGAGATCCAGGCCGGCATGGTGTTCGCGATGGAGACCTACGCCCCGGCCTCCGACGGCATCTCCGCGGCCCGCATCGAGGAGGAGGTCGTCGTCACCGACGACGGCCCGGTGATCCTCACCAAGTTCCCCGCCCAGGAACTGTTCGTCGCCAACGAGTACTGACCCCGAACCGGTAGGGACAAGCTCCCGGCCGTCCTCTGAGGGGGGCCGGGAGCTTGTTGTGTACTGCAATAGGCCATCCCCACAACGTTTTCGCAATCTGGGCTGGCCATCTCGTCTCGGAGGTCGAGATCCCACACGTCGACACGGCGGTACGCACCTGATCGAACCGGCACCGAGTATCGAACCGGCACTGAGTGGGGCCTGCGACGCGTGCGCCCCCCGGTCGCGTCAGGGGTCGTCGTGTCGGGCGCCGGTCAGGGTTGCAGTGATTCGGCCACTGCTGGTGCGAGTCCCGCCAGACTGTCGGTGCCCAGATCACCGTGGCGCAGATCGAGGGTCTTGAGGAACTTCTGCTGCCCCATGGTCAGTGCGATGAAGTAGCCCAACTCGACCAGTTCGGGTTCGGTGAAGTGGGTGTGCAGCTCGGCCCAGACCTCGTCGTCGGCGAGGCCGGGATCCCAGGCGATGGCTTCGGCCCACTTGAGCGCCGCCTTCTCCCGCGCGCCCAGCACGGTCGAGTCGCGGAACTCGATGACGTCGTCGAACTCGCGCTCGGTCAGCCCAGCCTCGGCACCCAGGTGGGACCGCTGCCCCGCGCAGTAGCCGCACTCCAGGCTCTTGGCGATGAACACCCGGGCCAGTTCCTTGACCGAATGGTCCAGAACGCCCTCCCGGAACGTCTGCTGCCAGGCTGCGGCGAAGGTGCGCAGCACCGCCGGCACGTGGGCGCGGATGGCTTGGCTCTCCAGTCGAGGGGTGCCGTAGGTGCGCGACTCCTCGAGGATCGCGGCCAGATCGGGTTCGGTGACGTTCTCGGGACGGACGTAGCTGATGCGGGGCATGGTCAGGCCTTCCAGACGGTCTTGAGGTTGCAGAATTCCCGGATCCCCGCGGCGGCCAGTTCGCGGCCGTAGCCGGAATCCTTGACACCGCCGAAGGGCAGTTCGGGGTAGGAGACGGTCATGCCGTTGAGGAACACCGCACCGGCGTCCAGGTTGGCGACGAACCAGTCCTGTTCGGCGGCATCGTTGCTCCATACCGACGAGCTGAGCCCGAAGGTGGTCTGGTTGGCGGTGCGCACCGCCTCCTCACGGTCTGCCACCTTGTACACCGAGGCCACCGGCCCGAAGGTCTCCTCCATGACGATTCGCATGTCGTCGTTCAGTCCGGCCAGCACGGTCGGGGGGTAGTACCACCCCGGGTGATCCGGTGCGCTGCCGCCGGTGAGCACCTGCGCACCCTTGGCCACCGCGTCGTCGACCAGCTCGGCGACGTCGGCGCGCCCGGATTCGGTTGCCAAGGGGCCGACGTCGGTGGCCTCGTCCATCGGATCGCCCAGCGTCAGCGCGTTCATCTTGGCGACGAACTGCTCGACGAATGCATCGTAGATGTCGGTGTGGACAATGAATCGCTTTCCGGCGATGCATGATTGGCCGTTGTTGGAGACGCGCGCCTTCACCGCGACGGTGGCGGCGGCCTCCAGATCGGCGCTGGGCATCACGATGAACGGGTCGGAGCCACCGAGTTCGAGCACCGCCTTCTTGATCTCGCGGCCCGCGGTGGCGGCCACCGAGCGACCGGCCGGCTCGGAGCCGGTCAAGGTGACGGCCTTGACGCGGTTGTCCTCGAGCACCGCGGCGACCTCGCGCGAGCCGATGAGCAGGGTGCGGAACGACCCGGCCGGGAAGCCACCCTTTTCGAACAGTTCGTCGAGATACAGTGCCGACTGCGGCACGTTCGATGCGTGCTTGAGCAGTCCGGTGTTGCCGGCCATCAGGGCCGGCGCGGCGAAGCGGATCACCTGCCAGAGCGGGTAGTTCCACGGCATGACCGCCAAGACCACGCCGAGGGGTTGCCATACGGTGCCGGCCGCCGACGCTGAGACCGAGGCCGGATCGGCCAGATCCTCGGCCGCCAGAAAGGATTCGGCGTTGTCAGCATAGAACCGGATGTTCTTGGCGCATTTGAGAACCTCGGTCCGGGACTGGGCGATCGGCTTGCCCATCTCGAGCGTGATCATCGCAGCGGCGCGTTCGACGTCCGCTTCCAGAATGTCGGCGGTGGCGTGCATCCACTGCGCGCGTTGTGTGTAAGTGGTGCTGCGCAGCGTCCGGGCGGCGTCGAAGGCCTGCGCGATCCGGCGTGCCACCTCGGCACTGTCATGTGCTTCGAACGTCGCCATGGTCTGCCCGGTGGCCGGATTCACGGTTGCGATCGCCATATCGGCTCCTCTTCATCGGTGGTCAGGAGAAAACTTCGGGGTGGCGCGCCAATTGCCGCCGGGTGCGACGAATATGGCCCAGCAGAATGCGTTCGGCGTCGTCGCTGTCACGTTCGCGGATCGCTGCGACCAGCATGTGGTGCTCGTCGTGGACGATACGGTTGCTCTCGTCGTCGAGCAGCCGGGTGAAGGCGCGGCGATAGTGCTGGGTGGTGTTCCACAACCGCTGCACCGTCGGTCCCAGGAAGGTGGTGCCGGCGCCGGCGTAACTACCCAGATGGAACTCGCGGTCCAGTTCCAGGAAGCGTTCGACATCGGAGGTGCGCGCCATCGTCTCCGCCAGCTCGGCCAGCCGGTCGATCTGGTACACGGAGAGCTCGGGCATGCTGTAGCGCAACAACAATGGTTCGATCCGTTCGCGGACCTGGTAGAGCTCGACACACTCCTCCAGGCTCAGCCGTGCGATCCAGGCGCCGGCATTGGCCACCGTGGTCACCAGACCCTCGGACGCTAGCAGCCGCAGCGCCTCTCGCACCGGCACCCTGCTGGCGCCGTACTGTCCGGCCAGCTCCTCCTGGCGCAGACGGGTGCCGGGCGGATAGACGCCGCGCAGGATCGCCTCGCGGAGTTCGTCGGCCACGCGGGCCCCGGTGATCCCGTCGCGTACGGGGGACTGTGTCACGTCAGTTCGCCGGCTGATTCGGATTCCACAGCAACACTTCGGATTCGGCCTCGTAGGCCTTGCCGCCGGGAAAGCTGACAAGTTCGAATTGCATGCCCCACGGGCTCAGAAAATACACCCAACGCTGCCCTTTGCTGGCGTTTGCGCTGGCGGTCGGCTCGCCCAGAACGCGGACGCCCTCGGCGCGCAGGTAGTCGACGGCCTCGTCGAGATCATGGACGTAGAACGCCAGGTGGTGGCCGCCGACATCGCTGTTGCGGGGTTGCGGGGCCTGGCCGTCGGCGGGTTCGTAGGAGAACACCTCGAAGTTGGCGCCGGTGCCGCATCGGTAGAACCGGAGTTCGCGCATCACAGTGCGCGGATGGACGTTGAGGTGCACCTGCATCCAGTCGTCGTCGTGCGCGTACGGACCCAGCGTGTACACGTGCGTACAACCCAGAACCCGGACCAGGAAATCGTGGGCCTGCTCCAGGTCGGGCACGGTGAATCCGATGTGGTCGGTACCGACCAGTCCAGGCAGCGACATCGTTGCGGTCCTCCTAAGTGGATCCAATAGACCCCGACCTTACGCCTAGATAAGCGATTAATGAAGCGTTTTTGGATCGGATGTAGCCAAAGTGGATCCAATAACGCTACTGTTGGGGCGTACGTCACATCTGGCGACAGTGGATGTCCGGTCGATGGAGAAGAGGGCCATGCCAACCGAAAGCCGCCTGGAAACGGGTTCGCCATGGATCGAGCTCGCCACCACCGAAGAAGACTGGAAAGCCGCTGACCCGGTGCTTCTGGGCACGATGCTCGCCGAACTGCACCTGATCCGGGCCTTCGAGGAAACCGTGCTGGAACTCGCGGGCGAGGGCCTGGTGCACGGGCCCGCGCACTCGAGCATCGGGCAGGAGGGCGGCGCCGTTGGATCCATCGTCGGGCTGCGTTCCAGCGATGCGGTCAATGGATCCCACCGCGGCCACCACCAGTTCCTGGCCAAGGCCCTCACTCATGTCGCCGGGGGAGTCATCGACCCCGCGGCGCCGATCACCCCCAAGATCCAGCGGGTGTTGCAGCGCACCCTCGCCGAGATCCTGGGCCTCGCGCAGGGTTACTGCCGCGGCCGCGGGGGATCGATGCACCTGCAGTGGTTCGAAGCCGGGGCGCTGGGCACCAACGCGATCGTCGGTGGCGGGGTGCCGATGGGGGCGGGCAACGCGTGGGCGCAAAAGCACAGCGACACGACGGATCTGACGATCAGCTATTTCGGTGACGGTTCGAGTCAGATCGGGTCGGTGCTGGAAACGATGAACCTGGCTGCCGCCTGGCGGCTGCCGTTCTGCTTCTTCATCGAGAACAACCTGTACGCGGTGTCGACCCGCGTCGACGAGATCACTGCCGACCCTCGTCTGTCGGTGCGCGGCCAGGGTTTCGGGATCCCTGGGTGGCGGGTGGACGGAATGGATCCACTCGCGGTGCACCTGGCCACCGAGCAGGCGGCCGAACGGATGCGCAGCGGCCAGGGGCCCGCGGTGATCGAGGCCGAGGTCTACCGGTTCTTCCACCAGAACGGTCCCTATCCGGGCAGCGCTTTCGGTTACCGCGACAAGACCGAAGAGTCGCAATGGCGCAGCCGCGATCCGCTGGACCGGACGGCCGCCGAGATGATCAAGCTCGGCCACATCGACGAGGACGGCGTGGCCGCACTGCGCAAGCAGTGTCAGCAGGCCATGGCCGAAGCGGTCTCCCACCTTCTCGAACCCGATCCCGGAACCGAGGGCAAGCGGCGGATCCGCCCTGACCTGTGGCCGGATCCGGGCTTCGTCAACGTCGGGGTGCGCGGCGACGCCAGCGAATTGGACTCGCTCGAGGTTCTCGAACCCACCAGCTACCAGGGCAACTGGCGGGACACCCGATTCGTCGCTGCGGTGGCGGCGGTGATGGACCGCCGGATGGCGACCGATGAGCGCATCGTCGTCTTCGGGGAGGACGTACACCGCCTGGGCGGCGGTACCAACGGTGCGACCAAAGGGCTGGCCAAGTACGGCGAGCACCGGCTGGTGGGCACTCCGATCAGTGAGAACGCCTTCACCGGCCTGGGCGGTGGGCTGGCGCTCGACGGCCGCTTCGTGCCGGTGGTGGAGTTCATGTATCCCGACTTCATGTGGGTGGCCGCCGACCAGGTGTTCAACCAGATCGGCAAGGCCCGGCACATGTTCGGCGGCGACAATCCGGTGCCGTTCGTGCTGCGCACCAAGGTGGCGATGGGATCGGGCTACGGGTCGCAGCACCTGATGGACCCGGCCGGCATCTTCGCCACCAGTCCCGGCTGGCGGATCGTCGCACCCTCGACCGCGGCCGACTATGTCGGCCTGATGAATGCGGCGTTGGCGCTGCAGGATCCGGTGCTGGTGATCGAACACGTCGACCTGTATCCGATCGCCGACAAGGTGCCTGACGTCGAGCTGGACTACATCATCCCGCCGGGGCGGGCGGCGATCCGGCGCGCCGGTGCCGACGTCACGGTGATCAGCTACCTGTCGATGGTGGCGCGCTGCGCCGAGGCGATCGAGCAGACCGGCGTCGACGCCGAGCTGATCGACCTGCGCTGGCTCGACCGCGCGTCCCTGGATTGGGAGACCATCGAGGCCAGTGTGCGCAAGACGAACGCGGTGTTGATCGTCGAACAAGGGGCGCGGGGCAGTTCCTACGGCGGCTGGCTGGCGGACGAGATCCAGCGCCGATTGTTCGACTGGCTGGATCAGCCCGTCGAGCGGGTCAGCGGTGAGGAGGCCTCGCCGAGCATCTCCAAGGTCCTCGAACGGGCCGCCATCGCGGGGACCGAGGAGATCGTCGCCGGTCTGGAACGAGTCCGCGTCGGAATGGGGCAGCGCTGATGGCGACCGTGGTGCGGATGCCGGAGGTGTTGGCCAACACCGGTGAGGCGATCATCCAGACGTGGCTGGTGTCGGTCGGACAACAGATCAGCATCGGTGATCCCATCGCCGAGATCGAGACGGAGAAGGCGGTGGTCGAATACGCCGCTGAGGTCGAGGGCGTTTTGGCGAGCCTGATCGCCGAACCGGGAACGACGATCGCCGTTGGTGAACCGATCGCTGTGGTGGCCGCTCCTGGTGAGGACTCTGCAGACCTTGATCCGGCCTCAACCACCGATGTGGCGGAGCGAAACCCGGAGACGTCGGTCACCGCCGGGTCGCCGCGAGACCCGGAATCCGCTGCGCCGGTGATCGAAACGGTCACCGACGCCCCTGTCAACACCAACGGCCACCGTCTGTTCGCGACACCTCTGGTGCGGAAGATCGCCCGAGAAAGAGGCATCGACCTCGAGTCGCTGGCCGGAACCGGGCCCGGTGGACGCATCGTGCGCCGGGACCTGGACCGGCTGCCGCTCAGCCGGCCCGAGACCTCCCCGTCGTCCACCGCGGCGCCGCCGGTGGAGGCGCCCGCGGCCGCCCCGTCTGCGGCCGCCGCGTCCGGCTACAGCGATATCCCCTTGACGGGGATGCGTAAGGCGATCGCGCGTCGTCTCACGGAGAGCAAGACGACGGTGCCGCACTTCTACGTCACCGCGGATTGCCGGGTCGACGCGTTGCTCGAGCTGCGGAGGTCGGTCAACGCGGCCGGTACCACCAAGGTCTCGGTCAATGACTTCGTGATCAAGGCGGTGGCTGGGGCGATGCTCGAAGTGCCTGAGGCGAACGCGATCTGGAACACCGACTCGATCCGTCGGTTCGACGGTGTCGACATTGCGGTGGCGGTCGCCGTCGAGGGTGGCCTGCTCACCCCGGTGCTGCGTGGGGTCGAGACGATGTCCGTCTCGGCGGTCTCGGCGCAGGTGGCCGATGTCGCTGCGCGCGCCCGCACCGGCAAGATCAAGCAGCAGGAACTCGAGGGCGGCAGCTTCTCGGTGTCCAACCTCGGCATGTACGGGGTGAACGCATTCTCAGCCATCCTGAACCCGCCCCATTCGGGCATCCTGGCGGTCGGAGCCGCCGCGCAGAAACCCGTGGTGCTCGACGGCGAACTGGCCGTCGGCACCGTGATGACGGTGACCCTGTCGGCCGACCACCGTGTCATTGACGGTGCTGTCGCCGCGCGATGGATGGCGGCGTTCGTCGGCCGGATCGAGAATCCTCTGACCATTTTGATCTGAGATGCGGAGTCGCCGTCTTCAGCTGGCGAATTGCCGCATCGTTCGGATCTCGTGACACATGCCGCTGATCTCGAGAGCGGGCGCGGTGCTCCACACGTCGTGCGGACTGCGTCGGCAGGAGTCCCAGGCGAGGTCGACAACGGTGGCAGCCAGCCGGACCTGCACCTGCTGGCTGCGCATCGGGCCCAGGCGGCCCAGCCGCACGGCGGAGCTGAGCATCGAGGCGAGCATCGATCGGATCGACCCGGCCACCGCGGTGTGCAACGGGATACCGAGCCGGCCCTGCACGGCGCCCTCCACGACCGCGCAGTGTCCAGCGTGGTTTCCGGCCAGGACGCCGTCGAGATAGCGGCAGGGCACGACCATCCCGCTCTGTGACGCCATCGTCGCCAGCTGGGCGCCGGTGGACTGAGACGCGTGGCGCGCATTGTCGAAGAGCTTGTAGGAGCCGATCAGGTCATCGAGGTCACGCAGCACATCAGGTGCGTCGGCTGCACGCCAGGCAGCGGCGGTGATGGTCGCGTCCAGCGGTGCGAAGCTGTGGGCGAGATAGTCGATCACCGCGGCGCTCACCTCGTCAGGACCTGCATCAGGGCGTTGAGCAAGCCATTCTTCGAGTCCGTGGCTGTGAACGAGCCTGCCGGCGGGAAATGCGCTGTCGTGCAGTTGCATCCATGCCACCAGCGCAACGCCGTGGTCAGTGACGGTGGTCATCGTGGCTTCCGGAAGTCCGTGACCACCCGTTGCCCGCCATCGCCACGGATGCGACATCCCCGACCACACCGAGGTCGGCCAGCATCCGCCGTGCCGCCTCGGAGCTGGTCAGCAGCGGAGCGTACACGGCGGATCCCTCGACATCGATGGGCGCGTGCTGGTTGCCCAGGAGATAGCCCAGCAACATCATCCGCCGCGCCCCGTCGGTGCCGGTGTTGTCATCGAAATGCACCACGATCGCCGGTTCCGCCGGTCGTCGCACCACGACGATTCCCTCGGCCGACTCGGCGAGCACCGCGCCTTCGCGCAAGAAGCCACCGCGCGGCAGCATGATCTGCACCTCGATGCCGGTGTCTGTCGTAGCCAGCTGGCGGTGCTTGGCGGCGTCACCCCAGCCGACATCTACGTAGTGGCGTGGGCGCCCGTCGAAGCGGGGCTCGGCGACGTCACCGATGATGGCCTGGCTTTTCACGATGCGGTCCTTCCCTCGCCCTCGTGACAGATCTCGGCGCGTGCCGCGTCGAACAGCGCCTGGCGGAGCCCGCTCAGCTCGGTCGCATCGCGCGGTGTGGCGCGCACGACGACTCCTGCGCTTCGTGGCAGCTGCCCGGCACCGCCGCGGGAATTGACGCGCGCGGCGAGAACCTGCCGGATCCGGTGCACCATCCGGTCGGAGTCGAGCCCCGGAGTCACCGCGAGGAAGGTCACCAGATAGTCCCCGTCGATCAGGCCCGACGGCGAGGGGAGTCCCGAGGGGCGGATCACCTGGCGGTCGCGGGCCACCACCTCGTCACCGACCCGGACGGTGAATGCGCTGTCGTAGCGGGCGTAGGCGAACCGCTCACCGTGGGCGATGCGGCCGGACGCCAGCGCTTCCCAGCCCAGATAGACACCGCCCGACTCGACCTGGATGTCGATCTGCTGCTCGAAGACCGAGCCGGCGTGGGGGATGACGGTGCCGGGGCAGTACTCCAGCACCGCACCGGATCTGACCGTGAAGTGCAGTCGGTGCTGCGCACCCGGACCGGCACCGGCGAAGACCTGGGTCGCCGCTTGGGTGGTGAGATGCAGGTAGGCCCCGGTGCTGCACCGCACCGTGGTCCGAAGGTCGTCGTCGGGAAACGCTCCACCACTGGGGCTCTGCACACACAGCGTGACGGCGCCGGGCCGAACCGCGTCGTAGTTCAGAGGTGTCGTGACGCGCTGTGGGTAGCGTTGCCGCAACCCGGCGGCTCGGGTCCGTCCGGCGGCGTCGGCGACGACGTCGATGCCGAGTTCACCCGGACGGATCGGCGCCAGCGTGCTCACGCGAGGCTCACCGTCAGCATCGCGCCGTCGACCAGCAGGGTGGTGAGTTCGTCGAGTCCGCGGCCCGACTTGAGGTCGGTGAAGACGGTGGGCTTCACCGGCCGTGCCGCGCGGCAGTCCCGGCGCATCGCCTCGAGGTCGGCGCCCACGAGCGGGGCCAGGTCGATCTTGTTGACCACCAACAGATCAGCCTGCAGTAAGCCGATGCCGTTCTTACGCGGGATGTCGTCGCCGGCGGCGGTGTCGATGACGAACACCCAGTAGTCGACGAGATCAGAGGTGAACGTCGCGGCCAGGTTGTCGCCGCCGGATTCGATCAGAATCACGTCGAGGTCCTCGAACTGCCGCACCAACCGTTGCGCCGCAGCGAGGTTCGCCGACGGGTCCTCCCGGATCGCGGTGTGCGGGCAGGCGCCGGTCTCCACGGCCAGCACTCTGGCGGGATCGATGACCCCACTGCGGCGCACACGGTGCGCGTCCTCCTCGGTGACCAGGTCGTTGGTGATCACCGCGACGCTCAGACCCGCGTGCGTGAGTCGCGGAACGAGAGTCTCGACCAGCTTCGTCTTTCCCGACCCCACCGGGCCGCCGATGCCGATCCGGACGACGCGGTCATCGTTGTCGACCATGCTCGACTCCTGTCTATTTGAGGGTGTACCGGCGACCGAGCGGCACGTGCGTCATCGGCGTGCTCACACACGGTTGGCCGTCCACCACGACGCGGTAGGTGTCGGGTTCGATGGTGATGTCGGGCAGGTAGTCGTTGTGGAGCAGGTCCGCCTTGCTCAATCGGCGGGCTCCGCGGCAACCCACCAGCGGGGTGCTGAGCCCCAATCGGTCGCCCAGTCGCGCGTCGGCTGCCGCAGCAGCCACGAAGTTGACCGACACGTCTGCCGGTGTGCGGCCGTATGCTGCCCACTGCGGCCGGTAGCGCAACGGTTCGCACGTCATCAGCGAGGCGTTGGATTCCCCCATCACCGACCACGCCGGGAAGCCGCCCTTGAACACGACTTCGGGTCGGATCCCGAAGAACTTCGGTTCCCACAGCACGATGTCGGCGAGCTTGCCGGGCTCCAGTGAGCCGACCTCGTGATCGATGCCGAACAACCGGGCCGGGTTGACGGTGAGTTTGGCGATATAGCGCAGGATGCGGGCGTTGTCGGCGCCGCTTCCGGCATCGCCGGGCAGCGGACCGCGAGTGCTGCGCATGTGCGAGGCCAACTGCCATGTCCGCGCGATCGTTTCACCGATCCGGCCCATGCCCTGGGAGTCCGATCCCATCGCGGAGATCGCACCCAGGTCGTGCAGGACGTCCTCGGCGGCGATGGTCTCGCGGCGAATCCTGGACTCGGCGAACGCGACATCTTCGGGAATGCGGGGATTGAGATGGTGGCACACCATCACCATGTCGAGATGCTCGTCGAAGGTGTTGAGCGTGTACGGGTTCGTCGGATTGGTCGAGGACGGCAGGCAGTACGACTCACCCACGACACGCATGATGTCGGGGGCATGGCCGCCGCCTGCGCCCTCGGCGTGGTAGGTGTGGATCGGGCGACCGTCGATCGCCGCCATCGTGTCCTCGAAGAACCCCGACTCGTTGAGGGTGTCGGTGTGGATCTGCACCTGGAGGTCGAGTTCGTCACCGGCATCGAGTGATGCGCGAATCGCTGCCGGTGTCGCCCCCCAGTCCTCGTGGATCTTGAAACCGATCGCGCCTGCGAGTCCCTGCTCGAGCAGCGGGGCGACACTCGAGGCGCTGCCGTTGGCGATGAATCCGAAGTTCATCGGAAATGCCTCGGCCGCCCGCAACATCCGCGCCAGGTTGTTCGGTCCCGACGAGGTGATCCCGACGGTGACCGGTCCCAGGCCGCCGCCGATCATCGTGGTGATTCCGCTGGACATGGCTTCGTCGACCAGTCCCGCGCTGTCGAAGTGCACATGCACGTCGATGGCCCCGGCAGTGGCGATCATGCCTTCGCCGGCCCGGATATCGGTTCCCGCGCCGATGATCAGGTCGGGGTGGACGCCGGACATCGTTCGCGGGTTCCCCGACTTCCCGATGCCGGCAATGCGTCCGTCCCGGATACCGATGTCGGCCTTGCGGATTCCCAGTACGGCGTCGATGATCAGGACATTGGTGATGACGAAGTCCAGCGCGCCGTCGGCATTGGTGAGGTCGCCGTGCACCCCCATGCCTTCGCGCATGGTCTTGCCGCCCCCGAACACCGACTCGTCGCCGTAGACGGTGGCGTCGTGTTCGACCTGCGCCAGCAGCTCGGTGTCTCCCAGCCGGACACGGTCCCCGGTGGTGGGCCCATACAGTTCGGCGTAGTGACTGCGCGCGATGCGGTACGCCACGTCACTCCTCCCTCGACACGTCTCTGAAACCCTGTGCGACAAGGTCTTCGACTACACCGGGTGTGGGACCATCGGCCGTCGAGGAGTTCGTCACATCGTTCTGTCCGATGACGACCCGCTCCCCGCCGTACTGGGTCAGCGTGACGTCCCGAGCTTCACCGGGCTCGAACCGCACCGCCGTGCCGGACGGGATGTCCAGACGCATCCCGAAACTGGCTGCACGGTCGAACCGCAACGCGCGGTTGACCTCGAAGAAATGAAAATGCGAACCCACCTGGATAGGGCGATCGCCGGTGTTGTGGACTCGTACGGAGGCGGTGGGCCGATCGGCGTTGAGGATCAGCTCGCCCGCAGCAGCGAGGACCTCACCCGGTATGACCTCTGGGGCCGCACTGTTCTGACCGGGTGCGATGGCGTCGTGGACGGTGACCAGCTTCTGGCCGTCGTCGAAGAACGCTTCCACCTGTACCGAACCCATCAGTTCCCGAACTCCTGGCATCACGTCGTCGTCGGTCAGCACCGTCGCGCCGAAGGCCGCCGCTTCGGCGACGCTCGCGCCGGCGCGAGCTGCCTCGGCCACCTCGTCGGCGATCAACGCGCGCGCCTCCGCGTAGGTCAACGCCAACCCCGCAGCTCGACGTTTCCGTGTGAGCTCGGCGGCGAGGAACAACAACAACCGGTCTTCGTCCTTCGGTGTCAGATGCATCTCGTCAGCCCGTGATCCCCTCGGCCCACGGATAGCCCTCGAGGAAGGGGTCGGGCTCGATGGGCTCGGGCGACTGCCAGATCTGGTAGATCAACCCGTCCTCGGCGACCCGACCGATCCGTGCGGTCTTGGTCACGTGGTGGTTCTCACCGTCGATCGTCACCGTGCCTTCCGGGGCGTCGACCGTGACCCCACCCGCCGCCTGCTGGATGTCAGACACGGCGAACGAATCAGCTTTCTCGACTGTGGCTTTCCACAGCATCACTGCCGTGTAGGCCGACTCCATCGGGTCAGACGTCACCCGGTCGGCGCCGAAGCGCTGCTTGAAGTTCGCGACGAAGCTGTCGTTGGCCGGCGAGTCCAGCGTCTGGTAGTAGTTCCACGAGCTCAATTGGCCGGCGACGGTGCCGGCCCCGATGCTGCGCACCTCCTCCTCGCCGACGCACATGGACATCACCGGCATGGTGTCCGCGCTCAGGTTCGCGTTGCGGTACTCGCGGAAGAAGGCGACCAACGAGTCCCCGACGACCACGTTGAACACCGCGTCCGCGTCGGCCGAGCGGATCTTGTTGACGATGGTCGAGAAGTCGGTGCTGCCGAGCGGCGTGTAGTCCTCACCCTTGATCTCGATGCCGTTGGCCTGCGCGTACGCCTTCACGATCGCATTCGAGGTGCGTGGAAAAACATAGTCGCTGCCCACCAGATACAGCGACGTGACGCCCTGTTCCTTGAGGTAGTCCAGCGCCGGGATGATCTGTTGGTTGGTGGTGGCACCGGTGTAGAAGATGTTCTCCGAGCTCTCCAGGCCTTCGTACTGCTGGCCGTAATACAGCAGGGCGTTGGAGTCCTCGAAGATGGGCAGCATGGCTTTACGGCTCGCCGAGGTGTATCCCCCGAAGACCACTGCCACACAGTCTGATTGGACGAGCTTCTGCGCCTTCTCGGCGAAGATGGTCGGATCGGACGCGCCGTCCTCGCCGATCAGATCGAGCTGCTTACCCAGCACCCCGCCCGAGGCGTTGATCTCCTCGACCGCCAACATTATGGCGTCGCGGATGACGGTTTCGCTGACCGCCAGGCCGCCTGACAGTGAATTGATCGAGCCGACCTTCACCGTCTCTCCGGATGTGTCGGCACAGCCCTCGCCCGCGGCGGAAGGCTCGTCGCCCGCCCGGGCTCCACACCCTGCGGCGAACAGCGTCGCCGTCGCGATCGCGGTCACGGTGAGTCGGCGCGTCACGCCGCGCGAAGGTGTCCATGTCCTGACCATGCGTTGTTGACCTCTGTTCGTGTTGCAGGTCGGGCACCGCAGTGTGCCGTTGCCGGGAATCCTCGTCAGCGTAGGAATCTCGCGCGTCGCCGCACCATGGGAGGAATCTCCCATTTGCCGTCGCCGTAGCCTGGCCGCCCCGTCGGTGAAACATTCTCGAAACGTGTGCTGTCGATGATGTGGCGCATAGGCGAACGCACGGCCGAGGTATCGGACATGGATGGCACGTACGGACAGGTACTGGGCAGCA
>Ga0208328_1000201_pt1 | contig 31505 bp, 23 predicted proteins | sample DeeseametaMP2633_FD_184170 | JGI IMG/M metagenome (GOLD analysis project Ga0208328, IMG submission 184170) | Marine microbial communities from the Deep Atlantic Ocean - MP2633 (SPAdes) | ecosystem: Environmental > Aquatic > Marine > Unclassified | place: Northeast of Antigua and Barbuda, North...
CGACAATCCCACCGTCAGGTTGCCCGCCGTGGCATCCTGATCAGACCCGGACCTCTCCGAAGGTCGACGCTCCTACACCACGCGCGGGGGCACTATCTTTCCATGCGTCTGACAAAAGCAGATCTCCCTTTTCTTCAAAGCGTGGCGGAGGGGTAGCTGGCTGTCAATTTGGGCTCTCCACCGACCTCCGGCAGACCAAAATTCTGGTCCAGCGCCTGCCGACGCGGATCGAAGGAGTTTTTCAACACAATCCGGACGAAGAAGGCGTACGTACTAGCGACCGAAGACGCGTGAAAACAGGCTCTTCCTCTGAGGCCTGGCGATGGTCAGAAAGGCCTCAACGTCGCTTTGTTCCAAGTGATGCTCGTGCCTGAACCCAAAATCCAGCGCAGCCAGGTCGAGCGGTATCTCGAATATATGGTCGACATCTTCGCCATCATTCTGTTGCGCAGCGATGTGCATTTGTTTCAGCTCAGAGAAGCCCTGCGGCGTGGCGCCAGTTTCCGACAAATCAAAGATATCGTCACCATCACCTGCGTGCGTGACCTTCCAAATCTGGCGGCCATCTTTCCAAAATTCCGCCGAACTCCACATAACCGTTTCATTGAGATCACAGATATATGTTTCATATCGCTTCGAAAGCTCAGCTACACGGCCAACAGAATTCTGACCAAAGTCTTCACTTTCTGACCAAAGCAATGTCCAATCGCTATTTTTAATTTTAGCAATCCACCAGTCATCGACTGGCATTTCATTTTCGGGATTGCCGATCGTCAAATTCAAAGACTCCGCCAGAACTTCCGGAGACGCCTTACTGGCAAGATAAGAAACCCTAAATCCCAATGGAAGCTCTCCCTGAACGTTCGATTGGGACACTAGAACCAGGACGCGCAGCTTGCAACAGCTGGCAAGGGTTGGATCCTTAGACCGGAAGGTCGGGGGAAGAGTGCTTGAGGGTGACATATCTGTCGGGCTTGGCGCTAGAAGCATGTGCACACATAGCTCAGTCGCCCACCGCCCCTTCCAGATACTCCTCCACGATCTCGATGAGCGCCGTCTCATCCCCTCGCCCCACGCCCAAGAACGGCCGCGCCGGAATGTTCCCCCAGGGGATCGGCATGAAGAAGCGACGGACCTTCTTGTTCACCCCCATCCGGGCCCCGAACTGCCCCGCTTCAGTGCCGATCGGCTCCGCTGCCGCGTAGGCCATCTTGGCACATCAAAAGACTTCGCCGCCCCCTCCGCGTAGCGGTTCGTGATGGGTTGAACAAAGTCTGGCTATGCAGAAATTGCAGCCTTTGCTCTTACGCACTAGCTTTGACGCAGGCCACACAACCTCGGATGTTGACGTATGAAAATTCGCACCGGGCAACCGTCTGATGCCGCGGCTCTTGCTGCCATTTCGATCGAGGTTTGGCTGGGGACCTACATCCGCAAGGGCGGGAACACGTTCTTCGCGGAGTTTGCACTGAACGAGTTCACGACACCGAAGCTGAGCGCCGTTCTGAACGACCCGAAAGAGCATGTGATCGTGTCGGAGAACCAAGACGGGATCGATGGCTTCATCCGCCTCAGTCAGGGCAAAGGGGCTCCCGTCTCAGGATGCTCCACCATGGAGATCTCGACCCTCTATGTTCAGCCTAGACACCACGGTCGGGGTCTCGGGAAAGCCCTTCTCGAGCAAGGTCTGATCTACGCACGCAGCGTGGGTGCCCCATCGGTCTGGCTGACGACAAATTCCGAAAACACGCCTGCGATCGCCTTCTATTTGAAGCAGGGCTTCGAACGGGTCGGCACCACGCACTTCACCATCCAGGAACAAGCATACCCAAACGATGTGTTCAGGCGCGCCGTCTCAGCCTAGGCAACCGATCGGCGGGAGTGGGCTTGAAGGTGTCCGGTCCGTCGAGCTCGGCGATAGAAGCATGGTGCACACATAGCTCAGCCTCCTGCCGCACTTTCGAGATACTCCTCCACGATCTCGATGAGCGCCGTCTCATCCTCTTTACCCACGCCGAGGAACCGCCGCGCCGGGATGTTCCCCCACGGAATTGGCATGAAGTACCGCCGCCCCTTCTTGTTCACCCCCATCCGGGCCCCGAACTCCCCCGCCTCGGCCCCGAACTGCTGCACGGCCGCATAGATCATGTTGGAGCCCCATGTGACGTCGTCGGCCCGGGCCTCGTAGCTGATCGTCCCGGAGAGGCTCTTCGTCGGCCCGATCAGAGGCCGCGGCCCCGGTTTGTCCTTTCGGGCGGCGTAAGCGTCCAGCGTTGTCTGCGTGCGCGGCGCCCAGGGCGTCGCCTCCTGCACCAGCTCGTTGAACGCGTTCAGGTGGCCGTTGTGCGTCGAGATCACGCTGACCCGCCCGCCCCAGATCAGCAGGGCGTTCACCGCGTCGATGACCTCGCGCACATGGGGCCTCCCGGCGGGTCGATATGCATGATCGTCGCGCCCAGATCGCCCGGCAGCATCGCCACGGCGGGTCAGGCGATGGACTGCCCGAAACCGACAACTTTCACCCCGGTAAGGGGCCGATTTGAGAAGGATGTGCGCATGGTTCCACCCGACATGCGACCCGCGTGTCATTGTCCGGCCAAGATCCAGCGTGACGCCTTCTCGGCGATCATCAGCGTCGGCGAGTTGGTGTTGCCGCTCGTGATCTCCGGCATGATGCTGGCATCGACGACCCGCAGCCCCGCCACTCCCTTGACCCGCAGGTGCGGATCCAGAACGGCGGTGTCGTCATCCTTGCTTCCCATCTTCACCGTACCGACCGGATGGAAAATCGTGTTGGCGATGTCCCCGGCCAGCTTGGCGAGTTCCTCGTCGCTCTGGTACTGAATGCCAGGCTTGAATTCCTCGGGCTTGTAGTTCGCCATGGCGGGCTGCGACATGATGCGGCGGACCTGTCGCAGACTGTCGGCGGCCACCTTTCGGTCATCTTCGGTGGCCAGATAGTTCGGCGAAATCTTCGGCGCATCTCGGAAGCTGGCCGAGCCGATGCGCACGCGCCCCCTGCTGCTCGGATTGAGGTTGCAGACGCTGACCGTTATCGCTGGAAAGGCGTGCAGCGGCTCTCCGAAAGCGTCGAGGCTGAGCGGCTGAACGTGATACTCGAGGTTGGCGTGGGGCCGCGTCTTGTCAGATCGGGTGAACGCGCCGAGCTGGCTGGGCGCCATGCTCATGGGGCCAGAGCGCTTGAAAGCATATTCCGCGCCGATCGCCGCCTTGCCGAAAAGCGTGCTGGCGAGTGCGTTGAGCGTTCGCGTGCCATTGACTTTGTAGACCGCGCGGATCTGCAGGTGGTCTTGCAGGTTTTCGCCGACAGGAGCGTCTCGCAGCACCTTGATGCCGTGCTCGCGCAGCACCTCCGCGGGACCGATCCCCGAGAGCTGGAGGATCTGCGGCGAGTTGATCGCACCAGCCGACACGATCGTCTCGCGCCCGGCCGTCACGCTGAGCGCCCTGCCCTTGTGATGGACCATCGCGCCGGAGCACCTCAGCCCGCCGTCGGCATCCGTCTCGAAGAGCAGCTTTTCGACCTGGGCCTCTGTCCAGACCGTCAGATTCCGCCGTTGCCTGGCCGGTTTCAAGAACGCCTTGGAGGTGTTCCAGCGCCAGCCCGACCGCTGGTTGACATCAAAGTAGCCGACGCCCGCATTGTCACCGCTGTTGAAATCGTCTGTCTTCTCGATCCCCGCCTGCACCGCAGCATCCGCGAAACTGTCGAGAATGTCCCAGCGCAAACGCTGTTTTTCGACCCGCCACTCGCCGCCATGTCCGTGCATGTCGGAAAAGCGTTCATTGTCGCCAACTTGAGGATCGGCGCCATGGTCCAGCTTGTAGTGATCCTCATGCGCCATGAAATCGCGCAGCGCACCATTCCACGACCAGTCCTCTTCACCGGTCAGCTCGGCCCAGTTGTCGTAATCGCGCGCCTGGCCGCGCATGTAGATCATGCCGTTGATCGAGGAACATCCGCCGAGGGTCTTGCCGCGGGGGTAGCGCAGACTGCGACCGTTCAAACCCTGGTCGGCTTCGGTGTTGTACATCCAGTCGGTGCGAGGGTTGCCAATGCAGTAGAGATATCCGACAGGCACATGGATCCACGCGTAGGTGTCCGGCTTGCCAGCCTCCAGCAACAGCACACGGTTGCCCGGTTCGGCGCTGAGCCGATTGGCCAGGAGGCATCCGGCAGACCCGCCTCCTATGACGATGAAGTCGAAGTTTGTCGTGCTCGCGGCCATGTCCTCTCCCCCCTATGTGCCGGGCGAAGGAGAGCCGTCTCGCGCAGCGTTCGCGGCGTCCATCCCTTCGGGCAACGCGGCCTCCCAACCCATCAGCGCCTTACTCTCTAGCCAGAGTCCGAAAACAATCCAAATGACATAACTCTCTGACTGATATTAATATCTGTAATATGAAGAGAGTCACCAGCCTCAACAGTATTCTGGCCTTTGTAACCGTCGCGCGGGAGGGGAGCGTCTCGCGTGCGGCGGAGGTCCTGAATCTCACTCAGCCGGCGATCAGCCACCAGATCAAGCGGCTGGGCGAAGAGACCGGCGTCAGCTTTTTCAAGCGGACGCCCCACGGCGTTGAGCTGACCCGCGACGGCGCGGCCCTCCTGCCCAAGGCAGAGAGCGTTCTGTCGGCGATGGCGGACTTCCGTCAAAGCGCCAGCAGGCAGATCGGTCAGGTCTCGGGCGCGCTGCGCATCGGCACGATCGTCGATCCAGAGTTCATTCGGCTCGGGCCTCTGCTGAACCAACTGGGCGAAGCACATCCTGGCATCACCACGGAACTGGTCCATGGCATAAGCGGTGAAGTTCTTGAGAAACTGAGGCGGGGCCAAATTGACGCCGGATTTTACCTTACAGCACCGGAAGGAGCCGACGCGCTCGTCTCGGCTGAGCGCATGCGGTCACGCGTTCTCGTCATGTTCAATTATCGTATCATCGCGCCCGCAGGGTGGGAAACCCGGGTGTCGAACGCCGACTGGCGCGACTTGGCCAGGCTGCCGTGGATCGGCACGAGTGCAGCCTCCGTCCACAATCGGCTGCTGCGCAAGATTTTTTCAGAACACGGCTGCACGCAAAACGTCGTGGCCCTGGTCGATCACGAGGCGTCGATGCTCGAAATGGTGCGCGCCGGGGTCGGTCTGTGCCTATGCCGGGAATCGATCGCGCGCGCCCAACAGATATCCTGCGGCCTCAGCATTTGTGAGACCCACAGTGTCCCCGCTTCCCTGGTAATGCTGTCGGCGGAGTCGCGAAGCTCCTCTCCGGTTGTTGCAGCGCTTTTTAAGCAACTTAACGCTGTCTGGGGGTGACGGTGAGGCGCTTTGCCAGATCGATCCAGGTGATCGTAACCCCGGACATCGATGCTCCCCCTTCTTTGATCGCTTCAACATGCATCACATTGGCACATTGCGATGCCGTCAGGTGGGGGCTACACGCCCTCAACAGAGCCCCGCGGAGCAGCCTTCGATAGTCTACAGCCTTTCACGATTGGGCCGATGGTCGTATCGACGAGACGACCCCGCCCGAAATCGCGGAGAGAGTTCTCCCGGCCGGGGAGTTTGAGCTGGAGCGTGTCCGGGTCGCGCATTCGGGTGATGTCGAAACGCTGAACCGTTTCTTCCGTGAGGTTCCAGACAGCCTGACCACCCCGGGCGACGGACAGAAAGGCCCGCAACGTTTCTCAAGACGTTTCGCGGACACCTCGAGAATAACAGGATGTAAGGAGTTCGGCTTGTGATCTGGGTCCCCATTTTTCTCGGTGCGTTCAAGCTCACCGTGCTCGGCGCGACTGTTTTCCTGTCACTCAAGTCGCATCGCGATGGAGAACGGGAGCAACAGCGGCAGAGGGAGCAACGGCGCGTACCTGCGCCCGCAGAGCCTGCCCTCCCCGCTTCGGGAACTGGCAACAGGTAGGTCAGCGGGTGGCGTGCAGCTCACGGCACGTCGAGCAAAAGGCTGCGTCAGTCGGTCTGATCAAAGGCGCAGCGCAGACTCCAGGTGAGGCCGGTCGCTGCATAGTCGAACGAGATCTCGGCGCCGAGCGACGATCTGAGCATGTCGCCGGTCAGTGCCGAGCCAAAGCCCTTCCGCGTCGGCGGCGTAAGCTCGGGTCCACCGTTTTCCTGCCAGACGATCTCGAGCCCTTTGCCATCATCCGCCGCGACCCACGTCACGACGAGCCAACCGTCGTCGCTCGACAAGGCGCCATACTTGACGGCATTGGTGGTCAGCTCGTGAAACGCCAGCGCGAGAGGCTGGGCCGCGACCGCCGGAACCACCACCCCGGGATCGCCCTTCAATATGATACGACTTCCGATCAGCTCCGAGAAATACGGGATCTGCGAACGGATCAGGTCCTCGACGGCGATGTCGCTCCAACTCTGTTTCAGAAGCAGGTCCTGAGCCGCGGACATGCTCTCGAGCCGCGACTGGAAGGTGGTCAGGAAGTCGTCGGGCCGGGTCTTGGCGGTCTGGCGGCAAATCGCCAGAACGAGCGTGACGAGGTTCTTGCTGCGGTGGTTCAGCTCGTCCAGCAGCGCGTCAATGGTCTCCTGCGCCTTGAGTCGCGCGGTGATGTCCTCGGCAATCGCCGCCAGCCCCTTCACCTCACCGCCGGACCGGATGGGAAAGAAATGCTCGCGCCAGTGGCGCGTTTCGTCCGGGGCCGCCGGCGTGCTGCCCGAGATCTCCACGTCTCGACGCGAAACCCCGGTGCGGAGGAGCTCCTCGAAGAGCGCCGTGACACCGTCGATGTTCTGCACCTCGGGCAACAGATCCTTCACGGTCTTTCCGATATGAAGCTCGGGCGCGAGACCGTTCATCTCGGCCAGCATCGCGTTGATCCTGACGAATTTCAGGTCCCGGTCCCAGATGGCGATCCCAACCGGAGCCTGATGGAACACCGCGTCCAGGATCTCGGCGTCCGCGATCCCAGGGCTATCGGCGTCGGGCCGGTGCGGGACCGATCCCTGCGCCACTGCGTCGGTGCGGCCGACAAGACTGGTCACGTCGGTTTCGACGCCGGACAGCCGGATTGCCCTGCCTGTTCCATCACGCGCAACGGTGCCCCGGTCGAGAAGGGTGCGGACTTCGCGGTCGGGACGGATGATCCTGAAGCAACGCTCGTAGCCGTCGGGCCTTGCGCGGACTGCGTCCATGTCCCCGAGAACCCTCTCTCGGTCCTCGGGGTGGATCAGCTCAAACACGTCCTCGGCGCAGGCAGGGGCTTTTTCGAGACCGTAGAGTTGAAGGCGGCCTGCGCTCCAAAGCACCTCGCCGGTCCCGAGGGTCCACTCGTAATGCCCTGTTCCCGGAAACACCGCATCGGCACCAATCACAAACTCAGTCACGCGCGTCCCATCGCCTCCTGAGATGCCGCGAGGAGCCACTTGCCCATCTCCTCTGGTCAAGATGGCATTGTCGCGCGCTTTGACAAGCGCTTGCAGTTGCGAGGAGCAAGGCTGGCCGGCATGCGGATCGGTCTTCCGGCAGGCGGTGACCGATCCGTTGATAGGGTGACCTGCCCGAGCCGGGCTCTGTTTTCGGCGCGAAGTTACCGGGCACGTCCGCCGAACGAACGGCGGACGTCCGGATCAGTAGCCCGCCGCCTCCATCGCCGCGATGACCCGGTCGGGGGTTGCGGGCATGTCGTAGATGCGTGCTCCGCAGGCGTTGCGTACGGCGTTCAGGATCGCCGCGCCCGCACCGGAAATGCCCAGCTCGCCGATCCCCTTGGTCTGGATCGGGTTGGCCATGTCGTCGCGTTCCTCGAGGAAGACCACCGTCATGTCGCCGGGCACATCCGCATGGGCGGGCACGTGGTAGTTGGCGAGGTCGCGCGTCACCACGTGACCGGTGCGCGGGTCGTGCGCCATCTCCTCGGTCAGGGCCGAACCGACGCCCCAGATCATCCCGCCAAGCGCCTGCGACCGGGCTGTCTTCTCGTTGAGGATACGGCCCATGGCCATCACGCCGAGCATCCGGCGCACCCGCACCTCGCCGGTGTAGGCATGTACAGCGACCTCGGCGAAATGCGCGCCGAAGCCCGACGAGAAATGACTGTCCGAGGTGTCTCCGGCCTTGATGGACGCCTCCTCGACCAGTTCCGAGTCGATCAGCTCGGACAGCGGCACCTCGCGGTTTCCGCCACGGGCCATGCCGTTCTGGAGGGTCAGGTCGGAGGGTTCACACCCCATGCGCTCGGCCAGCGTCTCGCGGATGGCCTTCGCCGCAAGGAAGGTCGCTGAGCCCGCCGAGCTTGCGCCGAACGAGCCGCCGGAGCCGGCAGCGGCGGGGAAGCGCGTGTCGCCTAGGCACACCTCGACCTTTTCCACGGGCAGGCCCAGCATCTCGGCAGTGATCTGTCTGAGGATCGCATAGGTCCCGGTGCCGATGTCGGTCATGTCGGTCTCGACCACCGCACCTTCGGCGCTCAGGCGCACGCGCGCCGCGGATTCGATCAGCATGTTCGAGCGCGCGGCCGACGCCATGCCCATCCCGACATACCACTCGCCGTCGCGCCGCGTCCCCATCGGCTTGCGATCCTTCCAGCCAAAGCGCTCGGCCCCGTCGCGCAGGCAGTCGGCAAGGCGCGTCGCGCTGAAGGGCTGGCCGGTCATCGGGTTCTTCTCGGGCAGGTTCTTCAGCCGCAGCTCAACGGGGCACATCCCGAGCATCTCGGCCAGCTCGTCCATCGCCTGTTCCAGCGCCAGCATGCCGACCGCCTCCCCTGGCGCCCTCACCGAGCCCGCGGGCGTACGGCTGACCCGGGCGAGCGTCTGCGCAAAGCTCAACCCCTCGGCGCCATAGAGGAACTGCGACGCCTGGCTCACGGGCTCGGCGAAGCCCTCGTTCTGAAGGTTGGTCACGCGGTCGTCGTGCGACAGTGCCAGCAGGCGACCGCTGCGGTCGGCGCCGAGGCGCAGGCGCTGGGTGGTCTCGGTCCGGCGCAGCACCGCGTCGAAGACGGTCTGTCGGGCCATGACGACGCGCACCGGGCGCCGCAGCTCACGTGCGGCGAGCGCGGCCGAGACCGCTTCGGGGCCGATGCCCAGCTTGGACCCGAACCCGCCCCCGATGTAGGGCGACAGGATGCGCACGTTCTCGGGGTCGATGCCCACGGCATCCGCCAGTTCCAGACGGTTGGTCTTGAGCATCTGCTGCGCACCGCGCAGGGTGAGCATGTCTCCCTCCCATTCGGCAAGGGCCGCGTGCGGCTCCATCGCCGCCGCCGCGTGGGGCGGGGTGGAATAGGCGCGATCGAGCGTAACGTCAGCCCTGCCGAACGCCGCCTCGAAATCGCCCGCAGTTTCCGGATCACCCTCTTCCAGCGCATCCGTCTTCGCAGGGTCGGTATCGACATTGTCTTCCGCGTCGTAGCTCACCACGAGCCGCTGCGCCGCGTCGCGCGCCGCCTCGAAGCTCTCGGCGACCACCAGCGCGATGGGCTGGCCGTGGTAATGGACTTCGTCGCCGGGCTGCACGGGCGCTTCACCCGCCATGCCCTGCGCCGGGTTGCGAATGAACCGAAGGCCATGGAAGACCCCCAGAAGCCCGAGGATTTCGGCCACGGACGCGGTGTCGATGCCGGTGATCCGCCCCCGCGAAATCGTTGCGCGCACCAGAACGCCGTGCGCCGCGTTGTCCGGCACCCCGTCAGCCGCATACGCGGCGCGCCCGGAGACCTTTTTGGGCCCCTCCGGGCGATCCAGCGGAGCGCCGACAATGCCCTGACCGGTTTCGTCGAGAAGGCGCGGCTGCGCCTCGTCCATGCGGAAGGTCTTGGTCATGCCGGGGTCCTCGTCGTCGGGGTGGCGGCCGCGGACTCTGCCAGACCGGTGGCCTCACGCAGCGCGGCAATCAGGGTGCGCCGCAGCAGCGGCTTCTTGAACTCGGTGTCGGGATGGCAGCTGGCCTGCGCGACCAGAGCGTCTGCGGCCGTGGCGAACGCGTCGTCGCCGGGAACGGCGCCGATGAGCGCCTGCTCTGCCTCGGGGTCCGTCCAGGGGCGCGGTGCGACCCCGCCGAAGGCCAGCGAGACGGCGGCAATGCGCTCGTCCTTCATCTCGACCGCCACAGCCACGGAGACCAGCGCGAAGGCATAAGAGGCGCGGTCCCGCACCTTCTTGTAGACCTGCCGCGTCCGGGGGAGCGGCGCAGGGAGCCGCACGGCGGTGATGATCTCGCCTTCTTCGAGCACCGTTTCGAGATCCGGCCGGTCACCCGGAAGGCGGTAGAGCTCGCGCACCGGGACAAGGCGTGTGCCCCCGTCCGCCGCACGGATCTCGACCTCGGCCTCCAGAGCGGTCAGGGCCACGGCCATGTCCGAGGGATGCGCCGCGAGGCAGTGCTCGGAGGTGCCGAAGATGGCCAGCATACGCCCTACCCCGCCCTGCGCCGCACAGCCTTCGCCCGGGGTGCGCTTGTTGCACGCCATGGCGGTGTCGTAGAAATACGGACAGCGGGTGCGCTGCAACAGGTTGCCGCCGGTCGTCGCCTTGTTGCGGATCTGCGCCGAGGCACCGGCGAGGATGGCGCGCGAGAGCAACGGCCAGCCGCTGCGGACGCGGGCATCTGCCGCAAGCTCGGAATTGGTGACCAGCGCGCCGATGCGCAGCCCGTCGCCGTGTTCGGAGATGCCCTTCAGGTCCTCGAGCCGCGAAATGTCCACCAACCGCCCCGGGACCATCACCTGTATCTTCATCAGGTCGAGAAGGTTGGTGCCGCCGGCGATGATGCTGGCGCCGTCGCCAAGCTGCCCTGCGGCGGCGTCGAGGCTCTCGGCCCGGCTGTATTCGAAATCCCTCATGACTTCACCTCGGCGGCCATGGCGATCGCCTCGCGTATCAGCGGGTAGGCCGAGCAACGGCAGAGGTTGCCGCTCATGCGCTCGGCGATCTCGGTGTCGTCGAGCGGCATGTCGCCCTCGAGCGAGGCCGAGGCGTAGGACGGCTCGCCGGCCCTCAACTCCTCGAGCATGGCCGTGGCCGACATGATCTGACCCGGGGTGCAGAATCCGCACTGGTAGCCATCTTTCGCGACAAAGGCCTTCTGCAGCGCGTTCAGGGCCTCCGGGCTGCCAAGTCCCTCGATGGTCGTCACCTCGTCACCCTCGTGCATCGCGGCAAGACAGAGGCAGGAATTGACCCGCTTGCCGTTGAGCAGGATGGTGCAGGCACCGCACTGGCCGTGGTCGCAGCCCTTCTTGCTGCCGGTCAGGCCGAGCTGGTCGCGCAGCGCGTCAAGGAGGGTGGTCCGCGTGTCGTGTTCGATCTCGCGCGGCTCTCCGTTCACCGTTAGTCGTGTCCGCATGTGTCTCTCTCGCTTGAAGGTGGCGTTGGACCGCGCGATGTGCGTGTCCCTGGCGAGGTCAACCGCCGGCTGGGCGGGAAGTTCCGAGATCCCGGGCCATCACCCATTGTGCCAGGCATCCGCAGTGCGGCGTATCGCGAACGCCTCGGGCAGGATCGAGCCGTCGCGGGCAAAGCGCAGAACCACCGCATCCTCCCCGTGCTCGCGGATCAGTCGCAGCGCGTCGCCGTCCTGTTCGAGCCGACATGCACCATGCGCGAAGACCTCACGGTGGCGACGGCGCAACGACAGCAACTCCCGGAGCAACTCGCGCTTGCGCGCTCCGAAGATGTTGACCGGGGCGGCGGGGTCGAGCGGCGCCCGGTTGTCCGGATCGGTGAGCGCGAAGAGGCCGGTCTCGGTGCCCTGATAGATGTCCGGCACGCCCGGAATCATGCAGCGCAGCGCAAGCTGGGTGAGCGAGAGGCACTCTCCCACCCGCACAAGCTCGCGCAGAGCGTCGGGGGCATTGGTCCGCCAGTCCGCCAGCATCGCCCGGGCGAAATCACCGGCCTGCGCCTCTGCCGCCTCGTCTGGATCGTGCCACTGGGTCACCTCCTTCGCCTCGCGAAGGGCCTTTTCCAGATGCGCTGCCAACCGCTCTTCGAGGTCGTCTCGATCGGGCTCCCAGAGGGCGAGCGCCGATTGCAGCACGTACCAGCCCGTCGACGTGTCCGGCGGATGCGGCGTATCGAGCGCCTCGGCATCCTGCCAGAGGATGGCGGCGCATTCGGGCCGATGGGTCAGCGCGATGAGGCGGGCCCGGGCATCCTCGGCGCGCTTGGTGTCATGGCTTGACCCGAGCGCAAGCGCCCCCGGCCAATGCTGCAGGCGATCGTTGCACCACGCCTCGAACGCGCCGGGCGAGAGCGGCGGCGCGTCGGGTTCAGAGCCGACCTCGGCCTCGGCAAGGCAGCGTGTATGGCGGTAGAAGGCGGTGTCCTCCTGGGCCTTCGCCACCACCGCGCCGGTCACCTGCTGGAAGCGCCTGAGGACCGCCTCGCCCGCGGGACCGGCCGGCGACAGGAGCAGACGGTGGACGGCGTCGAGGATCCGGGTGTCGTCAAGCCGGGCACCGGCCTCCGCGACCGTCTGCGCCAACAGCGCCTCGTCCTCGGCAGTGGCGCCCTCGTCGTCGATGTAGCTGCGGTAGCGCGGGAAGGCCACGAGCAGCGCCCGCAACGTGGCGCGCAGGTCGTCCTCCGCGACCGCCATCCCCTGTTCGGCAAGCGCGGCCCCCACCCGGCGGGTCATCTCGCCCAGTTCCGCGGCCAGCTCGTGGGACAGGATCTGCTCGCGCGCCGCCCGGCAGGCGGCGGCGTAGTCGCCCCGCGCCCCGGTTGCCCCGCGCCAGATCGAGTCCAGCAGGTCGAGCCCGGTCCCGTCCATCAGCAGCCGGGTGATCCGGTCATTGGCCTCGTAGCCGGTGGTGCCGGTCACCGGCCAGTCCCGCAGCTCTTCCTCGCCGGTGAGGATCTTCTCGATCCAGACCGGCACATCGGGACCCACCGCCGAGCGCAGCCGCTGCAGGTATTGCTTGGGGTCGGCGAGCCCGTCCACGTGATCGATCCGCAACCCGTCGGCGAGGCCGTCGCGGACCAGTTGCAGAGGCAGGGCCATCATCGCGTCGAAAACCTCGCGCTCTTCGATGCGCATGCCGATCAGGGTCGTGACATTGAAGAACCGCCGGTGCGTCAGCCGCTTGCACTCACGCTCCCAGTGCCGAAGCTGCCAGTGCTGCCGTTCGAGGGTCTCGGCAATGCCACCCGCCCCGGCGCTTTCCGGCGCGAGCGGTAGCCAGCCGCCATCCCAGTGCAGGCGCATGGCGTCACGGTCGATCTCGAATGCGCCACCGCGGATCATCTCGTCGACCGGTTCGGGCAGGATCGGCAGGATCAGCCCCGCCTCCCAGTCCACGTCGAAGTATCGGGCGTAGGGGCTGGCGGCACCATGGACCAGCGCGTCATGCAGCCACGGGTTCTCGGGGCTGAGCACGGTGTGGTTCGGCACCAGGTCCAGCACGACCCCGAGGCCCTGCGACCGGGCAGCGGCGGCGAGCCGCTCGTAGCCGGCGCGCCCGCCGAGCACCGGGTCGATCTCGGCCGGGTTGGCCACGTCATAGCCATGGGTGGAACCGCCCTCGGCGGTGAAGATCGGCGAGAGGTAAAGGTGGCTCACGCCAAGCTCGGCGATATGCGGCAGGAGCTCCGTCGCGCGGTCGAAGTTGACGCCCTGGCGGAGCTGCAGGCGGTAGGTGGCAACGAGCGGTGTCACGCGGTGATCTCCACTTCCATTCCAAAGGCATCACGGGTCGGATCGCCGAGGCGAAAGGCGCAGGCGGGCAGAGACGCGGCTCCGGTGGCGGGTGTTCCCAGCGACATCAGCATGCGGATCTCGCCCGCCCTGAAGGGCCAGCGCACGGCGAAGGCGCGGGGCCCGTGCCGGGTGACCTCTCCGATGCCGCTCTTGCCGGATTTGAGCAGCGGCACGATGCGGCGGGCTCGAAGATCAAGCAGGTCGCGGGTCAGGGCACGCCAGCTTTCCGCACGGGCGGGGTCGCGGGCAGGATAGGGGCGCGAGGCCTCGAAGGCCTCGGGTCCGGTGGGGTCGGGCATGCGCTCGGCGTCGTAGCCGATGCGCCCGAGCTCGGCCCGGCGACCCTCCCGCACCGCTCTCCGCATGGCCTCGTCCGGCGGATCGCAGAAGAAGAGGAAGGGCGCTTCGCTGCCCTCTTCCTCCCCCATGAAGAGCAGCGGCAGGAACGGCATGCACAGCAGGACCGCGTGCGTCACCCGTGCGGCCTCCTCTCCGATCAGCGAGATCAGCCGCTCGCCAAGGGCGCGATTGCCGATCTGGTCGTGGGTCTGGTTGGCGTTGACGAAGGCCGTCCAGGGAAGATGCGCGGCCTCTGTGCCCCGGGGCCCCTCGGGATGCGGCTGGCCCTCGTCCGCCTGACCGCGTTCCAGCGCACGGGCGAGATCGGCGAACGGGTCCCGGGCGTAGCGGCTGTAGTAACCCTGCGTCTCCCCGGTCAGCGCCACGTGCAGGACGTTGTGCCAGTCGTCGTTCCACTCGGCATCGAACCCCGCCTCGCGGAGATGCGTCAGATTGCGCTCGTCCTCGCAGATCAGGTGGACCGGGCGCCCGAGATCGAGCGTGCGGATCTCGGCCGCGAGCCCGCGCAGGAAGCGCTGGTCCTGCCCGTCGCGGATCTCGTGCACGGCATCGAGGCGGAATCCGTCGAGCCGGTACTCGCGCAGCCAGCCGAGCGCGGCATCCCGGAAGAACGCCTGTACCTCGGGCCGGTGGAACGCGATGCCGTCGCCCCAGGGCGTGGGCCGGTCGGTGAAGAAGTCGGGGGCATAGCCCGGAAGGAAGTTCCCGAAGGGACCGAAGTGGTTCATCACGAGATCGAGCAGCACCATCATGCCATGGCCCTGCGCCTCGGCCACGAAGGCCCGCAGCTCGTCGGGCGAACCGTAGGCGGGATGGGGTGCGCGGATCAGCACGCCATCGTAACCCCAGCCGCGCCGGCCCATGAACTGCGCGACGGGCATGAGCTGGATCGCCGTGACCCCCAGCGCCGCCAGGTCCGGCAGCCTGCGCGCGGCCGCGGCAAAGGTGCCCTCGCGGGTGAAGGTGCCGACATGCAGCTCGAAGAAGACCGCCTCTTCGAGCGGCCTGCCGGACCACGTCCGCGCCCAGTCGAACGCCTCGGGATCCCCCGTCAGCGAAGGCCCCTCGACCACGCCGATCTGAGCGCGCGAGGCCGGGTCGGGCAGGTCCCTGCCATCGATGCGGAAGAGGTAGGCCATGCCCGGACGTGCCGGAATGCGGCAGCTCCAGTCGCCCGCCCTGCCCGGCTCCATGGCAAGTTCGCGCCCTTCAAGCAGCAAGGCGACATGCCGTGCCGCCGGTGCCCAGATCGAGAACCGCCACGACCCGTCGCCGAGCGGGTGGGCGCCCCATGGCGATGGCGCTGTCATGCGCCGCGCGCCTCTGGTGCTTGCGCGCGCCTCCGAATTTCCCCGACGGGCCAGACGGCAGCAGCTTCGCCTGATGCCCCGATCCGGGCCTTCGCTGCGAACTCGAAGAGGTGCCGCATCCGGGCTCCGCTCCGACGGCTTCTGCCGCCCGCGCCGCCCAGACACACGCCAGGCCGTTTTCGCATCTGGCGCGGCGTGACCGCGACACCGCCGAACGGAGCGATCATGTCAGCCCTCCAGTCCGGAGAGCGCGGTCATCCGGGGCGGTCGGCTGACGAACGGACGCGCAGACGTCGGCCTCAGAGCCGCCTCGCGCCGCGCAACCATCTCTGCGGTGATCAGCAGCGTGCCGCCCGCCGAGCATCTGAACCAGCGCCGATCCTCCTCGCTGTCGTAGCCCGCGCGAAACCCGTCCGGCAGCCGGACACCCGGTGCCACGATCGCGTTCCTGACCTGGCAGCGCCGGCCGGCACTGCTGCCGGGCAGGAACACGGTTCCCTCCGAGAGGCAGCCGATGGCCTGGGTGATCGGGCGATCCATGGTCTTCGGCAGGGCGACCGGCGTCTCCGCTGCGGAGAAATCAAGCTGCGCAAGACGGTAGGCATCGAGCGAGCCCACGTCACGCCAGTACCCCCCGGCTCCGGAGCCTTCGTCCGGCATCCGATAGACCGAGAGCGCGTCCTCGGCGAGGGCGATGGGAAGGATGTCATGCCCGAAATCATGCAGCGCCGATGGGCGAGCGGGCTCGCGCCGCAGCGCCGCCTTCAGCCAGATCCAGTCGAAGACGTAGATCCCGGTCGAGGCGAGCGCACGGTCGCCCTCGCCGATCATGGGCGTAGGGTGCTCCGGCTTCTCGGCGAACCCGAGCAGTTCGCCATCCGCGCCAAGATCGAAGATCCCGAAGTCGGAGGCCTGCGTCAGGGGAACCGCCGTGGCGGCAACCGTGACCGGTCGGGACTGGGAGCGGTGGTGGTCGAGCAGCGTTTCGAGGTCGATATCGACCACATGGTCGCCGGCCAGCACCATGATTTCTCGCGGCGCGTAAGCATCGATCGCCGTCGCGTTGCAGCGCACCGCATCGGCGGTGCCGCGATAGCCGTAGGGGCTCAGGAATTCGCCGTCGCGGATCGTGATGCCCTTCTCGAAACTGTGGGCCCAGTTTCGATTGAGATGCCGACAAAGATCATTGGGGCGGTACTGCGTCGCGACAAACAGGTTCTCGAACCGGGCCGTCGCAGCAGCGGCCAGGATGAAGTCGACGATGCGCCCCTCACCCGAGCCGAAGCTTAGCGCAGGCTTGCATTGCAGGTTCGTGAGTTCGTGCAGTCGGGACCCGCGCCCTCCTGCCAGAAGAAAACGCAGGCACCCCGACGTCCTCGAGACGCTTTGGAGAATGTTCATCGGTCATGGCCTTGTCAGGAAACCAAAATTCCAGGCGGAAGATGCGTCGAACATCTTGTCGCGATGGCGGAGCTTGTGATCTGGCCGGCCGGTCGATCCGCACGAACAACGGCCGGGACCGCCGCTTGTTCCGAAAATAGTGCCGTTTCCATCTCGAATTCCGCCGGCAATATATCTGCGATTTCAAATTCTTCTTGTCCTTCGGCCTCCGCCGAAGACCCTTTTGCGTGAGCCGAATGACGGATTGTCAGCCCCGGTCCACTCCATGATCAGCGCGACGAGTGAAAGCTTAGCGGGAGGCGTGCGATCAGTCGGAACGCGATACCCGACTGCGGCTCCGATTGGAGGTTCTGCGCTCAGCCGAGCTACATCCCGTTTCCGAAAGCCTGCCACATTCGATGACGGTTTCGTTGGCGGTCACGCTCCTGCACGGAGCAGGCTTTCTCGGTCCCCGCCTCCTGCGATCGCCGAACAGCGCCTGTTCCGAGCCGCCTGCGACGTATCCTGCCGATCTCGCACAGCGGGTCCGGCATCCTTGTGACGACCTCAGGACTGCCCGGGCATTGCCCGCGACGTGGTGCGGAAGCGGCGAACGGAGCGTGCCGAGGAACACAATAATGGAGAAAGACGTTCACCTCGGTAGCATCCAGAGGCAGGTGAAACCGCAGTGCTTACCGAAATCATCAACGAATTCAACAGCACCTTCTCAGTTGTTCCGGCGCCCGCTGCCTTGGCACGCCTCTTGGCCGCGATCGTCCTGGCAGGTCTGATAGGACTCGAACGGGAGCGCCGGGAAAAGCCCGCGGGTCTGAGAACTCACATCCTGGTTTCGGTTGCAGCCTGCCTGTTTGTCATACTCGGCCTCGAACTCGCGGCAATGGATTTCGGAGGCGCGTCGGAACAGCGCAATGACCCCCTTCGCATGATCGAGGCCGTGACCGCTGGCGTCGCGTTTCTCGCTGCTGGTCTGATTTTCACGTCAGGCGGACGGGTTCGCAACATCACGACGGGCACATCCCTCTGGCTTGCAGGAGCGATTGGGCTGGGATGCGGTGCCGGGCAAATGCCCCTGGCGGCCATGACGACTGCTATAGTGCTTGTGGTCCTGATCGTGCTGCGGTTGCTCGAGAGAAGGCTCGGAGGTGGAGAAGGCGACGACTGAACAGAGGTCGACCGACGTGCGCGGGACGGCAACCTGAGACTGGCCGTGCAGACCGGACTTGTCCGGGGCATAGCGCGCGCAGTCCTCCGACCCGGTCGGCAGTCCCTTTGGCCCGAGATCCTCCGCCAGAGCTCTGATTGCGGCGGATTGCGCGGTGTCGGTCCGGGTGTCAGGTCGAATGCCGGTTCGGCCCACCTTTGGTTGGAACGCCCATAGGGGCAGGCCACAGCCGTCACCCGCCCTGCAGGTCCCCGACCGCCGCTTTCACCGCCTCCGCCATGTAGTCGACGAAGAGCCTGATCTTCGGATCCTGCAGCTTGCGGTGCGGGAAGAGACAGCCGAAGGTCGCGGGCAGCGGTGGTGTCTGCGGCAGCACCTCGACGAGAGCGCCGCTGCGCAGGTGCTGCGCCACTTCGAGCCGCGGACGGTTGGCGATGCCGTGACCATCCAGCGCCCAGCTTGTCAGGACGTCGCCGTCGTCGGCGTCGAAGCGCCCCGCCACTTCGAGCCGCCGCAGCCCGCTCTCGGTCCGCAGTTGCCAGAAATACTCGGGCGAGCGCGGATAGCGCAGCAGCAGGCAATTGTGTTTCCCGCCAAGCAGATCTTCGGGCGACGCCGGGGTGCCGTGACGTTCTAGGTAGCCCGGCGCGGCGCAAAGCACGCCCGGGCAGTCGCAGATGTGGCGCAGCTTCAGGTTGGAATCCCTCGGCACGCCAAGGAAGAACGCCACGTCGAGCCGCTCTCCCACCATGTCCACCAGCCGGTCCGACAGGCGCATCTGGACCTGCACCTCGGGGTATCTTTCGGTGAACTCGGGCACCAGCGGCGCGATGATCCGCCGCCCGATCCCCAGCGGCGCCGTGACCCGCAGCGCGCCGCGCGGTGTCTCGGAGAAGTTCGCGACAACCGCCTCGGCCTCGTCGAGCGAGGCGAGCACTGTCTTGGCCTGCTCGTAGAACACCCCCCCGACCTCGGTCGGGGTGATCGAGCGCGTGGTGCGGTTGAAGAGGCGGACCCCAAGCCGGCTTTCCAGCTCCTTGATCCGCTTGCTCGCCACCGCGGGCGTCAGCCGCAGGTCGCGCCCGCCAGAGGTGATGCTGCCCAGTTCGACCACCCGGACAAAAACCCGCAGGCATTCAATGTATTGCATAGCGCCTCTCCTCCGGGGCCCTCGGGTCTGCCCCGGAATACCACGCGGCGCGACAGATTATTATCAACAATCCGTATAAAGTCCTTGGCGAAACGGCGCGTATTCATTGAGAGTGCCTTCCGCTAGCGTCACCTCCGATCACCCAGCCAAATGCTCAGCCACGGAGGGATGCATGACGCACCGGAGCGAGATCCGCTTTCTGCTCAACGGACGGACGGTGAACCTGCCCACGGTTCCCGCCACGCAGACCCTGCTCGACTTCCTGCGGCTCGACCGCCGCCTCACCGGCACCAAGGAGGGCTGCGCCGAGGGCGACTGCGGCGCCTGCACCGTGCTCGTCGGCCGCCTGCACGCGGGGGTGCTGCGCTACGAGGCGGTCAACGCCTGCATCCGCTTCATGGCCTCGCTCGATGGCTGCCATGTGGTGACGGTCGAGCACCTGTCCGGCCCGGATGGCGCGCTGCACCCGGTGCAGCGGGCCATGGTCGAACACCATGGCGCGCAATGCGGCTTCTGCACCCCGGGCATCGTGATGTCGCTTTACGCGCTCTGGATGCAGACCCCCGAGCCGACTGAAACGCAGGTGGAAACCGCGCTGCAGGGCAACCTCTGCCGGTGCACCGGCTACGCCCCGATCATCCGCGCCGCCGTCGCGGTCAGCCAGTACGGCACCCCCGAGGCAGACCACCTGACGCTGGAGCGCGAGCGCATCACCGCCGCGCTTCTGGCGCTGCAGGACGCGCGCCGGGTGGAGACCGGCCCCGAGGACAACCGCGCCATCCTCCCCGCCGATCTCGATGATTTCGCCGCCGCCTATGCCGAGCACCCGCAGGCGACGGTGATCGCCGGTGCAACCGACGTCGGGCTCTGGGTGACCAAGTTCCTGCGCCCGATCTCGCCCGCGATCTTCATCGCGCACCTGCCCGAGCTGAAGGCCATCGAGGTCAGCCCCGGGGCGATCACCCTCGGCGCCGGTGTCAGCTATTCCGAGCTGCAGCCGCTGATCACGCAGCACCTGCCGCACCTTGCCGAGTACTGGGACCGCATCGCCGGCTGGCAGGTGCGCAACATGGGCACCATCGGCGGCAATATCGCCAATGGCTCGCCCATCGGTGACACGCCCCCGGTGCTGATCGCGCTCGGCGCCGAGGTCACCCTGCGCCATGGCAATTCGCGCAGGAGCCTGCCGCTGGAGGACTTCTTCATCGACTACGGCAAGCAGGACCGCCGCCCCGGCGAGTTCGTCGAGAGCATCCGCATTCCCCTGCCCTCCGCCGCGACCCGCTGCGCCGCCTACAAGATCTCGAAGCGCCGCGACGAGGACATCTCGGCGGTCGCCGCCGGGATCAGCGTCACCGTCGAGGCCGGGATCATCCGGAGCGCCCGCATCGCGCTCGGCGGCATGGCCGCCACCCCGAAACGCGCCGCAGCGGCCGAGGCCGCGCTGCTGGGCCAGCCGTGGAACGAGGCCAGCTTCGCCGCCGCCGCCCGTGCCATGACCGAGGACTTTGCCCCGCTCAGCGACTGGCGGGCCAGCGCAGAGTACCGGATGCGCGTCGCGCAGAACCTGCTGCGGCGGTTCTTTCTCGAACAGGATGGCGCGCCCGTCCGCCTGAGCGCCTGAGGGAGCAGAGACATGAAGCACCAGTCCAACATCCGCGGCGCCGTCCACGAGGACCGCCAGCACGACAGCGCGATCAAGCACGTCCGGGGCCTTGCCGAGTACACCGACGACATCCCCGAGCCGGCCGGCACGCTGCATGCCTATCTCGGCGTGTCTTCCGTCGCCCACGCCAGGCTGCGCGGCATCGACCTCTCGGAGGTGCGCGCAGCCCCCGGTGTCGTCGACGTGCTGACCGCCGCCGACATCCCCGGCCACAACGACATCAGCCCCACCGGGCGCGGCGACGAGCCGGTCTTCCCGACCGAGAAGATCGAGTTCCACGGCCAGCCGCTCTTTGCCGTGATCGCCGAGACCCGCGACGCCGCCCGCCGGGCCGCCGCGCTCGCCAAGGTGGAGGCCGAGGTTCTGCCGCATGCGGTGGACCCGATCGCGGCGCAGGAGGCGGGCTATCCGCTCGTCACCGACCCGCTGAAGCTCGAGCGTGGCGAGGTCGGGACCGCGATGGCCTCGGCACCGCACCGGCTTCAGGGGCGGCTCGTCGTCGGCGGGCAGGACCACATGTACCTCGAGGGGCAGATCGCCTTTGCCCTGCCCGGCGAGGACGAGGACGTGATCGTGCATTGCTCGACCCAGCACCCGAGCGAGGCGCAGCACATGGTGGCGCATGTCCTTGGCGTGCCCTCGAACGCCGTCGTGATCAACGTGCGGCGCATGGGCGGCGGCTTCGGCGGCAAGGAAAGCCAGATGAACCTCTTTGCCGTGGTCGCCGCCATGGCCGCCAAGCGCCTGAACCGCCCGGTGAAGATCCGCCCCGACCGCGATCAGGACATGACCGCCACGGGCAAGCGCCACGATTTCGTCATCGACTACGACGTGGGGTTCGACGGCGCCGGCCGCATTCGCGCGGTCGACGGCAGCTTCGCGGCGCGCTGCGGCTGGTCCTCGGACCTGTCGGGCCCGGTCACAGACCGCGCGCTGTTCCATGCCGACAACGCCTATTTCTACCCGCATGTCCGGCTGCAGAGCCGCCCGATGAAGACCAACACCGTCTCGAACACCGCCTTCCGCGGCTTCGGCGGGCCGCAGGGCGTGGTCGCCGCCGAGCGGATGATCGAGGAGATCGCCTATGCCCTCGGCAAGGACCCGCTGGAGGTGCGCAAGGCCAACTTCTACGGCGATGCGGAGGATGGCCGGAACCTGACGCCGTACCATCAGGAGGTCACCGACAACATCATCGGCCGCGTCGTCTCGGAACTCGAGGACGGCTGCGCCTACCAGCAGCGCCGCCGCGACATACTCGCGTTCAACGCAGAGGGCGGTGTGCTGCGCAAGGGCATCGCGCTGACGCCGGTGAAATTCGGCATCTCCTTCACCGCCACGCATTACAACCAGGCCGGGGCGCTGATCCACGTCTACGCGGACGGCTCGGTGCATCTCAACCACGGCGGCACGGAGATGGGTCAGGGGCTAAACACCAAGGTGGCGCAGGTGGTGGCCGACGCGTTCCAGATCGACTTCGAACGCATCAAGATCACCCGCACCACCACCGAGAAGGTGCCCAACACCTCGGCCACCGCCGCCTCGTCGGGCTCGGACCTCAATGGCATGGCCGCACTCGACGCCGCCGAGCAGATCAAGGCGCGGCTGGTCGAATTTGCCGCCGGGCACTGGGGTGTGAGACCTGAAGAGGTGCGCTTTGTGCCGGGCCACGTGCAGGTGGGCGCGCAGCTGCTGCCGTGGGAGCAGGTCATCAGGGCCGCCTACATGGCGAGGGTGCATCTGTCGGCGGCGGGCTTCTACAAGACGCCGGACATCCACTGGGACCGCGCCGCGGGCAAGGGCCGGCCGTTCTACTATTACGCCTACGGCGCCTCCTGCTCGGAGGTGACCATCGACACGCTGACCGGCGAATACCGGGTGGAGCGCACCGACATCCTGCACGACGTCGGGCGCTCGCTGAACCCGGTGCTCGACCGCGGGCAGGTCGAGGGCGCCTTCGTGCAGGGCATGGGCTGGCTCACCACCGAGGAACTGTGGTGGGACCAGAAGGGCGCGCTGCGCACCCATGCGCCCTCGACCTACAAGATCCCCCTCGCCTCGGACCGCCCGCGGGTGTTCAACGTGACCCTTGCCGAATGGTCCGAGAACCGCGAGCGCACGATCAAGCGCAGCAAGGCCGTGGGCGAGCCGCCCTTCATGCTGGGCATCTCGGTCTTCGAGGCGCTGTCCATGGCCGTGGCGAGCGTCGCCGATTACCGCGAATGCCCCCGTCTCGACGCCCCCGCCACGCCCGAGCGTGTTCTGCTGGCGGTCGAGCGGCTGGCGGGCCGGGCGGCATGATGGCGCTCGACCGCCTGCTGAGCGGCCCCGGCCCGGTGGCGCGGCTGCGGCTGTGCCGGGTGCGCGGCTCCTCGCCGCGCGAGGCCGGCTGCGAGATGTATGTCTCGGAGCGCGCGCTCCATGGCACCATCGGCGGCGGCCAGCTCGAACACCGGGCGATCGCCGCGGCGCGGGCCCTGCTGGCGCGCGGCGATCTGGCCGAGACGCTGGACCTGCCGCTCGGCCCCGAGATCGGGCAGTGCTGCGGCGGGCGGGTCGAGATCGCGCTCAGCCGCATGGGCGCTCAGGACCGGCAGGCGGCGCTGGCGCGGGCGGCAGAAGCGGCCGCCGCGCAGCCGATGGTGCAGATCCACGGCGCGGGCCATGTCGGCCGGGCACTGGCGGATCTCATGCAGCACCTTCCGGTGCGTTGCGTTCTCGTCGACAGCCGCGCCGCGGAGCTGGCGCTCTGCACCGCCCGGGTCGAGACCCGGCTCACGCCCCTGCCCGAGTTCGAGATCGCCATGGCCCCGCCGGGCAGCGCCTTCATCGTGCTGACCCATGACCATGTGCTCGACTTTCTCTGCGCCTCGGCGGCGCTGCAGCGCAACGATGCGCGCTACGTCGGGCTGATCGGCTCGGCCACCAAGCGTGAAAAGTTCCGCCGCTTCGCCCGCGACCAGTGCGACGGGCTCGAGACCCACGCCCTGACCTGCCCGATCGGCGCGCAGGGCAGCCGCGACAAGCGCCCCGAGGTGATCGCCGCCTTCGTCGTCGCCGAGGTGATGGCCACCCTCACCCATGCGCAGGGCGCGGCCCAGCCCGTGGCCTTCGCCGCCGAGTAACCCCCGCGGCCGCCCGAAGAGGAGCGGGCGCCGCGGGACAACCGCACGCAACCCGAGGAGATCCCACATGCGGGAAGGGAGCTACACCTACAAGCTGTTCTCACGCAGCGATTTCAGTGCCTTCTGGGCACTGTTCACCGACAACCTGATCAACCTGATGGTGCTGGCAGGCGTCTGCCAGTTCGTCTTCGGCATGCCCGCCGAGATCGTCTATGGCCGCATCCTGCCCGGTGCGGCGGTAGCGATCCTGTCGGGTGTCGCGGCCTACGTGGTGCTGGCGAAACGCGCCGCGGCCCGGCACGGGCGCGACGTCACGGCACTGCCCTACGGCATCTCGACGCCGGTGATGTTCGTCTACCTCTTCGGGGTCATCGGGCCGATCTACTGGGCCACCAACGATCCCATGCTGGCCTGGCAGGTCGGCATCGGCGCCGGCTTCATGGGCGGCATCGTCGCCGCCATGGGCGCGCTCGTCGGGCCGTGGCTGAAACGGGTCACGCCGCGTGCCGGCATGCTCGGCACGCTTTGCGGCATCGCGCTGGTCTTCATCGGCACCGTGCCGCTGGCGACGGTCTTCGAGCAACCCTACATCGGCTTTGCCTCGATGATCATCATCCTCTGGGGCCTCGTCGGGCGCTTCCGCCTGCCGTTCAACATCCCCGCGGGCCTGCTGGCGCTGATCGTCGGCACCGCGGTGGCGTTCAGCATCGGCGAGGCGCGGATCAGCCTCGAGGGCACCGGATTCTACCCGCCGCTGCCCTACGTCGGCGACCTCATCGCGGGCATTCAGCACCTCTTCGCCAACCCCGAGCTCTTCCTCGTGCTGGTGCCGGTGCAGATCTACAATTTCATCGAGACGATGAACAACGTCGAGAGCGCCGAAAGCGCCGGCGACCACTACCCGGTCGGCGTGTGCCAGATCACCGACGGGCTCGGCACGATGATCGGCGCGGTCTTCGGCTCGCCCTTCCCGACCACCGCCTACATCGGCCACCCGGCCTACAAGCGCATGGGGGCGCATGCGGGCTACATCATCGGCGTCGGGCTGGTGATCCCGGCCGCCGCCTTCCTCGGGCTGCTGGCCTTCCTGAACAACCTGATCCCCGAGGCCGCCGCCGCGCCGGTGCTGGTCTTCGTGGCGCTGAGCCTGATCACCAACACCGCGCATTGCGTCCGCACCGACCACATGGCGGCCGTGACCATCGCGATGATGCCGCATGTGTCGTCCTTCCTGATGATCAAGTGGGGGGCGCTGATGGGTGCTCTGCAGGCGACCGGCGTGGAGGGTCTGCCGCAGCTCGGAGACGAGGCGCTGACCGCGGCCCTGCTGCAGCAGAGCGCGCATTTCGCCGGCCACCAGTCGCTGAGTCAGGGCGCGATCCTGACGGGGCTCATCTGGGGCGCCATCGTCGCCAGCGTGATCGACGGGCGGTTCCGCAATGCCGGCGGCTTCGCGCTGGCCGCGGCGCTGATGTCGCTGGTGGGGATCATCCACGGCGCCAGCCTGCACTGGCCGCAGCTCGGCCCGGTCTCGGCCGGATACCTGATCGCCGCCGCGTTCCTCTACATCTACCCGCTGTTCCACCGCGAGGGCGCGGAGCAGAACGAGAACGTGGTGCTCGAGGAGCCGCCCGCCGCGCCCGCGGAGTGAACCGGGCCGAGCCATCCTCATGCCACAGGCGCGGGCCGCATTCCGGCCCGCCGCCCCTTCAACCCCTCCCCCTGCCTGCCGAAAGGTGACCCCTTGAAGACCGACCAAGTGCTGATGCGCGGACGCATCCTGAGTTTCACCGCCGAGCCGCAGGGCCCCGAGGACCATGCCGCCTACAGCTACATCGAGGATGGTGCGATCCTGATCGGCGGCGGGCTGATCCGCGCCACCGGCAGCTATGACAAGCTTTCGCGACAGGCACCGGCGGTGCCGGTGATCGACCACCGCCCGCACCTGCTGATGCCCGGTTTCATCGACACCCATATCCATTACCCCCAGGTGCAGGTCATCGCGTCGTGGGGCGCCCAGCTGCTGGACTGGCTGAACGCCTACACCTTCCCCGAAGAGACCCGCTTTGCCGATCCCGCCCATGCCGAGAGGATGGCAGACTGGCTGCTCGGCCAGCTCTGCGCCCATGGCACCACCACCGCCGTCGCCTATGCCTCGGTCCACGAGGCCTCGGCCGAGGCGCTCTTTGCCGCCGCCGCACGCCGCGACATGCGGATGATCACCGGCAAGGTGATGATGGACCGCAACGCCCCCGAGGCGCTGCGCGACACACCGCAGGCGGGTTACGACGCCAGCAAGCGGCTGATCGCGCGCTGGCACGGCAAGGGCCGCGCGGGCTATGCCATCACCCCGCGCTTCGCCATCACCTCGACGCCCGAGCAGCTGGAGATGGCGGGTGCGCTCGCCGCCGAGCATCCGGGGTGCCACGTGCAGACCCACCTCTCGGAGAACCGCGACGAAATCGCCTATACCCTGAGCCTCTACCCCGAGGCCCCCGACTACCTCGGGGTCTACGAGCGCTACGGGCTGCTCGGCCCCAAGGCACTGCTCGGCCATTCGATCCACCTCGAGCCGCGCGAGATCGACCTGCTGGCCGAGACCGGCGCGAAGCCGGTGTTCTGCCCGACCTCGAACCTTTTCCTCGGCAGCGGGCTCTTCGACGATGCCGGGCTGCGGGGGCGCGGGATCTGCAATGCCATCGCCACCGATGTCGGCGCGGGCACCAGCTACTCGATGCTGCAGACCCTGAACGAGGCCTACAAGGTGCTGCAGCTGCAGGGCCAGAAGCTGCACCCGCTGCGCGCCTTCCACTGGATCACCCGCGGCAATGCGCTGGCGCTGGGGCTCGAGGACCGGATCGGCACGCTCGAGCCGGGGACCGAGGCGGACATCGTCGTGCTCGACTCCTCGGCGACCGAGCCCATGGCACTGCGCATGCTGCGCGCCGAAACTCTGAGCGAGGAGCTTTTCGTGCTGCAGATGCTGGGGGACGATCGCGCCGTGGCCGAGACCTATGTCGCGGGCGTGCCGCAAGAGCGCGGGGCCGTCCGCGTCCGCCAGCCGGACCTGCAGCCGGCCTGAGGCCCGCGCCTCCCCCTGCCCGCCGGTCGATGCGGTCGGGAGGAGGACAGAGCGCCGTTCCGCGATTTCGGGAAATCCATCACGATAATCAATTTTTCCCGAAAGGAGCTTTCGCCCCGGGCGCAGTCGCCTGTGCGTCGTGCAGCGCCCATACTCTTGTCAAATACCTTCGCCCCGGAGCCCAGACCATGACTGCCCCCAAGACCAGCTACTACGCCCCCGACGGCGGCCACCCGCCGCAGAGCCAGTTGCTGACCGACCGCGCGATGTTCACCGACGCCTACGCGGTGATCCCCAAGGGCACGATGCGCGACATCGTGACCAGCTTCCTGCCGTTCTGGGAGAGCACCCGGCTCTGGGTGCTGTCGCGCCCGCTCAGCGGCTTTGCCGAGACCTTCTCGCAATACATCATGGAGGTGCAGCCGGGCGGCGGTTCGGACCACCCCGAGACCGACGCGGGCGCCGAGGGCGTGCTGTTCGTCGTCGAGGGCGAAGCCACGCTCACCGTCGAGGGCGAGACCCACGTGCTGCGCGAGGGCGGCTATGCCTTCCTGCCGCCTGCCACGCTCTGGACGCTGCGCAACACCGGCAGCAAGGCGCTGCGCTTCCACTGGATCCGCAAGGCCTACGAGGCGGTGCCCGGCCTGCCCCATCCGGAGGTGATCATCGCCAACGAGCAGGACATCGCCCCAACCCCGATGCCCGGCACCGACGGCAAGTGGGCGACCACCCGCTTTGTCGACCCGAGCGACCTGCGCCACGACATGCACGTCACCGTGGTGACCTTCGAGCCCGGCGCGGTGATCCCCTTCGCCGAGACGCATGTGATGGAACACGGCCTCTACGTGCTCGAAGGCAAGGCGGTCTACCGGCTCAATCAGGACTGGGTCGAGGTCGAGGCCGGCGACTACATGTGGCTGCGCGCCTTCTGCCCGCAGGCCTGCTACGCGGGCGGGCCCGGCCGGTTCCGCTACCTGCTCTACAAGGACGTGAACCGGCACATGGCGCTGCGTCCGTCGGGCACGGCACAGCCCATGCCCGCGCCCCGCAAGATCAGCGCACCGGCGGCCTGACCCCGCCGATCGCCGCCGTAAGCTCCCGGGCCGCGCGCATCACCGCGCGGCTCGCGTCGTGCGTGCTCTCAAGGCCCATCCGGATGGTCGGGCCCGACACCGAGATGCCCGCCACCGCCTCGCCCGAGGCATCGAAGACCGCCGCCGCGATGCAGCGCATCCCGAGGTTTCGCTCCTCCGCGTCGATGGAATAGCCACGCTCCCGGATCGCCGCGAGATCGTCGAGCAGCGCCTCTGGCGAGGCCAGCGTGTGCGGGGTGAACCGTTCCATAGGCCGCGCCAGCAGCTTCTCGAGCCGTTCGCGCGGCATCTCGGCCAGCAGCGCCTTGCCGATGCCCGAGGCATGCAGCGGCGACAGCGTGCCCGGCGGAAAGAACGCGCGGATGCTCTCGTGGGTCTCGACCTGGCTGACGAACAGCACCGAGGCCTCGCGCACGATGCCGAGGTTGGCGGTTTCCCCGGTCTCTTCCATCAGCCCGCGCAGGATCGGCCGCGCCCGCTCGACAAGGCTGGTGCGGCGCAGGAATCGCGCGCCGATGACAAAGGCCTGCGGGCCGATGTGCCAGAGCTGTTCGGCCGGGTCGAACTCGACCAGCCGCCGCCCTTCGAGGGTGACGAGGATGCGGTAGACCGTGGCCGGGGACTGCTCCAGATCGCCCGCCAGTTCCGACAGGGTGAGGCCGGGGCGGCTGCTCAGATACTTCAGAACCTCCATCGCCCTGTCGAGCGACTTGATGGTGTTCTGCGCGCTGGTGTCGTCCCAGCCGCGCGGCCGTCCACGGGCACGGCGAGGGCTGGATTTGGCATCTTTCGGAGAATTCATCAAATCCCTTTCATTTTTCTTGAAAGTCACATTCACGATATGAAAAAATCAACCGACTGACAATGCTGAACTTTCTCCGTCCGCGCATTTATGAAAAATGATTTCAAAAAAGTTTCACCGCGCGCGCTGCCCGGTTACGGTGTTCTCCAGCGACCAGAGGAGGTGGCCATGAGCTTCCAGAACCCCGTTTTCATCCCGGGCCCGACCAATATCCCCGAGAGCCTTCGCAAGGCCTGCGACATGCCGACGATCGACCATCGCTCGCCGCTGTTCGGGCAGATCCTTCACCCGGCGCGCGAGGGCGTGCGCAAGGTGCTGAAGAGCGACACCGCCGAGGTCTTCATCTTCCCCTCGACCGGCACCGGCGGCTGGGAAACGGCGCTCAGCAACACGCTCTCGCCCGGCGACACCGTTCTGGCGGCGCGCAACGGCATGTTCAGCCACCGCTGGATCGACATGTGCCAGCGCCACGGGCTGCGCGTCGAGATCGTCGAAACCCCCTGGGGCGAGGGCCTGCCCGCGCACCGCTACGCCGAGATCCTCGCGTCCGACAGAGAGCACCGCATCAAGGCCGTTCTCGCCACCCACAACGAGACCGCCACCGGCGTACGCTCGGACATCGCCGCGGTGCGCCGCGCGCTCGACGCGGCGGGCCACCCGGCGCTGCTGTTTGTCGACGGCGTGAGCTCGATCGCCTCGATGGACTTCCGCTTTGACGAGTGGGGCGTCGACTGCGCCGTCACCGGCTCGCAGAAGGGCTTCATGCTGCCGCCCGGCCTCGCCATCGTGGGTTTCAGCGACAAGGCCATGGCGGCGACCAAAACCGCCAAGCTGCCGCGCACCTTCTTCGACGTGCAGGACATGGCGAAGGGTTACGCCAACAACGCCTACCCCTACACCCCCGCCGTCGGCCTGCTGAACGGGCTGAACGAGGCCTGCCGCATGCTGCTCGACGAGGGGCTGGAGAACGTCTTCGCCCGTCACCACCGCATCGCGGAAGGCGTGCGCCGCGCGGTCCGTGCCTGGGGGCTGGAGCTTTGCGCCGCCTCGCCCGAGGTCTACTCGGACACGGTCAGCGCGATCCGCACACCCGACGGGTTCAACGCGACGGATATCGTCAGCCACGCCGCACAGACCTATGGCGTCGCCTTCGGCACCGGGCTCGGCGAGGTTGCCGGCAAGGTGTTCCGCATCGGCCACCTCGGCAGCCTGACCGACGTCATGACGCTCTCGGGGCTGGCGACCGCCGAGATGTGCATGGTGGACCTCGGGCTCGACATCACGCTCGGCTCGGGCGTCGCGGCGGCGCAGGAATTCTACCGCGCCACCCCCGCGCTTGCCCGGAAGGCGGCCGCGTGATGAAGGATATTGCGCTGACCATCCCCACCTATGACGACATGCTGGCGGCCCACGTCCGCATCGCGCCGCACATCCACCGCACCCCGGTGTTGACCTCGTCCTTCCTGAACGAGCTCACCGGCGCGCAGCTCTTCTTCAAGTGCGAGAACTTCCAGAAGGCCGGTGCCTTCAAGGTGCGCGGCGCCTCCAACGCGGTCTTCGGCCTTTCGGAGGCCGAGGCGGCCAGCGGCGTCTGCACCCACAGCTCCGGCAACCACGCGCTGTCGCTGAGCTACGCCGCAGGGCGGCGCGGCATCCCCTGCAACGTGGTCATGCCCCGCACCGCGCCGCAGGCCAAGAAGGACGCCGTGCGCAGCTATGGCGGGATCATCACCGAGTGCGAGCCCTCGACGTCGTCGCGCGAAGCGGTCTTTGCCGAGGTCCAGGCGGCCACGGGCGGCGATTTCGTCCACCCCTACAACGACCCGCGGGTGATCGCGGGCCAGGGCACCTGCTCGCGCGAGTTCATGGAACAGACCGACGGGCTCGACATGGTGGTGGCACCCATCGGCGGCGGCGGCATGATCTCGGGCACCTGCCTGACGCTCTCCACGCTCGCCCCCGAGGTGCAGGTCATCGCCGCCGAACCCGAACAGGCCGACGATGCCTACCGCAGCTTCAAGGCCGGGCACATCATCGCCGACGACGCCCCCGAGACCGTGGCCGACGGGCTGAAGGTGCCGCTCAAGGATCTGACCTGGCACTTCGTCTCGAACCACGTCAGCGAGATCCTCACCGCCTCCGAGGACGAGATCATTGAGGCGATGAAGCTGATCTGGAAGCGCATGAAGATCGTGATGGAGCCCTCGAGCGCCGTGCCGCTGGCCACCATCCTCAAGAACCGCGACCGTTTTGCCGGCAAGCGTGTCGGCCTCATCATCACCGGCGGCAATGTCGATCTCGACCGCCTGCCCTGGACCCAAGGAGCCTGAGCCATGAATGCACCCGTGACTTTCGACCAACTCGAGGTCGGCTATGATGTGCCGGCGCTGCCCGGGATGGATGCCGCAGAGATCCAGACCCCCTGCCTGGTGCTCGACCTCGACGCGCTCGAGCGCAACATCCGCAAGATGGGCGACTACGCCCGCGCCCACGGCATGCGCCACCGCGTGCATGGCAAGATGCACAAGTCGGTCGACGTGGCGAAGCTGCAGATGCGGCTTGGCGGCGCCATCGGCGTGTGCTGCCAGAAGGTCTCGGAGGCCGAGGTCTTCGTGCGCGGCGGCATCAAGGACGTGCTCGTGTCCAACCAGGTGCGCGATCCGCAGAAGAT
>Ga0208328_1000202_pt1 | contig 31400 bp, 34 predicted proteins | sample DeeseametaMP2633_FD_184170 | JGI IMG/M metagenome (GOLD analysis project Ga0208328, IMG submission 184170) | Marine microbial communities from the Deep Atlantic Ocean - MP2633 (SPAdes) | ecosystem: Environmental > Aquatic > Marine > Unclassified | place: Northeast of Antigua and Barbuda, North...
GGTCCGTATCGCCGTGCTCAACGGCTATACCGCGCTTGGCATACCCGTCACGGAAACCGTGGGATAATTCCGTCCGGGGAAAGGGGAACCTCGGCCATCACCCGATTTGTGCAACAGAGCCCCTCTGCTGTAAAACTCGATCGACCTTGCGACGCCCCCGGCGCCCCCCTCTGCGCCTTGATTTCATGGCCTTCCGGCCTCCTCCGGTAACCTCGGGCCTCTTCCGGCATCCACTGTAAGAATGAGTGTCACCCAACACTGGATCAAATCCCCACGGCGGATGCACAGAAATGCACAGGGTTCCGCGCTTGGGGGGACGTTGCGACTGAATGGAATCGCATACCGATCCCAGGACAGGACCTGAGAGGATCTCCCTTGGACCTCTCACTCGAGGGGAAAACCGCGATCGTCACCGGCGCGGCATCGGACTTGCAATCGCCGAGGCGCTCGCCGCCCCCGCCGCCACGGTCAACGTTGCTGACCTGAAACACAAGGACGCGGACCGCGAGGCAAAGACGATCACCGACAAGGGCGGCAAGGCCTTCGGCTTTGTCGGCAACGTCGCCGCCCCGGCCAGCGTCGAGGCGATGGTGGCCTTCGCCGAGGAACGGACCGGGGCCCTGCACTGCTGGTCAGCAACGCCAGCAAGAGCGGCCCCGCCGTGAAGACCGGCGACCATCCCATCCACGAGTATCGACGTGAACCTCAATGGCCTCTTCTACGGCAACGCTACGCGATCCCGGCCATGAAGCTTGCGGGCGACGACGCCACTGTCAACAGCGTCTCGATCACCGTGGGTAGGCTCTGATATTGGTGAGATGTAGACCCGTGGGAATGGGACGTCCCAAGGCTGGTCCGAGCCAGATGTCGGGCAGAGGATCAAAAAGTCAGTCCCAGCCGGTTTTCCGGGCCTGTTCAGACCCTGAGCGTACCGGGCCAAGCCGCCGGGCGGTCGATCCGTCGGCCGGTCCGACACGAACCCTCCGACGATGTTCATCGCCGCCGTGTCCTTCACCGCTGCCATCCGTTATGGGCGGGGGCCGGCTACCACGGGCCGTCAAGCACGGCCCGTGGCGGGGATCAGCTCGCGATCAGAGGAACGCCTGCGCCACGATGGCCGAGCCCACGTAGGTGCCGGTCATCACCAGCACCGCGACCACGGCGATCTTCCAGCCCGAGGTCTTGGCGATCTCGATCTCGCGCCTGGCGATCGCAATACCTGCATAGGCGAGGCAGGGCGTGGCCAGCGTCAGGAAATTCACGTGGCTGACCTTGTCGAGGATCCAGGCGCTGCCCGGGGTCCAGGGCATGGTCGCGAGAATGCCGACGGCGGAAATCCAGGCCACCGAGGGCAGCTTGAACGGCACGACCTTCGTCAGCAGCATGCCGATCATGCACATCACCCACAGGATGATGAGCCCCACCAGTCCCTGCGGCACGGTGTTCTCGGTCGCCACGGTATTGCCCACCAGCGCGATCACGCAGACCACCGCCAGCGCCGCGGCATGGGCGCCAAGGCCAAGCTTGGGGTCTTCGGTCAGATCGATGTCGTCAGTACGGATGTCGCTCATGGCTCAGGCTCCGGCTTTCGAGGGCTCTTTGCGGCCCAGCAGATCGTAGAGTTTCTCGGTCAGCGGCAGCGCCACGAAGACGCAGAGGTAGAGACCGGTGGCATAGGTCAGCACGTTGGAGGCCCCCGCGAGCGCGAGGATCTGCTCTTCCATGTCCGGAACCGCGTGCACCAGCGCACCCGAGCAGGCCGCCATCATGCTGCCCGAACCGATGCCGCAGGCCATGGCCAGCGCCTCGATCGAGAAGGCCCCGGTGGTTGCCAGGATCGAGGCGAGAATGGCGAAGATGAAGGTGCCGAAGAGCGTCCCGATCACGTAGACGCCCATGACGCCTGCACCCTCCTGGCTCTTGAGGCCGTACTTGTCGGCGATGATCGCGATATTGGGCTCGCGCGCCACCGAGAAGCAGGCGCCGATGGATTCGCGCCCCATGCGCAGCACCAGCACGGCGACCGGGAAGGCCAGCACGATGGTGCCGAGGTTGCCCAGCTCCTGCAGGATGAGCGCGGGGCCCGCGGCAATGATCTGCTCCATCGACGGGCCGATGATCGTGCCGAACTTGGCGATGAAGGGCATGATCGCGATGACGATCAGCGGAGATGCGGCATGCACCTCACGGTCGCGGATCAGCGCTCGCGCGCCCGGGATCACGTTGGGGTTGATCAGCAGCCCCAGCACGAAGGCGTAGAGCAGCGGCAGCAGCAGGATCGAGCCGATGCCGATGGGCACGGCGATGACCCCGATAAGCTCGGCGATCACGGTGATGACCAGCACGCTCAGGTGCAGCCGCCAGTCGAGAAGGATGTCTTTTATTGGCATGAGGGGACCTCTCTGTTGTCGCCCCGTCGTGGGGGCGCATTGGCCGGGACCGGGCGGTTACCCGGTCCGCGGCGGCAGGAAAAGATCAGCGCCAGACTGACCTAAGGTAAGCGTCAGCCCGGCGCGTAACCGAAGCCCTGCGCGGGGGTCGCGGCGGTCTCGACCCAGACGGACTTGGTCTGCGTATAGGCCGCCAGCGCCTCGCGGCCCGACGAGCGGCCATAGCCGGAGCGGCCGAAGCCGCCGAAGGGCGACATGACGTTGATCGTCTTGTAGCTGTTCACCCAGAAGGTGCCCGCCCGAACCTGCGCCGCCATGCGATGTGCCCGGCCGACGTCCTGCGTCCAGACCGCGCCCGCCAGCCCGTAGGGCGTGGCATTGGCCAGAGCGATGGCCTCTTCCTCGCTGTCGAAGGGCAGCACCGAGACCACGGGGCCGAAGACTTCCTCGTTGGCGATGGTCATCTGCGGCGTCACCCGGTCGACCACGGTCGGAGCGAAGAAGAACCCGCCGCTTGCCGCAAGCCTCTCGGGTTTCGCGCCGCCGCTGGTGATCTCGGCGCCCTGGCTGACCGCCTCGCGGACCATTGCGTCGATCTTCGACCATTGCCGCTGGTTGTTGACCGGGCCGATCTGCGTCGCCGGGTCCATCGGCGCGCCGACGGGGATCTTGCCAGCCGCGAGGCTCAGCTTTTCAACCATTTGGGCATGCACGGAGCGATGCACCAGAAGCCGTGAGCCTGCCACGCAGCTCTGACCGCAGGAGGCGAAGATCGCCGCCTGAGCGCCCACCACGGCGCGGTCAAGATCGGCATCGCCGAAGACGATGTTGGCCGATTTGCCGCCCAGTTCGAGCACCGAAGGCACCAGCCGCTTGGCCGCTGCGCCCGCGATCTTGGACCCCGCCTCGGCGGAGCCGACGAAGACCACCAGCGCCGTCGCCGGGTTCTCGATCATCGCCTGACCGGAGCCCGGACCATCGCCCGCGATGACGTTGACGAGGCCCTTCGGCGCGCCCGCTTTCTCGCACAGGATGCCGACCACGATCGACGACAGCGGCGTCAGCTCGGAGGGTTTGATCATCACGCCGTTGCCGGCACAGATCGCCGGGGCGACCTGCCAGCAGCAGGTAAAGAGCGGCGCGTTCCAGGGGGTGATCTGGCTGACCACGCCGAGCGGCTCGTGGCGGGTGTAGTTGAGGTGCGTCGAGGGCACCGGGATCACGTCGCCGGTGATCTTGTCACACCAGCCCGCGTAATACTCGAACATCTCGGCCATACGCGCCGGCTCGCCGGTGGTGTCGCGGATCGGGCGGCCCGAGGAGAGGGCTTCCAGTTCCGACAGCGCGGCGGCATTGGCGCGCAACTGGCGGCCGATCTCGAACATGATGCGACCGCGCTCGGACGCGGTCTTGGCGAACCACTCCTTCTGTGCGCGCGTCGCAGCCTCGGCGGCCTGTGCGACGACCTCGGCGCCTGCGTCCTTGTAGCGGGCGAAGACTTCGCCCGTCGCGGGATCGGTCAGCGCCAGCGTGTGCCCGGTGCCCGGCACAAGCGCACCGCCGACATAGGACTGCACTTCGGACGAGCCGGTGAGACCCTTCAGCAGCTCGGCCACGCGGGCCGCGGTATCGATGAGGTCCTTGGCCATCACATCTTTTCCTTATGGCTCAGGCGGTCCACCGCGGGATCGCCCATATGCATGAAATCATCGCCGTCCTTCAGGCCCGAGTTCTCCTCGGCCCAGAGATCGGCCACGAGGTCCACCACCGGCATGGCACAGCCGACGCTTTGCGCGAGCTCGCGGGCGAGGCGCACGTCCTTGCGCATCAGACCGGTGCTGAAACCGCTGTCGAAGCTGCGGGGCAGCACCCAGTTGGGGAAGTGGATTTCCGACAGCGCGCTGCGCCCGGTCGCAGAGTTGATCACCCGCAGCGCGTCTGCCGCGCCGACACCGGCGGCCTCGGCCAGCCGCAGCGCCTCGAGCGTCGTAACCATGTGGCTGGCGACCAGCATGTTGTTCACCAGCTTGGCGACATTGCCGGCGCCGCTGGGGCCGACGTGGAGGATCTTTGCCGCCATCGCCTCGAGCGCGGGCATCGCCGCACCGACCCATTTCTCGTCGCCGCCGAGCATCACCGAAAGCTGGCCCGAGGCCGCGCCCGAGGGCCCGCCGCTGACCGGCGCGTCGAGGAAGCCGTGCCCCTCTTCGGCAAGCGCCGCGGCGAGCTTGCGGCTGACCTCGGCCTCGGAGGTGGAGGTGTCGATCATGACCTTGGCCCCGGCGTCTGCGCCCAGCAGCCCGGCGCCCTGTGCCGCGGCGAGGACGCCTTCGACATGCGCCGCAGTAGGCAGCGAAAGCACGATGACGTCTGCTGAGGCGAAGACCTCCTCCGGGCTGGCCTTGGGTGCGATGCCCGCCTCACGGGCACGGTCCAGCGCCGCGGGAGCCGGGTCGTAGCCCGCCACCTCGAAGCCCGCGCGGGCAAGGCTCGACGCCATGCCGAAGCCCATGGCCCCAAGTCCGATCACCCCGGCCCGTTTGCCTGTCGTCTCTGCCATGTGATCTCCTGTCGTTGAGCGTCGCCAGCCACGTTCGGCCGGCGTTTCGCACAGCTAACCGGAGGAATGGCGTTCACAGGTAGGGGTCACATTGCGCACATCGCGTTGCCTTTGCGGCAACACCAGAGATCAGCGGCGGAAGGCCACCATGCGGTCCGACAGGAAGCTCGCCACCAGTTCCACCGATTTCGGCAGGCGCCGGCGCGCCCGCACCATGAGGTGCGTGCTGACCCGGTGCAGCGCCGGCTCGTCCAGCTCGATCACCGCCAGATCGCCGCGATCTGCTTGAATGGACGCGGAAAATCTCGGCAGAAAGGTCACGCCCATGCCCGCGCTCACGTAGCGGATCAGCAGCGCGATGGAGGCGGTCTCCACATGCACCCGCAGCGCCAGCCCGCGGTCGGCGGCGACCTGCCCGACGAGGTGCCGGATGGCATGGCGCGCATCGAGCATGGCGACGGGATGCTCCAGCACCTCGGCCAGCCCGACGCTTCTCCGGCCCGCCAATGATGAATTCGCAGGCACAACGGCGCAGAGCGGCTGGCGCCCCATGGCCAGCGAGCGGGTCGCCTCGGTCACCAGCGGGTTATAGGCGATTCCGATATCGGCCTCTCCCTCGATCACGCGGCGCTGCAGCTCGTCGGTGCCGGCGTGGTCGATGGCAAAGCGCAGGTCGGGCTGCAGCCGGCTCAGCTCCGACAGCCCGTTCTCCATCAGGTCGGCGGTGAACCCCTCTCCGAGCGCGATGCGCACGGTCTGCGTGCGGCCCGCGCGGTAGCGGCCGATCTGGTCAAGAAGGAAGGTCTGCTCGTCCTGCAGGTGCAGCGCGTGCTCGCGCAGGAGCTCCCCGGCCTCGGTCACCGTCACGCCCCTGGAGCTGCGCTCGAAGAGCGCCACCCCGAGCCGGGCCTCGGCCTCGGCGATCTTGCGCGAGATCGCCGAGGGCACGACGTTCAGCCGATCTGCCGCGCGGCGGATCGAGCCCTCCTGCGCGACCGCGAGGAACTCGCGCAGGAAGCGGCTGTCGAGCGCGTCCATCAGCCTTTCGTGGCGCGGCGGGCGAGACGCACCCAGAACTCGGCGCCGGCGGGCAGCACCGCGTCGTTGAAGTCGAACTTCGCCGAATGCAGACCGGGGTTTTCGCCCTCGCGCGCCGCCCCGAGCCAGAGGTAGGCGCCGGGCACCTCGTTCAGCATGAAGGCGAAATCCTCCGAGGCCATGCTCGGGCCGGTCATCGCGGTATCGAGCCCCATCTCCGCCGCCACGTCGCGGGCCAGCGCGGCCTCGGGGGCGGTGTTGATCGTCGCGGGGTAACGGCGCTGGTAGTCGATGTTGGCGGTGCAGCCCTGCGCGGCGGCTTCGGCGGTGGCGACACGACGGACACGCTCTTCGATGATGTCACCGGCTTCGGCCCCGAACCAGCGGCAGGTGCCGCTCAGTACCGCGCGGTCGGGGCAGACGTTGTAGGCCGAGCCGCTGTGGATCTGCGTGACCGAGACCACGCCGGGCTCGAGCGGCGAGAGCGCGCGTGCCGGGATCTCCTGCAGCGCCGCGGCGGTGCGCCCGGCGGCGGCGATCACGCCGTCGGACTGCTCGGGCATGGCGCCATGGCCGCCCTTGCCGAGGATCTCGATGTCGAAGACCGAGAAGGCCGCCATCATCTTGTCGTCGCGCGCCACGAAGCGCCCCGGCGCGAGGCCCGGCCAGTTGTGTATGCCGAAGACCTTGTCGACCGGGAACTGCGTGAAGAGCCCCTGCTCTATCATGACCCGCGCGCCGCCCTCGCTTTCCTCGGCGGGCTGGAAGATCAGCGTGACGGTGCCCTGCTCGACGCCTTCCGCCGCGATCTGGCGCGCGGCAAGCAGGAGCATTGCAGCGTGCCCGTCATGGCCGCAGGCGTGCATCTTGCCGGGAATGGTCGAGGCATGGGCCGCGCCCGTCGCCTCGAGGATGGGCAGCGCGTCGATGTCGGCGCGCAGACCGATCACCGGCGCGCCCTGCCCCATCTGCGCCACGACGCCGGTGCCCGCGAGACCGCGGTGCACCCGCCAGCCCCAGCCGGTGAGCAGCCCGGCGATCATCTCCGAGGTGCGGTGCTCTTCGAAGCCCAGCTCGGGGTGGCGGTGCAGGTCATGGCGCCAGGCAATGGCTTCGGCGATGTGGTCTTGGTCGAACATGAAGTCTCCTTGCGGACGCGCCCGGGCGCCCGTCTCGTGTCAGGGCGCCGCCGGCGCCTCCTGGAAGGTCAGCAGGATACCGCCCAGCCGAGCGTGCTCGGTCAGGACAAGTGCGCTGCCGATCTTCTGACAGGCGAAGCCGCCCGTGTCCACGAAGGGGAGGACCCGATCCAGCGCGCGGCAGGCGACATCGAGCGAGATCACCGAGGGCGCGCCGTCCGGAGCAAGGTCTGCGGGCAGCGGGCCAAAGACGGCCCTGGCGGCATCGCGGCAAAGCACCCGCCAGTGGCCTCTGCCGGTGAAGACCTTGAAACCGCAGTCGGTGTCGCTGATCGCCTCGGAACCATGCAGCGTGGCGAGCCAGTCCCTCACCTCGGGTTGGTCTTCCGGCTCGGCAAGGATCGTGGCCGAGACAAAGCCGTGCGCGCCATTAGGGTGATCCATCCATTTCGGAAATTCGATCAGGTCGCGCCGGTGTTGCTGGCAGGCGAACATCGACAGGCGCGGCAGGCCGGGTCGGGTAAAGATCTTCAGCGTGGTTGCGGTGCGGTCGGGCGCACCGTCATCGCGGATCACGTCGCGCCCGAACTCGATGGTGCCCTCGCAGTGACCGCCGCGCGCCACGACCGCCGCCTCATCCGCCGCGGCATCCGTCGAGTTGAGTGCCGAAAGAGGTACCCCTTCGCGCTCATCCAGCCAGTGCTGGACATGGCGGCCGAAAAGGAAGTCTCCCGCCGGGTAGCCTTCGAGCAGACTCTCGTCGCCGATCCCCACCAGCTCCAGCAACTGGTTGCGGAATATCACCAGCGCAGTGGACGTGCCCCAGGGATGCATCCCCGGAGGCTTCATCAGAAAGCCGAGTGAAAGATACGTCTCGCGCGCCTCGGCCAGATTGCGCACGCAGACCAAAGGATGGTCTATCCCAAGCGACGTCATTCCGCCCGGCCTTTCAGGTCTGCAAGCGTTGCGAAGCCGGCGAAACGCCCGGCGCCGCGATCAGTGCCGCGGGGTCCGGTCACGACATGGCCGGGCGGGACGTCCCGGGTGACGATCGCTCCGGCAGCCACCGTCGCCCCGGCCCCCACCTCGACCGGGCCGAGGATCATCGCGCCCGCCCCGACCACCGCGCCACGGCGCAGCCTGGGGTGTCGCCCCTCTCCCATGTCGACGAAATTCGATCCCAGCGTGACCCCGTGCCAGAGGCTCACGTCCTCTTCGATCACCGCCGTCTGGCCGATCACCAGCCCGAGCCCGTGATCGAGCCACACGCCGCGGCCGATCTCCGCTTGCGGCCAGATCTCGACCGAAAGCGCCCGGGTGAACTGGCTCTTGACCGCCAGAGCCAGCTCCTCGCGCCCCGCCAGCCAAAGCGCCCGGCTCACCCGGTAGGACAAGAGCGCGTGATAGCCGTTTGCGAAAAGCAGCACGCGCGGAGCCCCACCGGGTTGCCCGTCGCGCGCGCTGGTGACCAGCAGATCGTCGAGCTGGGTTTCCAGAAGATCGTTCCGTTGGCGGAAGAGCTCGACGGCCAGACCGCGCAGCCACACCCGCGCCTTGCCCTCGGGCAGGCAGGCGGCAAGCACGGCCGCCATCAGCTCGGACAAGTCGGACAGTTCGCCCGGCTCGATCCCGAGCAGCGTTGCCACTCCCGGCTCGGTGGAGAGCAGCTCAAGAGTGTCTGACAGAAGCGTTTGCCGCAACCGATGTGCGCCCATGTGGCCTCGCGGGTGATCGAAGGGTTTCACAAGGCTGCCCCGAGTACCGTGCTGCGCACAAGAGCGGAAATGTTGCCGCCGTGTTGCTCTGGAGGGAACGCGAAGACTGAGCCGCAACGCCCTGCGGGGCGAGGTTCCGCGTGTGTTCGATCGCCGTGCAGATGTGCGGACTTCCCCCGAGATCCGTTGCCGCACGTCGAAACACGTTTCACAAGTTGGCGTCGGGGTCGATGACGGGCTCGGCGCTCCTGATCCTCTCGTGGATGGCACCGCGGGGGAGCATCGGGAAAAGGTTGGGACCAAGAGACGAGCGCTTGCCGTGAGAGGGCAAGATCCGGCCCTCTTTGTCCGCAGCGCATGAAGGTTAGCTGAGGACCGGAAACGTCCTGGAGCTCTGCCAGGGTGGTCACGGGCCTTCAGCTGAACACAGGTGCCAGGGGCGCGTCTCCGCGACCGAAGGATCTACACCAGATTGGCGGGAATGAAGCCCGCAGACCTCGCGGCAACGAGAAAAGCGCGGCGCGCATCCTCGACAGGGCTCATGCAGTCCATCGCAGACTCGACTTTCGTGAGCGCCACCTGGCGCTCGCCATCGGAAATCGGCCACCTGCGGCGCAGCCAATATCGCACCTTTTCTATCGTGCTGAAGTGCTCGGTGTCGCCATTTTGCGACGTCATCAGGACCACAGGTTGGCCCCATTGAATTTCCATCATGTGTTTTCTTTCGATTGAATACGATCCACGCCAAAGCGATTGCATGTGCCTGACATGCGCAATGGCCAGAGGCGCAAGGGGATCGTGAAGTTCCGGTAGATACCGCGACGGTCGGCACCAAGTGCCACCGCCAGACGTCATCTATTGGTGAAATGCTCGGAGACGGCCTCAGGTAGCCGGTCTCGACTTGCCGGCATCCGTGACGAGGCGAGCCTCGCCACGGATCCTCCGGGAGAGCAAGATGCGGAATAGACTTCCCTGGATGGTATAGTCCACTCGACGCGCTCGCCTGGAATCCTCTGGTCTCGCAAGGGCTTCGCTCTGCGCGTTACCCAGACGTACAGCTGACAACTGGACGATCAGTCCATGCGGCGGGCGTCACGCTCTTCGCGAGCGGCCTTCAGGCGCGCTGTCTTCTCGGCCCTCACCTCGGCATCTTCCTCCAGGACACGCTTCGCGTTCTTGGTGGTTTTGTCGATTGGCGTGACGGGCTCGGAATTTGTTGCCTTCATATCCGAAACGCTAGGTTTCAGAAGTTTTCCGCCGTTCCCTTTTTGAGGAGGAACGCCGGGAAGCAAATCCTCAAACGTCGACTTCAAGCAAGCGCCAGATTATTGGCGTTTTCGCGACCATCACGGCCACTCTCAACGTCGAAGGTAACCTTCTGGCCATCTTCGAGCCGGTCGAGACCCGCTCGCTGCAGGGCAGAAATATGGACGAACACGTCCCTGCTGCCGTTTTCGGGCTCGATGAAGCCAAATCCTTTGGTGGTGTTGAACCATTTCACGGTGCCAGTGGCCATGTCCGTGGTCTCCTTAAGAAATGCTGCCCGCAAGATCGCGACAGCCGGGCAAAAGTCGATCCAAGTCGGTCAACCGAAACCGGGTCAGCGGCAGCAGCATTTCGAAGAGAAGAAACGTAAGCCCTCCATCCATGAGCGTCCGCGACCACAAACGCAAGGATTCTTTTCTTCGGGATTTTAAAGCTGAGTTTCAGTGATGAGCCATTGCGCTCGGCGGCTTTTGCCTCCATATCGTCGAGTGCTATCGTTACTCCATTCGAACCTCTGCTTTCCGTTCACCCGGCTCTCAGTTGATCGACTCGAACTGACTTTGCCGGGCCGCCGCAAAATGTGGGCGGCATCAGAACAGGAGACCACGGATATGGCCAATGGCACCGTGAAATGGTTCAACAGCACCAAGGGTTTCGGCTTCATCGAGCCTGAGAACGGCGGACGCGACGTGTTCGTCCACATCTCGGCGATCGAGCGCGCAGGCCTCACCGGCCTCGCCGATGCTCAGAAGGTTACCTATGACGTCGAGAGCGGCCGTGACGGCCGCGAAAGCGCCATCAACCTTGCTCTTGCATGAACTGCCGCCGGGCGCTCCTCGCGAGCGCCCGGCAACCAGATCAGACATGTCCGGAACAACGCAAACGCCTCGCAGTCCGGCAGAATGGACGCGCGTGCTGATGAAGTACCGCACCCCGATCCTGTCGCGAAGCCTGTTCGAGCTGAGCGTCACGATCCTTCCGTTTCTGTTGATCTGGACCGTCGCCTGGCTGCTGATCTCCGTCAGCCCCTGGCTTAGCCTGTGTCTTGCGCTTCTGAACGCCGGCTTTTTGGTTCGCATCTTCTTGATCCAGCACGATTGCGGTCACGCGGCGTTCTTTGGCAGCAGAGCTCTCAATGACTGGACCGGGCGCATTCTCGGTGTCCTGACGCTGACGCCGTACGACGTCTGGCGCCGGACCCACGCGATTCATCATTCGACCACCGGCAACCTCGACCGCCGCGGCGTCGGTGACATTCCGACCATGACGGTCAGCGAGTTCCAGGCGAAAAGCCGACTCCAGCGGATCGTTTACAGAGCACTCCGTAACCCGCTGTTCCTCTTCGGCATCGCTCCGTTCTACATCTTTTTCCTGCAGAATCGGCTGCCCGTCGGACTGATGCGATCCGGCAGAATCTACTGGGCAAGCGCACTCCTCACCAATGCAGGCATGGCGGGGACGCTCGCGCTTCTATGGATCTTTGGCGGCCTACAGGTCATCCTGCTGATATTCCTGCCCACGACGCTTTTCGCGAGCTCGATCGGGATGTGGCTTTTCTACGTCCAGCATCAGTTCGAGGACACCGAGTGGGATCACGAACCCGACTGGGTGGTACAGAACGCGGCGCTTCACGGATCTTCGTATTACGTCCTGCCTCCCGTACTGAACTGGTTCACTGCTAATATCGGCGCACACCATGTTCACCATCTGGCCAGCAGGATCCCGTTCTACCGCCTGAGCGAGGTGCTCCGCGAGCATGACATGCTGGCGGGTATCCAGCGTATCACCCTGCTGGACAGCCTGCGCTGCGCGCGGCTGCATCTCTGGGACGAAGACGCGAGGCGCCTCGTGACCTTTGCCGAAGCGAAAGCTTAGCCGCCAGCACGCGGGCCTTTCCCTGCAGAGCCGAGCAGCTGCCAGAGAGCCGGATGCCGGCGAGACGTCCCAGCGCCCCGCCGCACTGGCGTGGACGTCACGAAGCCGATTTTTTCTTCCGTTTCGAAGCGCTGGCTTCGCGCTCGAGTCGCGCGGCTCTCAGGCGACGGGTCTTCTCGAGGCGGTCGTTCGTCTCATCGTGGATGATCGACATCGCCGCGCTGTGTGTGCGCTCTGCGACCGACACGCCCCCCTTGGATTTCTTCTGATCAATCTTGTTAGCCATAGTCTGACAGTCTCCAAGGGCGTCTTCCGCAGTTCAATTCTCGCGTTCCGTGCGCCTTTCGGCATCGGTCGCGTTGGCGATTTCATCGGTCCAGACCTCGAAGCCCGTGAGTTCTGCGTGACCGAAGCTCTGTGTCAGGGGGACGTCTGCTGCATCACGCCCTCTTGCGATCAGCACACGACCGATCCGGCGTTCATTGTTTCTCGGATCGAAAACCCACCACGTTCCGCCGAGATAGACTTCCATCCAGGCCGCGAAATCCCCCGGTGGATAGGGCGGAGGCATCCCGATATCGCCCAGGTATCCCGTGCAGTAACGGGCCGGGATGTTCAGGCATCTGCACAAGGTGATGGCCAGATGCGTGAAGTCGCGGCAGACACCGACGCCTTCTGCCAGTGTCTGCGATGCCGTGCGGGTCGAGCGGGCGTGCTCATATCCAAAGGTTACCGCGTTGTGAACGTAGTCGCAGACGGCCTGCACGCGGTTCCAGCCGGGCGGAACATGCTCGAACATCTGCCATGCCCGATCAGAGAGCAGATCCGTGTCGCAGTAGCGGCTTCCAAGAAGAAAGACCAAGGTCTCGAACGGCAGCTCTTCGACCGCATGCTCCATTGCGTCCGGAGCACATGCGTCGGGCACACCGGGATCCCGAAAGATCCCATCCGTTCCGAGCACGAAATCGCCGGCCGGGGCGACACATCTCGTGCACCAGTTCCCGAAAGCATCGCGATAGCTCTGCAAGGGAACGCTGGGCTTGGTGAGCAGGTAGTCCGGACGTTCCAGATCTCCGAAGCGCGAAAAATGCACGTTCAGCAGCGCGATCATCGGTGTCGGTTTCACCAGATGATAGCGTAGTCGGCACCCCAGACGGATTCTCATCGCTTCCTACCTTTATACATGTCTAGCGTACCACCGGCGGGCTGCCCCTGCCGCTGGTAGATCGCCTAGTTGGCAAGGTGGCATTCCCCGCCACGCAGCCGAAAATTGTCGTTGCACAACCAGTCATTTCCGGAGTGATCGAGGTGCGCATTGGCCGGGACCTCCAGCGCGAGGCAACGATCGCCGCTGGCGGCGTAACCCCGCTCGCACACCCACCCGGGCCCCCCGTAGGAGTCGCTGAGATAAGCGTGCTCCGGTATCGCGATTTCCTCGCAACTGTCGGACGTCTTCACGTAGCCACGCTCGCATTCCCAGAGGTCGCCGATCTGGCGACCCGTGAGAAAGCCGCGCTCCGGCACGTCGATCCTGACACAACTGTCCCGGGTTTTCGCAAAGCCTCTCTCGCAATCCCAGTCTCCGGCATAGGCACTTTCGGCAAGATACCCGTTCGCCGGGACGTCGATCTTCCGGCAGCCGCTACCGCTTTGGATGTAGCCGCGATCACAACGCCAACCGTTCCCAGCCGGGTTCAGATAGGCATTTTCCGGAACATCGATCTGCTCACAGGTCGAGGCCCCACTCTCGCGGAAGCCGTGCGCGCACTCCCAGCCTGAACCGTAGCTGCTGTTCGTGGAGTACGCATTCTCGGGTATGGCAACCGCAGCACACGCCCCTTCACGCTCGCGGTAGCCAGGATCGCATTCCCAGCCTCCGCCAAAGCGTCTCAACTGGGCATTCTCCGGCGGCTCCGAGCTGTCGGTCTGCGCCGCTGCCGGTACCATTGCGGACAGCCCGATCCAGAACACTGCGCATATCGTAAGCAGGCTAGCCGACCGCTCCTTGATTTCAGTGCGCGACATGATCCGGCTTTCCCAGGCAGGCCGACGCAAGTCCACGGTCCAACCGCACTGCGACAGGTATGATTGCGCGTCGGGCGTCGACGTCTGCGCCGCACGTCGGGCGCGCCCCGCATGTCACATCGCCGCCCAACGTCGTCAGCAGCTCTAGAACGCTACCGTCGCGGCCGACGGAACCTGAAGATATTGCGGTGTTCGGCGTGGGGCGGGTGCGGCCGGACGTCAGGCCTTCCGCACCGCCTCCGGCGGCCGGGACCCTTCGCGAAAAACCGCAAGAGGACGCGACTGCGCCAACCGCCAAACAGTCATGGTCCGCAGGGTCGGGATCGGGATGCAGGGTCATGCGATGTCTCCAATGGGCTCGCGTCAGCATTGCTTGTATTCGGACCCCCTCTACCGTCGGGATCTGGGCTCATGGCCCTCGTCAGAGCTTTGGGGTCGAGCAGGCGCAGTTTCTTGCGCCCCTGTGCGTCGTGCTGAACAAGGTAGATCCGGAAGACGGTTTCGAGGCCGCTGTCTCCGGTCCGTTCCTCTTCGATCAGAAGCTCGTAGGTGCCGGGCTGAAGCCAATCACTCCCAACAATGGGAAATGGCCTTTCGAAGGTCACTGTCGCCTTGCCCGGTGTACGAAATGCGATGGTGCGCCCTCCAAGTGCACGACCTGCATTCTGCAAGATCCATGCTCGCGGCCAAGGCGCCTGAACAAAACTACCGTGCGGTCTGCGTGGGATCGTAGAAGCGCATGACAGGCCGTCATGCAGCGGGTGACCGGATTGACAGGAGTTGTCACCTTACGCGCACCCTCGCAGGCTTTGCCTCGCATTACAAGTACAAGAGCACGAAAGTAAAAATCTCATTTTTTACATGGAATTACTCTGTCCCTTCGCGGTGAGACGCAGAGCGAACCGAGCTCCTTGAGCGACCCCCGGAAAGTCGGACACTGACATAAGCAACGATTTCCAGTCTGCCGATCTTCGAGCAGAAGGAGATCAGGGATGTCGAGCCGGAAGCAGCACGCGCCTGAATTCAAGGCGAAAGTCGCGCTGGAAGTTTACCTGCTCCCCGCTGGGCCCTCTTTCATAACGAGAGTCTGCAAGTTGGAGTTCGGTATTCGGGCGCCTGGTCGGACGCAAGCCCGCCGGGCGCGGCGCCCTCATATTGCTCAAGCGCTCGGCGCGCTTGTTGCGGGGTCTGGCTGAACGGCACGAGCCGCAAGCGTCTGACTATTCACGCGGCGCGCCCCTCGCGAGGAGGTCGTCGCAATCCCGGCGCTCGGCGTCGACGAGGGGGATCAGCGCCGCTTCTTCCGACTTATGAGCCGAGGGCTCCGGTGATGCGGCGGGCGCCTGCGGCACCGCGGCCTTGCGCGGCGGCGGGCCGGAGGGAGCCATCGGCATTCCCGCCCCTTCCAGGCGGATGCGATAGGTCGTGTCCGGGATCGCCACGCCGGCCTCTTCGATGGCGGTCTTGACCAGGCGGATGGCGTCCCCGCGAGCCGCGGCAAAGCCGGTCGCGGCCTGGTCGACCCAGCCGGTCACGCGCAGGATCGCGCCGGACTCGGTGATGTTCTCGATCCAGACCAACTCCTCCGGGTCGTCCAGCACGAAGGGCAGCGCCTTCAGCGTCGCCTGTGCCAGGCTGCGCGTCGCCTCGAGATCCGCGTCAGGGTCGATGCCGATGTCGAACAGGAATCGCCGCGCGGGATACTGCGTGTAGTTCACGATCTTGCCCTTGAAGACCGTCGCATTCGGGATGCGGATATGATTGCCGTCGAGCGACAGCAGAATCGTCGCGCGCGAGGTCAGGCGGATCACGCGGCCGATGTCGCCTTCGATCTCCACCAGGTCGTTCGGGCGGAAGGGTTGGCGCAGGCTCAGCATGACGGACGCCACGAAGTTCTCCACCGTGTCGCGGACGGCAAAGCCGATGGCCAGGCCGATGATCCCCGCAGCGCCGAGGATCGTGCCCAGCAGGGCCGCCGCCCCCACGACATCCAGCGCAACCACGATGCCGACGATCCCGGAGGCCACACGGAACGCCTGCCGATAAAGCTCGGCGATGAAGGCGTTGGGCGAGATGCGATCCCAGAACCGCATTCGCGCCACGAGGAAGCCTGCCGCGACGATCGCCAGGAAAGCCGCGAGCGCCAGCAACAGCAGGGGCAGACGGGAGACAAGCCGCTCGACCCGCGCCCGGAAGCGGTCAACCGCGGGATTGATCTGATTGGCGAGGTCGTCCGAAGCCGAGAGCGTGTTCTTCACCGCAACGACACCCTCGAGGCGCTCGGCAATGCTCTCGGCCTTCTCGCTGATGGATGGCTCCGCCACATCGCCCGCAAGCGAGACGACCCCCGCGTCGACGCTGACCGTGATCCCGTCGAACTCGAGGGCTCCGAGAATGGCGCGCAGGCGCGTCGCGATGGCCGCGTCGTCAGGCACGTCCTCAACCGCAAGCGTGGGCAAGGCATCGGCCTCGCCCACGACATCCTGGGCCAGGAGCTGGCAGGGGGCGAGTATCAGGGCGAGGCAAAGAAGGACCTTGTTCATACCTCCCCCAAATAGCGTGTTCCTCGTGGGCGCCAACAAGACACCCGACAAGAGACCCGGCCGATCAACATCAGTCCGACGATACGAGCGATCGCGCACCCCATTGGGACATTACGATGCCGTCAGGGGGCGGCATCCACGCCATCGGCAGAGCCGGCCGCGGGCGAAAAGACCTCAGAACATGCCGTGTTCGTTGGCGGCGGTTTCCGGGTCGTGCTGGATGTCGTCGTCGGCGACGACGGATGCGCTCTCTCCCATCTCGTGATCGGGGAACACGCCCTCGCAGAACTCTGTCACCAGCCCGAGATCGGCGGCCTCCTGCCCGGCGCCCCGTTCGGTCGACCAGGCCAGGACGGGGCTGGCAAGGCGCGGAAGCGGCGGCGACTGCTCCCGGCAAGACGAGGAGGCGAAAACGCATGAACAACATCGGCTTGGCGTCGGCCCGATCCTCCCCCGACAGGCGCTGCAGATCATGAGAACACGACGCCTGACGAGATCTTGAAGTTGGCGCCCGCGCCCGCTTCGCAGCGGCCCCACACCACGCGACCCGCCCCCGCGCAAGAAGCCCTGCCGCGACACAAGACAGACCCGGCCAGGAACGGCTCACGCTCCGCGGCGGCTCTTCCTCCGCCACGAGCGATAGGCTACTGCTTGCGGAAGCCCATGGGCACATCATGGGCAGCACAGGGGCCGAGCTTTTCATGAAACCCATCCGCCTGATTTCCGGCATTCTCACCGTCGGGTTCTGGACGCTGGCGAGCCGCGTGCTCGGCGTCGCGCGCGAGATCTTCATTCTCGCCTACATCGGGCCCGGTCCGGTGATGGACGCCTTCGTCGCGGCCTTCCGCCTGCCCAACATGTTCCGCCGGTTCTTCGCCGAGGGCGCCTTCAACGCCGCCTTCGTGCCGATCTTCTCGAAGAAATACGAGGGCGAGGAAGACCCGCTGCGCTTTGCCCGCGACGCGCTGAACGGGCTCGCCTTCGTGCTGCTGATCCTGAGCGCCCTGGCGCTGATCTTCATGCCGGCGCTGGTCTGGGCCACCGCGGGCGGCTTTGCCGGGGACGAGCGCTTCGCCCTCACCGTGGGCTACGGCCGCATCATCTTTCCATACATCCTGCTGATCTCGCTGGCGGCGCTGTTCTCGGGGGCGCTCAACGCGACCGGGCATTTCGCCGCCGCCGCCGCCGCGCCGATCCTGCTCAACGTCTTCGTCATCATCGCCATGGCGGTGGGCGCGGCGCTCGGGGGCGAGGTGGTGCTCTGGCTGGTCTGGACGATCCCGCTGGCCGGGGCAGCGCAGCTCGCTCTGGTCTGGATCGCCGCCGAGCGCGCCGGCATCAAGGTGCGGCCCGGGATGCCGCGGCTGACCCCCGACATGAAGCGGCTGGTGCGGGTCGCGGTGCCCGCAGCGCTGGCCGGCGGGGTGATGCAGGTGAACCTGCTGGTGGGCCAGCAGGTGGCCTCGCAGTTCGAGAAGGCGGTGGGCTGGCTCTACGCTGCCGACCGGCTCTACCAGCTGCCGCTCGGCGTGGTGGGCATCGCCGTCGGCATCGTGCTGCTGCCCGACCTCTCGCGCCGGCTCAAGGCGGATGACACCGAGGGCTCCCGCCACGCCTTCTCGCGAGCCGGAGAGATGGCGCTCGCGCTTACCGTGCCCGCCGCGGTCGCGCTGATGGTGATCCCGCTGCCCATGGTTTCGGTGCTTTTCGAGCGCGGCGCGACCAAGGCCGACGACAGCGCCGCCATCGCGCTGGCGGTGGCGATCTACGGGCTCGGTCTGCCCGCCTTCGTGCTGCAGAAAGTGCTGCAGCCACTGTTCTTCGCCCGCGAGGACACCCGCACGCCTTTCCGCTACGCGGTCTGGTCGATGGTGGTGAACGCGGTGCTGGCCATCGGCCTCGTGCCGCTGATGGGCTGGATCGCCCCGGCCGTCGCGACCACTGCCGCGGGCTGGGTCATGGTGCTCATGCTCGCCGTCGGCGGCCGCCGCATTGGCGAGGTCGCGCATTTCGACGCCCGTTTCCGCCGCCGGGTGCCGCGCATCATCGCGGCGTCCCTTGCGATGGGAGCAATTCTCTGGGGAACCTATCTGCTTCTCGCGCCCTTCCTGATCATGGACTACTGGCGCTATCTCGCGCTGTTGCTGCTGCTTGCCATGGGCCTTGTGTCCTACGGCGTGGCAGGGCACGCGTTCGGCGCCTTCAGATTGTCCGAATTCAGTTCGGCCTTCCGCCGAGGACGCAGCTAAGGACCCCGTCACGTGACGCTGACTTCGTTGATTACCGCATCCGAAGGCTTCCCTGCCCTGGAACGCCTCGCAGCCTCTGCGCGCGAGGAGCTGGTGCTGTCATTCCGAATCTTCGACCCGCGCACGAAGCTGCGCAGCCCCGAGCTGAGGGAGCGCGGGCTCGAGACATCGGCCGACCTGCTGGCGATGGTCGCAAAGCGCGGCGTGCGCATCCGCATGCTGCTGTCCGACTTCGACCCGATCTTCACGTCAGACCTGCACCGGCTGGCGTGGAGCTCGGCCAGCGGTTTCGCCTCGGTGCTGCAGGGCGACGCCAAGGTGGTCTGCGCGCCGCATGGCCAGATGGCGGGGCCGCTCTGGCGGGTCATGATGCGCGGCCGCATCATGCGCATGCTCAACGAGCTGCGAAGCGACGAGCCGACGCGGCTCACCCCTGTCCAGCGCTCGCTGCTCGAGGGCCCGGTGCCGCTGCGCCCGGTGACCATCCACCAGAAGTTCGCCGTGGCCGACAGCGCCCGCTGCATCATCGGCGGGCTCGACGTGAACGAGCGGCGTTACGACGATTTCGAGCACGACCAGCCCGCCGAGGAGACCTGGCACGACGTCTCGATGCAGGTGGACGACGCGGATTTCGCAGCCGCCCTGCGCCTGCATTTCTCCGAAACGTGGAACGCCGCGCTCGATTGCGGCAGCCCCTGCCTCAACGGCACCGCCGAACGCATGCCCACCGACGTGCGCCCCCAGACCTCGCCGGACCTGCGGCTGGTGCGCACCGTCTCCTCGCCCTGCCCGGGGCCGCTGCGGCTGGCGCCGCGGGCCAGCGTGCAGGAGCATGAAAAGGCGATGATCGCGCTCATCGGCGAGGCGCAGCACCACATCTACATCGAGACCCAGTTCCTGCGGCACCGGCCCGTCGTCGATGCGCTGGTCCGCGCCGGCGAGCGGATCGCGGACCTGCAGCTCGTGATCATCCTGCCGCCCGCCGCCGAGCGGGTGCTGTTCAACAGCGACGTGGGCTGGGACGCCCGCCACGGCCACGCGCTGCAGACCGAAGCGGCGCAGCGCCTCGGCAAGGTCTATGGCGACCGGCTGGCGATGATCTCGCCCGGACAGACCCGCCCGGCCGAGGAAGGCGCCGCCGACATGCTCGATGCGGGTCCGATCTACGTGCACTCCAAGGTCATCGTGGTCGACGACCGCGTGGGCATGGTGGGCTCGGCCAACCTCAACGGCCGCTCGATGCGCTGGGACACCGAGGCCTCGGTGCTGTTCCGCCGCCCCGAGGACGCCAAGGCGCTGCGCGAGCGGCTGGCCTCGAAATGGCTGGGGCCGCGGCTGGGCGCGCAGAGCACGGTGCTGGCCAAGACCTGGCGGCAGGCGGCGCTCGCCAATGCCGCCGTGCCCCCGGAAGAGCGCGAGGGCTTCGCCCTGCCCTACCCCAGTGCGAGCGGCCGGAAATTCTCGCGCTTCGTGCCGGTGCTGCCAGCGGACATGTTCTAGGGACGCCCCGGGCCCCTCAGGGCCCCGTGCGCACCCGGAGGCTCACTCCCGGCGCAGGCGCGCCAGCAGCCGTGCCCAGCCACCGGGCACCAGCACGATGCTCAGCAGGAAGCCGGTGACGAAGCCGGCGAGGTCGGCCACCCAGTCGAGACTGCCGCCGAAGATCAGCCCGAAGACCAGTTGCACCGCCAGCAGCATCCCGATCAGCGAGAACGCCCGGATCTGCTGAGCGCCCACCTGTCCGAGCCGCAGCCAGAGCAGGTAGGTAAAGCCCCCGATCAGCCCGTAGACCGGCGGGAAGGCCCCGATCAGCGGGAAGCGCGTGTCGAGGAAGCCATAGGCCAGCGCGCCCATGATGCTCGAGGCGAAGAAGATCGCCACGAAACGCACCGGGCCCAGCGCCTCGGCCACCATCTTGCCCATGGCAAGCAGCATGACGCCCGCGAACATCGCGTGGGTGAAGCTGCCGTGGATGAACGGGTAGCTGACGAAGCGCACGAGATGCTCCGGCGGGAACTGCCCGGTCCCGAACATCCATTGCATCACCGGCGCCGAGAAGGCGAAGCGCTCCAGCGCGTCGAGGCGCCAGCCGACGGCACTTGCACCGCCCACCACGCCATAGGCGCCGAGCGAGAAAACCGCCTCGATGCCGACGATCACGATGGCCAGGGCCATCACCACGGGCGGCAGCGGGTTCAGGGGCGGTTCGTTGTGAGGATGCACCATGGGCGGGGGCTCTTTCTTGACGGCATGTCGGGGCATGGGTAAGCCAGCCCCAGCCGAATTTCCAGACGGAGTATGCCCCATGTCCGAGGCGGCCCAGCCCACCCCCGCCTTCACACCGCGTGTCTTTTCCGGCATCCAGCCCTCGGGCGGCCTGACGCTCGGCAATTACCTCGGCGCGATCAAGCGTTTCGTGGACATGCAGGGGAGCGGTGTCGAGACGATCTACTGCGTCGTCGACATGCACGCCATCACCGTCTGGCAGGACCCCGCCGCGCTGGTGCGCCAGACCCGCGAGCTGACCGCGGGCTACCTTGCCGCGGGTCTCGATCCGACCAGGTCGATCCTCTTCAATCAAAGCCAGGTGGCCGAACACGCCCAGCTCGGCTGGATCTTCAACTGCGTCGCCCGGCTTGGCTGGATGAACCGCATGACCCAGTTCAAGGACAAGGCCGGCAAGAACGCCGAGAAGGCCTCGCTGGGGCTTTATGCCTATCCCGCGCTGATGGCCGCCGACATCCTGCTCTACCACGCCACCCACGTGCCCGTGGGCGAGGACCAGAAGCAGCACGTCGAGCTGACCCGCGACATCGCCGCCAAGTTCAACCACGACTTCGGCACCGAGTTCTTCCCGATGACCGAGCCGGTGATCGAGGGCGCCGCAACGCGCGTCATGTCGCTGCGCGACGGCTCCAAGAAGATGTCGAAGTCCGATCCCTCAGACGCCAGCCGCATCAACATGACCGATGACGCCGACGCCATCGCCAAGAAGATCCGCAAGGCCAAGACCGACCCCGAGCCCCTGCCCTCCGAGGCCGCGGGTCTTGCCGAGCGCCCCGAGGCGCGCAACCTCGTCAACATCTACGCGGCGCTCTCGGAGCAGACCGTCGAGCAGGTGATGGCCGAGGTGGGCGGCAAGCCGTTCTCGGAGTTCAAGCCGCTGCTGGCGGATCTGGCGGTCGACAAGCTGGCGCCGATCTCGACCGAGATGGCGCGCTACATGCAGGACCCGGCCGAGATCGACCGCATCCTCAAGGACGGCGCCGGACGCGCCCGCGCCATCGCCGCGCCGATCCTGCAGAAGACCTATGAAATCGTGGGGATGGTGGGCGCCTGAGCGCCCCTCTCCTGAACTTGCAGCGCATTCCGGGACCGTTCCGACGGTCCCGGTCCCGCCGCCCGGCCTAGGCCTGTCCGGTCAGACCGGCCCGCGCGGCGATGCGCAGCGCGTGGCTCGGGTCGCGCGCCACCGGCGGCATCACCGGATCGTAGGCCGCGCGCAGCACCGCGCCGATCTCGGGGCGCAGCACGACACGGCCATCCTCGAGCCGGCCCAGCGGCGAGCGACTGGCGAAGGCGCTCTCGGACCACAAGAGCATCACCTGAAGCACCTGGCTCAGCGCCAGCTCCTCGGCGGGCTGAGCCGCCAGCGCCTTGTCCATGCGCAGGAAGACGAACCCCGCCTTGATCGCGCCGGTCTCGTCGGAACGGAAGACCCGGTACTGGTTGGCGCCCGCCGCCTCGAGCCGGGCGATCATCGGGTCCAGCCCCTCGATCAGGCGGTCGAGATCGGGCACGCCGCGCAGTTCGGCCCAGTCGCGGAAGAAGAACACCATCACGTTGGCGCCGAGCTCGGGATCGGTCTCGGCCATCTTGTGACCGGAGAGCGCGCAGAGCGCCTCGAAGGCGCCCTTGATCACCGAGAGCGTGGCGTCCTCGACCCCGAAGACGATGGGCACGATCGGCCGCCCCCAGCGGGCGCAGAGATAGCTGCCGTCCTGGCGGGTGAACAGGGCCTCGACGTCGGCGGGCAGCATGGCGTCTCCTTCTCGTTCGCGGTGCTTGCGGGGCGCTTATAGAGGCCCCAGGCGGGCAGAGCCAAGCCGGTTCAGCGCCGCCCCCACAGCCTGCGCCGCCCCGGGGCCGGGCTTTGCCGGCGCCGCTCGCGCAGGAAGACGAAGAGCCCCGCCCCCACGATCAGCGCGCAGCCGGCCCAGACGCTGGCGCCCGGCCATTCGCCGAAGATCAGCCAGCCCCAGAGGATCGCGAGCGGCAGGCCGACGTATTCGAAGGGCGCCACGGTCGCGGCCTCTGCCATGCGGTAGGCGGCGCTGAGCGCGTAGCCCACGAAGCCCGACAGCGTGCCGAGACCCAGCATCACCAGCGCGTCGCGCCCGTCGGGCCAGATCCACGGCCGCAGCAGGAAGGTCAGCGCCTCGCTCTCGACCCGGTCGACATAGCGCCCGTCGCCCGCCACCAGCCAGAAGCCGAAGGCCACCACGAGGAAGGTCACCTGCAGGTAGACCGCCAGCACCGAGGCCCGCGTCGTCAGCCCGAGCTTGCGGGTCATCACCTGAAGGATCGCGTAGAAGAAGGCCGAGATCACCGGCAGCAGCAGCACGATGCGCGAGGTGGCAAGCTCTTCCTTCCACGGCTGCTGCATGATCAGCACCCCGATGAAGCCCACCACCACCGCGCCGATGCGCAGCGGGCCGACCTTCTCGCCGAGGAAGGGGATCGAGAGCAGCGTGATGAAGAGCGGCGCCACGAAGAACAGCGCCGTGGCCTGCCCCAAGGGGATCACCGCCACCGCCGCGTAGTAGGTCATGTTGGCCAGCACCACCATCAGCCCCCGCGCCACGTGCAGCAGCGGCGTGCGCGTCCGCAGCAGCGACCAGCCGCCCTCGAGCTTCACGAGGCTCAGGGTGATGACCAGCCCGACGCCCGCGCGCACCGCGACGATCTCGTGCAGCGGATAGTCGCCCGAGAGCAGCTTGATGAGCATGTCGTTCACCGAGATGGCCACGACGCCGAAACAGATGAAGAGGATGCCCAGGCCCGGCCGGTCGGAGAGTGCTTTCATGGCTCTCGCGACTACCCCGGCCCCCGCACCGGCGCCAGATCAAAACGCCGCGCACAGGGGGGCCTGCGCCAGCGAACGTTGCGTTCCTGCGCGGGCAGCCTAGGTTCTGCGGGCAAGACGGGAGGACGCGACATGGCGATGGTCGAGCTGCGGCAGGTCCGCAAGATCTACGACGGCGGATTCGAGGCGCTGAAGGGCGTCGACCTCGATATCGAGGCGGGCGAGATCCTCGCGCTGCTCGGCCCAAACGGCGCCGGCAAGACGACGCTGATCTCGACGGTCTGCGGGCTGGTGACGCCAAGCTCCGGCACGCTCACCGTGGGCGGGCACGACGTGCTTGCCGACTACCGCGCGGCGCGCTCGCTGATCGGGCTGGTGCCGCAGGAGGTCAGCCTCGAGCCCTTCGAGAGGGTCTCCAACACCGTGCGCCTGTCGCGCGGGCTGTTCGGCAAGCCGCGCAATGACGCGCTGATCGAGGATATCCTCCGGCGGCTGTCGCTCTGGGACAAGCGCGACCAGCCGATTCGCGCGCTCTCGGGCGGCATGAAACGCCGCGTGCTGATCGCCAAGGCCCTGAGCCACGAGCCCGAGGTGCTGTTCCTCGACGAGCCCACCGCCGGCGTCGACGTCGAGCTGCGCCGCGACATGTGGGAGATCGTGGCCGACCTGAAGGCGCGCGGGGTGACGATCATCCTCACCACCCACTACATCGAGGAAGCCGAGGCCATCGCCGACCGCATCGGCGTCATCAACAACGGCGAGATCCTTCTCGTCGAGGAAAAGGCCAGCCTGATGAAGCGTCTCGGGCGCAAGGAACTGCGGGTCGAGCTGGACGAGCCGGTCGAGGCCATCCCCGCCACGCTGGCGGACCGCCGCCTGCGGCTGGAAGAGGACGGGCGGGTGCTGGTCTACGACTACGACACCGCCGCCGAACGCACCGGCCTCGCGCATCTGATGTCCGAACTCAGCGCCGCCGGGCTCCGGGTCCGCGACGTCGACACCCGCAAGAGCACGCTCGAGGACATCTTCGTCGGGCTCGTGCACAGGCAGGAGGAGGACGCGGCATGAACTGGCGCGGCATCTGGGCAATCTACCACTTCGAGATGATGCGGTTCTTCCGCACCCTGCTGCAGAGCTTCATCTCGCCGGTGATCTCGACCTCGCTCTATTTCGTGGTCTTCGGCACCGCCATCGGCGCCCGCATCGACGAGGTCGAGGGCGTGAGTTACGGCGCCTTCATCGTGCCGGGGCTGGTGATGCTCTCGGTGATCACGCAGGCGATCTCGAACGCCTCCTTCGGGATCTACTTTCCGAAGTTCATCGGCACCATCTACGAGCTGCTCTCGGCCCCGCTGAACTTCATCGAGATCACCATCGGCTACGTCGGCGCGGCGGCGACCAAGTCGCTGTTCATCGGCACCGTCATCCTCGCCACCTCGGCCTTCTTCGTGGATCTCGAGATCCAGCACCCGGTGGCGATGCTGGCCTTCCTGGTGCTCACCTGCCTCAGCTTCGCGCTGCTGGGCTTCATCCTCGGCCTCTGGGCGGGGAACTTCGAGCAGCTGCAACTGGTGCCGCTGCTGGTGGTGACGCCGCTGGTGTTCCTCGGCGGCTCGTTCTACTCGATCTCGATGCTGCCGCCGGTGTGGCAGACGATCACGCTGTTCAACCCGGTGGTCTACCTGATCTCGGGCTTCCGCTGGTCGTTCTTCGGCCTCGCCGACGTTCCCGTGGGGCTGAGCCTCATGGCCATCGGCGCCTTCACCGCGCTCTGCATGGGCGTGATCTGGTGGATCTTCCGCAGCGGCTGGCGCCTGCGGTCCTGAGCGGACCTCAGGCGACGGCGCCCTGCCGTCGCCCGCCCATCAGCACGTCGGTGGTCATGCCGCCGATCCACATGCAGAAGAGCGCCAGCCACGCGGTGCCCGCGAAGATCGAGCCGCCGGTGACGCCCGCGCCGATGGCGCAGCCCCCGGCCAGCATACCGCCAAAGCCCATCAGCGCGGCGCCGATCATGGCGTTGCGCAGGGGCGTCGGGCCGTCGAAGCCCTGCACCTTCAGCTCGCGCGCCCATGCGGCGGCGAGGAAGGCGCCAAGGAAAACCCCCGGCACCAGCCCCACGTCGAATTCGAGCACCGCGTCGCGGTCGAGGAAGAACATCAGCGTATGCGCCGAGGGGCCGGTGAAGGTCGCGCTCTCGATCTGCACCGGCTCGAAGGCCACGTTGGCCAGCGCGTAGGTCAGCACCCAGCCCAGCGCCACCGCAAAGCCCACGCCCGAGGCGAAGACCAGCCGCCGCACCCCGATGCGGTTGCGCCGCGACAGCTCGAGCGCCACCAGCGCGATGGCGAGCCCGATCACCAGCCCCGCCCCGCGCGGCAGATGCGCCGCTGCCAGCAGGTCCATGTTGCGCCCGCCCGAGGTCACCCAGAGCGCCGCGATCCGGTCGCGCAGCGGCGACAGCAGCCCCGCGAGGCTCATCTGCGCCACCACCGCGAAGATCAGCCCCGAGATCACCGAGCGCAGGTTCCCGGTCGCCGCCATCACCAGCAGCCGCCCCGAGCAGCCATTGGCCAGCACCATGCCCGCGCCGAACATCAGCCCGCCGACGATGGCCCCCGACCAGCTTCCCGGCACCGCCATCATCCGCGCGTTCGAAGCGTCGAAGACCCCCAGCAGCTGCGCGCCCTGCACCCAGACCAGCGCCGTCGAGAAGGTCAGCAGCCAGACCGACACCTTGTCGCGCATCTCTCCCCGTGCGAACTCGACCACCGCGGCCCGCAGGCAGAACCGCGAGCGCTGCGCCGCGACGCCGAAGACGACGCCGGTGAGCACTCCGAACAGGGCGGCGGTCGGCGCCTCCCCCAATCTGTCGACCAATGCGACGAGATCCATGCTGCGTCCTCCTATCGGCCCGGCTGCATGGAAGACGAATGCCCGCATTCGAATATGATTCCCATGATTCAGATCATGCACCGGCCGTTCGCGACATCGTCGTCGCATTCCGTCGCGACAGCAGGCCCGCGCGCTGGCACCACGCCGCGAAAGCACCCTCATGGAGGCCCCCATGGCCGAGCCCGAGATCGACGTCGCCATCCTGCCCCAGATCGCCGCGCTGATGACGCTGGCGGTGGCTGCCAACGCGCAGGAGACGCCGCTCGAAGGGGGCGAGGATCCGGCCTTCGGCACGGTGCGCTGGCGGACGCTGTTTTCGGGCGACCGCACGCCGACCCGCGGCATGGTGCTGGGCATCGCCGAGTTCGGCCCCTTCGGCACCCTCCTGCCACACCGCCACGGACCGGCCGAGATCTACTTCGGCCTCTCCGGCGCCGGCGTGGTGACCATCGACGGCGTGCCGCATCCGCTCGGCCCCGAGGTCGCGCTCTACGTCCCCGAGGACGCCGAGCACGGCACCGTCGCCGGCCCCGAGGGCCTGCGCTTCCTCTACGTCTTCCCCCGCGACAGCTTCGCCGACGTCGAGTACCGCTTTTCCTCCGCAACAAGCGCGTGAGACCTGTGCATCGGCGCAGACAGGTTGCGCTCGCCAAATACGTGCAGACCCGCTAGAGCGGACCCCATGAACCGTAACGTGTCCCTCGCCGACGCGGGTGCCCTGCCCTTGTGGCGACGACCCGTGACGCTGCTCTTCCTCATGGCCGTGGCCATGCCCCTCAGCTTCGCCACATGGTCGGCGCTGCTGAACAACTTCGTCATCGACGCCGCCGATTTCGACGGCTCCGACATCGGCTGGCTGCACAGCGTGCGCGAGATCCCGGGCTTCCTCGCCATCGGGGTGATCCTCGTGCTCCTGGTGATGCGCGAACAGGTGCTGGCGCTCTCGGCGCTGGCGCTGCTCGGCGCCGCCACCGCCGTCACCGCGTGGTTCCCGTCGATGGCGGGGATCCTGATCATCACCATGCTCAGCTCCATCGGCTTCCACTACTACGAGACCGTGAACCAGAGCCTGCAACTGCAATGGCTGCCCAAGGAGCGCGCGCCCCAGATGCTGGGCTGGCTGCTGGCGGCGGCAAGCGGCGCCACCTTCGTGGCCTACGTGCTGATCGTGATGACATGGGAGGCGTTCGAGCTCTCCTACAACACCGTCTACCTCGCCTCGGGCGGCATCACGCTGGTGCTCGTCGCATGGTGCGCCATCGCCTTCCCGCAATTCGAAAGCCCGACGCCCCAGCGCAAGAGCTTCGTGCTGCGCCGGCGCTACTGGCTCTATTACGCGCTGCAGTTCATGTCCGGCGCGCGGCGGCAGATCTTCGTGGTCTTCGCGGGCTTCATGATGGTCGAACGCTTCGGCTTCGCCGTGCACGAGGTCACCGGGCTCTACCTCATCAACCTGATGGTCAACCTCGTCGCGGCCCCGCTCCTCGGCAAGGCGGTGCACCGCTTCGGCGAGCGCCGGGTGCTGATCTTCGAATACACCGGGCTGACGCTGGTCTTCCTCTGCTACGGCGGGCTCTACTGGTTCGGCTGGGGCGTGGTGCTGGCGGCGGTGCTCTACGTCATCGACCACATCTTCTTCGGCCTCGCGCTGGCGCTGAAGACCTACTTCCAGAAGATCGCCGACCCCGCCGACATCGCGCCCACCGCCGCCGTGGCCTTCACCATCAACCACATCGCCGCGGTCTTCCTGCCGTTCCTGCTGGGCTATCTCTGGATGGTCTCGCCCGGCGCGGTCTTCGGCCTCGCCGCCTGCATGGCGCTGATCTCGCTCAGCCTCGCGCTGCTGATCCCGCGCCACCCGGTGCCCGGCCACGAGACGGTCTTCACCACCGCCCTCCCCGCCCCGGCGGAGTGACCGCCGGCCCCTCGCGCCACAGCGATCGAGGACGGAGGACCGGTCCCGCACCACGCCCGGTTTTCCAATGGCTCCAAATATCCCGGGGGAGTCCGCGCCAGCGGACGGGGGCAGCGCCCCCTCGGCGCGCTCCGCCCCTTCCAAAGTTCCGGCAAACGCGCTATCCGGCGCCCAAGCCACCAAGGATTGCCGTCATGCCCAGGACCTGGACCGCCTTCACCAAGCTCTCCGACAAGGACGCCGCCGAAACGCTCGGCGAGGCGATGGAGGATCTCGAGCCCACGCCCACCGGCGTCGGCGTCTTCGAGATCGAGGACGGCTCCGGCACCTGGGAGGTCGGCGGCTACTTCACCGAGGCCCCCGACGACATCGAGCTCGCGCTGCTCGCCGCCGCCTATGACGCCAAGCCCTTCGTCGTCTCCGAGGTCCCCGACCAGGACTGGGTCGACAAGGTCCGGCGCGAGCTGACCCCGGTCGAGGCCGGGCGCTTCTTCGTCTACGGCAGCCATGACGCCGACAAGATCCCCGAGGGCGCCGAGCCGCTGCTGATCGAGGCCGCCATGGCCTTCGGCACCGGCCACCACGGCACCACGCTCGGCTGCCTGCGGGCGCTCGACCGTCTCGCCACCGGCGGCTTCACGGGGCGCAGCGTCGCCGACATCGGCTGCGGCACCGCGGTGCTGGCCATGGGCGCCGCCCGCATCTGGCCGGACCCGGTGATCGCCTCGGACATCGACGAGGTCGCGGTCGAGGTGGCCGAGGCCAACGTCCGCGCCAACGCGCTCGAGGGCAAGGTCACCTGCGTCGAGGCCGCCGGCTTCGACAACCCCGAGCTCGCCGCCCGCGCACCCTTCGACCTGGTCTTTGCCAACATCCTCAAGCAGCCGCTCATCGACCTTGCGCCGCACATGGCGTCGCATCTGGGCGACGGCGGCTACGCGATTCTGTCGGGCATCCTGACCCGGCAGGCCGACGAGGTGGTCGAGGTTTATCTCCAGAACGGCATCAATCTCGTGCACCGCGAAGAGATTGGCGACTGGGTGACGCTGACGCTCCGCAAAGGCGCTTGAGAACCGCCCCATTTGGGGAAAACTCAAGGCAATCGCCTCAAATTTGCCGCAATTTCTGCGCATATCCGGAAGCAATCGGTGGGGGCCGATTGCGACGAGGCTGCCATGGACAAGAGTATCCGTGAGTTCGACAGGCGTCACCGCGCCGTGACGGCCAAGCATCGCCGGCTCGCGGAAGGCTACGTCACGAGACTGAACCCGAACGGCACCATCGAACAGAAGCCGATCCGACGCATGCGGGTGCTGCCGCTCAAGGGGCTGGCGCTGGCCGTCGCCGGCTTCGTCGCGTTCAAGGGGTATCTTCTGGCCAGCCTCGGCCCGGCGGACTACGCCACCCACGTCGCCCATCTCGGCAGCGGAAGCCTGTTCGAACAGGCGGGATCGTGGCTGATGGGCGCGGACCCGGCGAGCCGCTGGATCGCCGCGCAATTGCTCGGCTTCCTGTCCTGATCCCCGTCACACCGGGGCGGTGACAGGCGCCCTCTCCGAGGCTTCGCTCTTCAGCCCCCCCGAAAATGATCAAGGCCGCGTCTTCCACCAGGAAGCCGCGGCCTTGTGTCAGGTCGGTCGGGGGCGCGAGGGATCAGCGGCCGCGAACGACGAGCTCGATGTCGCCACGAGTCAGACCGATATCGTCCAGTTCGCGGTCGGTGAGCGCCTGGAGGCTCTTGCGGGTCACGCGGGCGTCGTTCCACTCGATGATCGCGTCGGCGACGTTCGAGACGAAGCGGCTGATGCTCGATGCGATGACGACCGAAGCCGAGGCGCTTTGCTCGGGAGCGGCGCCAAAGCCGGTGACGAAAACGGATCCGATGCGACCGGCGAGGCCGGCAGCACCGTCGTGCGTGCGGGAAGTGTCAATTGCCGACATAGGTCAGAATCCTTGTCTTGGAGTTTTCAGAGTGCCTTATTTCTATGCGGAATTAGTGGCAGGAATGCGTATCCACAACGCGCATTCCTGCATGGTCCGTATGCAGTTTTCGAATAGCTCAGAACTTGGGATAACGCCCGCTAACAGCGCCTAATTCATGGGCGGAATTGAGTCGTGAATATACAATTCCACGTCGCAAACAGGCCCCTATGCCATCGGATGCGGCACTGCAGCATGACCGCCCCTCACGCAGCCCTCGCTTGGCCCTTGGCGGATGTTCGCGTTTCGTGCTACTCCACCTGCAACAACAACGAAAAAAGGTGGGCAGGCATGAGGGTTCTGGGCATCGATCCGGGCCTGAGGCGCCTCGGATGGGGAATCATCGAGGCCGAGGGCAGCCGTTTGCGGCACGTCGCGAATGGTGTCTGCGAATCGGGAACCGGCGAGCTTGCGGTGCGCCTGCTGTCGATCCACCGCCAGCTGACCGAGGTGCTGCGACAGTACGCGCCCGACGTCGCCGCGGTGGAACAGACCTTCGTCAACAAGGACGCGGCGGGCACGCTGAAGCTTGGCCAGGCGCGCGGCATCGCGCTGCTGGTGCCGGCGCAGTTCGGGCTCGAGGTCGGGGAATATGCACCCAACTCGGTCAAGAAGACCGTGGTGGGCGTCGGACACGCAGACAAGCGGCAGGTGGACCACATGGTGAAGATGCAGCTTCCCGGCGTCCAGATCGTCGGTCCCGACGCCGCCGACGCGCTGGCCA
>Ga0208328_1000204_pt1 | contig 31295 bp, 30 predicted proteins | sample DeeseametaMP2633_FD_184170 | JGI IMG/M metagenome (GOLD analysis project Ga0208328, IMG submission 184170) | Marine microbial communities from the Deep Atlantic Ocean - MP2633 (SPAdes) | ecosystem: Environmental > Aquatic > Marine > Unclassified | place: Northeast of Antigua and Barbuda, North...
CTGGCCATGCCAGATCCTGGCGTTGGCCGGGTCAGGTGTCAGCGATGTCGTGAGACTTCCACTGTCAGCGATGTCCTGAGACTTCACAGGACGTCCCCTACCGCGGAACGTATGACGTCCCGCGGGCTCAGGGGCGACGGGCGAGGACGTAGAGGCGGCGGGTCTGCTCGCCGCGCGCGGTGACCGGCCCGCGGAGGTACCACTCGACGTCGGTCAGTCCCGCGGCCTCGACGAGCGCCACGATCGACTCCGGGTCGTGACGCACGAAGTCCAGGGCCAGCCCCTCGACGCCGAACCACTCGTCCAGGTGGGCGACGTCGTCACCCGCCTGGAGCGCCACGACGAGCAGGCCACCGGGTGCGATCGGTCGCACCAGCGACTCCAGGGCTGCCGGCAGCTCGGAGGCGGCGAGGTGGATGAGGGAGTACCACGCCAGCACCGCACCCCAGCCGGCCGCGGACTCCGGTCGCATCAGCCGACGCAGGTCGCCGACGTCGTACCGCACGTCTGGGAAGCGGGAGCGTGCCACGTCGACCATCTCGGGAGTCAGGTCGAGACCGCGGGCGTCGGCACCGACCGCGTGCAGGTACGCCGTCACGTGGCCCGGCCCGCAACCGACCTCGACCACCGGGCCGGTCGCTTCGCTCGCGATCCGCCCCAGCAGCCAGCGCTCGAACGGCAGGTCGTCGAGCTCGCCCGTGAGGTGCTCGGCGTAGGCCTCGGCCACCGCCCCGTAGGTCGCACGCACCCGGTCGTCGCGCGCCGCGGGCGAGTCCGCGATCGGGGACTCCCGGTCGACAGCCGCGACCGGCGTCGGCTCCCCCGTGTCGACAGCGCCCAGCAGGTGCACCCACCGGTGGTCACGGTCCGCCGGGCGCTTGTCGAGCCGGCGCACGAGCCCGCGTTCCGCCATCCCGACCAGGCACGACTCCGCGTCGTCCCGGCCCTCGAACGAGTGGAGGCGCTCGGTGCGGGTGCGCAGCTCGCCCGGGGCCTGCGGTCCTCGGAGCAGCAGCACGGTCAGCAGCGCGCGCTCGTCGTCCTCGAGGTCGAGCAGGTCGGTGAGGACCTGGTGGTACTTCAGCGTCCGTCGCCCGGTTTCGGACCAGACGATGCGCAGCACGCCCTTGTCCTTGAGCACCTTGGTGGCGCTCTCGATCGTCTGCTCGTCGAGGTCGGTCACCGGTTCGCGGCTGGAGGTCTGGTTGCAGGCGGAGCGCAGCCCGCTGAGCGTCAACGGGTACGACGCCGGAACGGTGACCTGCTTCTCCAGCAGGCTCCCGAGGATCCGCTGCTCGGTCGGGCTCAGCACGAGGTCGAGGTCGGGCACGGTGACGAGACTAGGTCGCCGCTCAGAGCGTGGTGACGTGACCCTTGTCGGGGTCCCAGCGCCGCACCTCGGTGAGCCGGAGCTCGATCTCGGGTGCGCCCACGACCTCGAGCGCGCGGTCGAGGTCGGCACGCGGCACCCGGCGGGCCAGCGTGACGTGCGGAAGCCAGCCCCGGTGCGCCCGGTCGGGCACCTGGACCCGCACGGCGAGGACCCGGCGTACGACGTCGTCGTGAAGGTCGACACCGAGCGCGATGGTGACCCGGTCGCCGCCCAGGAGCAGGACGCCGCGGGCCGTCGCGGTGACCGGCAGCATCCCCCGCAGCCGGGCTCGGGCGACGTCGATGGCGGCGTCGGGGATCTCGGGTGCCTCCACGACGGTGACGTGCGGCTGGTTGCTCGCCTTCGTGTGGTCGGCCTGGCTGGGCAGCCCGGCCTCCTGCAGCGCACCCCAGAGCTCGCGGACGCGGGCGCGGCCGTCGTCGTCGGGCACCAGCTCGAGGGCGTGCAGCTTCGGCATGCGCGTCAGTCTCCCAGCCACGCGCTCGCACGCCGGGCGTGCTCAGCCTTCCTCGTGGAGTCGAAGCCGTCGTACGTCCGCACGGCGAAGCCGGAGCGCGGGTTGCGCTCGAAGACCGCGCGGTGGTCGCGGACGAAGGTCCAGTAGAGGCCGTCCCAGTCGGCCTCCCAGTCCCCGCGCGGCAGGTCGCCCATCTTCCTGAGGTAGTTCGACCCCGAGACGTAGGGCTTGGTGGTGATCGACTCCCCCGCCGCGAACTGGCTCATGGCATAGAGGTTCCCGACCATCACCCAGTCGTACGCGTCGACGAACATCTCCATGAACCACTCGTACGCCGCGTCCGGCTCGGTCCGCAGCAGGCACATCGCGTTGCCCAGCACCATCAGCCGCTCGATGTGGTGGGCGTAGCCGTCCTCCAGCACCCGCCGCAGCACCAGGTCGACGGGGTCCAGCCCGGTCTCCGCGGTCCACCAGCCCTCGGCCAGCGGGCGGGTGTGGCCGAGGTGGTTGCGGCTGCGCATCCGCCGGCCCCACAGCACGTAGGTGGCGCGCATGTACTCCCGCCACCCGATCAGCTGGCGCACGAAGCCCTCGAGACTGGCCAGCGGCACCTCCTCGCCGGCGTCGAGCGCGTCGGCCAGCACGTCGCGCGGGTCGAGCAGGCCGATGTTGAGCCCCGGCGTGACCAGCGCGTGGAAGACGAAGGGGTGTCGTGCGGAGATGGCGTCCTCGTAGGGACCGAACTCGGCGAAGCGCTCCTCCAGGAACTGCCGCAGCCCCGCCCGCGCCTCGGCGTGCGACGTCGGCCAGGCGAAGGCGTCGGCGTCGCCGGGGTTGTCGGGGAACGCCCGCTTCACCCACGCGATCGCGTCCTCCACCTCGGGGTGCCGGGAGCCAGGGCCCGGGCGCTCGACGGTGGGCACCGGGTGCCCCTTCGGCAGCTTCTTGCGGTTGTCCTCGTCGAAGGACCACTTGCCCCCGACCGGCTCGCCGGAGTCGGTCATCAGCACGTCGAGGCGCGTGCGCTGCCAGGAGTAGAAGTGCTGCATCCGCGCCCGGCGGCCCCGTGGACCGGCGCTGCCGTCGAAGTGCTCGGCGAGGTCGGCGCGGGTGCACAGGAAGTTCGGCGACTCCAGCCACTCGTCGACCAGCGGGTCGAGGTCTCGCTCCAGCCAGTCGTCCACCACGTCGTACGCCGACACGTGCACCTCCCCGGAGCCGGCCAGCCCCGCGAGGACCCGGTCGAGGGCGGCACGGGAGGTGGTGCGCCCGTCGGTGTCGACCCGCTCCACGGCGTACCCGGCCTCCTCGAGACGGATGCCGAAGCGGCGCATCGACGCCCGGTGGAGGACGAGCTTCTGGGTGTGGAAGCGGTACTGCCGGAACAGCAGGTCGTGCTCGACCAGCACGAACACGGTGCCCTCGACCGCCGAGCGGTGCTGCTCGAAGAGCTGGTGCGGCAGGACAAGCCGGACGCGGGTGGGAGCCACCTCGCGAGCCTAGGCAGGCGCGCGGCGGCCCCGGTCACCCCTAGGGTCGGCCCATGGCGCTCCTCGACACCTGGACCAGCGGGTCGCACACCCACGACGGCACCAGCCACCCGACGTACCGCAAGGGCACGGGCCCGGGTGTGGTCGTCATCCACGAGATCCCCGGCCCCACGCCGTCGGTGATCGGCTTCGGCGAGGAGCTGGTCGAGGCCGGCTACACGGTGGTGATGCCGCACCTGTTCGGACGGGCCGAGGCGCCGATGTCCGCCGGCGCGGTGGCGCGCTCGATGCAGCAGGTGTGCGTCAGCGCGGAGTTCACCAAGCTCGCGACCGGGGTCACCACGCCGATCGCGGGGTGGCTGCGCTCGCTGGCGCGCGACCTGCACACCGAGCTCGGCGGCCCCGGCGTGGGTGCGCTGGGGATGTGCTTCACCGGCGGGTTCGCGCTGGCGATGATGGTCGACGACGCGGTCGCGGCTCCGGTGCTGTGCCAGCCGTCGGTGCCGTTCGCGGTCGGCAGGCGCCGTGCGGCCGACCTCAACCTCTCCCCCGACGACCTGGCCGCGGTCAAGCAGCGGGCGGCGGGCGGCTGCACCGTCCTGGGCATCCAGTACGCCTCCGACCCCATGACCGGCTCCCGGTTCGACACCCTGGACCGCGAGCTCGGTGACGCGTTCCTGCGCGTGGACCTCCCCGGCAAGGGCCACTCGGTCGTCACCGAGCAGCGCTCCCAGGTCGCGGTGGACCGGGTGCTGGACTTCTTCGGGGAGCGACTGCGGTGAGGCTCGCCGAGTCGGCGTGCCAGCACGCCGACCCGCCGGAGGCCGTCCGAGGGGACAGGCGTCAGGTCAGACGCTCGACCAGCGCGTGCCCCAGCGCGGTGCCCGAGAGCCAGGCGCCCTCGACGCGGGGCTTCTCCGACCACGAGTCCCCGCACGCGGCGACGCCGGTGTCGGTGAGGAGGTAGCGCTCGGGTCGCCCGGTGACGGGCTTGGCGAAGGTCCAGCGGTGGACGGTGGTGTGGACCGGGTCGAGCGTGGGGCCGACGTACCGGGTCAGGGCCTCGAGCATCGCCGGGCCGCCGGCCGGTGGGTCGGCGAGGTGCGGCTGCGCGTGCGCGTCGGTGGAGTGGGCGACCAGGACCGGCGCGCCGTCGCAGCGCCGGCGCCCGTCGTCGGCGATCCACGCCAGCACCGGGTCGTCGTTGACGAACAGGCCGTCCGGCAGCTCCTCCCAGCAGCGCTCGCGGTAGACCGCGGTCAGCGCCAGCACCGCCTCGTACGCCGCCGTCAGGCCCGCGGCCAGGGCCGGGTGGGCCGCGTGGTCGACGAGCCGGGTCGCCTGCGGGTCCGGCATCGCCAGCACCACCGCCCTCGCCGGACGACCGTCCACGGTGGGTAGGCCGTCCTCGGCCGAGACCCGCTGCACCTCGGTGGCCCCGCGCACCGGCAGGTCCACGGCCAGTGCCTCGACCAGCGAGCGGATGCCGCCGGGCGTGCCCCAGCGCACCGGGCCGGTCGTCGTCGATCGGTCATCGCCGCGACCGGACACGACCCCGAAGGTGTCGGTCCACTCCCGCGCCAGCCCCGCCTCGGCCCACCCCGCCACGACCTGCTCGAAGGCCGGGTCGGAGACGGTGAAGTACGACGCCCCGATGTCGGCCGGCCGACCCTCGTGACGGCGCGAGGCCATCCGCCCGCCCGCCCGGCGGCCCCGGTCGACCAGCTCGACGGGGATGCCCGCCGCGGTGAGCACACGGGCGCAGGCGACGCCGGAGATCCCGGCGCCGACGATCATCACGGGCAGGCGAGGAGACTCCACGTGACGAGCCTGGCAGGTCGGTGACGGCGTGGGTCCACCCTGTTGTCGGTGCTCGCTCCTACGGTCGTGGCATGCGCCTGCTCCACACCTCCGACTGGCACCTGGGCCGGTCGTTCCACCGGGAGGGGATGCTGGCGCACCAGGCGGCGTACGTCGACCACCTGCTCGAGGTCGTCGAGCGTGAGCGCGTCGACGTGGTGCTGGTGGCCGGCGACGTCTACGACCGGGCGCTGCCGCCGGTCGACGCCGTGGCCCTGGCCGACGAGGCCCTCGCCCGGCTCGCGGCGTCCCGCGCACGCGTCGTGGTGACCAGCGGCAACCACGACTCCGCTCGCCGGCTCGGGTTCAGCGCCCGGCTCATCGATAGCGCCGGGGTCCACCTGCGCACCGACCCGGCCGGCGTCGGCACCCCGGTCCTGCTGGAGGACCAGCACGGTCCCGTCGCGATCCACGGCCTGCCCTACCTCGACCCCGAGTCGCTCCGCGAGCCGTGGGCGCTGAGCGAGCGCAGCCACGAGGCGACGCTGACCGAGGCCATGCGCCGGGTCCGCGCCGACCTCGACACCCGCCGCGGCACCCGCTCGGTCGTGATGGCGCACGCGTTCGTCGGCGGGGGCGCCCGCCCCGAGGAGAGCGACTCCGAGCGCGACATCTCCGTGGGTGGCGTCTCGCTGGTTCCGGTGCCGGTCTTCGACGGCGTCGACTACGTCGCCCTGGGCCACCTGCACGGGCGCCACGTGCTCAGCGAGCGCGTGCACTACTCGGGGTCCCCCCTGGCCTACTCCTTCTCCGAGGCCGACCACCGCAAGGGCTCGTGGCTGGTCGACCTGGCCGCCGACGGCTCGGTGCGCAGCGAGTTCGTCGAGGCCCCGGTGCCCCGTCGGCTGGCGCGGCTGCGGGGCAGCCTGGAGGAGCTCCTCACCGAGGCCAGGCACGCCGAGCACGAGGACTCCTGGCTCCAGGTCACCCTCACCGACACCGACCGACCGGCCCAGGCCATGGAGCGGCTGCGCCGGCGCTTCCCGCACACCCTGGTGCTGGGCTTCGACGCGCCGCTGCCGAGCGTCGGGGGCCTGCCCGCCACGCGCACGTCCGGTCGCAGCGACCACGACGTGGTGACGGAGTTCTTCGCCACCCTGCGCGGGCGCCCGCCGGCCGACGACGAGTCCGCGCTGCTGCGTCGGGCCGTCGACGCGTGCTGCGAGGACGACGACCTCGCCCGCGAGCAGCGCACCACCTCCGCAGGAGCGGCGCGATGAGGCTGCACCGCCTGGAGGTCACCGCCTTCGGCCCGTTCCCCGAGACGGTGGAGGTCGACCTCGACGCGCTCTCGGACGCCGGGCTGTTCCTGCTCACCGGCCCGACAGGAGCGGGCAAGACCAGCGTCCTCGACGCGGTCTGCTTCGCGCTGTACGGCGACGTCCCGGGCGACCGGGGGTCGGCCAAGCGGCTGCGGGCCGACCAGGCGGCCCCCGGCGTCCGGCCCCGGGTCGAGCTCGAGCTGAGCGTGGCCGGTCGTCGACTTCGGCTGGTCCGCACCCCGGCCTGGGAGCGCGAGAAGCTCCGCGGCACCGGTACGACCACCGAGCAGGCCTCCGTCGTGCTGGCCGAGCGACTGCCCGACGGGGAGTGGCGCACGCTCTCGACCCGGCTCGACGAGACCGGCCACCTCGTCGGCGACCTGCTCGGGATGACGCTGACCCAGTTCACCCAGGTCGCGATGCTGCCGCAGGGGCGCTTCCAGGCCTTCCTGCGCGCCAAGTCCGAGGACCGGCACAAGCTCCTGCAGCAGCTCTTCCGCACCGGTCGCTTCGAGGACGTCGAGGCCTGGCTGCGCGAGCACCGCTCCGGTCTGCGCCGCGAGTCCACCCGGCTCCAGCAGGTGGTGGCCGACCTCGTCAGCCGGGTCAGCGAGACCGCGGACGCCCAGCCCCCCGAGCCCGACTCCTGGGAGGACTCCCTGCCGGCCTGGGCCGGCGGGCTCCACACCACCGCCCTCACCGACCGTGATCACTCCGCCTCCCAGCGCGCCACCGCGGAGACCGGCGAGGCCCGGGCACGCGAGGCGCTGGAGCGCGCCCGCGCCGCCCACGACCAGCACCGGCGCTGGTCCCGCGCCCGCAGCGAGCGGGCCGCGCTGCTCGCCCGCGCCGACGAGCACGCCGAGGAGCTGACGGCGCTCGCCGACGCCCGCCGGGCGGTCCCCGTCGTGCTCGCCGACCGACGGCACCGCGAGGCCGGCTCGGCGCTCGACCGCCTCGAGCACCGGGTCACGACCCTGCGCGCCGACCTGCCGGTGGCCCTGCCCGACGAGGAGCTCGCACCGCACGAGGAGGCCCTGCTGCTCGCTGCGGGCAGGGTGCGTGAGGCACTCCCCCGTCTCGCGGAGCTCGAGGAGATCGAGGGGCGCCTCCCCGAGCAGGCCGACGCCCGCCGGCAGGCCCGCGCCCGGGTGGAGGCCTGCGCTGCCGACGTCGCCGAGGCACCCGACCGGCTGCGCGCGGCCCGCGACCGGCTCCTCGCCGTCCAGGCGGAGGCCGCTGCCCTGCCCGCCCACGAGGCCGGCCTCGCCGCGCTGCGCGAGGCGATCGCCGCCGCCGTCGAGGCCCGGTCCGTCGAGGCCGAGCTGGCTCCCGCCCGGGCCGAGCACCTCGCCGCCCGGGAGGTCACGGTCGCGACGCACGAGCGACTGCTCGCGGTGCGCGAGGCGCGGATCGAGTCGATGGCCTCCGAGCTGGCGGGGGCGCTGGCCGTGGGCGGCTGCTGCCCCGTGTGCGGCTCCCACGAGCACCCCGCCAAGGCGCAGCCCGGTCCCGACGCCACCGACGCCGCCGCCGAGAAGGACGCCCAGCGCCGGCTCGACGACGCCAAGACCGAGGAGCACCTGCGCGCCGAGCACGTGCGCGACCTCGAGACCAGGCTGGCCCTGCTGCGCGACCGGGCCGGCGACACCGACCCCGACCGCTCCGAGGACGAGCTGACCCGGCTCGAGACCGCCTGCCGCCGGAGCCGAGGGGCCGCCGAGCAGGCCCCCCGCGCCGCCGCGGCGCTCACCCACGCCGAGCAGGCCGCCGCCGATGCCGGCGCCGCGCTCGACCGGGCCCGGGCCCACCTCGTCGAGGTCGAGCAGCAGCACGCCACCGGCGTACGTGACGCCGACCGGCTGGAGGCCGAGGTCGCCGCCGCGGGCAGCCTGGCCCGACACGCCCTGGCCGGTGGCGACCCCGGCGACCTCGACCCGGCCGAGCCCGAGCTGCCGCTGGATGGACGCCCCGACCTGGGCGCGCTGGAGCTGGCCCTGACCCGCCGGTTGGCCGTCGTGCGCACGCTGCGCGACCTCACCCGCGAGCGGGCGGCGGCCGAGGCGGCCGTCGACGAGTCGTGGGCCGGGTGCGAGGAGGCTGTGTCCGAGGCAGGCTTCGACGACCTCGACGACGCACTGGCAGCGGCTCTCCCCACCGAGGAGCAGGAGCGGCTCGCGACCGAGGTCGAGGCGCACCGCACCCGGCTGGCGGCGGTGAGCGAGGTCCTCTCCGACGCCCCCGACCCCGACTCCGAGGAGCCCCTGCCCGACCTCGACGCCCTGACCGCCCAGCACGCGAGCGCCCAGGAGCTGCTGGGTGCGGCCCAGACCCGCGCCACGACGCGGCGGGTGCGGGCCGAGCGGCTCGGCGCGCTCGTGACCGAGCTGACCGGTGCGCTGGAGGAGTGGGCGCCGGTGCAGGAGCAGCTGCGCCTGGCGACGTCGGTGTCGGCCTTCGTCGACGGCCGCTCGGCGGACAACCCGCTGCAGATGCGCCTCTCGGCCTACGTCCTGGCCTGGCGGCTCTCCCAGGTGGTCGCCGCCGCCAACGAGCGACTCGCACGGATGAGCGACCAGCGCTACTCCCTCGAGCACACCGGTCGCCGCGGTGCCGGGGAGACCCGCGGGGGGCTGAGCCTGCTGGTGCGTGACGACTGGTCCGGGGAGAGCCGCGACCCGGTCACGCTGTCGGGTGGGGAGACGTTCGTCGTCTCGCTGGCGCTGGCGCTGGGCCTGGCCGACGTGATCGCCCAGGAGGCCGGCGGCACCGAGCTCGACACCCTCTTCGTCGACGAGGGCTTCGGGTCCTTGGACCCCGAGACCCTCGAGGACGTGATGGACACCCTGGACTCCCTGCGCGAGGGCGGACGCGTGGTGGGCGTGGTCAGCCACGTGAGCGAGATGCGCGACCGGATCCCCGTCCAGCTGCACGTCACCAAGGGCCGCAACGGGTCGAGCGTGCGGCTCTCACGCGGCGTGTAGGTTGCGGCCATGAGCCGCCCCGAGGTCGATCCGACCTTCCTCGCGCTCCCCTTCCGCCACCTCGGCGAGGTCGCCCTCGCCCGGGCCACGGAGCTGGGCGCCACCCATGCCGACTTCCGTTTCGAGCGCGTGCGCTACCAGCACCTGCGCGCGCGTGACGAGATCCTGCAGTCCGCCTCCGACGTCGAGGACCTCGGGTTCGCGGTCCGCGTCATCCACCGCGGCGCCTGGGGGTTTGCCTCCGGCGTCGTGCTCAGTCCCGACGAGGCCCGCCGGGTCGCGGAGACCGCGATCGCGGTCGCCGAGGTCGCCGCGACGATGACGACCACGCCGGTCGAGATCGCCCCCGAGCCGGTCCACGCCGACGTCACCTGGGTCTCGGCGTACGACGTGAACCCGCTCGAGGTCGCGACCGCCGACAAGGCCGCGGTGCTCACCGACTGGACCCGTCGGCTGCGCACGGGCGCGGCCGTCGACCACGCCACCGCCTTCGTGATGGCCGTGCAGGAGAACAAGTACTACGTCGACACGGCCGGCACCTCCACCACCCAGCAGCGGGTACGCATGCAGCCGGGCTTCGAGGCGATGGGCACCGGTGCCGACACCTTCGACTCGATGGCCTCGATCGCCCCGCCCGTGGGCCGGGGCTGGGAGTACGTCGCCGGCAGCACCGCCCAGGGCGCCTGGGACTGGGACGCCGAGCTCGACGAGGTCCCCGAGCTGCTCGCCGAGAAGCTCAAGGCCCCCAGCGTCGAGCCCGGCTCCTACGACCTGGTCATCCACCCCTCCAACCTGTGGCTGACCATCCACGAGTCGATCGGTCACGCCACCGAGCTCGACCGCGCGCAGGGCTACGAGGCCAACTACGCCGGCACCTCCTTCGCCACCTACGACAAGCTCGGCTCCCTGCAGTACGGCACCCAGGTCATGAACGTCACCGGTGACCGCACCCATCCGCACGGCCTGGCCACCGTCGGCTACGACGACGAGGGCGTGGAGGCCCAGTCGTGGGACATCGTCCGCGACGGGGTGCTCGTCGGCTACCAGCTCGACCGGCCGATGGCCGCGATGAAGCCCGAGCTCGCCGGACCCGAGCACCCGCAGGGCCGCTCCAACGGCTGCGCGTACGCCGACTCCCCCGGCCACATCCCGATCCAGCGGATGGCCAACGTCTCCCTGCAGCCCGCCCCCGACGGTCCCAGCACCGAGGAGCTCATCGGCCGGGTCGAACGCGGCCTGTACGTCGTGGGCGACAAGTCGTGGAGCATCGACATGCAGCGCTTCAACTTCCAGTTCACCGGGCAGCGGTTCTACGCGATCCGCGACGGCGAGCTGACCGGGCAGGTGCGCGACGTGGCGTACCAGGCGACCACCACCGACTTCTGGGGCTCCATGGAGGCCGTCGGCGGGCCGCAGACCTGGGTGCTCGGCGGCGCCTTCAACTGCGGCAAGGCCCAGCCCGGCCAGGTCGCCGCCGTCAGCCACGGCTGCCCGACCGCCCTGTTCCGCGGCGTGAACATCCTCAACACCACCCAGGAGGGCGGCCAGTGAGCAGCCAGCAGGTCACCCCGCAGAGCCTGGTCGAGCAGGGACTGCACGCCACGGTCTCCAACGACTGCATGGTGATCGTCCGCGACTCGACCAGCGCCAACCTGCGCTGGGCCAACAACACGCTGACCACCAACGGCGTCATGCACGGCATGGACGTCTCGGTGGTCTCCTTCGTGCGCGGCAGCCAGGGCGTGCAGGTCGGCACCGTCTCGGGCAGCGCCGCCTCCCAGGCGCAGGTCACCGAGCTGGTGCGGGCCGCCGACGCGGCCGCGCGCGCGGCCTCCCCTGCCGAGGACGCCGCCGACCTGGTGCGCGACCGGGTCAGCCCGGACTGGGACGAGTCCCCCGTCCCCACCGACATCCACGTCTACGACGTCTTCGCCCCCGCCCTCGGGGAGGCGTTCGGCCGGTCGGCGGCCGCCGACCGGGTGCTCTACGGCTTCGTCAGCCACGAGATCACCACGACCTACCTCGGCTCCACCACCGGGCTGCGGCTGCGCCACGTCCAGCCCACCGGCCACTACGGCTGCACCGGCAAGGACTCCGCCCTCACCCAGTCGGCGTGGGTCGGCGGTGCCACCCGCGACTTCAGCGACGTCGACGCGCTGGCGATGGAGGCCGAGCTCGAGCAGCGCCTCGGCTGGGGCGAGCGGCGCGTCGACCTGCCCGCCGGTCGCTACGACACGATCCTGCCGCCCAGCGCCGTGGCGGACCTGATGATCGACGCCTACTGGTACGCCGGGGCGCGAGCCGCCCACGAGGGGCAATCGGTCTACTCGCGCCGCGGCGGCGGGACCCGGCTGGGCGAGCGTCTCGTCGCCCCCGGAGTCCGGCTCTTCTCCGACCCCGCCCACCCCGGGCTCGGGTGCATGCCCTTCGCGGCCACCGGCTCCTCCGACGACGAGCGCTCTGTCTTCGACAACGGGCTGGCCCTCGGCTCGACCGACTGGATCCGCGACGGCGAGCTGACCTCGCTGGTGCAGACCCGGCAGACGGCCGCGATGACCGGCCAGCCGGTCACGCCGTACGTCGACAACCTGGTGCTCGAGGTCGACGGCGGCACCGGCGACGTCATGGACCTCGTGCGGGGCACCGAGCGTGGTCTGCTGGTGACCTGCCTGTGGTACATCCGCGAGGTCGACCCGCAGTCGTTGCTGCTGACCGGGCTGACCCGCGACGGGGTCTACCTCGTGGAGGACGGCGAGATCACGGGCCTGGTCAACAACTTCCGGTGGAACGAGAGCCCGGTCGACCTGCTGCGCCGCTTCTCCCACGCCTCGTCGACCGTGCCCAGCTTCAGCCGCGAGTGGGGCGACGACTACTTCAGCCGGACCGCCACCCCGGCGCTGCGGGTGCCGGACTTCAACATGTCCAGCGTCTCCCAGGCCCGCTGAAGATCTTCACGCGGCGGTGCAACCGCACCGGACGCTGCGGCGTACTCCTGACGACATCACATCTCACCAGGAGAAGCCCAGCATGCGCACCGTCCCCGGCCACGCGGCCACCACCCTGCTCACCACCACCCTGCTCGGCGCCGGCCTGCTCACCGGCAGCCTGGCCGCCGGCGCGGCCGCGGTCACGGCCGAGCCGACGCAGACCACCACCACGACCCACGAGCGCGGCCACGTGGTGGAGTGCACCGGCACCTGGCGCACCCGGCCGGTCTTCGCCTCGGTCTACGAGAACAGCGAGTTCGGCCACGAGGTCTTCGTCCGCGTCGGTGACGACGGCGACGAGGTCGGCGCCACCCGCCGCCCCACGACCCCGATGATCGAGGACGGCGAGGTCGCCGCCTGGGTCCGGCTCGACGGCCGCCGGGCGCGCCTCACCGGGACGGCCGAGCGGTTCGGCAAGCGGATCGCGGTGCACGAGGAGTTCGACGACGCCGGCCAGCACGTCGTCGTCGACGGCTTCCACAAGCGCCTCGACGCCGCGCTCACCATGACTTGGCGCAAGAAGACGGTGCCGCTGAGCTGCGACACCGCCTTCCGTTACGACCTGACGGTGGAGAAGACCCCCGTCGAGTGACCCGTCGACCGGGACCTCAGTCGGCGAAGGCCTCCAGCGGCGGGCAGGCGCAGACCAGGTTGCGGTCGCCGTAGGCCTGGTCGATGCGGGCCACGGGCGGCCAGTACTTGTCCGGGTCGATGCCGGTCGGGAAGACCGCCAGCTCGCGGGAGTAGGGCCGGTCCCACTCCCCGACCAGGGCGCGGGAGGTGTGGGGGGCTCGTCTCAGCGGCGAGTCCTCCGCACTCCACTCCCCCGCGGCCACCCGGTCGATCTCGCCCTTGATCGCGATCATGGCGTCGCAGAACCGGTCGATCTCGCCGAGGTCCTCGGACTCGGTGGGCTCGACCATCAGCGTGCCGGCGACCGGGAAGGACATCGTCGGGGCGTGGAAGCCGTAGTCGACCAGGCGCTTGGCCACGTCGTCGACGGTGACGCCGGTGTCCTTGGTCAGGCCGCGGACGTCGAGGATGCACTCGTGGGCGACCAGCCCGTTGTGCCCGCGGTAGAGCACCGGGAAGTGCTCGTCGAGCCGCGCGGCGACGTAGTTGGCCGCCAGCACCGCCGTCGCGGTGGCCCGGGTCAGGCCCTCGGCTCCCATCATCCGCACGTAGGCCCACGAGATCGGCAGGATCCCCGCCGAGCCGTAGGGCGCGGCCGAGATCGGGCCGATGCCGCTGCGCCGCTCGGGGTCGGGGTGCATGCCGTGCGAGGGGAGGTACGGCGCCAGGTGGGCGCGCACCGCCACGGGGCCGACACCCGGGCCGCCGCCGCCGTGGGGGATGCAGAAGGTCTTGTGCAGGTTCAGGTGGGAGACGTCCCCGCCGAACTCACCGGGCCGGGCGTAGCCCAGGAGCGCGTTGAGGTTGGCGCCGTCGACGTAGACCTGGCCACCGTGGTCGTGAACCACCTTGCACAGCTCGGTGATGCCCTCCTCGTAGGCGCCGTGCGTCGACGGGTAGGTCACCATGATCGCGGCCAGCGTGTCGGCGTGCTTCTCGCACTGCGCGCGCAGGTCGTCGAGGTCGACCGAGCCGTCCTCGGTGGACTTCACCACCACCACGCGCATGCCCGCCATCACCGCGGACGCGGCGTTGGTGCCGTGGGCGGAGCTGGGGATGAGGCAGACGTCGCGCTGGGTGTCGCCGTTGCCGAGGTGGTAGCCGCGGATCGCGAGCAGCCCCGCGAGCTCGCCCTGGGATCCGGCGTTGGGCTGGATCGATACCCGGTCGTAGCCGGTGACCTCGGCCAGCCAGCCCTCGAGGGTGGAGACCAGCTCGTGGTAGCCCTCGGCGTCCTCGGCGGGGACGAAGGGGTGCAGGTCGGCGAAGCCGGGCAGCGAGACCGGCTCCATCTCGGTGGTGGCGTTGAGCTTCATCGTGCACGAGCCGAGCGGGATCATCCCGCGGTCCAGCGCGTAGTCGCGTGCGGAGAGCCGGCGCAGGTAGCGCAGCATCTGGGTCTCGCTGCGGTGGGCGTGGAAGGTCTCGTGGGTGAGGAACTCCGTGGCGCGCTCGAGCGCGTCCGGCAGCCCCAGACCGCCGGCGGCGTAGGCGACGGGGCCGTCCTCGACGCCGAACGCGGCCAGCACCGCGCGGACGTGCTCACCGGTCGCGCTCTCCCCGACGCTCACGCCGACGTGGTCCTCGTCGACCAGTCGCAGGTGCACGCCGAGCTCGTGGGCCCGGGTCACGACCTCGGCGGCCCGCGCTTCGACGCGCAGCAACACGGTGTCGAAGAACTCCCGGTGCACGACCTCCACGCCGTGCTCGCCGAGGATCCCGGCGATGGCACGCGCGTGCTCGTTCACCCGCTCCGCGATCCCGCGCAACCCCTCGGGGCCGTGGTGCACGGCGTACATCCCGGCGACGACGGCCAGCAGCACCTGGGCGGTGCAGATGTTGGAGGTCGCCTTGTCACGGCGGATGTGCTGCTCGCGGGTCTGCAGCGCCAGGCGGTACGCCGGGCGACCCTCGGCGTCGACCGAGACCCCGACCAGGCGGCCGGGCAGGTGCCGCTCCAGGCCCTCCTTGACCGACATGAACCCGGCGTGGGGACCCCCGTGGAACAGCGGGACCCCGAAGCGCTGCGAGGAGCCGACCGCGATGTCGGCGCCGAGCTCGCCCGGCGACTCCAGCAGGGTCAGCGCGAGCAGGTCGGCGGCGACGACCGCGAGCCCGCCGCGCTCGTGCGCGGCCTCGATGGCCGGGCGGGGGTCGCGGACCGCCCCGGAGGCGCCGGGGTACTGCACCAGCACGCCGCACACCTGCTCCAGCTCGGCCGGGAGGCCTGCGGAGACGTCGGCGACGACGACCTCGATGCCCATCGCCTCGGCGCGGGTGCGGACCACCTCGATGGTCTGCGGCAGCGCGTCGGCGTCGACGACGAAGGGTCCGGCGGCCTTGCGGTTGGCCCGCCGCACCAGGGTCATCGCCTCGGCGGCGGCGGTGCCCTCGTCCAGCAGCGAGGCGTTGGCGGTCGGCAGACCGGTCAGGTCGCCGATCACGGTCTGGAAGTTGATCAGCGCCTCGAGTCGGCCCTGGGAGATCTCGGGCTGGTACGGCGTGTACGCGGTGTACCAGCTGGGGTCCTCCAGCACGTTGCGCCGGATCACCGGCGGGGTGATCGTGCCGTGGTAGCCCAGCCCGATCATCGGCTCGGCCAGCCGGTTGCGGCCGGCGAGCTCGCGCAGCTCCTGGGCGACCCGGGCCTCGGTGGCGGGCTCGGGGAGACCCAGCGAGGCGGCCGAGCGGATGCCGCCAGGCACCGCGGCCGACATCAGGGCCTCGAGGGAGTCGAATCCGAGGCGGGCCAGCATGGCCTCGACGTCGGCGGGACGGGGGCCGATGTGGCGATCGGCGAACGGCACGGATGACACGGGGTCGGGGCTCCTCGGGGCGGTGGACGTCCGGGTGCCTCCCCCTCTGTCACGTCCGTCCGTCACCGGACGGGGTCGCTCCAGAGTTGCCTGGCCCACGCGGTCCGGTGGCCTGAGAGGTTCCGGGGAGGAATTGCCCCTTCGGCGCCCCCTGCGGTGGCAGGGGGACTCTCCCGTGCGGGATGTGCAGCGGGGAGGAATCTACCAGCCCCCGCGAGGGTGCGGGCTCAGCCCGCGCTGCGTGCCGCGCGCCGGGCCGCGAGCTCGTCGCCGGCGGTGCTCGCCGCGGCGTCGTCCTCGGCGGTGCGCTCGGAGGGCAGCTCGGCGAGGGTGCCCTCGATCTCGCGCCACACACCGCCGATGGCGATGCCGAAGACGCCCTGCCCGCCCTGGAGCAGGTCGATGACCTCGTCGTTGGAGGTGCACTCGTAGACCGAGGCCCCGTCGCTCATCAACGTCACGCGGGTGAGGTCGTCGGTGCCGCGCTCGCGCAGGTGCGAGACCGCGGTGCGGATCTGCTGCAGCGAGATGCCGGCGTCGAGCAGCCGCTTGATCACCTTGAGGATCAAGATGTCGCGGAAGGAGTAGAGGCGCTGGGAGCCCGAGCCCTTGGCGCCGCGCACGGTGGGCTCGACCAGGCCGGTGCGGGCCCAGTAGTCCAGCTGGCGGTAGGTGATGCCCGCGGCGTTGCAGGCCGTGGGCCCGCGGTAGCCGAGGTCGCTGGGCAGCGGCGAGACGTCGTCGGTGAAGAGGAGTCCCTGCTCGTCGGCTGCCTCGGCCGCGCGTGCGACGTCGACGCCTGTGCGCAGCTCCTGCTCGTGCTCGTTCACGCGGGTCCTCCGGTGTCTACTCCGTTCACCGTAACTCCCAGGGGGAAGACGTCGCAGGCGTTCCCGGGCGGGAGGACCACAACGGTGGAGTTACAACAGAGACGGTTCACCGTAAGCCCGCCCACCGACAGGGTCAAAGACTCTCGCGGCGTGTCGAACCCTCAACCTGAGACTGAGACTTCCCGCCGAACCGGCGTATTGATACGCCGGCTCGGCGTACGCAACGGGTCGAACCGGCGGAAACTTCCGGAAGGACACGCCGGCCCGGCGTACGCACCGGGTCGAACCGGCGGGAACTTCCGGAAGGACGCGCCGGCTCGGCGTGGAGGCGCCTCAGTCCGAGGGGGCCTCGAAGTCCTCGGGCGTGACGTGGTCGAGGAACTCGCGGAACTTCTCCACCTCGTCCTCCTGCTCGGCCGGGACGGCCAGGCCGGCCTCGTCGAGCACCTCCTCGGCGCACACGATCCGTGACCCCGTGCGCAGGGCGAGGGCGATGGAGTCCGAGGGGCGGGCGGAGACCTCGGCACCGGAGGCCAGGACCAGCGTCGCGAAGAACACCCCGTCCTTGACGTCGGTGATCCGGACCTCCTCCAGCGCGTTGTCGGTCGCCTCGAGCACGTCCTTGAGCAGGTCGTGGGTCAGCGGCCGCGGTGGGGTCACACCCTGCTGGGCGAAGGCGATCGCCGTGGCCTCGACCGCACCGATCCAGATCGGCAGGTAGCGGTCGCCCGCGACCTCGCGCAGCAGGACGATCGGCTGGTTCGAGGGCATCTCGACCCGGACTCCCATGACGTCCACCTCACGCATGTCGCCCACCCTACGCGCCGACCGGCAGCACCACAGGGAGGGTCAGCGCGAGAGACCGGTCTTGACCAGCGTCGCGTGCAGCCGCACCGACAGCGCGGCGATCTCGGAGGCCGCATCGGCCGCCCGCGCACTGGCCGCCGCGTCGCGCCCCCGCTCCAGGGGGGCCACGACCTGCTGGACCAGGCCGACCTCGCGGTCGGCGGCGGCCTTGAAGGCGCGCAGGTGGCGCGGCTCGATGCCGAAGTCCGCGAGCTCGCGCGCGGTGCGGGCGACCACGAGGGCGTCGGTGTCGTAGTGGCCGGTCCCCGGACGCGGGGAGAGCAGGCCGAACTGCTCGAGCTGCTCGAGCAGCTCCTCGGTGACCTCCGCGACCTTCAGCAGCTCCTTGCGCGAGAGCCGCAGGTCGTCGCGGCGGCGGAACGACTCCGGGCTCGGCATGCCGTCCGCGGCCAGCGCGACGGTCGGCACCGTGGGGACGACCGGCTCGATCGGCGGCGGCTCCAGCCCCCGGTCGATGGCGTCGAGGTGCTCCCCGATCACCTTCAGGGGCAGGTAGTGGTCGCGCTGCATCCTCAGGACGTAGCGCAGCCGGGTGACGTCCTCGGAGGAGAACTTGCGGTAGCCGGCGGGCGTACGCTCGGGCTTGATCAGCCCCTTGTCCTCGAGGAAACGGATCTTGGGGATCGTGACCCCGGGGAAGTCCGGGCGCAGCTGCTCGAGCACCTGCCCGATGTTCATCCTGGCCGAACCGGAGGAGGGGGCTCCCGAGGAGGAGGCGGAGCCGGTGGTCACGGCTCAGGCGCCCTCGTGGCCGGAGAAGAAGACCAGGCGGTACTTGCCGACCTGGACCTCGTCCCCGTCCTTGAGCTGGACGGTGTCGATGCGGTCACGGTTGACGTAGGTGCCGTTCAGGCTGCCGACGTCGGAGACCGTGAACGTCGCGCCCTGGCGGTCGAAGACCGCGTGCCGGCGCGAGACGGTGACGTCGTCGAGGAAGATCTCGCTGTCGGGGTGGCGGCCGGCGGTCACCTTGTCGGTGTCGAGGAGGAACCGGTTGCCCGACCCGGGACCGCGCTGCACCACCAGCAGGGCGTGGCCGACGGGCAGGGCGTCCACGGCCGCGGCGTCCACGGGGTTGAGCTGTCGGTCGGAGGTCTCCACCCGCGGGTCGCCCGCGGCGATGGAGATCGTCGCGGTCGTCTCGCCCCGCGAGGCCTCGTCGGGGGCGTCCGGCGTCACCAGTCGGGTGCCGCACTGGGAGCAGAAACGGGCGTCGTCGGGGTTCTGCCGACCACAGGCGGTGCAGAACGGCATCGGGGTCTCCTCGGGTGGTGGACGCGCGTCGCGGGACGCTTCCCAACCCTCACCCCCGAGTGGAGGGTGATGGTGTGGGAGAACCTATCAGCCGAGCCGCCCCGTTCAACTCCGAACGGGGACGACCGGCGCCGGGCTGACGGGGAGGTCGCGGGGGCGCTCAGCCCTCGAGCGAGGCCTGGTACGTCGCGGCGTCCATCAGGCCCTCGTCGGCCGAGCCGGTCGGCCGGACCTCGAAGAGCCAGCCGCCGCCGTACGGGTCGTTGTTGACCAGCTCGGGGGTCGCGTCGAGGGACTCGTTGCGGGCCACGACCTCGCCCGTGACGGGGGCGTAGACGTCGGAGACCGACTTGGTCGACTCCAGCTCGCCGCACGTGCTGCCGGCCTCGACGCTCTCCCCCACCTCGGGCAGGGAGACGTAGACGATGTCACCGAGGGCGTCCTGGGCGTAGTGGGTGATGCCGATGCGCACCGCGCCCTCGTGCTCGCCCGGGGTGCGGACCCACTCGTGCTCCGCGGTGTACTGCAGGTCGTCGGGGTACAAGAGTCTCTCCTGGGGGTCGGGTGTCGGCAGGCTACTGCGCGTCCTCGGGCTGTGCGTACTCGGGCTCGACGGCCGCGCGGACCGACTCGATGTCCAGCGAGGCCAGCGTCGTGACCTCGACCTCGGCGCCGTCCTCGGCGAGGTCCACGCGCGGGCCCTCCAGGATCGACATCGCCCCGGCCAGCGCACTGGGGTCCCCGATCACGTCCACGACGTACGGCGAGCTGAGCAGCTCGCCGTCGACGACCAGCCCGCCCTCGGCGCTGGTGAACGAGCTCTCCGCGACGAGGCGGACCTGCCCGTTGAGCTGCATGGCCTCCGCGGAGGCGATGCGCAGGCCCTGGACCATGTTGAGCATGGTGTCGGCGCGCACCCGGCCGGTGACCTCGGTGATCGTGATGCGGATGCCGGGGCCGGTGACCGGGACGAGCCCGGCGAGCACGCTGAGGGTGTCGGCCTCGTTGGTCGCCTGCTGCAGGGCCACCCGCTCGGCGTTGGTGTCGGAGACCAGCTCGTCGCGGGCCTCCTCCAGGCGCGTGATCTCGGCGCGGGCGCGGCGCGAGGCCCCGGCGAGGCCGGAGAGCACGTTGACGAGGTCCTGCTCGCGGTAGCCGGCGTAGGTGTCGTCGTCCTCGGCGGTCTGCACCTGCACGATCGCGGCGAAGGCCACCACCGCCAGCAGCACCGCCACCACGACCTGGCTGCGGCCGGGGTGCAGCAGCGCCTGACGCAGCCGGCGACGACCGGTGTCCTCCTCGCCCCCGGCGGCGGCGGGGGGCTGCGGCTGCTGCTCGGCGGGCTGCTCGTGCTCGGACATCAGGGGTCGCCTCACGCGTGGAAGAGGTGACGTCGGATGGCTGCCACGTTCGAGAAGATGCGGATGCCCAGGACGACGATGACGCCGGTCGAGAGCTGCCCGCCCACGCCGAGCTGGTCGCCCAACCACACGATGGCCGCGGCGATGACGACGTTGGAGACGAAGGAGACGACGAAGACCTTGTCGTCGAAGATGCCGTCGAGGTAGGCCCGCAGGCCGCCGAAGACGGCGTCGAGGGCGGCCACCACCGCGATCGGGAGGTAGGGCTCGAGGGAGAGCGGCACGTCGGGCTGGAGCACGAGACCGAGGACGATCCCGACCAGCAGGCCCAGGGCGGCGATCACGGGGTGCTCTCCTCGGGGTCTCGGGGTCCGTCGTCAGCGGGCAGCGGCTCGGCGTGGCGCAGCGTCCTGGGGGCGGCGGCCGGGAGGACGAGCTCCTCGACGTTGACCATCTCGAAGCCGAACCCGAACCGTGTCACCAGGTCCGCGACCCCGATGCCGCTGTCGCTGGCCAGCAGGTCTGCCTGGAGGGTACGCCGGTCCCCCACCGCGTTCACGACGTAGGGCGAGCGCAGCGGCTGGCTGTTGACGTTGACGACCGTGCCGGAGTTCTCGATCGCCGTGCGCACGGTGAGCCGCTGGCCGTTGATGCTGATCGCCTCGGCGCCGGCCTGCCACAGGCCGTTGACCAGCAGCTGCAGGTCGGTGTCGCGGATGAGCTCCCCGCCCGGTGGCGCGTCGCTCATGGTGATCCGCACCCCCTCGCCGCGCACCGCGATGAAGCCGGTGCGGATCTGCAGGCGCCGCAGCCGGCTCTGGGCCGTGACCTGGTTGGCGGTGGTCGCGGCGAGCAGCCGCTCGGACTCCTCCACCTCCGAGCGCAGCGCCAGGATGCGGTCCTGAAGCTCCTCGACGGTCTCGCGGCGCTCCACGACGCGGGCCACCAGGACGGTGCGGCTCGACTGCGCCTCGTCGGCGCCCTGCGCGGTCTGCACGGCCGCCGTGGCGACCAGGACGCCGAAGACCGCGACCACGATCGCGGCCGTGCGGTGCGGGGCGCCGCGTCGTACCGCCGGCTCCCCCGCCGCCGCGCGGCGGCGCGCCACGTGGGCGTAGTCCTCGTCCATGGACTGCGCGGTGATGAGCGAGAGCAGCGGGGTCGCCGCGCGCGCACGCGGGTCCGCCGCGGTCGGGTGCTCGAGGTCGACCACGGATCAGCCCGCTGTCCCGGCCGAGCGCGCGCTGCGGGGGCGCCGTTCGGTGGTGCGCAGCAGCTTGCGGACCTGCCAGGCGTACAGCAGGCCGGCCCACCAGTAGAGGCCGACACCCCAGAAGGCGAAGGCCCAGCCGAAGACCTGGGCCAGGGCCGCGACGGTGCCCTCGCCGTCGCCGAGCAGCAGCAGCGGGAAGGCGTAGAGCAGGTTGAACGTGGCGGCCTTGCCGAGGAAGTGCACCGGCAGCGCGCTGTAGCCGCGGGTGCGCAGCAACGGCACGAGCAGCCACATCAGCGCGTCGCGCAGCGGCAGCGACACCGCCAGCCACCACGGGATCACGTCGCGCAGCGCCAGCCCGACCACGACGGCCAGGATGTAGAGCCGGTCCGCGACCGGGTCGAGCACCTGCCCCAGCACCGAGGTCTGCCCCCACCGGCGGGCCAGCCAGCCGTCGAGCCAGTCGGTGATGCCGGAGACGACCAGCAGGGCCAACGCCCAGCCGTCCTCCTCGGGCCCCAGCACCAGCCACAGGAAGACCGGCACCCCGGCGAGCCGGATCGCGCTCAGCAGGTTGGGCAGGGTCCACACCCCGGCGTCCGCCCCTGCCGTCGCTCGCTCGGTCACGCGCAGGACCCTAGCCAATCGCAGGTGGTACGACGTCGGACGGCTCGTCGTGGTGCGCCGCGTCGCGGATCTCGCCGACCAGCTCCTCGATGACGTCCTCGAGCGTGGCGAGCCCGACGGTGGTGCCGTCCGGGGTCACGACGCGGGCCATGTGTGCACCGCGGCGCTGCAGCTGCTCGAGCACGTCGTGCAGCAGGTCCTCGGGTCCCACGGGGGCGAACGGCCGGACCCACTTGTCCTCCACCGGGCGGCTGCGCCGCTCCTCGTCGGGCTCCAGCACGTCCTTGATGTGCAGGTAGCCGAGCAGCTCGCCGTCGTCGGCGGCCACCGGGAAGCGGCTGTAGCCCGTGGCCGAGCACAGCGCCTCGACGTCCGCGGCGCTCGAGCCCCGCGAGACGGTGGTGAGCGAGTCGGGCGGGAGCAGGACGGCGGCGACGGTCTTCTCGGTGAAGCCGAGCGCCCCGGCCAACCGGTCGTACTCGTCGTCCTCGAGCAGCCCCTCCCCGCGCGACTCCTCCACGAGCGCGGCGACCTCCTCGCGGGTGTAGGCCGAGGACAGCTCGTCCTTCGGCTCGACCTTGAGCAGCCGCAGCGTGCCGTTGGCGACCGCGTTGAGCGCCACGATGATCGGGCGCAGCACGGTGACCACGCCGAGCATCGGCGGGCCCAGCACGAGGGCCGCGCGGTCCGGCCCGGCGATCGCGATGTTCTTGGGGACCATCTCGCCCAGCACGACGTGCGCGCAGACCACGATCGCCAGCGCGACCACGAAGGCCACCGGGTGCAGCAGGGCCTCGGGGACCCCGGCGCGCTCGAACAACGGCTCGAGCAGGTCGGCCACCGCCGGCTCGCCGACGGCACCGAGCCCGACCGAGCAGATGGTGATGCCCAGCTGGGCGCCGGCCATCATCAGCGAGACGTTCTCCATGGCCGTCAAGGTGGTGCGGGCCATCCGGGAGCCGGACTGGGCCAGCGGCTCGATCTGGGAGCGGCGGGCGGAGACGAGGGCGAACTCGGCGCCCACGAAGAAGGCGTTGGCGGCGAGCAGCAGCACGGCGATGACCAGGGCGGTGGCGTCGCTCATGACTCCTCACCCCCGGTCGGGGTGTCGAGCAGCCGCAGGGAGACCCGGTCGACCCGCAGGCCGTCCATGTGCTCGACGGCCAGCACCGCGAGCTGCTCGCGCGGCTCGTCGGGGTCGCTGCGATCGGGCACGGGGACCTCCGCGATGTCGCCGGTCTCGGGCACCTTGCCCAGGGATCGCATGACCAGGCCGCCGACGGTGTCGTAGGACTCGTCCTCGGGCAGCTCGATGCCGGTGAGGTCCTCGACCTCGTCGGGGCGGAGCATGCCGGAGAGGACCCAGCTGCCGTCGCGGCGCTGGCGGCCGCGCGAGCCGAGGCGGTCGTGCTCGTCGGAGATGTCCCCGACGATCTCCTCGATGACGTCCTCGAGGGTCACGATGCCGGCGTGGCCGCCGTACTCGTCGAGCACCACAGCCATCTGGAACCCGTCCTCGCGCAGCAGCTGCAGGAGCGGGTCGAGGCGCAGGGAGTCGGGGACGACGATGGGGCGCACCATCAGGTGCTTGACCTTGGTCGTGGTGCGCTCGTGCACCGGCAGCGCCACGGCGTGCTTGACGTGGACGGTGCCCGCGACGTTGTCGTCCTCGTCGAGCACCGGGAACCGAGAGTGGCCGCTGGACCGCGTCAGGTCGATGACCGCCTGGGCCCGGTCGTTGAGCTCGAGGGACAGGGTGCGCATCCGCGGGGTCATGATCTCGCCGGCGGTGCGGGTGCCGAACTCCACCGAGCGTTCCATCAGCTCGGCCGTGTCGGCGTCGAGGGTGCCCTCGTCGGCGGAGCGGGCGATCAACGAGGCCAGCTCGGTCGAGCTGCGCGCGGAGCGCAGCTCCTCCTGCGGCTCGATGCCCAGCCGGCGTACGAGCGCGTTGGCGGCGCCGTTGAGGAAGCGGATGGGGTAGGTGTTCACCGCGGTGAACAGCCGCATCGGCCGCTGGGTGGCGCGCGCGGTCGCCAGCGGCAGCGCGATGGCGAAGTTCTTGGGCACCAGCTCGCCGAAGAGCATCGTCAGGATCGTGCTGATGATCAGGCCGAGGGCCAGCGCGATCGGCGTCACGGCGCCGTCCGGCACGCCGGCCGTGCCGAGCGGGTCCTCGATCAGCGCGGAGATCGCCGGCTCGGCGAGGTAGCCGATGCCCAGGTTGGTCAGCGTGATGCCGACCTGGGCGCCGGAGAGCTGGGTCGAGAGCGAGCGCAGCGCGCGCTGCACGCCGACCGCGCCGACGTCCCCGTCGGCGGCCAGCTGGTCGACCTTGTTGCGGTCGACGGTGACCAGCGCGAACTCGGCGGCGACGAAGACGCCGCAGGCCACGACGAGCAGGAGGGCTGCGAGCAGGAGCAGCAGGGCGGTCATCGCTCTCCCCGGGACGGTCGCTCAGGGGCGACGGTCAGGAAGAGCGGGCGACTTTGGGAGCCGTCCATCGGGGGAGCTCAGGGTCCTTTGCGATCAGGAGCAGATGACCAGCGAAGTGTAGCGGGCGCGGGCGCGCAGCCCTACCGCTCGCGTGCGTCCTCTGCCACGCTGCCGCGCATGCGAGTGATCCAGTGGGCGACCGGCGGCGTGGGACGAGCCGCGATCGAGGCCGTCGTGAGGCATCCCGAGCTCGAGCTGGTCGGGTGCTGGGTGCACTCCGCGGCCAAGGACGGTGTCGACGTCGGCACGATCATCGGCGGCCCCGAGCTCGGGGTCGCCGCCAGCTCCGACCGCGAGGCGGTGCTCGCGCTGGAGGCCGAGGCGGTGGTCTACGCACCCCTCGTGCCGGACCCGGAGGAGGTCGCGGCCATCCTGCGCTCGGGCAAGAACGTCGTCACGCCGGTGGGCTGGTTCTACCCCCGCGAGAGGGACCGGGCCGTGGTCGAGGCGGTCGCGCTGGAGGCCGGGGTGTCCCTGCACGGCACGGGTCTCAACCCCGGCGGCATCACCGAGCTGCACCCCCTGGTGTTCTCGGCGCTCTCCTCGGCGGTGACCTACGTGCGCGGGGAGGAGTTCTCCGACATCCGCACCTACGACGCCCCCGACGTGGTGCGCCACATCATGATGTTCGGGGGTACGCCGGAGGAGGCGTCCGGCGGCCCGATGCTCGGCCTGCTCAGCGGCGGCTTCAAGCAGTCGGTGCGGATGTGCCTGGACGTGCTCGGCTTCTCCCCCGACGCCGAGATCCGCACCTCCCAGGAGGTGGCGGTGGCCACCGCCCCCATCGACTCCCCCATCGGGACCATCGAGCCGGGCCGGGTGGCCGGGCAGCGGTTCTGCTGGGAGGCCTGGGTGGGCGAGGCCTGCGTGGTGCGGGTGGCGGTGAACTGGCTGATGGGCGAGGAGCACCTGGACCCGCCGTGGACCTTCGGCCCCGAGGGCGAGCGCTTCGAGGTCGAGGTGCAGGGCGACCCGCCGGCGTTCGTGACGATCAAGGGCTGGCAGCCCGAGACCGTCGAGGAGGGGCTGCTGCGCAACCCCGGGATCGTGGCCACGGCCGTGCACTGCGTGAACTCGATCCCCTACGTGGTGGCGGCCCCGCCCGGCGTGCAGACCTACCTCGACCTGCCGCTCGTGGCGGGGCGCGCACACCCCGACCTGGCCTGAGCCAGGCTCGTGCTCACTCCTCGCCGAGCGTGATCCCGCACTCCTCGTCGGCGTGCTCGGAGATGGCCTCGGTGGCGTCGTTGAAGTCCTCGCTGTCGAGCTCCTCGAGCGTGGTGCCGAGCTCCTGCAGCTTCTCCAGGTCCACGCCCTCGGGGATCTCGCCGGTCATGACCTCGGACAGGTCGTCCATCGCCAGGCCGGCGTCCTCGAACGCGTCCTCGATCCGCTGGACGCCCTCCTGCATGACCTTCCAGTCGTCCTCGACCTCCTTGGGCGCCTCGTCGGCGAGGGTGTCGAAGGCCTCGAAGGCGGTGCTGAAGGCGCCGGGGTCGCCCGCCTCGAGGGCGTCGATGTCGGACTTGGCGTCGCTGAGGGTGTCGCAGTAGGCCTCGGTGTCGGAGCCGCTGCAGCCGCTCAGCGTCACGGAGACCGCCAGCAGGCCGGCGCCGAGGAGGGCGGAGGGGCGGGTCAGGCGTCGGGTCAGATTCGTCTTCACCCGGGTCAGCATGCCGTGTCGGGGTCCTCAGCGGGAGTCCCCCCGCCGAAGCTGGACGAGACCTGCGCACCGTCCAGGACCTGGTACGGCGACAGCCCGGTGCTCGAGCGGGCCCGCCACGCGTCCACGGGGACCGGGCCGGCGCCGGCCAGCAGGAGCACGTTCCCGGGGCGCCGTGCCCGCCGGGTCGCGGGCTCCATCCCGGCCGCGAGCCGGGGCAGCACGGGCCGCAGGCCGGCCACGGTCGAGCGGATGACCGGGAAGGGAGCCCGGTCGACGACGTTGAGCAGCGCCACGCCGGTCGGTGCCAGGACCCGGGCCACGTCGGCCAGCGCCGGAGCCGTCAGCAGCTCGGGCGGCACCAGCCCGTCGTCGTACGCGTCGAGGACGAGGAGGTGGCGAGGCCGTCGGGGAGCGCACGCACCCCGGTCCGTCCGTCCACGGGACGCACCTTGATGCCGCTGCGTGGCGGCAGGGGCAGCTCGCGACGCACCAGCGCGGTGAGCTCCTCGTCGGGCTCGAGCACGGTCTGGCGCGACCCCGGGCGGGTGGCGGCAACGTAGCGCGGCAGGGTCAGCCCGGCCCCGCCGACGTGCACCACGCGGAGCGGTGCCCCGGGCTCGCCGATCGCGTCGACCAGGTCGCCGAGCCGGCGCACGTAGTCGAAGACCAGCCGGGTCGGGTCGTCGAGGTCGACGTGGGACTGCGGTCGTCCGTCCAGCAGCACCACGTAGCCGTCGTCCATGAGCCGGACCTCACGCTCCCCCACGGGACCAACCTCCCACGGGGACGCCCCGGACGCGGCATGATGGGCAGGTCATGCCCTCCCCCGACGCCGGTCCCGCGCAGCCTGCCCCCTGGCAGGTGGAGCCGCCGCGCCCCGCGGACCGCGGCCTGGTGGGGCGGCTGCTGGAGGACGTGGTCGCCGAGGAGCCCTCGATCGCCCCCGAGGTCGCGGCCGGCACCGTGCGGGCGGGCGCCTGGCTGCAGCGCGAGCGGCCGTCGTGGTCCGGTGTCGTGGTCGACCCCGACCAGCCGACCCGCACCGTCGTCGGGTACGCCGACGTGCTGGCCCCCTCCGAGGGCGCGGCCACGACCCGGCACCTGTGGGTCCACCCGTCCTACCGCGACCGGGGGGTCCACGCGGCCCTCACGGCCGCCGCGGGTCGCGCGGTCGCCACGCTGGCCGGGGCGGCCGCCGCGCTCGGCGAGGACGACCTGCTGCCCGACCCCGGCGAGGTCACCTACGAGCCGGAGCGGGTCAGCCCCAGCCGGTGGCGCGGCGCCGCCCTGGGCTCCGGCGCCATCGCGGCGGCCGGGGCGGTGGCGGTCCTGGCCGTGCAGGTGGCCAGCGGTCCGCTCGGCTCGGCCCTGCCCTTCCTCTCGCCCCGTGTCCCCACGGCGGGCTCGCCGACCCCCTCCGCGGCACCGTCGGAGCCGGCGAGCGCGCCCAGCCCCCAGGCGGTGGTGGTCGCCGGTGAGCCGCTCGTCCCCCAGCCGACCAGGGGCCCCACCGCCGGGCCCGGCCCCGGCTCCCCGAGCGCGTCGCCCACACCGTCGCCCCCGCCGACGTCTCCTCCCCCGGGCCCCCCGCCCCCGCGCAGCCCCGGCCTGGCGTCCCTGCTGCTCGACCCCGTCGTCGGTGGGATGACGGGCACCGTCGACGAGGTGACCGGCGGCGCCCTGTCCCCGGTGACGGGCCTGCTCACCGACACCACCGACGCCACCACCGACGTCCTCGACGACGTGCTCGACGGCGTGCTGGGTCTGCTGCCCCTCCCCACCGCGTCGGCGCACTGACCCCGGCGCCGGGCCCGTCCGCGACTGCGTCAGGATGGGGCCATGAGCGCCTACTGGGTCAGCAGCTACCTCGAGGTCAAGGACGCTGCGAAGCTCCGCGCGTACGCCGAGCTCGCCGGTTCGGCCATCATCGGTGCCGGGGGCCGGTTCCTGGCGCGGGGCGTGCCCGCGGCGACGTACGAGGCTGGGCGCGAGGAGCGCTGCGTGATCATCGAGTTCGACAGCGTCGAGGACGCTGTCGCCTGCCACGACTCCGCCGCCTACCAGGAGGCGCTGGCCGCGCTGGGCGACGGCGCGGTGCGCGACATGCGGATCGTCCCGGGCGCCTGAGCCCGCTCAGCCGCGGCGGCCGCGCCGTCCCGAGAGACCACGCACGGCCTCGCCGACGATGAACCGCGTCGCCGCGGTGGCGGCATGCAGACCGGGATCGGGGTCCTTGCCGCGTCCCATCCGGGCGATCTGGGTCTCGTACCACTCCGACTCCCCCGCCAGGCCCGCCACCGTGGGCAGGGTGTAGCGCGGCAGCGGGTGGCCGTCCTCCCCGGCCAGCAGCCGGCCGGTCAGGTCGGGGTCGACGGCCAGCGGCCGCCCGAGCCCGATCAGGTCGACCCCACCGTCCTCGAGCAGCTGCTCCATCGTGGCGCGGGTGCGGATGCCGCCGGTGAGCATCACCGGCACCGTCCCAGCCGTCGCCCGCACGCGGCGCGCGAAGCCGGCGAAGTAGGCCTCCTTGTGCCCGGTCGCCCCGCGCTCCTCGGAGAGCTCGTCGACCTCGCCGAAGAGGGCGGGGTTCTCGTAGGTCCCGCCGGAGATCTCGACCAGGTCGACGCCCTCCTCGACGAGCATCCGCACGACCTGCTCGGCGTCGTCCTCGGTGAAGCCGCCGTGGCGGAAGTCGGAGGAGTTGAGCTTCACCGCGACGGTGAACCCCTCGCCCGTGCTCGCCCGGACCGCCCGCACCGCCTGGACCAGCGCCCGCGAGCGACCCTCGAGGTCGCCGCCCCAGCGGTCGGTGCGGCGGTTGACGTACGGCGACAGGAACTGCGCGAGCAGGTAGCCGTGGGCCGCGTGCACCTGCACCCCCTCGAAGCCGGCCTCCTCGCAACGGCGGGCCGAGGCGCCGAAGCCCGCGACGATCGCCTCGATCTCGCCGTCCGCCAGGGCGCGGGGCTTGGCGAAGAGCCCGGCCATCCGCACCGCGCCCGCCTCCGCGCTGGGGGCCAACGGTCGACCGGTGATGAAGCGGTTGGTCTGTCGGCCGGGGTGGCTCAGCTGTGCGATCAACGGGCTGCTGCCCGAGGCCCGCCGGACCCGCGCGAGGCGCGCGACGTCGAGGCGCTCGTCGGCCACCACGTTGCGGCTGCGCTCGAGGTAGCGCCGGTCCACCATCAGGTTTCCCGTCACCAGCAGGCCCCCCGCAGCACCGGCGGCCCAGCGGCGGTAGACCGCCTCCAGCGCAGGGGTCGCCTGGTGGCCGGCGTCCGCGAGGTTCTCCGTCATCGGCGCCTTGGCGATGCGGTGCGGCAGCGTCAGTCCGGAGGGCAGGGTCAGGGGGTCGCTGAGTCGGGGCACGGGCGGCACCGTAGTGGAGCCGCGCAGGTGACCCGGGTGGTTCTCAGCCCGCGGCGACCAGGGGCATCCGGGCGAGCACGCGGTCGGTGGCCGCCCGTACCCGCTCCAGCACCAGGGCCCGGCCCTCGAAGTCGGGCACCGGGCGCTGCTCGGCCTCCTCCTGGGTGGTGGCGGGGCCGTGCTCGTCGATGTCGGCGATCAGCCAGTCCATCTCCTTGATCTCCTTGCGCTGCGCGGCGATGATCCCGTCGGCCAGCTCGCGTACGCGGACGTCCTCGATGCCGGCCCGCTCGCTGGTCAGGATCGCGATGGAGTGGTGGGGGATCATGCCCTTCATGTAGGCCGTGTCGTCGACCAGCGCCTGGGAGCGCGACAGGGTGTAGCCGCCGGCCATCAGCGCGAGGGCGACACCCACGATGACCAGATTCAGCCTGCCGTTGCGGTACATCATCGAGCGCATGAAGGCGAGCATCACCAGCGCCATGGCGCCGCCCATCAGCACCGCCATGTAGAACCGCTCCTCGCTCCAGCGCACGTGCTCCCACGCGAAGGCGTTGGTGTAGGTGAGCACGAACATCACGGTCGTCGAGGTGGCGATCATCGCGGCGAAGCGCAGGTACATCCGCCGTTCGTGGGAGTCGGTCACGGATCCTCCTGTGGGTCGTCGAGATTGCTTCCTCAGGGGGCCAGGGCCCACCCGTCGACCTACCCGCGTACCCGGCTCCCATGCACACCTGGGGGTGAAGGAGGACCGCGCGGGCGCCCCTACGGTGGGCTGGCCATGTCGCTCTCCCTCTCCCCCGCCCACCTCACCCGCTACCGGCAGATCGCGGGGCTGCTCGTGCGTCACGGCCGGGGCGACCTGGTCCGCTCCTCCGGCCTGTCGGAGGTGCTGGAGGACGAGCCCGCCTCCGAACGCGTCGAGGCCGACGCGGAGCGTCTGGCGGCCGACCTCGAGGCGATGGGTCCGACGTTCGTGAAGCTGGGCCAGCTGATGTCCTCGCGGGTGGACCTCATCTCCCCCGCGTACGTCGAGGCACTGTCCCGGCTGCAGGACGACGTCGAGCCGTTCGAGTTCGAGCAGGTCGAGGACATCGTGGGCAGCGAGCTGCAGGTGCGGCTGCGGTCGGTGTACGCCGAGTTCGACCCGGTCCCGATGGCCGCCGCGTCCCTCGGGCAGGTCCACCGCGCGCGCCTGCGCGACGGTCGGGAGGTGGTCGTCAAGGTGCAGCGGCCCGGAGTGCGCGAACGCATCCGCGACGACATGGAGGTGCTCGCGGACCTCGCCGCCCTCCTGGACCGGCACACCGATGCCGGGCGGCGCTTCGGGTTCGCCAACCTGCTCGAGGAGTTCCGCAAGGTGCTCGTCGACGAGCTGGACTACCGCCGCGAGGCCGACAACCTGACGCGGATGCGAGAGCTGGTCGCGGACCGGGCCCGGATCGTCGTGCCCGAGCCCGTGCCCGACCTCACGACCAGCCGGGTCCTCACGATGGAGTACGTCGAGGGCCGCAAGGTCACCGCGCTGGGCCCGCTGGGCCGCATGGAGCTCGACGGCGCGCCGCTGGCGGACGAGCTCTTCGCCGCCTACGTCGACCAGGTCCTCGACCAGGGCACCTTCCATGCCGACCCGCACCCCGGCAACGTGCTGGTGACGCCGGACGGGCGCCTTGTGCTGCTCGACATCGGGATGATCGCCCGGATCGCCCCCTCCGTGCGCGACCGGCTCC
>Ga0208328_1000209_pt1 | contig 30891 bp, 34 predicted proteins | sample DeeseametaMP2633_FD_184170 | JGI IMG/M metagenome (GOLD analysis project Ga0208328, IMG submission 184170) | Marine microbial communities from the Deep Atlantic Ocean - MP2633 (SPAdes) | ecosystem: Environmental > Aquatic > Marine > Unclassified | place: Northeast of Antigua and Barbuda, North...
CGCCCGCCGCTCTATATCGCCCGCCCGATCACACCGGGCACCGACGGCATCGAGATGGTGAACCTGTTCACCGCGCGCCTGCCCGATCTGGGGCAGATCGCATTAATAAACGACGGTTTTCGCCGTCTGGCCGAGCGTCCGGAACGGGCGCTTCTGGACTACCCGACCGCATCCTCCTTTGCCGCCACCCGGCAAGCGGTGGTCGACTGGCTCGACCGCGTTCCGCTGGGGAGCCTGCAGCACGAGGACATCGTGCTCTCGCACGGGGCGCAAAGCGGCATCTCGCTGGTGATGCAGGCGGTGCTGCGCGGGCGCCGCCCCGTCGTGCTGGTCGAGGAGCTGGCCTATCCCGGCTTCCGCCGCGCCGCCGAGCTGATGCGGGCCGAGATTGTATCGGTTCCGATGGACGAGGACGGAATTGTACCGTCCGCGCTGGCCGAGCTCGCACATCGTCACGAGGCTCAGCTGCTTTGTACCTCGCCGGAACTGCACAATCCGACCGCGCTGGTGACGCCGCCGAAACGCCGTCACGAGATCGCCGAGGTGGTGCGCCGGGGCGGGTTCGACATTCTCGAGGACGACAGCACCTTCCTCGGCGAGACGCGCTCCGAGAGCTACCGGGCGCTGCTGCCCGAGCACGGCTGGTTCGTGTCCTCGATTTCCAAGACCCTGACGCCGGCGCTGCGGGTGGGCTTTGCCATCGCGCCGCAATCGCGTCGCAGCGAACTGCGCCGGGTGGCCGAGAACGGTTTCTTCGGACTGGCCAAGCCGCTCGCCGATCTGGTCGGAGATCTGCTGACCCGCGACGAGACCCGCGAGATCGTGCGCTCGGTCCGCCGCCGCAATGCGGTCTACGTGCGCGCGGCAGTGAATGCGCTTGGCGGGCACGACATCGGCTGGCACGAGGAGGCGCCCTTCGTCTGGCTGCGCCTGCCCAGCGGCTGGCGCGCCGCCGCCTTCAGCCGCGCCGCCGAGGCGCAGGGCGTGCAACTGCGCCCGGCCGAGGAGTTCTCCCCCCGCAACGGCTTTGCGCCGCACGCGGTCCGCATCGGCATGAACGCGCAGGTCGCGCTCGGCGATTTCGAGGCGGCGCTGGGACGGTTGCGGCGGCTTCTGGACAATCCGCCGGAGCAGATTCTGGTCTGAAATTTGGGGTATTTAGATACCATAATTTCAAGGCATTGTTTTTAAATGGATAATTTGGATTTGTCCCGCTTGACGTCGCTCGCGGGATGCATATAACCGCCCAATCTGAATTCGGGCCTCCCCAGCGGGGTCCATTTGAACAAGCTCAAGGGCAACCGCGATGAAAACCTTCTCTGCGACTCCGGCAGACATCGAGAAGAAATGGATCGTGATCGACGCGGAAGGCGTCGTTCTCGGCCGTCTCGCCTCGATCGTCGCCATGCGTCTGCGTGGCAAGCACAAGGCCACCTTCACGCCCCATATGGACATGGGGGACAATGTCATCATCATCAACGCCGACAAGGTGCAGATGACCGGCAAGAAGCGTGAAGAAAACTTCTACTGGCACACCGGCCACCCGGGCGGCATCAAGTCCCGCACCAAGGCCCAGATCCTCGAGGGTGCCTACCCCGAGCGCGTGGTCCTGCAGGCCGTCAAGCGCATGCTGCCGGGCAACCGTCTGTCGCGCAAGCAACTGACCAACCTGCGCATCTACGCCGGCGCTGAGCATCCGCACGAGGCTCAGTCGCCCGAAGCGCTCGACGTCAAGTCGATGAACAAGAAGAACACCCGGGTGTAATCATGGCCGAACAAATCAATTCCCTTGAAGAGCTCGGCACCGCGGCTGGCATCGAAGCCGCCCCGGCAGTCGAGGAAGCGCCCCGCGAGCCCGTCCGTGACGAGCTGGGCCGTTCCTACGCCACCGGCAAGCGGAAGGACGCCGTCGCACGCGTCTGGCTCAAGCCGGGTTCGGGCAAGGTCGTCGTGAACGGCAAGGAGCTGAACACCTACTTCGCACGCCCCGTGCTGCAGATGATCCTGCGTCAGCCCTTCACCATCGCCGGTGTCGAGGACCAGTTCGACGTTTACGCAACCGTCAAGGGCGGTGGCCTCTCGGGCCAGGCCGGCGCGGTCAAGCACGGCATCTCGAAGGCGCTGCAACTCTACGATCCGTCGCTGCGTTCGGCTCTGAAAGCCGCCGGCTTCCTGACCCGCGACAGCCGCGTCGTCGAGCGTAAGAAGTTCGGTAAGCGCAAGGCACGCCGCAGCTTCCAGTTCTCGAAGCGCTGATCTTTCGGATCTTCGGAAATACGCAAAGGGCCGCCCGGTTGGGCGGCCCTTTCGCTTTGGTCGGGCGTTTTCCTGATCTGCGCTCTGGCGGCAGCAGCGACGGCGCGGTCAGCGCGTCGCGAGAAGGTGCGCGTGCGGCCAGAGCTCGGCCGCCTCGGGCAGGCGCGCGATCACCGTCTCGTAATCCTTGGCAAAGCTCGGGAAGACCTGTTCGGCCAGCCCTTCGGGCAGGGTGCTGCGGTCGCCCGCCGCATTGACCGGGGCGCCGCCCGCTTCCGGGCGGTCGGGGATGCCGGCAAAGGCCGACAGCGCGGTGATCGTGGCGGGCGTGAAGAGCGACTCGTAGAGCGTCACGAACTGGCGGTGCGGCGGGAAGACCTCGTCGAGGCGGGCGAGCGTGACGTGGTAGTCCGGGTCGGTGGTGCCGGTGCCGCCGGGCGCGAAGATCCGCAGGAAGGCCTCGGCATCGGGGAGGCTGTCGTCGAGCTTGCTCTTGCGGCGGTACATCTTGAGCAGCGACCACGCCCGTTCGATCGGGTCGCGCATGGTGAAGATGGTCTTCACCGTTATGCCGCGCGAGGCAAAGCCGTCGTCGATGCGGCGCAGGGTCTCGGTGCTGAGCGCGGCATAGCCCGGGGTCACGTCGCCGCTGAGCCGGGTGTTGGGCCGCGCGAGCCGCCCGGCGAACCACGGCACGTAGCGCGACGGGTCCTGCTGCAGCCACCAGCGCAGCACCTTGCCGCGGGGCCGGAGCCCCAGCAGGCGGTGCACGGTGAACTCGGCCCGACGCCACGCGGGGGGTGTCGGCATGAGGAAATGCGCCTTGCCGGGTTCGGTCGCGGCGTCCCAGACCTGCATCTCTCCCAGCGGCCCCATGTCGGTGCGGGGCGCGTTGCCGAGATAGGTGCGGATCCAGGTCGTGCCGGATTTCGACGCCCCGGGGCAGAGGATGAAGGTCTTGTCGGGCATCGTCGCGTCTGTCCTCGGGTGATGCCGGGGGGAGGCCTTGCCCCGTCGCGGACGGTGCCGCGAGTCCCCCGGGAGAGTGGTCAGCCAGAAGAAGACCTAGTGGGTTTCACCGTCGTCCTGAACCCCCGATCTGGCGTTTCGGGGCGCCCGCCGGTGCCCATGACGCGGATTGCGGCGCCGATGGACCGCCGGGCCCGGCCCGTGGGCGGGCCCTGAATGGCGGCTCAGCTGTCGGGCGGGATCAGCCCGAGCCCGCGCAGGTAGACGCCGATGCCGCTTTCGAGCAGCGCCTCGGGCGGGAAGGGCGACTGCGTGCCGGGCGAGTTCCGCGCGAAAAGCTCGACGACGCCGTGCGAGAGCGCCCAGATATGGGCCGAGACCATGGTGGGCGGCGGGCGCTTGCCGGGCGGGATATGCTGCGAGAGCTCGGCGGCGGCGCGCTCCTGCACGCCACGGGCGCGGGCCGAGACGGCGGCAAGCTCGGGCGAGTGGTTCACCGAGATGCCGCTCTCGAACATGGCGATGTAGTGGCCGGGGTAGCGGCGGGCGAAGGCGAGATAGGCGCGCCCGGTGGCCTCCAGGGCGGCAAGCGCCGAAGGCTGGTGCTTGTCGTAGGCGTATTGCATCACGTCGGCGAAGATCTCGTAGCCCTGCCGGGCGGCCTCGGCGATGAGATCCTCGCGCCCGCCGAAATGCCGGTAGACCGCCGCCGGGGTGACGCCCGCCTGCTTCGCCGCCTCGGAAAGGGTGAAGCCCGTGGGGCCCTTGGCCTCGATCAGCGCCAGCGCCGCATCGACCAGCGCCTGCCGGAGATTGCCATGGTGGTAGCCGCGTTTGGGCATCACGCGTCCCAGATCTCGGGCCCGCCGGTGATGCGCGGATCGGGCACGCCGACCACCTCCTGGTCCTTCCTGGGGTAGTCGATGTGGCTCAGCACGTGGCGCACGGCGGCGAGGCGCGCGCGCTTCTTGTCGTCCGAGCGCACCACGGTCCAGGGCGCTTGGGCGCTGTGGGTGCGCGACAGGGTTTCCTGGATGGCGACGCTGTACTCGTCCCATTTTTTCAGCCCCTCAACGTCGATCCAGCTCAGCTTCCACTGCTTCAGCGGGTCGCTTTCACGGGCGAGGAAGCGCCGCAGCTGCTCGGCGCGGCTGACGTTGAGCCAGAACTTGAAGACCCGGATGCCCTCGTTCACCAGCATGCGCTCGAAGTCGGGGACCTGTGCGAAGAAATGCTCGCGCTCCTTTTCAGTGCAGAAGCCGAAGACCTTCTCGACCACGCCGCGATTGTACCAGCTGCGGTCATAGAAGACGATCTCGCCGCCGGCGGGCAGGTTCTCGATGTAGCGCTGGAAGTACCATTGCGTGGCCTCGATGTCCGAGGGCTTGGACAGTGCCACGACGCGGGCGCCGCGCGGGTTCAGGTTCTCGCGGAAGCGCTTGATGGTGCCGCCCTTGCCGGCGGCGTCTCGGCCCTCGAACACGCAGGTGATGCGCTCGCCGCTCTCGCGGGCCCAGTTCTGCATCTTCACCAGCTCGATCTGGAGCGCGTCCATTTCCTTCTGGTAGTGCTTGCCGGACATTTCCTCGCGGTAGGGATAGCTCGGCGAGAGGATGTCGTCCTTGTTGCCGCTTTCGATTGCCGCGCGGATCTCTTCGGGCGCGTCTTTCTCGTAGAATGCGCTGATGGCGCCATCGAAGGGAAGGGTCACTGGCCGGGTCCTGTGCATCTGGTTGCAGGATAATATGGAATGTGAAGGCGATTAACGCAAACCGGCTATCGCAAACCGGCGCGCGCGGCGGCGCGGTCGATGGCGGCGTCCATCTGGGGCGCGGCGGCGTGCTGGGCCGCGTGGCCGATGCCCAGCAGCACCGTGAGCCTTGCGCCGGGGATCTGCCGCGAGGTCGGCACCGAGTGGATCTGCAGGCCCACGGTGGTGTCGGCATCGCCGTGCAGAAGCTCGACCGGCAGGTCGAGCTGCGGGTAGCGCGGCACGATGGCGGCAATCTCGGCCTTGAGCCCGGCGCGCTGCAGGGCGTTCTCGCGCAGGCTGTCGGGGCGCAGGGCAAGGTCCGCGCCGATGTGCTCGACGTAGCCCGGCGGCACCGGCTGCGGCGCGAAGACCCCGGCGATGGCCTGCTGCACCCGGTCTTCGCCCGCGAGCGCCGAGATCGCGGGGTTCGCCACCGCGCCAAGAGGCCCCGAGGTCAGCCGGTAGAAGAACGGCAGCCCGCCGTCCCAGCGCTGCGACGCGGCCGAGACCAGCACCAGCGCCGAGACCCGCTCCGGGTGGTCCACCGCCCAGGCCAGCGCCACGGCGCCGCCGTAGGAATGGCCAAGCACCACCGGCCGCTCGGCGCCGAGCCTCAGCGCCGCGGCGCTGAGCAGTGCCGCCTGCTCGCGGATCGAGGCGCCGTCATTGTCTATGCGCGGCGTGAAGCCGAGCCCGGGCCGGTCGAAGGCGATGACCCGGTAGCGCCCGGAGAGCCGGTCGACCGCGTCGAAGGTCCAGTCGCGGAGATTGCCGCTGGCGCCGTGGATCAGCACCAGTGCCGGCCCCGAGCCTTTCTCGACGTAGTGCACGCGATGGCCACCGACCTCGACGAAGCGCCCCTCGGGCGGGTAGGCGGCCTCGGCCAGCGAGGGCGTGCCTGTCGAGGGACGGGACGCCGGCGCGCAGGCCGCGACCGCGAGCATCAGGACCGATATCAGCGTCCTGCGCGACACCTCCTCAGGCCACGCCGCGCGAGCACCAGTCGGTGCTGTCGATGCCGATGCGCGCAAGGTCGAAGGGCGTGGTCTGGTAGATTTCGTTGATCCAGTTGCCGTAGAGCAGGTGCGCATGGCTGCGCCAGCGGTTCAGCGGCACGCGCGAGGGATCGTCGCTCGGGTAGTAGTTGGCCGGCACGTTGATCGGCTTCCCCGCCGCCACGTCGCGGTCGTACTCTTCCTTCAGAGTGCCGGAATCGTATTCCAGGTGGTTGAAGATGTAGAGCGCGCGGTGCTGCGGATCCTCGACCAGCGCCGGGCCGGTCTCGGGCGAGTGGATCAGCACCGGCAGGCCCGCGGCCTCGACCTCGTCGCGGCGCATCTCGGTCCAGCGCGACACCGGCATCACCATGTCGTCCGAGAACCCGCGCAGGAAGGGCGAGGCGGGCGCGAGGTTCTGGTGCCGGATGCAGCCGAAGGCCTTGTGGTCCAGCAGGTGCTTGGGCACGCCGTGGAAATACGAGATCATCGCCATGCCGCCCCAGCAGACGCCGAAGGTGGCGTGCACGTGGGTCTGGGTCCATTCGAAGACGCGGGTGAGCTCTTCCCAGTAGGTCACCTCCTCGAAGGGCAGGTGCTCTATGGGGGCGCCGGTGATGACCAGCCCGTCGAACTTCTCGCCGCTGGCTTCGACCTCGGCGAAGGGCCGGTAAAAGGCCTCCATGTGTTCGGCGGCGGTGTTCTTGGTCTGGTGCTCGGTCATCCGGATCAGCGAGAACTCGATCTGCAGCGGCGTCGCCCCGATCAGGCGCGCGAACTGGTTCTCGGTCTGGATCTTCTTCGGCATCAGGTTGAGCAGGGCGATGCGGAGCGGGCGGATGTCCTGCCGCGAGGCGCTGTCCTCGGCCATCACCATGACACCCTCGCGCGAGAGGACGTCGTAGGCGGGCAGGTCGGAGGGCAGCTTTATGGGCATCGGTACAAATCTCTTTACTGGAAGGCCAGAGATAGGCCAGCGCGGGCCTCAGCACAAGCGTTGCGCCATGGGGCCCGAATCGCGCAGAGTCACGGGCAGGATTTTCAACCAAAGGTTATTGTCATGACGCGTTTCACCACGGGCATTTCCGCCCTTGTCCTGGCCCTCGTGCCGCTGTCCGGGCCGCTGGCCGCACAGGACGATCCGATGGCGCTTCAGCGCTGCGTCTGGTCCTGCCTCGCCAACTTCGGCCCCAACACCAACCCTGCCTACCATGCCTGCGTCGAGCGGGTCTGTTCCGGCCTCAGCGAGGGCGAAGGCGGCGGTCAGCAGCAGACGCAGGGCGATCCCACCAAGGGCTGGGTCACCGGACGCACCGGCAGCGGTGTCGGCTATGCCGGGGTGGACGGGGTGCGGGGGAAGACCGGGCTCTACTATTTCTGCGGGCGCGGCCAGAGCTTCCTGCGGGTGATCGGCATCGACGGCGGCGAGCGCGGCATGATCGTCGAGGTCGACGGGCGGCAGTTCCCGCTGCGCTTCAGCCCCAACGGCCAGAACCAGCCGGAATCGACGCTGGCCTACAGCGACCCGGTGATCCAGGCGCTGCAGGGCGGGTCGCGCGTGCGGGTGCTGACCTATGACGGGCCGGTGGTGGTGGACGCGCCGCTCAGCGGCTCGTCGCGGGCGCTGGCGCAGGTGATCTCGTCCTGCTGAGCGCCGCGCGGCCGGTCACGCGGGCAGGGCGGCGGCGATGACGGCGTTGAAATCCGTCTCGTCGCGCACCGTGGCCACGTCGGAGGCGTCGACGGTGATGCCCCAGTTCCGCGCCATCGCCTCGTAGAGCGGCTGGCGGTGGGCCAGCGCGCGGGCATAGGTCCAGCGGATGAAGGCGTCGGGATCGACTCGCGCGGGCGAGAGGCCGGTCTCGTCGAGATAGGCGTCCCAGCAGCCGGTGAGGAAGGCGGGCTGGTAGGCCATCGGCTTCGGCGCGCGGTCGAAACGGCGGATAAGCTCGGCCGTGTGGTCCTCGCTGCCACGGATCCAGACCATCAGCGCCTGCCCCGACAGCGCCGAGAGGATCGGGTCGGCCTCGTTCTCGGGATCGACCCATTCGCAGATCGAGCCACCGGTGTCGCAGACGAAATGCGGGTAGCCGTAGAGCTGCTCGGCACGGTCGATGAAATAGCCGGTGTCGAGCAGGGCCTGCTCCTCGGCGCGCTGAAACTGGTCCTGCCGGTGCCGGTAGAGCTCCATCGGCAGGCCGCCCTTGTCGGGGTCGCCCGGTTTGCCGAGATAGGTCGAGACGGGCGAGAGGTTGTGAAAGGTGATGTTGGAGCCGATGTAGATCGAATCCGACAGCAGCAGCTCGCGCAGGAACGGCACGCGCATCGCCTCGCGCTTGGCGTTGTCGACGATGTATTCACCCATGTAGCGGGTGCCGATGCGGTAATCGATCGAGTAGTGGAACCAGTTTCCGGTCTCGCGCAGCATGCTCGAGACGTGGGTCTTGCCGAGCCCCGACATGGCGAAGAGAACCACGCGCTTGCGCGGCGCCGCGTGCCAGTCTCGGGCGGTGGGGTACAGCATCTGCGGGCTCTCCTGACTCGTTCGGGCCACAGGTAAAGAGACGCGCGGTCGCCGTCAAATGGCCGGGCTCATGTGTCCCGGCACGCAAACCGCCCGGGGCCTTGCGGCGCCCGGGCGGTCCAGCCTGTCCGGCGGTTGACCGCCCCGGCCTGCCTCAGAAGTTGTAGCTGACCTTGAAGCCGACGCCCCACGCGGTGTTGTCGGTGAAATCGGCGCGGGCCACGTCCGGGGTGCCGGTCTCGGGCTTGGCGTCGCCCAGCCAGAAGTGGCTCACGCCGCCCGCAAGGGTCACCCGGTCGGTGATCTTGTAGGAGCCGCCGAGACGCAGCTGGGTGTAGCCGGTCTTTGGCGCCAGCGGCGAGACCAGCTCGTCGCCATCGGGCTCGTAGGTGACCGAGACCGAGCCCGAGAACTTGTCGTTGAAGCGGTGTCCGACGCCGAGCGTGTAGGTCGTGGTGTCCTCGAGGTCGATCAGCCCGCCGCCGGTGACGTTGACGAATTCGTCGGGATCGACGCGGAACTGCGAGTGCTTGACCCAGCGCACCGAGCCGAAGACCAGCGTGTCCTGGGCGACGCCGGTCTGGAACTCGAGGTTCCAGCTTTCCGGGATCTTCACCTCGGTCGAGGAGGTGCCGTTGAGCAGCGGCAGGCCCGGGATCGGGCCGGGACCGTCCGGGTCGACCAGCGGGCCGCTCTCGGTGGTGTCCATGTCGTGGCTGATCGACGAGTTGTAGGTCAGCGCCACCCGCAGTGCGATCTCGGGTTTCTCGTAGGCGGCGCCCAGCACGTAGCCGGTGGCCCAGGTGCCGTCGAGGTCGACGGTGTAGTCGCTCACCGCACCATAGGCGAGGCCCTCGAGGTGGATCGAGCCCTCGGCCTTCTGCTGCCGGAGCCCGCCGAAGACGCTGAAGTTGTCGTTGAACTTGTACTTCACCAGCGCCGTCAGGGCGTGGGTCTGGGCCTCGGCGGTGGTGCCGCCGAGCGGGAAGTTCCCGCTCTCGTAGGCGACGTCCGCGCCGTAGGGGCGGTCGTAGATGAACGCCAGCGCGATCTTGTCGTTGAGATCGTACTTCAGCGCAAAGGACGGCAGCCAGAAGTCCTCGCCCACATCGCCGATGTCCTGCGCCGGAAAGGGCGGAGAGATGTTCTCGCCGCTCAGGCTCGGATCCACGTAAGCCAATGAAAGCTCGAACACATTGCCGGGTTCGAATAGAATGAGCGCCGACTGGTTCGTCCGCTCGATACCGCCTGCCTGAGCAGCCGCGGTCGACAGGGCCAGCGTCGCGGCCCCGTACATAAACGATCTCATGATGTCCCTCTCCCTGATCGTCTTGCTCCTCCGTCAGAGCAAGTTACGCAGGGGGGCGTTTACCGGTCAATTATTGACCCGGCGTAAGTTGACGTTAGGCGCCGCTACGTCACTTTTGTGTCGTGGTGACCGGCCGCGGGCGGGTCTCGTGCAGGATGTTGAAGTAGTTCGCCCCGAAAATGATCGCGGCCCCGATGAAAACGTAGGGGTCCAGCGCCTCCTGGTAGAGGATGATCCCGACCAGCGCCGCGACCGGCAGCCGGGCAAAGTCGATGGGCATGACCACGGGCGCCGGCGCGAGGCTGAGCGCGGTGGTCAGGCAGTAGTGCGCGACGAGGCCCGCGATGGCGATCAGCACGACCCATGGCCAGCTTGTCGCCGCGGGGAAGGCGATGTCGCCGTCGATGCCCGCGCAGACGAGGCCGAAGACGGACTGCATCACGGTGAGCCAGAACAGGATGCAGACGGTGGTCTCGGTCCGGGTGAGCCGGCGCGTGGTCACCGCCGATCCCGCGAAGCCGATGGCGGCAAGCGCTGCGGCGATGAGGCCCGGGTTGATGGTCTCGGGGCTGGGGCGCGCCACCACGAGGATGCCGACGAAGCCCAGCACCGCGGCCAGCGCGCGCGTCGGCGTCAGTTTCTCGCCCAGCACGAAGGGCGACAGCACGATGACCCAGAGCGGCGAAGTGAACTCGAGCGCGAAGACCTGCGCGATCGGAATGGCGGCGACGGCGAAGAACCACAGGTTCTGGCCGGCGAAATGGCACAGGTTGCGCGCCAGGTGCAGCCCGAGCCGGCGTCTGGTGACCTGCCCGGTCTGGCCGGTGGCGGTCAGCAACGTGACCACAATTACCACGCCGATCAGCGAGCGGTAGAGCATGATCTCGAACGTATCGAGGTCGAGGCTGACCTCGCGCCCGGCGACCGCCATGGTGGTGAACGACACGATGGCCCCGGACATCCAGAGCACGGCCTTGAGGGTCTGGCTCATGCGATACGGCTCCCGTGGGCGGGGCGGATCGGACGGATCTGGGGCATGGGGGACTCCTCGGCGTTGTCCTGGCCACAAGACCGGCCAGAGCGGCGCGACTTTGCGTCGGAAGCCGCCAAAGCACAAGCCCCGCACCGGGGGTGCGGGGCCGAATTCATCCGATTGTATGCAAACGGTCTCGGGCGACCGGGGATCACTCGAGCTCGATGGTCCCCGGCGGCTTCGAGGTGCAGTCGTAGAAGACGCGGTTGATGCCCTTCACCTCGTTGATGATCCGGGTCGAGGTCTCGCCCAGGAACTCGTGGGTGAACGGGTAGTAATCCGCCGTCATGCCGTCGACCGAGGTCACCGCACGCAGCGCCAGCGCGTAGTCGTAGGTGCGGCCGTCGCCCATCACGCCCACGGTGCGCATCGGCAGGATCGCCGCAAAGGCCTGCCAAATCTCGTCGTAGAGCCCGTGCTTGCGGATCTGGTCGATGTAGACCGCATCCGCCTTGCGCAGGATCTCGAGCTTGTCGCGGGTGATCTCGCCGGGGCAGCGGATCGCAAGACCCGGTCCGGGGAAGGGATGGCGGCCGATGAAGCTCGCGGGCAGGCCAAGCTCGTGACCCAGCGCGCGGACCTCGTCCTTGAAGAGCTCGCGCAGCGGCTCGACCAGCTTGAGGCCCATCTTCTCGGGCAGGCCGCCCACGTTGTGGTGCGACTTGATGGTGACCGAGGGGCCGCCGGAGAAGCTCACGCTCTCGATCACATCCGGGTAGAGCGTGCCCTGCGCAAGGAACTCGGCACCTTCGATCTGGTCGGCGTATTTCTGGAACACGTCGATGAAGAGCTTGCCGATGGTCTTGCGCTTGGTTTCGGGGTCCGAGACGCCTTCGAGCGCGCCGAGGAAGAGGTCGGACTCGTCGGCGTGGATGAGGTTCAGGTTGTAGTTGTCGCGGAACATCGACACCACCTGCTCGGCCTCGTTCAGCCGCAGCAGGCCGTGGTCGACGAAGACGCAGGTCAGCTGATCGCCGATGGCCTCGTGCAGCAGGATGCCGGTGACCGAGCTGTCGACGCCGCCCGAAAGCGCGCAGATGACCTTCTTGTCGCCGACCTGCTCGCGGATCTTGGCGATCATCTCCTCGCGGTAGGCGCCCATGGTCCAGTCGCCGGTGAAGCCCGCGATCTTGACGAAGTTCTCGTAGAGCGTCGCGCCGTTCGGGGTGTGGTGCACCTCGGGGTGGAACTGCACGGCGTAGAAGCGGCGCTCGAGATCGGCGGTCATCGCGAAGGGGGCGCCCGGCGAGGTGCCGTAGACGTCGAACCCGGGGGCGATCTCGGCGACGTGGTCCCCGTGCGACATCCACACCTGCTCGCGCCCGGTGCCGTCGAGGAACCAGCCGTTGAGGAAATCGGTGCTGTGCTCGGTCGGGCTCACGTAGGCCCGGCCGAATTCGGCGGTGGCGTGTTCGCCCGCCTCGACCCGGCCGCCGAGGTCATGCATCATCACCTGCTGGCCGTAGCAGATCCCGAGGATCGGCACGCCGAGCGCGTAGGCGCTTTGCGGCGGGCGGGGTGAGCCCTCGCGCATCACGCTGTCCGGGCCGCCCGAGAAGATCATCGCCTTGGGGGCGAAGTCCTTCAGAAAGGCGTCGGTGACGTTCTGATAGGGATGGATTTCGCAATAGACGTTCAGCTCGCGCAGCCGTCGCGCGATAAGCTGGGTCACCTGCGAGCCGAAGTCGATGATCAGGAGGCGGTCATGCTGGGTCATGGCCACGCTTTAGAAGCGGTTTTGCCCTTGCGCAAGTGGTCTTGCGCGCTCATCCGAGATGGGTGAGCACCGCCATGCCGCCGAGCCACACCGCGCAGAGCACGCCGAGGGTCAGGAAGACGGAATTGAAGATCACGAAGGCGGCGAGGGCAGATCCCAGCGATGCCTCCATCACGAAGTCCATGAGCTTCGTCCGGCGCAGGTCGATCTTGCGGTCTTCGTCCATCGTCAACTCCTCTGGAAGGGGCCAAGCGTAAACTACGTCAGAATCGTCATATACTCACTGATCTGGATCAGGTTGCCCTGCTTAAAACATGGTAGCGCTAACATGCAAGAGATTTCATCTAAAATTTCATCCCATTGAATCAGATTTTTCACGTCCACGTGCGCGATTCCGGCTGAGGTCGTCGCGCTTGCTCCAGAAGGCGATGAGTCCGAAGGCCAGAATGTAGAGCCCGCCAAGCGCAAACATGACCGCTCCGGGCACCGGGCCCACGTCGGCGCGGGTCAGGGCGTCGTCGAACGAGGCGACCGGCGTCGGGTGCACGGCGATCTTGCCGGCATAGGCGAGGGTCTGGATCAGCAGGATCCAGAAGTAGTTGCGGCGGATCCGGCGGCCGACCGAAACCATGAGCGGGACGTGGTAGCGCGGGCGCAGGTAGTCGTTGGCGAGGGTGCGCTGCCAGTCGTCCTCGAGATGCAGGTCGCCCTCGGCCAGCATCGGGGCGTAGAAATGCGTCTCCATCCAGCGGGCGCGGGCGCGCCAGACGTTGAAATAGCGATAGCGCCGGGCCTCGAGGAACAGGAAGAACACGATCAGCACGCCGACCAGCACCAAGGGCAGGGGCGAGGCGTCGGGCGAGGCGAACGAGATCGACAGAGCCACCCCCAGTGTCACCACCGCCCAGTTGGTCGTGGTGTCGAGGCGCGTGCGCCAGATGGTGCTGCGATACACCTCGCCCCGGTAGAGATGGGCCACGGCGCCCATCTCGGCCGAGCTGAGGTCCTTGCGGGGCGCGGGCGCCCCTTCCTGCATTGCGATGACCGTCTCCTCCGCAGCGCGCGCGACCGGAGTCACGCGCTTCTCCCCTCAGACACTGTGCAACGGGGAGGCGGCCTCGGTCAAATGCAGAGGCGCCGGTCAGTCGATGGGGGCGAGAAGGTCGGGCGCGGTCACCAGCTGGCGGACGCCGTGGCTGTGGCTCTCCTCGAAGACGTTGCCCATCGCGGCCCAGGCATCGAGCGACGAGATGTCGAGCCGGGCGCAGCGGGGGCGCACCGACCAGGTGACCTGCAGGGGCGAGCAGACCTCTTGCGTGTAGCTGGGCCCGGTGGTGGAGCCGCGGAACTGCACGGGGCTGCCGGTGCCGGTGGGCAGGGCGCGGGGCTGGTAGACGCCGTTGCGCATGGTTCCGAACCAGATGAAGTCGCGGAAGTCGAGCGCGGTGGGGTCGTTGACGACGAGGAACACCTGGCTTTCGACCCGAAGCTGCGGGTTCTTGCAGGCGTCCGACAGGCACGCGCCCAGCCCCGGCCCGGGCGCGACGTTGCAAGAGGAATAGACCCAGTGCACCTCGATCGTGTCGCCGGGCTCGACCCCTTCGAAGACGCGGCCACCGTGATGCGGGCGCGACAGCTCGGCCGGCGAGAGGTTGCTCGACCCCGCGCAGCGGAAGCCGCCGTTCTCGCCCGAGCCCGCGTAGATCGAGAAGCCCGGGCCCATGTGTTCGGCGTTGGTGTGGGTGTGGATGTTGCACAGGTTCAGCTCGTCCGAAGGCGGGGCGTAGACGAAGCGCGAGGGGTTGCGGCCGTAGGGGTTCGAGATGTCGCGCGGGGTCTGCGGCCCGAAGCCCTGGCAGGTGCCGCCGTTGCCCGCGGGCGCCGCGCTGTGCGGATCGGCGCCATGCGCGGCGGGGGCCGGTGCGTGCCCCGAACTGTCGTGCGAGCTGTCGTGGCCGGTGGCGGCCCCGGCGGCGGCGGCGGTGAGGATCAGGGCGGCGAGGGCGGCGAAGAGGCGCTTGGTCATCGGGGCTCCGGCGGGCAAGGGGCGGAATCGGTTGCGGGGAGACTGCCGTTTAGGATTGAACAGCCGGTTAAGAGCCGCTGTTCAGTGGAAAGCGTCGGGATAGGGCAGGTCCCTCTCGAGATAGTCCTTGCGGTCGGCGATGGCGCTGAAGAGCGCGAGCCCGGAGAACGCCACGAGATAGAGGATGCCGCCGGCGGACAGCACTTCGCCCGGGATGAGACCCACGTCGGCGCGGGTCATCGCCTCCTGCCGGGCCCGCCTGGGCGCCGTGAACCCCCCACGGTCACGCTACCCCGGGCAGGGTAAAGACGGGGCCAATACATGAAGACGTTCTAACGGCGCTGGAGGTTTGGAATTTGGCATCTTATCATTGGCTTGCGCTTCGGGTGGGGAAGGTCAATGGGGCTCGTCCGGCAAAAATGAACATGGAGGATTCGTCCTGGATGCGCTGGGGCAGGTCGAATATCCCGGGCGGGGGGATGGCGGGGGGACTCTGGCGCGTCGAGACGATAGGGTGGGCCCGCGCGGGTGGGCCACCCGCGGCAGCAGCGGAGACGACGGATGAGCGACAGGACCAGCACGGCAGACGAGACGGCGGAGATCACCCGCGCCATTCCCGAGCTCGCGCTGCTCTCCGACGACGCGCTGCAGGCCATCGAGGCGGCCGCCGACACCATCCTGCAGGAGGTCGGCGTCAACTTCGTCAACAACCCCGAGGCGCTGGAGCGCTGGCGCCGTGCCGGGGCCGAGATCGAGGGCGAGCGTGTGCGGCTCCCGCGCGGCCTCGCCCGCGAGCTCTGCGCGTCCGCGCCGGGCGTTTTCACCCAGGCTGCCCGCAACCCCGCGCGCAGCGTCGAGATCGGTGGCCGCGGCCTCGTGCTTGCGCCGGTCTACGGGCCGCCCTTCGTGCATGACGCCGGGCGCGGACGGCGCTACGCCACCATCGAGGATTTCCGCAACTTCTTGAAGCTAGGCCAGATGGCGCGCTGGCTGCACCATTCCGGCGGCACCGTCTGCGAGCCCACCGACCTGCCGGTCAACAAGCGCCACCTCGACATGCTGCACGCCCACATGACGCTCTCGGACAAGCCCTTCATGGGCACGGCGACCGAGCCGTCGCGGGCCCGGGACTGCATCGAGATGTGCGGCATCCTCTTCGGCGAGGAGGTGGTGCGGGAGAAGACCGTGATGACATCGCTCATCACCATCGGCTCGCCGCTCACCTTCGACGACACCATGACCGGGGCGCTCGAGATCTACGCCGCGCACAACCAGGCCTGCATCCTGTCGCCCTTCGCGGTGGTGGGGGCGACGTCGCCGGGCTCGGTCGCGGGGACGCTGGCGCAGCTGCTGGCCGAGGTGCTGGCGGGCGCGGCCTATGCGCAGCTGGTGCGCAAGGGCGCGCCGGTGATCTTCGGGCCCTTCGTGACCACGATGGACCGGCACGGCGGCGGCACCGGCTTCGGCACGCCCGCGGCGTCGCAGATCACCTATGGCGCGGGCCAGCTGGCGCGGCGCCTGGGGCTGCCCTACCGCGCGGGCGGTGCGCTCACGGGCGCGCGGCTTCCGGATGCGCAGGCCGCCTACGAGAGCGCCGCGTCGCTTCACGACGGGCTGCTGTCCGGCGCGAACTTCATGCTCCACGCCTGCGGCTGGCTCGAGGGCGGGCTGGTCTCGTCCTACGAGAAGTTCGTGATGGATGCGGACCGGCTGGGCGTGCTGCACGGCTTTGCCGGCGGCGTGGAGGCCGGGCTGGACGATGCGCTCGACGCGCTGCGCGAGGTGGGGCCGGGCGGGCATTTCCTTGGCCGCGAGCCGGAGATGGCCGGGGCCTGGCACTCCGACATCTTCGACAGCCGCCCCTTCGAGGCATGGATCGAGGATGGCGGCCGCGACGCGATGAAGCTGGCCACCGAGCGGGTGCGCGACCTGCTCGAAAACTACGAGCCGCCCGCGCTCGACCCCGCCATCGAAGACGCCCTGTCCGCCTACGTCGCGGCGAAGAAGGCCGAGATGCCGGACAGCTTCATGTAAGCTCACATTGCGCCGACGGCGTCGTCGCGCGATGCCTCGGCACGACCGGCAGAGGACGCGGCCAGCAGCCTGGCCTCGCCCATGAGCGCGGCCAGCACCTCGACGTGGCGGGCGACGGAATAGGCACCGTCGGCGGCGCGACGGCGGCCGTTCATGGCGTCCTCGATCTCGAGCAGCTGCATCAGAGCGGGCCCGGATCGCATTGGCGTCTCGATCCCGAGGATCCGCGACAGGTGGTGCTCGCGGCGGTAGTCGTCGGCCCCGATGCGGGCGGCGCGGATCAGCAGGCGCGGGCGGCGCAGGCTCGAGAGAAGGCTAAGAATGTCTTGCATGGGTCTGTCCCTTCTGAGTGCCCGGCAATCGTTGCACGGCCTTCAGGGGTGTTGCCGCACCACCGCTCCCGCAGTCCGGTCAATTCAGATTTGTTTATAATTAGGCGCTAATTTGACCGCACTGCCTTCAGTGTTAACGAACGGGTAACAAGCTCCCGCCAAGGTTGCGAAGGTCTGGGGAAAATCCTGTGGATAAGACTGACCTTGGGGACATTGAAATGATTTACCGTTCAGACACAGACGTGGTGAGGCGGTTGCCGGCCTGGGTGCCGGACGACGCCAAGCATTACCTCGCCCATACAGAAGGCGGGGAGGCGATACGCAAGCTTGCGCGATTGGCGGGGTGCCACGCGTCCACGGTCCTCCGCCAGGTGCGACGGATCGAGACGCTGCGGGACGATCCGCTGGTCGACGGCGCCCTGAAGAGGTTGGGAAAGCTTCAGGTGCAAGCGTCGGAGACGGGACGCAACAAGGAGTTCGTAACGATGAAAGAGCCTCAACGGGACGAGATGACGCCAGACGCGGCCGTGTTGGCTCGCGAGGCGCGGCGGGTGTTGCGTCGGCTCTGCGAAAGCGGCGCGGTGCTGGCGGTCGCGGCGGAAATGGACAAGGCGGTTGTGGTGCGCGACACCGGCGAAGGCGGCTCGACCCGAACCGCCGTGGTCGAGGCGCCGATTGCCCAGGCAATGGCGCTGAAGGGCTGGATCGCCTGCGAGTCGCCGGGCCGGATCTCGCGTTACCGGATCACTGCGGCGGGCCGCACCGCACTCAGCAAGCTGTTGGCAGAACAGGAAAACAAGCTGCGTGGTTTCGCCGAGGCGCAGGCCGGGTTCGGGACCTCGGCCGAGGCCGAAGCGGCGATGGAGGCGGCCGATTCGGACCCGCTCGCGCGCCGTCGCCACCTGATGGCCGAGAGCCCGTTGATCCTGCTCTCGCGCCGTCGCGACCGCGACGGCGTGTTGTTCCTGTCGGATGAGCTGGTGCGGGCCGGCGAACGGCTGCGCGAGGATTTCGAGCTGGCGCAGATGGGGCCCAGGCTGGTGCAGAACTGGGACGCGTACCTCACCGCCGACGCCGAGCCTGCCAATCGCCCCGAGCGGCTGCGCGGCACCGAGGCGGCGCGCGCCCGCTTCATCTCGGCGCTGCGCGAGCTTGGGCCGGGTCTGGGCGACGTGGCGCTGCAGTGCTGCTGCTATCTCGAGGGGCTAGAGGCCACCGAGAAGCGCATGGGCTGGGCGGCGCGATCCGGCAAGGTGGTGCTGCGCATCGCGCTCCAACGCCTGCGCCGCTTCTATGAAGAGACCAATGCGCAGGGCGGCGGGCTGATCGGCTGAGGCAGGGACGACCGCCGTCAGCATAATCGAAGCGTTGTCCCCGGTGGGGGCGCGCGAGCGGACGTGCGGTCTGAAAACGGCCCGGTAACCGTCCCGCAGGGATAGTCTGTCTGTTTCTCCATGGGAAACAAATGGGCCGCCGCGCAGATCGTGCGGGCGGCCCTTGGCCTGTGCGCCGGCCCGTCTGCCGGCCGGCGGTTAGATGTCAGCCGCGCGAGAGTTTCGCCGCCTCGGCCGCGAGCGCCTCGATGCCGGCCCAGTCGCCGGACAGCATCTTGTCCTTGGGCGCGACCCAGCTGCCGCCGCAGCAGAGCACGTTCGACAGCGACAGGTAGTCGTTGACGTTCTTCATGCTCACACCGCCGGTCGGGCAGAAGCTGATCTGCGGCAGCGGCGCGCCGATGGCCTTGAGCGCCGGGGCGCCGCCAGAGGCCTCGGCCGGGAAGAACTTCTGCACGGTGTAGCCGCGCTCGAGCAGGGCCATGGCCTCGGAGGCGGTGGCGGCGCCCGGCAGCAGCGGCAGGCCGGCTTCCTCGCAGGCGTCGAGCAGGCGGTGGGTCGCACCGGGCGAGACGCCGAACTTGGCGCCCGCGTCCACCGCGGCGGCCACGTCCTCGGGGGTCAGCAGGGTGCCGGCGCCGACCACGCCGCCTTCGACCCTGGCCATCTCTGCGATGGCTTCGAGCGCGCAGGGCGTGCGCAGCGTGACCTCGAGCGCCGGCAGGCCGCCCCGGACGAGCGCTTCGGCCAGCGGCGCGGCATGGGCCACGTCGTCGATGACGAGCACCGGAACGACCGGTGCAAGACGGCAGATTTTCTCGGCTTCGAGGCTGGCGGCGGCGGGGGTGATCATGGTCGGACCTTTCCGGTAGAATGTCGTCGCAGCCCGGTTAGCACGGTTCCGATGACGAATGTAAGGCGCTAACAGCGCGCGCCCGCCCGCGCGATGCGGGGCTCAGCCGAATTCCTCGGTATCGGCGGCGACGGCGGCGCGAAAATCGGCAAGCAGCGTGGGGTCGGCCGAATGCACCCGGTTCCACGTCGGAATGAACGGCGTCTCCTGCGGGTTCTCGATAAAGAGCTGCCCCGCGCGCACGATGTTCTCGCCGAACATCTCGATGCTGCGCTCCTCGGCGTGGCGGTCGATGGCCAGCCCGTTCATCTTGGCATCCGCCCAATACGCCTCGAGCAGGTCGAGCGCCGAGCGGTAGTAGGTGGCCTTCAGCGTACGGAACACATGCGGCGTGAACACCGTGCCGTCCGCGGCGAGCTTGCGGTAGATCGCCTTGCAGATGTCGGTGGACATGCGCGACAGGCCCTGGCTCGCGTCCTCGGGCGAAAGGTCCTGGTGCTTGTGGTCGTAGACGTCGGCGATCTCGACCTGGCAGACCTGTCGCGGCCCGAGGTTGCGCCACGCCTCCGACAGCACCCCGATCTCGAGCCCCCAGTCCGAGGGGATGCGCAGGTCGGGCAAAAGACCCGTGCGCAGCGCCATCTCGCCCGAGAGCGGGTAGCGGAAGGCGCGCAGGTAGTCGATGTAGTCACGGTCGCCGATGGTGCGCTTGAGCGCGATCAGCAGCGGCGAGACCAGCAGGCGGGTGACCCGACCGTTCAGCTTGTTGTTGCCGACGCGGGGGTAGAAGCCCTTGGAAAGCTGGTAGGAAAACGTCGGGTTCGCCACCGGGTAGACCAGCCGGTCGAGCATCTCGCGCGTGTAGGTGACGATGTCGCAATCGTGGATCGCCATCACCGCGCTGTCGGCGCAGGAGATCAGGTAGCCCATGCAGCCCCAGACGTTCTTGCCCTTGCCCGGCTCCTGCGGGGCGAGCCCCAGCGCCTCGAGCCGGCCCATGATCTGCAGCATGCGCGGGCTGTCGTTCCAGATCACCGTGGTCTGCTGCGGCAGCACCGAGAAGAACGCGCGGGCGTGGCGATACTGTGCCTCGTCGGCGCGGTCGAGCCCGACGATGATGCGGTGCAGGTAGCTGACCTTGCTCAGCTCGCGCAGGATGTTGGGCAGCGCGTCGCCCTCGAGCTCGGAATAGAGCGAGGGCAGGATCAGCGAGATCTTGCGGCTCTGGGAAAAGGTTTCGAGCTCGTAGACCAGCTCTTCGAGGGGGCGCGAGCGCAGGTTGTGGAACTGCGCGATGTTGCCGTTCTGCTGGAAGTCGGCCATTCAGTCTGCTCTCCCGTTGCGATCGAGCCGCGTCAGAAGCGCCAGGACCGAGGCGTTCCACCCCTCGGGACCGGGCGCCTCGCTGCGGAGGATCCTGCCTGTGGTTTCCCCGGCAAGCAGCGGGATGCCCTTGCCGTGGTCGTTTCGGATGATGACGCCGTAATCGGCGGTCTCGATCATTTCGACGTCGTTGGGCGCGTCGCCGAGTGCGATGGCGGTGTCGCGGTCGAGATCGGCCATGATCCCCGCCATCTGCTGTGCCTTGGTGCCGCTGAAGGAAAGCGTCAGGAACCGCCCGCCGCTTCGCGCGGTGATGCCGTCGCGCCCGAGCGCCGCGAGAAAGTCCTCGAGCCCGGCGTCGTCGCCGCTCCAGAGACCCGGTTCGGTGAAGCTGCGCTGTCGGGCAAGCCCCGCGGCGGCGAGGGGAAGTCCGGTCACCCGGGCCACCTCGGCATCGCTCATGTCGCCGAAACCGCGGTAGTGGGCCTTCAGGTCCCGCGGCAGCGACTCGAGCACCGCGCGCAGCCGGGCATAGTCGCCACGGTCGGCGTCCGGGGCGCCGGGACGCAGGCTGCGGGCGCCGTTCTCGACGATGATGGGCCAGTCGCCGAGGCCGAGCTCGGCGTGCAGCTGCGTGATCTCGGCTTCGGTCTTGGAACTGGCGAGGATCAGCGGGATCCCGCGCTCGGCCAGCGCTTCCAGCGCCGGGGCCGCGGCGGCGTGGCTGTAGCTCGCATGGTCAAGGAGCGTGCCATCCAGATCGGTGAATACGATGAGCCGCACCTGCCACTGCCCCCTTCGACGTTTTGATCCGAGCCTAGACCGAATGGGGCGCCGGTGGGAACAGCCGTTCCGACATTGCCGGGCGTTCAGCGGGTAAGCGCCCGGGATTTCGCCATTTTTCGGGGCGTTCGGGGCTCAGGCGCTGCGTTGGCGGCGGAGGTCGGCCAGCGCCTCGGGCGAAAGCCGGGGCATCTGCGGACGGCGCGGCACCACGGGCGCCTGCGCGGTGCCGTCGCCGCGCTCGGGCCAGAGGCAGAGCGCCAGTCCGGCCAGCAACGCAAGGCCGAAGAGCCCGAAGGGCACCGCCGCGAGCCCTGTGGCGAGCACACGAGAAAGGGCCTCGGGCAGGCCGAAGACTGCTGCCGCGCCCAAGCAGGGCAGCACGTAAAGCACTGGCAGCAAGCCGTTGCCCGAGAGCACCGGCAAGAGCTGCGCGGGGCGGCGCGGGCTCAGGAACCAGACGGGCACCAGCGAGGGGCGCATCAGCGTGACCGCGATCAGAAGCGCCGTGGCGGTGACCGCAAGCGGCACGATAAGGGGCTGTCCGGCACTCAGCCGCGCGGGCAATCCCGCGAAACAGACGAGGGCGACAAGGGCGCCATAGGTGCCCGCCGCCTGCAGAATGTACTGGTAGGCCTTCGCGATCGTGGCGCGCATTGTCCCGTCCTTCCGCCTTTTGAACAGGGTTAACCCGAACCTAAGGCGACAATGCGGCGGCTGGCCGGCAGCTTCGCGATCACGCGCGCCCCGGCCCCGGTATTCCCGGCCTGAGGGGGCCGGGGACGGGATCTCAGGCGACGTTTTCCAGCGTCGTCTCGGGCGCGATGCCGAGCGCGAGGCACACGTCGCGGGTCAGCTCCGGACGGTTCAGCGTGTAGAAGTGCAGCTTGTCGACGTCGTTCTCGAGCAGCTCGGTGCAGAGCTCGGTGCAGAGCTCGGTGCAGATCGCGGTGGCCAGCAGGTCCTGGCGGCCATCGCGCTCGGCGGCCTCGAAGGCCTCGATCACCCATGCCGGAACCTTGGTGCCGCAGGCCTCGGCGAAGCGGCGCGCGCCCTTCCAGTTCTCGATCGGCAGGATGCCCGGCACGATCTGCTTCTCGATACCGGCCTTGGCGCAGGCGTCGCGGAAGCGGAAGAAAGTCTCGGCCTCGAAAAAGAACTGGGTCAGCGCCTCGGAGGCGCCGGCGTCGAGCTTGCGCTTCAGCCACTCCACGTCGGCGGCGGCATTGGCGGCCTCGGGGTGCACGTCGGGGTAGGCGCCGACGCGGATGTTGAAATCGCCGGTCTCGCGCAGCGCCTCGATCAACTCGACCGAGCTGCCGAAGCCCTCGGGGTGCGGGGTGAAGCCCGAGGCGCCCTTGGGCGGATCGCCCCGCAGCGCCACGATGTCCTTCACGCCGGCGTCGCGGAACTGCTCTGCGATGGCGAGGGTCTCGGCCCTGGTGGCGTCGACGCAGGTCAGGTGCGCCGCGACCCGCAGGCCCGAGTGCTTGTGCAGGGTGGCCACGACCTCGCGGGTGAGCTCGCGGGTGGTGCCGCCGGCACCGTAGGTGACGGAGACGAAGTTCGGTTTCAGCGGGGCCAGCGCCTGGACGGTGTCCCAAAGACGGAACGTCGCCTCGATGTTGCGCGGCGGGAAGAATTCGAACGAGATTTCGGGGCGTTTCATGCCGGGATCCTCATTTTTGCTGTGATCCTTGTCGCACAAAGGGCATTGTGAGACAAACTCATAAATCTCAAGAACAACATGAGCGATACACTGGGATGCACATCGAATTCCGTCACCTGCGCACGATCAGGGCAATCCACGAGGCGGGGGGGCTGGCCCGTGCGGCGGACCAGCTGAACATCACGCAGTCGGCTTTGTCCCATCAGATCAAGGGGCTGGAGGATCAGGCCGGGATCGAGCTCTTCGTGCGCCGCTCCAAGCCCATGCGGCTGTCGGCGGCGGGGCTGCGGCTTCTGCGGCTGGCCGAGCAGGTGCTGCCTCAGGTCGAGGCGGCGCAGGCCGAGTTCGCGGGGCTGCGGGCGGGGCGCTCGGGACGGCTGCACATCGCCATCGAGTGCCACGCCTGTTTCGAATGGCTGTTCCCGGTGCTCGAAGCCTTCCGCAAGCACTGGCCCGACGTCGACGTGGACATCCGCCCGGGGCTCGCCTTCGACGCGCTGCCGGCGCTCGAGAAGGAGGACGTGGACGTGGTGATCTCCTCCGACCCCGAGGACCTCGCCAACGTCGTCTTCACGCCGCTCTTCGACTACAGCCCGGTCTTCGTCGCCGCCTCGGCGCATCCGCTGGCCGCCAAACCCTATGTCGAGGCGCAGGATTTCCGCGGCGAGACGCTCATCACCTATCCGGTGGACCGGGCGCGGCTCGACGTGTTCTCGCAACTCCTGAGCCCCGCCAAGGTCGAGCCCTCCGCGATTCGACAGGTCGAGCTGACGGCGGTGATCCTGCTGCTGGTCGCGTCGAACCGCGGCGTGGCGGTGCTGCCCGACTGGGTGGTGCGCGAGGTGAAGTACAATTCCGACTACGTCACCCGGCCGCTGACCAAGCAGGGGCTGCGCCGCACGCTCTATGCTGCGACCCGTTCGGGCGATCTGCAGAAGCCCTACATGACCGATCTGATCCGCCTCGCCGGACAGGAGGCGACCCGGCTGCAAACGCAGTGAGCCGCTTCAGGGGACGCGCCAAGGCGGATGGGTCCCGGCCTGCGGGCCGGGACGAGGGAATATGATTTCAGGTCAGAGTGTTTTCAGGTCGGACGCCATCATGCGGCCGTCACGGCCTTCTTTCAGCTCGTAGCTAACCTTCTGGTTGTCTGCGAGCCCGGTGAGGCCAGAGCGTTCCACCGCGGAAATATGGACGAAGACGTCCTTGCCGCCCTCTTCGGGCGCGATGAAGCCGTAGCCTTTCGTGGTATTGAACCATTTCACGGTGCCATTCGGCATGTTCCCGTGCTCCTTCCAAGTCTTTCATAAGTTTACCCCGGCCAGGCCGGGCGCCCCGTCACATTCGCCTTTCAGGAAGGGGGTGCGTTCGCCGCCTTCCGGGATTGATCGTCGAAGGTCACAGCCAAAAGCGTTACACAGGCGATGTAAAAATCAAGAGAAACACCTCGCGCCCGCAGCAATCGGCGATAAATTGTGCGCACGAGGCAAAAGAAGAGGGCGAGATGAAACTCTACGGGCTCAAGAATTGCGACACGTGCCGCAAGGCATTGAAGGCATTGCCACAGGCAGAGCTGGTCGACGTGCGCGCCGAGGGTGTGCCGGGCGATGTGCTGGCCGTGGCGCATGAGCGGTTTGGCGAAAAGCTCCTGAACACGCGCTCCACCACCTGGCGGGGACTGTCGGAGGCAGAGCGCGCGGCGCCGCCGCTGGAACTGCTGGCGGCGCATCCCGCCCTGATGAAGCGTCCGCTCATCGTCGATGGCGATGCGATGCATCTGGGCTGGGACAAGTCGGTGCAGGCGGCGCTCGGCGTCGCCGCCTGACGGGGCCCGTCAGAGGGCGGGGGACTGGCGCGGCGTCGCGAGCCGTGACAGGCCGCGGTCGAGCGCCAGCCAGCCTCCGCCCTTCAGCACAAGCGTGACCATCAGGAACATCCAGAGCAGCCGCTGATCGAGGATCATGGCGTCGGGCATGCGGTCGAAGAGCGCGCCCACCGTCTCGTCATGGGCGATGGCGCCGTGGCCGTAGAGGTCGGTGAGGCTCTGTACCGTGACGAAGCCGATCATCCCCAGCGCCGCCAGCCGGGTGGCGAGCCCGAGCACCACCAGCAGCGGCAGCAGGAACTCGGCCCAGGTGCCGGCGACCGTCACCGCCCAGTGCAGGATGCCGAGCTGCGAGGTGTCGTAGCCCGCGGCCTCGAGCTGGCGGGGGAAGATCTGCGCATAGGCGCCGTCCGAGGGGATGAACAGCCCGAACAGCCCGTCGCTGAGCTTGGTGCGGGCGGAGCTCCAGAAATAGACCAGCAGGGTGGCGGCAAAGGTGAGCCGGGCGAGCAGGGGCAGGAGCCCCGTGGTGCGGATCTTGAGCCAGTCGGCCGCATCCTGATAGAGCATGAAAAACCGGGTCATGAGATCAATTCCGTGATGGCGCCCTGACCGAGCAGCAGCGCGAGGGTGGGTGCGGGGTCGAAGCCCGCGCCGCATTGGGTGACGGCGGCGCCGAGCGGCATGCCCACCTGCAGCGCGCGGGCGAAGGCTTGGCCGCGCTCGGGGAGGGCCGAGACCAGCGGATCGAACTCGGGCCGGGTCACGACGATGTCCTGCGCGCCGGAACTCGGCCGCTCTGGTGTCTCGCCAAGCGCGTAGCTGCGGATCTCGGCCAGCGGCCAGCGCGAGGCGATGAGCTGCACCGCGGGCGCAAGGGTGACGCGGGTCCGTTCCAGCGTCTCCTCGTCGAGGGCAAGCAGCTCTGCGGGCTCGATGGGGGCGGCGTCGGCGGCATGGTAGGCGCGGCGCATGGCCAGATCGCTGCGCGCCACGTCGGGCAGCCACGGCATGGTGTCGAGTTCGTCGAGCCCTTCGAGAAAGGCCGGGAACTGCGCGCCCCAGGTCATCAGCAGCGGCGAGCCCGGCGGATGCTGGCGCAGGAAACGCGCCGCGACGCGGGCGAAGTTGGCGGCGCCCAGCAACGCCGCGACGGCGGGAAAACCGGTCTCGAGCGCTTCAGAGAGAGAGACCGCGACGTTGTTGCGGTAGACCGAGAAACGCCGCCCGGCGGGGCGTCCAGCCCCGTCGACAAGCGTCTCCGGGACCGGTTGCCCTGCGTCGGTGAGGGCGTGGCGGAAGGCGGACTGGCTGATCATGCCGCGGCCCTCAGTTGCAGGAGCGCGTCGGAGGCGCGGCGCGCCTCGGCTGCCAGCGTCGGCCAGTCCGGCACGTCGGTGTCCCATTCCACCAGCACCGGGCGCGGCCCCGAACGGGCCAGCGTGTGGTCGAGCAGGTCCCAGACCGGGTCCGCCGCCTCGCGCCCGTGGCTGTCGATGAGCAGGGGGTGGCCGTGGTCGTCCTCATCCTCGTCATGGCCGCCGATGTGGATCTCGCCCACCTCATCGAGCGCGAAGGCGTCGATGTAGCCCTGCGGCGTGAAATCGAGGTTGGTGGCCGAGACGAAGACATTGTTCACGTCGAGCAGCAGTCCGCAGCCGGTGCGCCGGGCGATCTCGCGCAGGAACGCGGGCTCGGACCATGTGCTTTCGGCAAAGGCGAGATAGCTCGACGGGTTCTCGAGCAGCATCCGACGTCCGAGCGTCGCCTGCACCTCGTCGATGTGATCGCAGACGCGGGCCAGCGTGGCGTCGGTGTAGGGCAGCGGCAGCAGGTCGTTGAGGAAGGCGCTGTCATGGGTCGACCACGCCAGATGCTCGGAGAAGCTCGCAGGGCTCAGCCAGCGCAGCAGGTGCCGGAGTCGGGCGAGGTGCTCGGGGTTGAGCCGTCCCTCTCCGCCGATCGACAGCCCCACGCCGTGCACCGAGATCGGGAACCGCTCGGCCAGCGCGCGCAGCTGCGCCAGTGGCCGGCCGCCGTCGCCCATGTAGTTCTCGGCGTGGATCTCGAGCCAGCCGACCGGCACCGGGTTCTCGAGGATGTCGTTGAAGTGCTTCGGCTTGTAGCCGACGCCCGCAGCGGCGGGCAGCGTGTCGAAGGTCATGTCCCGTCCCTCCCTCATGGGATGTGCCGGGGCGGGCAGGGTGCCGCCCCGGTCTGCGTCGTCCGGTCAGGAGGCCGGCAGGTCGCGGTCCAGCGCCTCGAGCGAGCCCATGCGGGCCGAGCCGTCGGCCATGGCGGGCAGCTCCATATCCATGCAGGTGCCGGCGTCGACCAGCTTCCAGGCGTTGCCTTGGTAGTCGACCTTGGCAGTGCCCGCGCAGGTGGTGCCGGGGCCGGCGGCGCAGTCGTTCTGGCCGGCCAGTGCCACGCCGAAGCACTTCTCCTTGGTCTGCGCCTGCACGGTCTGGGCGCTGAGCGTGACGGCGGTTGCGACGGCGCCCAGCAGCGCCACGGTTTTCAGTTTGTTCGACATCTTCATCTTCCCTGTTGAAGGTCCCGTTGGATGGCGTCGGCGGGTGCATCCCGGCGACATCCAGATGGTGCGCCCGGTCCGCGGCCCGCGCCATTCACGGGGAAGTGCGTCACGCGTGTGTCACCCGCTGTCAGTGACCGGGTATCGGATGCAGGGCGTCAGGACGCTGAAAAGATGGGGTATTCCAAAACCGTGCACACGGGCTCGTAACGTCGCCGAGGGACCCGCGGGGCCTTTGTTACAACGCAACGGGCCCCCGCGCATCGCGTGGGGGCCCGTCGTGAGGATTGTTACAGCCCCCGCGCGCGCTGGCGGGAGCGGAATGTGATCAGCCGCGCAGATCCGGCGGCGTGGCTTCGGTGCCGAGCTCGGCCGCGATCTCGTCTAGGCTGCGGACCTGGGTATGCTTCTCGCCCAGACGGCGAACCGTCACGGTGCGCTCCTCGACCTCGCGATGGCCCACGGCAAGGATCACCGGCACCTTGCCGAGCGAGTGCTCGCGCACCTTGTAGTTGATCTTCTCGTTGCGCACATCGGCCTCGGCCCGGACCCCGGCGGCGCGCAGCGCGGCCACGGCCTCGTGCACGTAGTCATCCGCTTCCGAGGTGATCGAGGCCACCACGACCTGCCGCGGCGCCAGCCAGAACGGCAGCTTGCCCGAGTGTTCCTCGATCAGGATGCCGATGAAGCGCTCGAACGAGCCCAGCACGGCGCGGTGCAGCATGATCGGCCGGTGCTTCTCGCCGTCCTGCCCGACGTAGTTCGCGTCGAGACGCTCGGGCAGGTTGGGGTCGAGCTGCAGCGTGCCGCACTGCCAGTCGCGGCCGATGGCGTCGGTCAGCACGAACTCGAGCTTGGGCGCGTAGAAGGCGCCTTCGCCCGGGAAGATCTCGAACTCGCGGCCGGCGGCCTTGCAGGCATTGGCCAGCGCCTCTTCCATGCGGTCCCAGCTCTCTTCCGAGCCCACGCGCTTCTCGGGCCGGGTCGAGAGTTTCACCCGCCAGCTGTCGAAGCCGAGGTCGGCATAGATCTTGGCAAGGAAGTCGATGAACTTCTTCGACTCCTCCTCGATCTGGTCGAAGGTGCAGAAGATGTGCGCATCGTCCTGGGTGAAGCCGCGGACCCGCATGATGCCGTGCAGCGCGCCCGAGGGCTCGTAGCGGTTGCACGAGCCGAACTCGGCCATGCGCAGCGGCAGGTCGCGGTAGGACTTGAGCCCGTGGTTGAAGATCTGCACGTGGCACGGGCAGTTCATCGGCTTCAGCGCGTTGATGGTCTTCTCGCGCGCGCCTTCCTCGTCCACTTCCACGATGAACATGTTCTCGCGGTAGTTTTCCCAGTGTCCGGACTCTTCCCAGAGCTTGCGGTTCACCACCTGCGGGGTGTTCACCTCGACGTAGCCGTCCCTGCGCTGCATCCGCCGCATGTAGTCCTGCAGCGAGGTGTAGACGGTCCAGCCGTTCGGGTGCCAGAAGATCTGGCCCGGGGCCTCGGGCTGGAGGTGGAAGAGATCCATCTCGCGGCCGAGCTTGCGGTGGTCGCGCTTGGCGGCTTCCTCGAGGAAGTTGAGGTACTTCTTCAGGTCGTCGCGGTTGCGGAAGGCCACGCCCTGGATGCGCTGGAGCATCGGGCGGTTGACGTCCCCGAACCAGTAGGCGCCCGAGACGCCCATCAGCTTGAAGGCGTCCGCCGGCAGCTGGCCGGTGCTCTGCAGGTGCGGGCCGCGGCAGAGATCCTGCCACTCGCCGTGCCAGTACATGCGGATGTCCGCGCCCTCGGGGATGCGGTCCACGAGCTCGACCTTGTAGCCTTCGCCACGCTCTTCGTAGAAGGCGCGGGCGCGGGCGCGGTCCCAGATCTCGGTACGCACGGCGTCACGGGCATTGATGATGTCCTTCATCTTCGCCTCGATGGCGCCGAGGTCCTCGGGGGTGAAGGGCTCGGCGCGGTCGAAGTCGTAGAACCAGCCGTTCTCGGTGACCGGGCCGATGGTGACCTTGGTGTCAGGCCAGATCTCCTGCACGGCGCGCGCCATGACGTGCGCAAGGTCGTGCCGGATCAGCTCGAGCGCGGGTGCGTCGTCCTGAAGGGTGTTGATGGCGATCTCGGCGCTCTCGTCGATCGGCCATTGCAGGTCCCAGTGCTGGCCGTTGACCTGCGCCGAGATGGCTTTCTTCGAGAGGGATTTCGAGATCGACGCCGCGACTTCGGCCGGAGTCACGCCACTGTCGAAGTCGCGCACATTGCCATCGGGGAAGGTAAGAGAGATTTGGGCCATTGGTCTGGCTCTCCTCGTCGGTTTGGCGCCCACGGAACGCCCGGTTGCGGGTTATGTCGATGCCGCCTTGTGGCGCCGCCGGACGGGGGTGTCAAGAACGGTGGTGGTGGACCGGTGCGTTGTGCCCGAGGGCTGTGGCAGTGGCGCGCCGACGGGGCCGGGGGCTTGCACGCGGCCCGGCCCCGCCTATCTTTAAGGGAAAGCGAAAGGCAGGTCCGATGCTCGTGAAAGCCGTCAGCGTAGCGCTCGTGGTGCTTGGTATCATTCTCGCCGCCGTGGCGTCGCCCACGCGTGGCAACGCCGCCGAGGGCTCGTTCCCGCGGCTGCCCCTCGGCTTCGGCCGCCCGGTGCCGCTGACCGCGGGCGAGAAACAGCAGCTGGTGTTCCTGTCGCCCGGCCTCGACGTCGAGTCGCTGCCGCCCGAATACAGTGCCCGGCTGCGCGACATCATCCACCACGACCGCAGCGACCACGAGAAGCGCAGCATGATCCGCTCGCTTCTCAACCGCTGAGCGCTCAGTTCCGCGACACCGCCTCCCAGCGCGCTTCGAGCGCCTCGATGGCGGCAATCCGCTCCGAGGTCTTCGGATGCGACAGCAGCCACGCGGGAACCGCGCCGCCGCGGCTGCGGGTCAGGCGCTCGAGCTTTTCGAAGAGCGTCTTCTGCGGTCCTACGCCGATCCCCGACTTGTGCAGCAGCGCCGCCGCATAGGCGTCGGCCTCGTACTCGTCCCCGCGCGAGAGCCGCGCTGCCAGAAGCCGCATGAGCGTGGCGGCGATCCACGGACCGAAGCCCGGAATGAAGCGGCTCAGCACCATGGCGAGCGCGGTGCGCAGAGCATTTTGGCCGGAGAAGTCGATCATCCGCCGCCGCGAATGGCCAAGCGCCACGTGCCCGAGCTCGTGGGCGATGACGCTCGCAAGCTCCTCGGCGCTGACCTCGCCGGCGCGGTAACGGTCGTGGAAGCCGCGCGTGATGAAGATCCGCCCGTCCGGCGCAGCGAGCCCGTTGACCGGCTCGATTTCGTAGATATTGACCCGGATCCGCGGCAGGTCGAGCGCCGCTGCCATGCGGTCGGTGAGCTGCTTCAGTCTCGGATCGGCAAGCTCGGTCGAGCGCGCATCGAGCTCGCGCGCGGTGCGCCAGGCCGAGAAACGGTACATCGCGATGGCATAGAGCAGGGCGAGCAGGATCGGGGTGAAGCGCAGCATGGGCTCAATATGGTGGCCGAAGACGGCGCTGCCAAGCGGGAGACTGCAGCTTGTGGCGACGGTGGAGGGGGCTCTGCCCCCGCGCTTCGCGCCCCCCGGAGTTTAGCTGGCAAGATGAAGACGGGGCGCG